>Ga0065721_10052589_pt1 | contig 11587 bp, 10 predicted proteins | sample Mesricmetagenome_FD_59108 | JGI IMG/M metagenome (GOLD analysis project Ga0065721, IMG submission 59108) | Mesophilic microbial community from rice straw/compost enrichment Sample: eDNA_1 v2 (version 2) | ecosystem: Engineered > Solid waste > Grass > Composting > Bioreactor | place: USA: Davis...
CCGTCACCGACCCGTCCTTCTCGAACGCCGGCCGCAGGCCGGCCAGCACCTCGAGGGTCGTGTCGGGGCGCGGGTGCTCGTCGACCGACACCTCGACCGGCCGGCGGCCGCCGGTGGTCACGGGCACGATCTCTTCCGCGAAGGCCGCGCGGGCGGCATCCGTCGACGCTCTCCGCTGGCTCTCGACGGCGAAGGCGTCCTGCTCCTCGCGCGAGACGGAGTACCGGGATGCCACGACCTCGGCCGTCGTGCCCATGTGCCGGCCGCTGAACGGGTCGGTGAGGATCGCGAGCGTGCCGTCGAGCAGGGTCCGGTCGCCGAGGCGGGAGTTCCCGCGAGCGCCGTACTCGAGGAAGGGCGTGCGCGACATGCTCTCGTCGCCGCCGGCGACCGCGACGTCGATGCCGCCCCAGCGCAGTTCCTGCGCGGCCGACCAGATCGCCTGCAGGCCCGAGCCGCACAGCCGGTTGACGGTGAACGCGGGCACGCGCGTGGGAAGACCCGCGGCGAGCGCGACCCGGCGGGCGTTGTACGCGTCGGGGCCGTTCTGGGCGATGCAGCCCATCACGACCTCGTCGACGGCGTCCTTCTCGACCCCGGCCCGCGTGAGGGCCTCGGTCACGGCGACGGCGCCGAGCTCGTACGCGTCGACCCCCGAGAGCGATCCGCCGAACGAGCCGATGGGGGTGCGGGCACCCGAGACGATGACGATCCGCGGCTCGGACATCAGCCCGCCGCCTCCTCGGGGCGTTCGCGGGCCTCGAGGTCGGCGGCATCCGGGACGTATCCCTCGACGTGCCGCTCGTCGGGGCCGACGTACGCCGAGAGCGGGCGGATGAGGGCGTTCGACGCCTGTTGCTCGCGGATGTGCGCCGTCCAGCCCGTCACGCGGGCCGCGACGAACAGCGGAGTGAACGTGAGCGTGTCGAAGCCCATGAGGTCGTAGGCCGGACCCGAGGGGTAGTCGAGGTTGGGGTAGATGCCCTTGCGCTCGACGAACTGCGACTCGAGGGCGTCGTAGAGGGCGGCCACGTCGGGTCGGTCGTAGTGCGCCACAAGGGTGTCGAGGGCGGCCTTCATCGTGGGCACGCGCGAGTCGCCGCGCTTGTAGACTCGGTGGCCGAAGCCCATGATCTTGCGCTTGGCGGCGAGGGCGGTGTCGAGCCACGACCCCACGTTCTCGGCCGAGCCGATCTCGGTGAACACGTGCAGCACCGCCTCGTTCGCCCCGCCGTGCAGGGGTCCCTTGAGCGCGCCGATCGCACCGACGACCGCGGAGTACAGGTCGCTGAGGGTCGAGGCGATCACACGGGCGGTGAACGTGGAGGCGTTGAAGGAGTGCTCGGCGTACAGGATCATCGAACGGTTGAAGGCGTCGACGACGACCTCGTCGGCCTCGTCGCCGAAGGTCATCCACAGGAAGTTCGCCGCATAGTCGAGATCGTCGCGGGGCTCGACGAGCTCCTCGCCGCGGCGGCGGCGCTGACCGTACGCGACCACGGCGGGCAGCTGCGCCCACAAGCGGATCGAACGCTCGAGGTTCTCTTCGGGCGTGCCCACGGCATCCATCACGTTCGAGATCCCGGCGGTCTCGCGCGCGCCGATCACGCTCACGGCCGTGCGCACCTCGTCCATCGGGTGGGCCGACGTCGGCAGCAGGTCGATCGCGGCGCGGACGTCGTCGGCGAGCGCCCGGTGCCGACGCTCGGTGGAGCGCAGGTCGGCGAGCTGCGCGGCATCCGGGAGATCGCGGTTCCACAGCAGGAACGCGACCGCTTCGAACGGCTGCGTCGCGGCGAGCTCCTGCACCGGATAGCCGCGGTACAGCAGGCTGTTCGTGTCGGGGTTCACCTTGCTGACGGCGGTCTCGTCGACCGTGACGCCGGCGAGGCCCTTCTTGATGTCGGTCATCGTCTCTCCCTCGAGTCGTGCTCAGTGTTCATGCTGCCGGATGCGGTGGTGGCGGGGGTGCGGCGGGGGTGCGAACCTTGTCCCACTTATTGCCGGTCTGGCGGCCCCACACCCGCAATAAGTGGGACGAGCACCGTCATAAGTGGGACGAGGTTCGCGAGAAGTGCGACATGGCGGCGCGGGCAGCCGGCTCGGGCCTCAGCGCTCGACGGTGAAGTCGAAGACGTCGGCGTCGAAGCGGGTGTAGCCCTCGTAGTCGATGAGATCGTAGAGGTCGGCGCGGTGCTGCATCTGCCCGAGCTGGTCGCGCAGATGACCCTCGGATGCGAGGGCGTCCAGGCCGCGGCCGGCCGCGCCCATCGCGAGTCGCAGCAGCGACACCGGCCAGATGACGAGGTTCACGCCCGCGTCGCGCAGCTGCGCGGTCGAGAACAGCTCCGACTTCCCGAACTCGGTCATGTTCGCCAGGATCGGCACGTCGAGCGCCGCGCGCATCGCCTCGAACTCGCCCAGGTCGCGCATCGCCTCGGGGAAGATCGCGTCGGCGCCCGCGTCGACCAGGGCCTTCGCGCGGTCGATCGCGGCATCCAGTCCCTCGACCGCGCGCACGTCGGTGCGCGCCATGATCAGGAAGTCGGGGTCGCGGCGCGCGTCGACCGCCGCGCGGATGCGCTTGATCGCGGTGTCGGCATCCACGACGCTCTTGCCGTCGAGGTGGCCGCAGCGCTTCGGGTTGACCTGGTCCTCGATGTGCGTGCCCGCGAGCCCCGCGTCCTCGAGGGTCTGGATGGTGCGCGCGACGTTCATCGGCTCCCCGAAGCCGGTGTCGGCGTCGATGATCGCCGGCAGGTCGGTCATGCGCGCGATCTGCTGCCCTCGCCCGGCGACCTCGGTGAGCGTCGTGAGTCCGATGTCGGGCAGGCCCAGGTCGGCCGAGATGACGGCGCCCGAGATATAGACGCCGTCGAAGCCCTTGCGTTCGATGAGCCGGGCCGACAGCGGGTTGAAGGCCCCCGGCATCCGGACGATCTCTCCGGATGCCAGCCTCTCGCGCAGCGCGCGACGCTTCTGCTGCGGGGTGGTCTGGGCGTACAGCATCAGAACAGCCCCTTCGGCGCGGGCGCCAGGGCCAGCACGCCGGGCTTCGCGACGATCGTGAGCTGCATGACCTCGGCGGGGGTCAGCTCGGGCAGTCGCTGCACGAGCTCGAGGAACCGCTCGATCTCCTCGGGCAGCAGCACGGGCTCGGCCAACGTGCGGAACTTGCGGATGTAGTCCTCGCGCGCGAACGGCCGGGCGCCGAGCGGGTGGGCGTCGGCGACGGCGATCTCGTCCTCGACGACCGAGCCGTCGGTCAGCATGATGACGACGCGACCGCCGAAGGCCTTCTCGTTCGGGTCCTCGGAGTGGTAGCGGCGCGTCCACTCGGCATCCTCGGCCGTGGTGACCTTGTGCCACAGCGCGACCGTGTCGGAGCGTCCCGCGCGCTCGGGGGCGTAGGAGTCGACGTGGTGCCACGCGCCGTCCTGCAGGGCGACGGCGAAGATGTACGGGATCGAGTGGTCGAGCGTCTCGCGCGAGGCGGTGGGGTCGTACTTCTGCGGGTCGTTCGCCCCCGAGCCGATGACGTAGTGCGTGTGGTGGCTGGTGTGCAGGACGATGGATGCCACGTTCGCGGGGTCGCGCAGATCGGGGCGTTCCGTGCCGAGGCGTCGGGCGAGGTCGATCCAGGCCTGCGCCTGGTACTCGGCCGAGTGCTCCTTCGTGTACGAGTCGAGGATGCCGCGCTTGCTCTCGCCCTCGCCGGGCAGGGGCACGTCGTACGAGGCGTCGGGGCCGTCGAGCATCCAGGCGATCACGCCGTCCTCCCCCTCGTAGATCGGCGAGGGGCTGGTCTCTCCGCGCATCGCGCGGTCGACGGCCTCGATCGCCATCTTCCCGGCGAAGGCGGGGGCGTGCGCCTTCCACGTCGAGATCTCGCCCTTGCGCGACTGGCGCGTGGCCGTGGTGGTGTGCAGCGCCTGACCGATCGCCTGGTAGATGGTCTCCTGGTCGAGGTCGAGCAGGGTGCCGATGCCGGCGGCGGCGGCGGGCCCGAGGTGGGCGACGTGGTCGATCTTGTGCGTGTGCAGCGAGATCGCGCGCACGAGGTCGATCTGGATCTCGTAGGCGGTGGCGAGCGCCCGCACGAGAGCGGCGCCGTCGCGACCGGTGTGCTGGGCGACCGCGAGCACGGGCGGGATGTTGTCGCCCGGGTGCGAGTAGTCCGCCGCGAGGAAGGTGTCGTGGTAGTCGAGCTCGCGCACGGCGACGCCGTTCGCCCACGCGGCCCACTCGGGGCTGGTGCGGCGCTCGAGCAGGCAGCCGAAGACGGTCGCGCCGGGTCCGCCGATCGACACCGCGTGATCGAGCGCCTGCTGGCGCGCCGCGCTCACCGGCTGTCGGGTGAGGGATGCCGCGGCCACGGCCGCGTTGTCGATCAGGCGGTTGACGATCATGTCGACCACGTCGTCGTCGACGGCGACCGGGTCGACCGCGACGCGAGCGAGGGCCCACGCGAGCTGCCCCTCCCGGGCGAGGTTCTCGTCGCTGCGGTGCACGCGCACGTGGTGGGTGATCGTCATGAGGGGTCCTCCGTGAGGGCTTCGAGGATGGTCGTGAAGGCGTTGTGCAGGTGCACGTGGGTGGCGTGGGCGGCGAGTTCGGGGTCGCCGCCGCCGATCGCGCGGGCGATCAGCTCATGCTCTCGCGCCGAGGCGGAAAGGCGCAGGGGGTTGTCGCGGGCCATGCGCCGCACCCGCACGAGGTGCGTGCGGACGCTGCGCAGGGCCGACGAGAGGTAGGCGTTGTCGACGGCGGCGTCGATCGCGGAGTCGAAGCGGGCGATGAGCGCGTAGTACCTGTCGGCATCCGCGGTGTCGACGCGCGCGAACTCCGCCGCCAGCGCGTGGAACACCCGCCGGTCGCCGCGCTGCGCGGCCAGTCGCGCGGCCTCGGTCTCGAGCGCGCGACGCAGGTCGAACAGGGCGCGGATGTCGTCGGCGTCGATCCCCGCGACCACCGTCACGCGGGCGGATGCCTGGGCGACGAGCCCGTCGGATGCCAGTCGGCGCAGGGCCTCGCGCAGGGGGGTGCGGCTGACGCCGAGGCGCGAGGACTGCTCCACTTCGCCGAGCACGGTCCCGGGCGCGAGGGTTCCGGTCTGGATCTCGTCGAGGAGGGTCGCGTACGCGCGTTCGCTCGCCCGCATGGCGCACCTCCCTCGTGTCGCCTCTCAGTGTATGCATTAAAGGGACGAATGGACACCTTTTCGGCATCCGATCCGGCCTTGCGTATACAACGGGGCGGGAGTCACCGCTCGCACACCCTCGACGGCATCCCCGCGGCTCAGGCGCGGCCCCACGACTCCAGGGTCGTCGGAATGGATGCCAGGGTGCCGAGCGCCGCGTCGCGGTCGGCCCGCGCGAGGGTGAGGCCGGCGACCACGAGCGAGGCGCAGACCGCCGCGAGGGCGTCGACCGCGTCGGGCGTCAGGTCGGGGCGGCGGTCGGCGACGGCCGATCGGATCGCTGCGCGCATCTCGGCCGCGTAGCCCGAGACGAGCGTGCGCACCTCGGCGTCGTCGCTGGCCAGGGGCGAGGAGCCGGCGTTGAGCAGCAGGCAGCCGAGGCGGGCGCGCGGGGAGTCCGCCGCGATCGCGGTGTGCATGTCGTCGACGTAGGCCTCGAGCGCACCGGGATCTCCGCCGCCCAGGGGGCGCAGTCGCGTGCGGACGACGTCTTCGAGGTAGGCCGCGAGCACGGCGTCGAAGAGCCCCCTCTTGCTGCCGAAGGCGTTGTAGATGCTCGAGCGCGTCAGCCCGGTCGCCTCCTCGAGCTCGGCGATGCCCGTCTCGGCGTACCCGCGCCTCCAGAACACGTCGCGCGCGGCGTCGATCACGGTGGAGCGCTCGAAGCTCGGCATCCTGCCCATGATCTCTCCTTCGCTCGGGTGGCTGAGCTTGTCGAAGCCACCGACCCCGTCGACTCCCGGACCCTTCGACACGCTCAGGGTCCTCACGGTTGCACTTCAAGAGCCGAGGTCTATATTAGACCAGTCGTTACAAAATAACCACGGGAGGCATTCCATGCGCGCAGTCATCCACCACGAGTTCGGCGAGCCCGCCGACGTCCTCGGCGTCGAAGAGGTCGAGACCCCGACCCCCGGCCCCGGCGAGGTGCGCCTGCGCGTACTGCTGTCGCCCATCCACAACCACGACCTGTGGACCATCCGCGGCACCTACGGCTTCAAGCCCGAGCTGCCCGCGCGCGCCGGAACCGAAGCGGTCGGCGTCATCGAGGAGCTCGGCGAGGGCGTCGAGGGCCTCACGGTCGGCCAGCGCGTGGCCACCGGCGGCACCTTCGGCGTGTGGGCCGAGCAGGTCGTCGCGAAGGCCGCGGGCCTCATCCCCGTCGCCGAGGGTCTGAGCGACGAGGTCGCCTCGCAGCTCGTGTCGATGCCCTTCAGCGCGATCAGCCTGCTGCACTCGCTCGACCTGAAGGCCGGCGACTGGATCGTGCAGAACACCGCCAACGGCGCGGTCGGCCGCATGGTCGCGCAGATCGCGAAGGCGCGCGGCGTCAACGTCATCGGTCTCGTCCGCCGCCAGAGCGCGGTCGCCGAGCTCGCCGAGCAGGGGATCGACAACGTCGTGTCGACCGACGCCGACGACTGGCGCGAGAAGGCCCTCGCCCTCGCGGACGGTGCGCGCATCGTCGCGGGCGTCGACTCGGTCGGAGGCCCCGCCGCCGGCCAGGTGCTGTCGATGCTGAGCGAGAACGGCACGCTCGTCATCTTCGGCTCGATGGGCGCGGGAAAGCTCGAGCTCGGCGCCGGCGACATCATCTTCCGCCAGGCCACCGTGAAGGGCTTCTGGGGCAGCGTCGTCAGCAAGACGATGGATGCCGAGACCCGCGGCGCCCTGTTCGGCGAACTGTCGCGCTACCTCGCCGACGGCACGCTGACCCTCCCGGTCGCGGCGACCTTCGGCCTCGACGACGCCCGCGAGGCCGCTCGCGCGAGCGACTCGCCCCGCGTCGGCAAGGTGCTACTGCGCCCATGAGCTGAGGCGGGCGCCAGCCCGTGCGAAACTCCTGAGAGATCGGCCCCGCCCACCCTTCCCTCCGCGTGATCACGCAGGGTGCGGGGTGGGCGTTCTCCGTTTCTCAGGAGTTTCGCTCGCGACGCGGCCGTGACCAGGACGGGCGCCGCGGCCTCGTCAGCCGGGCAGGGCCTCGAGCGCGGAGGCGAGAGCGTCGATCGCGGGACGCTGACCCTTCACGAGCGCGTCGCGCGCGGCATCCAGGTCCATCCACTCCGCCCGGTCGACCTCGGGGAACGACGCCGTGCGCCCCGAGCGTGGGGGCCACTCCATCTCGAACGTGCCGAAGGTGAATCCGGATGCCGTGAACCCGGCGCCGTCGCCGCAGAACACGACGACCTTCTTGCCGCTGCTGTACGCGAACGTGCCGAGCTCCGCCCAGCCCGTCTCGGGCGGATCGACGCCGAGCTCCTCGCGGAACTCGCGGCGCGCGGCATCCTGAGCACTCTCCGTGTCGGGGTCGTACTCGCCCTTCGGGATCGACCAGGCGCCGGCGTCCTTCTTCGCCCAGAACGGTCCGCCCATGTGCGCGATGAGCACCTGCGGCGTCGGATCGAGCCGATACAGCAGGAGTCCCGCGCTGTGGACGACCATCACGCCACCGCGGCCGGCACCTTGTTCGCCTCGTCGGCGATGATGTCGGCGCGCTTGCGGAAGGTGCGCGCCGAGACGCGGTCGAGAGCGATCTGCCCGCGCATCTTCTCGGCCTTCTCGTAGAGCGAAGGGCCGCCGAATCCGGTCAGCACCTTCACGAGCACGGGCAGCAGCTCGATCATGAAGAACAACGCCGCGATGAGGTAGTGCGCCCAGCGCAGCACCGGCTCGCGGTCGGACAGGCGTTCCAGCGCGGTGATCTGACTGAGCAGCCCCACCGCCCCGGCGTTGCCGTCGGCGATCGACGAGGCACGCTGGTTGTACGCGGCGAGCGCCGACTCGTACTGCGCGCGAGCCGCGGGCAGCTGGTCCTCCGCCTGCTGCTTGTTCGCGTCGGCGGAGGATGCCGCGGCCTCGGCGCCCGCGGTGTTGGCGGCCGCCAGCGTCGACTGCGCCTGCTGCAGCTGCGTCGACAGCGCGTCGTAGGCGGACTGCGCCTGCTGCAGCTGCGCCTGCGCGGCATCCGAACTCGCGCCGTTCCCGGCGACGCCGGTGCAGCCCGGTACCGTCCCGGCGCCCTGGCCGGTGAGCTCGCACTGGTAGACCGCGCGGGCCTGGTCGATGACGGTCTGCTGAGCGGCGAGCTGCTGGGTGAGCTGGTCGACGGTCTGCTGGGCGGCGGCCGATTCGGCCGAGGTCGAGGAGGTTCCCGTGACGATGCCGGTCGCGGCCTGGTTCTCGAGCGCCGAGACCTGGGCGGACGCGGCGTCGAGGGCCTGCTTCTCGGGGCCGCTGGTCACGGCATCCTGGTCGCTCAGGGCCTGCGTGATGTTGGTGGCGTTCACCTCGCGGGCGATGTCGTTCTGGAACACCTGCAGCACCAGCGGCTCCGCCACGACGATGCCGATGAGAGCCGCCATGATCACGCGGGGCATCGCGAGCCCCAGGAGGCGGAAGACGTTCTTGGTCGAGCGCATCGTCGAGGTGAGGAAGCGGTCGAGGTTGAAGATGATCAGGCCCCACACGATCGCGAGGGGGATCGCGAGGAAGATGCTCACCCGCACGCCGGTCAGCAGCGCGAACATCATCGACAGCGCCGACACGAGCGCGGTCCCGGCGAGCACGAGGAACATCTGCACGAAGCGCGGGACCTCTTCGGGCACCTCGTCGAGCACGTCGTTGTCGGCTCCGCCGAGAACGGCCATGCGCCGGATGAGCGAGAGCTTGGGGCGGCGCGGATCCGAGCGGCGCAGACGCGGGGGCCGCGGCTCGGTGGTGACCGGGATGGATGCCACGGCGGGCGCCGCGAGCACCCGCTCGGGCACGACCGCGGTCTCGGCGTCGTCGGTTTGCGTGGCGTCGGCTTGCGTGGCGTCGGCTTCTGGCGCGTCGGCGGACGCGCGGTCGATCACGACGGTGTCGTGGTCGACCGCCGGGGCGTCGGCGTCGGAGTCGTCGAGGAAGGGGCCGCGCGGCTCGTCGTCGGCGGGCGGAGCGCCCCACGGCTCGGAGGTGTGTTCGTGCGCGGCGTCGTTCGAGCGCGCGGCGTCCGGGCGCGCAGCGGCGTTCTGGGCGGCGAGGATGTCGTCGAGGTACTGCACGCGTTCCTCGTCCGTCGTGAACTCGATTCGACCGTCGGAGCCGAAACGGCCGGGTCGGTGAGCGGAAAAGGACATTCGATGAGGGTACGACGCTCAACCTGGCCCGCTCCTGAGCGGGGCCTGAGGCCCGGCTGGGGGCGGCTGAGGCGGAGCGGGTCGGTGGGGGGCGCGCGGCGACGCTGGGCGCGCGCGAGCTCACACGATCGGCGCGAGAGCACACCACCTTACGTGTGATCTCGAGCGCAACGTGTGATCTCGCGGCGACGAGCACCCAGCCCCGCAACCCGCACCCACGCGAACCCGCGCACGCGCCCGGACGCGCGACAGCGGGCCGGGCGCGAACGCCCGACCCGCTGCACGACCCGCGTCAGACCAGGCGCTTCTTCGGCGAGACCTCGTAGGTGTTCTCGGGGTCGGAGAACACCGCGTCGCCCAGTGCCGCGTCGATCGCCGCGAGGGCATCGGCCTCGAGCTGCACGCCCGACGCCTTCACGGTGTCGTGCAGCTGCTCGGGGCGCGAGGCTCCGACCAGGGCGGCGGCGATGTTCGGGTTCTGCAGCACCCACGCGATCGCGAGCTGCGGCATCGTGAGTCCCGCTCCTTCGGCGATGGGCTTCAGCCGCTGGACGGCCTCGAGGGTGTCGTCGTTCAGGAACCGCTTGATGAAGTTCGCGCCGCTCTTCTCGTCGGTGGCGCGCGAGCCCTCGGGCACGGGCTGACCGGGCAGGTACTTGCCGCTCAGCACGCCCTGCGCCATCGGCGACCAGACGATCTGCGAGATGCCCAGCTCTTCGCTGGTGGGCACGACCTTGCCCTCGATCACGCGCCAGAGCATGGAGTACTGCGGCTGGTTCGAGATGAGCTGGATGCCGAGCTGCTTCGCGAGCGCGTGCCCCTCGCGCAGCTGTTCGGCCGTCCACTCCGAGACCCCGATGTACAGCGCCTTGCCCTGGCGGACGACGTCGGCGAAGGCCTGGAACGTCTCTTCGAGCGGCGTCTCGTAGTCGAAGCGGTGCGCCTGGTAGAGGTCGACGTAGTCGGTGCCGAGGCGCTTCAGCGACCCGTTGATGGAGTCCATGATGTGCTTGCGGCTGAGCCCGGTGTCGTTGGGGCCGCCGGGGCCGGTCGGGAAGTAGACCTTCGTGAAGATCTCGAGCGATTCGCGGCGCTGACCCTCGAGGGCCGCGCCGAGGACGGTCTCGGCCGCGGTGTTGGCGTAGGTGTCGGCGGTGTCGAACGTCGTGATGCCCGCGTCGAGCGCGGCGTGCACGGTGGCGATCGCGGCGTCGTCTCCGACCTGCGAGCCGTGGGTCACCCAGTTGCCGAGGGTGATCTCCGAGATCTTGAATCCACTGTTGCCGAGATAGCGATAAGCGACCATTCCTCCACGCTAGACCCGGCCGCCGACACCGGGGCCGCGGCATCCGCCCCTCCCCCGCTCACGCGTCCTTGCGGATCCACCGGAACGTCACCCGCACCACGGCCAGGCCGACCACCAGCCACAGCGACGTCACCAGCAGGATGAGCGGGTGATCCCACGACCCCGACGGCTCGCCCGCGGCGAAGCTCTCGGGCAGGAACACCGAGCGGAAGCCCTGCGCGAGCCACTTCAGCGGGAAGACGCTCGCGACGTTCTGCAGCCACTCCGGCAGCGCGGCGAAGTTGATGTAGACGCCCGAGATGAACTGCAGCAGCAGCACGATCGGGATGACGACGCCGGTGGCGCTGCGTCCGGTGCGGGGCAGGGCCGACAGGCCGATGCCGAGGATCGCGCAGGTCGTCACGCCCAGCAGGAACACCCACGCGAAGGTCAGCCAGCGCTCCGGGTCGGTGGGCAGGGGGACGCCGAAGAACACCGCCGCCACGATGATGAGCAGCACCGATTGCAGCAGGCCCGTGACGAGCACCTGTCCGAGCTTGCCGATGAAGTACGACACCGGGCTGAGCGGGGTGCCGCCCAGTCGCTTGAGGGTGCCGTCGCTGCGTTCCATCGCGATGTCGATCGACATGTTCTGCAGTCCCGACAGCAGTACGCCCGCCGCGAGCATCGCCGGCAGGTAGAACTGCGCGGCATCCACCTCGTCTCCGGGGGGACCGAAGGTCTGGGCGTCGAACGCGACCGCGAAGATCAACAGGATCATCACGGGGAACAGGAACGTGAAGAACACCGAGTCGCCCTGGCGGAAGTACGAGCGCACCTCGAACGCGATCCGCGCGGCTCCCAGACGCAGGATGCGGCTCATGCCACGCCTCCCGCCGCGGTCGTGCGCCGCGCCTCGGCGCCGAGGAACGACAGGTAGACGTCCTCGAGGCTCGGGCGCACCACCTCGAGCCGCTCGGG
>Ga0065721_10005798_pt1 | contig 11585 bp, 9 predicted proteins | sample Mesricmetagenome_FD_59108 | JGI IMG/M metagenome (GOLD analysis project Ga0065721, IMG submission 59108) | Mesophilic microbial community from rice straw/compost enrichment Sample: eDNA_1 v2 (version 2) | ecosystem: Engineered > Solid waste > Grass > Composting > Bioreactor | place: USA: Davis...
CGTCGCTGCGCGGGCTGATGGCGCGGACGATGCGCTGGATAATGTTGGCATCGACCAGAAAATTCTGGCCAAAGCGTTTGCGGGCCTGATGCTCGTATGACATGGCGTTGCTCTAACGGCGGCTGCCGACCATTTGCAGGGCGGTGGCGAGTGCGGTTTGTAAACTGCCGAGATCGGCGCGGCCGGTGCCGGCAAGATCGAGCGCCGTGCCGTGGTCCACCGAGGTGCGGATAAAGGGCAGGCCGAGAGTGATATTCACCGCCGCGCCGAAGCCTTTGTATTTCAGTACGGGCAGGCCTTGATCGTGGTACATGGCCAGCACTGCGTCGGCGTGATCCAGATGGCGCGGGGTAAACAATGTATCGGCGGGGAGGGCGTCGCTCAGATGCCAACCGCGCTGGTCGCGCAGTTCGGCAATCACCGGATTGATCACCTCCAGCTCCTCCCGCCCCAAATGACCGCCTTCCCCAGCGTGGGGATTGAGGCCGCAGATAAGGATGCGCGGTGCTGCTATGCCGAACTGAGTGACCAAATCGTTGTGCAGGATTTCGATGGTGCGGCGCAGGCTCGCGGGGGTAATGGCGTCGGCGACATCGCGCAGCGGCAAGTGGGTGGTGGCCAGCGCAACCCGCAGGCCTTCGCAGGCCAGCATCATCACCACCTGATTGCAGCCGCTGCGCTCAGCAAAAAATTCGGTATGGCCGGAAAAGGCGACGCCAGCGTCGTTGATCACCCCTTTATGCACCGGGCCGGTGACCAGGGCATCGCAGGTGTGTCCCAGACACAAATCAGCAGCTTTGGCCAAGGTATCCAGCACGTAAGACGCATTGCGGCTGTCGAGCTTCCCGGCGGTGGCAGGGTGGTGCAATGGCACTGGCGCAACGCTCAGGCGGCCGCCGCCGGACGGTTGTGGCAAATCCGGGCTGAACAGGTTGATCTGCAATGGCAATTGCAGCTGCTGAGCCGACTGTTGCAGCAATTCCGGGTCGGCGACCGCGACCAATTCCAGATTCCCAAGCGCTTGCTGCGCCAAGCGCACCACCAGCTCCGGCCCTATGCCGGCCGGTTCACCTGGAGTCAGTGCGATACGGGGAAGAGTGCCGCTCATGATGCGGGCTGGGTGTCGAGTTTGATATCGACATAGGCTTCATCGCGCATTTCCCGCAGCCAGATTTGCAATTCGTCTTCGAAGCGGCGGCTGGTGAGGATGCGCGCGGCTTTATCGCGCAGCACGTCATCGGTGATGTCTTCCTGGCGACGCTCTTGTACTTGCAGAATGTGCCAGCCGAATTGGCTGCGGAAAGGCTCACTGATTTCGCCTTCTTTCATCTTGGTCATGACGTTTTCAAATTCGGCGACGAACATGCCCGGCCGGCTCCAGCCGAGATCACCGCCGGAAAGCATCGAGCCTATGTCCTCGGAGTGTTCTTTGGCGAGGGCGGCAAAATCTTCACCATTCAGCACGCGCTGGCGCAGTTTGGCCAGCTTGGCCTTGGCTTCCTCGTCGCTGAGGATCGCTGAGGGTTTCACCAGAATATGACGCACCTTCGATTGCAGTTCGGTCTGCTGCTCGCCACCGCGTTTGTCGTAGACGGTGAGGATATGGAAACCGGCGGGGCTGCGCGCGGGTTCGGATACCTGGCCTTTTTCCAGTTCCGGCAATATATCGACAAACAGGCTGGGCAGATCGCTGGTTTTGCGCCAGCCCAGATCGCCGCCGTTGAGGGCGGTGGGGCCGTCGGATTCGGCGATGGCCACTTCGGCAAAACTGCGGCCGGCGCGGATTTTCTTCACCATCTCATCAGCTTTCTGGCGGGCGGCGTCCACTTCTTCCGCGCTGGCGGACTGGGACAGGCTCACCAGAATATGGCCCAGGTGATATTCCGGAGAGATCCAGAATTTGGCGTCGGCGGACTTGAGGAAGTTGTCGATTTCCAGTGGCGAAATATAGATGCGCTGCTGCACCATGCCCTGCTGGATCTGCTGGATGGTGATGTCCCGGCGCAGGCGCTCGCGCAGTGTGTCCATCGTCATGCCATCGAGCTTGAGCTGCTCCGCGAATTGGGCGGGGGTGAGCTGATTGGCGCGACGGATCTGTTCGATGGACTGGTTGACCTGCTCGTCGCTCACCCGGTAACCCACCCGCGCGGCAGTTTGCAGTTGTAGATGCTCGCTGATCAGATGGTCCAGCACCTGCTTGCGCAGCACGTCCATCGCCGGCAGCGCGTGGTTGTTGGCGCGGGCGTTCTGCACCACCTGAGACAGGCGCTCGTCCAGCTCCGACTGCATGATCACCGTTTTGTCGACCACTGCGATGACTTTGTCGAGCGGCTGAGGAGCGGCGTGGCCGGAGGCAGCGGCAAAGGTGAGGCTGGCGGCGAGAAAGAGTGTCGAAAGTGCGTTTTTCATAAATGCGGAGTTCTGCTTGAGCGGCTTCAGTCGCGGAAGCCGGGAATGGTTTCAGTCAAAAGTTTTTGTACACGGTTGCCGGAACTGGCGAGACCTTTGAGGTCGATTTCCAGAAAGATGCCATCGTCGTAGAAGCGCCGGTCATCGTTGTCCAACGCGATGGCCAGTTTGCTGTCCAGCCAGCGCCGCGCGAGCACGCGCAGGCGGTAGCAACAATCGTCGTATTCGAAGCCGATGAACGCATCGAGTTCCCGCTTCTGATCCAGGTCGTAAAACAGCCGGCCGACCACTTGCCACTGCTCGCCAAAGGGCAGCGCAAAAGCGGTATCCAACTGGTCCACCGCCAGGTTGGAGCGCTCGATTTCGTCTTCGCGCACATAGCGGTAATCCAGACGCAAACGCCGGCGCGATTCATCGCTGTANTCCAGCCCGGTGGTGGCGCGCATGACGTGATCGCTCTCNGGGTTGTAGAGGAAGTCGCTGCGCAGCTTGATTGAATCGGATACTCGCGCNGAGATTTGCGTGGCCAGATCGGACTCTTCGATGGTCTGGGCGCTGTCATTGTGGGTGAGGGAAACTTCCCGGTCGCGGAAATAGATCACTTGCCCCACGCTGAACGACGCCAGGGTGGTACTGAGGTCGCTGCTCAACCAGCGCGAGGTGATGCCGACGGCCAATTGATCCGCGTCCCCCAGGCGGTCGCCGCCGGCAAAGCGGCGGTTGCGAAACAGTTGGTCATAGCTGAAGGTCAGCAGAGTGGTATCAAAATTCACATCCTGGGAAGTGTTGATATCCCCAGGAGTGACCGAGTAGAGATCGCTGTGGTCCGTGTGCTCCCGATATAAATAGAAGAGCCGCGGTTCCAGAGTCTGGCGGCCGCTATCGCGCTCGAATACCAGGCCGGTATCCAGGCTGAAGTAGGGCGCGCTCAAGGTGGGGTCGGGATCGGCGGTGGGCAGCAGCTGTTCCCGGTCCAGATCATAAGCGATGGCCTGGATACCCAGAGTCGGGCGCACAAAGCCCCACAGCCATTGCTGGTTCCAATCCACGGAATAATCGGTAAACGTCCGCTGACCGGTAATAAAAGAGCTGTCCTGGTTGGTGAACTTCACCCATTCATTGTTCAGCCTCAAGCCCACGCTGCCCCAGTAGTAACGCCCGTTGGCCTGGATGCGCGGCAATTGCCGGTAGGCGGGCGGCACGTCCAGGAGCAGGTTCTGGAAGGATTGCAGACGCGCGCTGATGTTCCAGTTGTCCAGGTGGTAGCCGACCGTGGCGATCTGATTCAAAAAGGTGTTGTTGGCGGTGGTGAAACTCTCCGGCTGCAGGTCGCGGAAATAATCGACATCGCTGACCTTGGCGTAATCCACCTCGGTGTACCAGCGGGTGTTGCGACCGCCTTCATGGGCCAGATTGACCAGCCAGCGGTTTTCGCCCTTGTAGGGGCGCAATAGATCTTCGCTTTGGCCCTCGGCGATCAGTCGGTCGATATCCGGGTCGCCGCCGCCTTTGTCGTCGTAGAGGCCGGCGAGGTTAAGGGTGTTCATGGAGTGGCGGCTGAGATAGCGCCACTCGGTTTCCAGCATGGCCCCGTGGCCTTCGGCGAAACGCGGCGCCAGGGTGGCGTCCATATTGGGCGCAATATTCCAGTACCAGGGCAAGGTGATGTCGATACCGCCTTCACTGGTGCTGAGCGACGGCACCAGCAGACCGGACTGGCGCTGGTCGCCGACGGGAAAGGTGATGTAGGGCGCGTAGAGCACTGGTATCCCCGCCAGTTCCACCACGACACCGCGGCCGGAGCCCTGCTGGGTGTTGGGGTCCACGGTGAGGCGCTTGCCTTTGATCAGCCAGGATTCGCGCCCAGGTTCACAGCTGGTGATTTTGCCGCCGCTGAGCACTACCACGCCGTCGGGACGGTGTTCGATGTTTTTCGCGCTGCCGCGCATATGCTGCTCGTGGAGCAGGAATTCGCCGCCGCTGAAGTGCGCCCCCTGGCCGGCCATATCCACTTCCGCACCTTCGCCGCGCACCAACAAGCCCGGTTGGCGGATTTCCACACCGCCGCTCAGGCTCGCCTGTTCGGTGGCTTTGTCATAGGACATGGAACCGGCGTGAATCAGCCGGCTGCCCTGGCGAATCATCACATCGCCGGACAGAAGAATCTTTTCCGCCGCCATTTCGGTGTTATCGGCTTCCAGGTGGATGTCCGAAACGGCCGGATCGCCATCGTTGTTACCGGCCATGGGGTCCACATACAGACCGCGACAGGCGTAGGAGCGCTGCTCCTGCTGTTCCGGGGTGAGATCCTGCACCGGCACCCAGTCATAACGCGCTTGTTCCGCAGTGGCATCCGCCCAGCCGTTGGCGCTTCCCGCGAGCAGACCCAGCAAGCCCAACGCGGAACCCAACTGGCTGGCTAGCAAGGATTTTTTAGACAGGAGTCTGATTGCCAAGGTGAGGTCCGGAATCGCGGTTTCGAAGAAAGGAGGCGATTGTAATGGCGCGGCTGCGGGATTACTACCGCCGCAAAGTCCAGCAGGCGGCCGGCAAAGTCAGGCTTGGTCGGGGCTGAGGGCGCGTCCCTTGCTATGCTCCCCGGCCCTGTATCATCCTACGCCCTCGCATTTTTCCAGCCGGGGAATCCCATGCCCAACACCAGTGATGAATTGCGCCAGTGGGTGAACGCCCAGTGGCCCCACCTCTCACTCAACGATTTTATGCTCCGCTCCGAATTTTCCGGCCCAGGCGCCGCCGCTCCCGAGTGGCAGGCGCTTCCCGGCGACGCCGGTTTCCGCCGCTATTTCCGTCTCGCCAGTGAGCCGCGTCTGCTGGCGGTGCTGTCGCCGCCGGCGTCCGAGCCCAATGAAGTTTTCCTTAAGCTGACCCGCCACCTGCGCCATCACGGTGTGTTGACGCCAGCGGTCGCGGCGGTGGATCTCGAGCGCGGCTTTTTTATTATCGAAGACCTGGGGGAGGAGCTGCTGCTGTCCCAGCTGAACGAGGAAAGCGTGGAAGGTTTGTACGCCGAGGCCATGCACTGCCTGCTGCATATGCAGCAGTGCCCCATAGATGGGCTGGAGCTGCCGCCTTACGACCGCGCCCGCCTGCGCCAGGAAATGAATCTGTTTACCGAGTGGTTTGCCCCGCGCCTTTTGGGCTATGAGCTGAATGCTGGCGAGCTGGAGATGCTCAACCGTTGGTTTACCCAGCTGGAGAATTCCGCCCTGGACCAGCCCACGGTATTCGTGCACCGGGATTATCATTCGCGCAACTTGGTCTACCGCAACGGCGGCCCGCCGGGGGTGATCGATTTTCAGGACGCGGTAGCCGGTCCGATTACCTACGATCTCGTCTCCCTGCTGCGCGACTGCTATATCCGCTGGCCGGAGGCGCGGGTGAAACGCTGGGCGCTGTGTTACGCGGATATCGCCATGCAAACGGGTTTGCTGCCGATGGTGAGCGAAGAGCGTTTTCTGCGCTGGTTCGACTGGATGGGGCTGCAGCGCCATATCAAGGTGCTCGGTATTTTTGCCCGTCTGTCCCTGCGCGATAACAAACATGGCTATCTCGACGATCTGCCCCTGGTGATCCGCTACACCCTGGAGGTGGCGCGGCGTTATGAAGAAGGCGAGGAATTTGTCGCCTGGTTCGAGGCGCAGCTGTTGCCGCGCATTGAACAACAATCCTGGTGGAGACCGGTAGCGTGAAGGCGATGATCCTGGCAGCGGGTGAAGGCCGGCGCATGCGCCCGCTCACCCTGACCACACCCAAGCCGCTGCTGCAGGTCCGCGGCGTCAGCCTGATCGAACACCATATCCGCCGCTTAGTGGAAGCCGGCGTGCGCGAGCTGGTCATTAACATCGCCTACCTGGGCGAGCAGATCCGCGCGGCCATCGGCGACGGCAGCGCTTTCGGTGTGCACATCCAATATTCCGTCGAGCCCGAACCCCTGGAGACCGCCGGCGCTTTGCACCACGCACTGCCGTTGTTGGGTGATGCTCCATTTCTGCTGGTCAACGGCGACGTCTGGACGCACTACCCCTTCGCCAACCTGAGCAATCACACATTACGCGGTCTCGGCCATCTGGTGCTGGTGCCCAATCCCGAGCACAAATTGACCGGTGATTTTTCCCTGGATGACACCGGCAATCTGGGTGAGTTGGATGGCACCACCAGCTTCACCTTTAGCGGCATCAGCCTGCTGTCGCCCAGTCTGATCCGCAACTATCCGCAAGCGCGCCGCCAGTTTCCCCTGCGCGAAGTGTTCAGCTGGGCTATTCGCGATCAGCAGCTCACCGGTGAGCTGTTCGAAGGTACCTGGTGTGACGTGGGCACGCCGGAGCGGCTGGCGGAATTGAATCGCTAGGCTGCTGCAATTGCACTGAACCGGCAGTTTTGATTATGGTGGCGCGGCCAAAGCCTAGCTTCGCCGGGCTGGATGGTTCCATAACACGAAATCAAAAGGATATTTTCCATGACACTTTTCTCTGGCCTTAAGGCCTCCCTGGTTGTTTTCACCTTGATGTTGTTCGGTTGCGCCACCCAAGTGACCGAAACCCCTTCTCCGGTTACTCCCGCCAAAACCCGCTTGGGCGAATTTAATCGTGTCGTCCTGGTGCGCGCAGCTATAGCGCCCGCATACGCCAGCCACGAAGCCAACATCAAAGCCGTCAACAAGATCGACGAAGTGCTTGTCGGCCGTGTTAACGCGATCCTGGACAACGTTGAGGTCGCGACTCCCGAACAACTGAAAACCTTGAAGCTCAACGACAAAACCCTGGTGATCAAGCCGCTGGTTAAACAAGTCAAATTCATCGGTGGCGCCGCGCGTTTCTGGGCCGGCGCTATGGCGGGCAGCTCTGTGGTGGTGATGGACGTCGCGTTTGAGCGCGGCAACGGCCAGCAGCTGAGCAATCCTGGCTTTATGAGAAAGGCCGGCGCCTATTCTGACGCCTTCGGTGTCGCCTCCAACCGTATGCTGAACGACGTCGCCGAAGACGTTGCCAACTACGTCATGGCCAACCGCTAAGTGCTCCAAGGGAGGAGGCTGCCACCGGTTGCCTCCTTTCAACTCCCGCTCTCCAGTCCCTTCTTTCCCCCTCCTGTCACCCTCCGCTTGGCGGTGTACTGCGCTGGTCTATAGTTAAAACGACGCCATATGGCGCATGGAATCGCTTATAACCCTTTGTCAGCAGGCTGAGTTTTATGTTGGGAAATCGTGCATCAGATATAAGTCGTCTCGGACGCACAATCGGAATGGGACTGTTGCTGGCCGTTAGCGCCTGGGCTTCCGCGACGCCTTTGGATATCAAATCGGTCGCCGTGGACGTCCGCGTGATGAAGTTTCCAGGGATTTCTCTGGACGGCATCAGCTATGAGGCGCTGAGCTTTGAATATGGCGTGCGCGGCAAAGTGGAATTTACGACGGTCAATGCCGCGCTGGAGACCCTGCAATGCAATGGGCGCTCCCATCAGAATCACTATCTGGCGGTGGACTATCGCGGCCCTGAGGTGATTTTTCGCATCAAAGACCAGCGCAAAAATCGCGACCTGTTACTCCAGAAACTGCCCACCAATGGCACTTACAACTATGGCCAGGGTGTCTGCGGCAGCAACGCCGGTTTGAAAGAACGGTTCGACCAGGAAAAACCCGCGCTGCTCGCCGCGCTCAACGAAAAAGTACTGGCTGCAGCGAGGACGCAGATGGAGGCCTATATCGACAGAGATACCGTCCTCGACTACGAAGAAGTGAATTTCCCGCTGTTTTATTTCGCTGCGGACGGGTCGCGCTACGATGCCCTGAATCGCGCTTTTGATCGCGCCCGCGAAGCTTTTGATTTATCCCTGGAGTTTGGCATCACCAAAGAAGCTGACGATACGCTGAAACTGGTCGCTGCCGCCTGGGAAAAAGACGTGAAGGCCATTGCCACCAATAAAACGCCGTCACCGGAGGATGAGCAAATCAGCCTGGCGCTGCACCGCAATCTCACCCAGGTTTATTTTTTCCTGCGCAAATACGACATGGCGATGCGCCACGACGCTATGGCCATATCCAAAGGGATGCCGGCTGCGCAATCCCGCCAGGCGCTGATTCTCGAACACGAGCGCCGCACCATTCTCAGCCCGCAGGTGGCCGCCAATATTGTGCTCACCGCCAATCTTTTTCGCTTCGGCCGCAATTACGTGCGCGAAGCGCGCTTGCTGAAAGTGGATAATTTCGCCGAACTGGAGCGTTCGTTAAGCCAGCTGTAATGTCGGATTTTTTGCATTTCCTCCGCTAAAAACCTTGCAAAATCGCCCGCTGCCAACGGCGGCGGAGTGTTCTTGCCTGTTTTACAAAGGTACCGCTACACTACCTGACATTTTCGGCAGGGATAAGCGCTGCCAGGGCACATACGGATGCCACGCCGCTGTTATTTGTCCGTATTGATTTCCATGCACCAGGCAGATTCATGATTGAATTAGACGATATTCATAAATATTACGGCCAGGGCGATCGGCGCCTGCATGTGCTGAAAGGGATTTTTCTGAAAATCCACGAAGGCGAAATGGTCTCCATCATGGGATCATCCGGCTCCGGTAAATCCACTTTATTGAATATTCTCGGTTTGCTCGACAACCACGACAGCGGCCGCTACAAACTCGCCGGTATTCCTATCAGCAATTTAAAAGAAAGTCAGGCGGCGGCGCTGCGCAATCGCCATATCGGTTTTGTTTTTCAATCATTTAATTTATTGCCTTTCAAAAACGCGACGGAAAATGTCGCCCTGCCGCTGTATTACCAAAAAGTCGGCCGGCGCGAGCGCAATAAAAAAGCGCGGGAATTATTGGAAATGGTCGGCCTGGGCGAGCGCGCCGAACATATGCCCAATCAAATGTCGGGCGGGCAAAAACAGCGAGTCGCTATCGCCCGCGCGCTGGTAACAGATCCCAAGGTTATTCTTGCGGATGAGCCCACCGGAGCCTTGGACAGCGCCACCACCCAGGAGGTGATGGCGCTGTTCAAACAGGTCCACGGACTCGGCAAAACCCTCGTGATCGTGACCCACGAACAGGAAATTGCCGAGCAGACCCAACGAATTGTCACGATTAAAGATGGACTGGTGACGCGGGATCGCTACGTCAAAAATGCCCAACCGGAAAAAATCTCGTGATTCCGGACGGCTTGCAGGAAATTCTCTACTCGCTGCAACGCAATAAATTGCGCACAGCGCTGACGGCGTTCGGCGTATTTTGGGGAATTTTTATGCTGGTGCTGCTGCTGGGATCCGGCACCGGTTTGCAGCGCGGCATGGAAAAAGGCTTTAGCAGTGATGTGCGCGATAGTCTGTGGATTCGCACCATCAAAACATCAGTGCCCTATAAGGGGCTCGCGCTCGGCCGCAAGGTTCAGCTCACGGAATCCGATATTACCGCCATTCGCCAGATGATCCCGTCCGTCGGCTTGATTTCCGCAGAAAATTCGCCCGGTTCAACCCGCCTGGTGACCTACGAGCAAAATTCCGGAACATTCACCCTGCTGGGGGCAGGCAAGAGTTATTTTGAGATCAAGCGCTACCAGGAATATCGCATGGGCCGGAAGCTCAACAATCTTGATGACGATGAGCAGCGCAAAGTCACCGTTATTGGAACCATCGTAAAAGAGCGCTTATTCGGCAATAAAAATCCGCTGGGCGAGCAAATTATTGTCAATGGGGTGAACTTTAAAGTGGTCGGCGTGTTTTATGACAGCGGATGGGAAGGGCGCATGTCCGAACGCTTGTATATACCGCTCAGTACTTTCCAGAAAACCTTCGGTGTTGGTGAAAATATTTCCCTGATTACGGTTACGCCAGCACCCGGTTATACCGGTGATGAGGTTGCGGAAGATATTGAGACATTGCTCAAACAGCGCCACAACATCGCGCCGGAAGACCGCAAGGCGATTTCTGTTTTTGATCTTGCCAAACAATCCGCGCAAATCAGCGGGACTTTAAATGCAATCACGTGGTTTATCTGGTTTGTTGGACTCGGTACTTTAACTGCGGGAATTGTCGGTATCAGCAATATCATGATTATCACCGTGCAGGAACGCACGGTGGAAATTGGCATTCGCAAAGCCCTGGGCGCACCGCCGTGGAATATTATTCGCACCATTCTTCTAGAAGCTGTATTGGTGACTGCAGTTGCAGGTTATATGGGGTTAGTGCTGGCGGTCGGATTATTGGAGCTGGTGAATTACGCCATGACCTCGATGAATATCGATTTGCGGTATTTCTCTCGACCGGAAGTGGATTTTTCCGTGGCTATAGCCTCACTCATTATTCTCATCGGCTGCGGGGTGTTGGCTGGGTTTTTCCCGGCTTGGCACGCGGCGCGTATTTCTCCCATTGAAGCCATGCGAGCGCAATAAACGTGTTTGACCTCGATAATTGGCAAGAAATATACGCAACCCTAAAGAAGCATAAATTGCGCTCGGGTCTCGCTGCATTTGGGGTGATTTGGGGTGTATTTATGCTGGTGGTGTTGCTTGGGGTCGGCAATGGCTTGCGCAATGATGCACTGGGAAACTTCGGCGGCAACACCAACACAGTGTTTGTGTGGAGTTCGTCGCGCACACAATTGCCTTATCAAGGGTTTGATCGCAATCGCTGGATTCCACTCAGGCCTGCGGATGCGGAGGCGATTAAAGCGCGTATTCCGGAAGTGGACGTGGTTATCGGGATTAATGAAGTGGGTGGTTGGCAATCTCCACAGTATGTGGTGCGCGGTGATAACAGTGGCTCATTTACCTCGCGCGGTTCACACCCGGAAGTGTTGCGGATGCAATCGCTCCAGATTTTACAGGGGCGTTTTTTCAACGCTCTGGATAACGCTGAATTGCGCAAAGTTGCCGTCATCGGCAGTAAAGTCTACGAAACACTATTTGAGCCGGGCGAAAATCCGATTGGTGAAAGCATCAGTATCGGCGGAGTAGATTTTCAAGTGGTGGGGGTTTTTCATCCGGGCACTATCGGGGAGCAAGCCATGCAGGATGCGGAATTGGTGATGATTCCCAATGAAACGCTGCGTTATACCTTTAATCAAATCTGGTATTACGGTCATATACGTCTGATTCCAAAGCCCGGATATTCTTCTGCTGTGCTGGAAGAAAAAGTGATGAATTTATTGCGCGAACGCCACAAGGTTCACCC
>Ga0065721_10006419_pt1 | contig 11585 bp, 13 predicted proteins | sample Mesricmetagenome_FD_59108 | JGI IMG/M metagenome (GOLD analysis project Ga0065721, IMG submission 59108) | Mesophilic microbial community from rice straw/compost enrichment Sample: eDNA_1 v2 (version 2) | ecosystem: Engineered > Solid waste > Grass > Composting > Bioreactor | place: USA: Davis...
GCGCCAGGCGCTGGACGATCTGCGTGCCGAGGAAGCCCGAGCCGCCGAAGACGGTGACGAGTTTGGGTTCGTAGCGGACCATGGACGAGGCTCCGTGGATCGGTCCGGCGGAGGCCGGACATCACGTAATGGATTCCCCGCCTTCTAGCCCAAGCCCCGCGCCGCTGTCGAGTGTGACGAGGCTTTGCGGTGCCCCGGCTGCCGCAAATCCCGCGCCTTGACTCTGCGGCTGGAATGTTCTTCCTTCGTTCACGTCAGTTCACCGTGTAACGGAGTTGCCTCATGCCCGAAACCAGGACCTATCACGGCCAGTGCCATTGCGGCGCCGTGCGGTACGAAGCGACCACCGACCTTGCCAGCCTTGCCGACTGTAACTGCTCGCGCTGCCGGCGACTTGGCTGGATCATGCAGTCGCTGCCGGCCGAGAACTTCCGCCTCATTTCCGGTGAGGACAAGCTCACCGCCTACCACTTCAACACCAAAGGCATCGACCATCTCTTCTGCTCGGCCTGCGGCATCGAATCCTTCGCGCGCGGCCGAGACGGGCAAGGACGCGAGCTCGTCATGATCAACGTCAACTGCCTGGAGGATGCCCCGCCGGTCGACCGCGCGACGATCAGCCACTGGGACGGGGCGAGCTTCTGACGCGGATCGCGCCGGACGCCCACGAATGCGCATTGACATCGTCGGGCACTGGCCCTAGTAACGCCTCCGCTTTGCCCAGGTGGCGGAATTGGTAGACGCGCACGGTTCAGGTCCGTGTACCGCAAGGTGTGGAAGTTCGAGTCTTCTCCTGGGCACCAGTTCCCATTCGTTCAAAAACGCCGGCCCCGTGGCCGGCGTTTTGATTCGGCCTGCCGATTTACCCGCCCCGCCTTTCCAAGGCGGCTGCGCTGTGGCATCACGCTTTTGCAACAGCGAGGCGACGATGACCATCAGACTGCACCGCGGCGACCTGCCGGACCTTTCGCGCTACGGGCGCGAGGTCGCCATCGATACCGAAACCATGGGGCTCAACCCCAACCGTGACCGGCTCTGCGTCGTGCAGCTCTCGCCCGGCGACGGCAGCGCCGACGTGGTGCAGATCCCGGCCGACGTCACCTCCGCGCCCAACCTCGAGCGGCTGCTCGCCGATCCGGGCGTCACCAAGATCTTCCATTATGCCCGCTTCGACGTCGCGGTCCTCAAGAACCGGTTCGGGGTGGTGACCGGCCCCGTCTACTGCACCAAGATCGCCTCCAAGCTCGTGCGCACCTATACGGACCGGCACGGCCTCAAGGACATCGTGCGCGAGCTCCTCAACATCGACCTCTCCAAGCAGCAGCAGAGCTCGGACTGGGGCGGGGAAAAGCTCTCCGACGCGCAGCTCGAATACGCGGCCGCCGACGTCCTCTACCTCCATGACCTCAAGCGCCATCTCGACCGGATGCTGCGGCGCGAGGGGCGCATGGAGCTTGCCCAGCAATGCTTCGATTTCCTTAAGACCCGCTGCGAGCTCGATCTCCTGGGCTGGGGGGAAATCGACATCTTCGCCCACAGCTGACCGGATGGCGGGCCACGCCGACAGCGCCGAGCGGTTCGCGATCTACCGTTCGCTCGAGCGGCGCAACCGGGTTGTCGCCGTCCTGCGCTGGCTCGTGCCGGCGGCTGGGGTCCTGGCGCTCGCCTCGCTCGTCGTGCAGATCGTCGTCTCGAGCCAGATGGGCCGGTTCGACCTCGAGAGTATCCAGGTTGCTCCCGAGAGCGTCACCATCGAGGCGCCCGAATATGCCGGCATCCTCGAGGACGGCTCGCGCTACCGGGTCTTCGCCCAGTCGGCGGCGACTCGCGCCGGCGATCCGCAGCGCATCGACCTCACCGACGCGGCCCTCACCATCGAGCGCCCGACCGGCATCGTCATGGACATCACCGCGCCCACCGGCGAGCTCGACACGACGAGCGAGCTGGTGATTGTCGAGGGCGCCGCCAACGTCGTCGATTCGACCGGCACGACGGCGATCCTCCATCGCTCGGTCTTCGACTGGACCGGCCAGGTGCTGACCAGCGACGGGCCGGTCTCCATCGACTATGCCGACGGCAGCGAGCTCGAGGCCGACACCATGACCTTCGACACCAAGACCGCGATCTGGACATTTTCGCGCGTCAGGGTCACCCTGCCTGACACACCGGGAGCCGACGAGCCATGATCCGCATCCTTGCCCTGCTAGCCGGACTGGTCCTTGGAGCCCTTCCCGTCCTCGCGCAGGANGAAGCCGAGGGCGGCGAGCGCAATCCCGTCGAGATCAGCGCCGACAANTTCACCATCAACGAAGAGTCGCAGGAAGGCGTCTTCACCGGCAATGTCGTCGTCATCCATCCCTCGGTGACCGTGCGGGCGCCCAAGGTCGTCATCACCTATGGCGAAGGCGGCACCTCCGACATCGAGAGCTTCGAGGCGACCGGGGACGTGCGCCTCGAGACGCCCGAACAGGTGGCGACCGGCGAGCGTGCCGTGTTCGACCCGGCGGCGCGCACGCTCCACCTCACCGGCAATGTCGAGGTGACCAATCCCTCCGGCACCGTGCGCGGTCCCGAGCTTCTGGTCGACCTCAACACGGGCGTTTCGACCTTCACCGGCAGCCAGAGCGGACGCGTCACCGGGACATTCACCACCGAATGACCGACAAGACCGCAAAGAAGATCGACCAGAGCGGCTGGCTCGTCGCGCACCGCCTTGCCAAGAGCTTCGGCAAGCGCGCGGTGGTGCGCGACGTCTCGATCGCAGTCAAGCGGGGCGAGGCCGTCGGACTCCTCGGGCCCAACGGGGCCGGCAAGACCACCTGCTTCACCATGATCATGGGGCTCGTCAAACCCGACAGCGGCGAGATCCGGCTCGACGGTCGCCCCATCACCCACCTGCCGCTCTTCCAGCGCGGGCGGCTGGGCATCGGGTACCTGCCGCAGGAGCCGTCGATCTTCCGCGGCATGAGCGTTGCCGACAACATCCTCGCCATCCTCGAGAACACGGTGCGCTCGCGCTCCGAGCGCAAGGCGCGGCTCGAGGCGCTGCTCGAGGAATTCTCAATCACCCACCTGGCCAAATCCAACGCGCTGGCGCTCTCGGGCGGCGAGCGGCGGCGCGCCGAGATCGCCCGGGCGCTCGCCGCCGATCCGGTGTTCATGCTGCTCGACGAACCCTTCGCCGGCGTCGACCCGATCGCCGTCGCCGAGGTCAAGGGGCTGGTGCGCCAGCTGACCCACCGCGGCATCGGCGTCCTCATCACCGACCACTCGGTGCGCGAGACGCTGAGCCTCGTCGACCGCGCCTATCTCATCCACGGCGGGCGGGTGATGATCCAGGGCCGGCCCGAGACCATCACCTCCGATCCGGAAGCGCGCCGCGTCTATCTGGGGGACACCTTCGAGGTGTGACGCCGCGGCTTGGCACGAATTTTGCCGGCCTCCTTGCCCTGCCCCGGCAAATGAGTCATGGTCGCTCGCAAAGCGGCAATGATTGCCGAAATCTAGCGAGTGGGATCTATAGCGCATGGCCTTGTCGCCGCGGCTCGAAGTACGCCAGGCCCAGAGCCTCGCCCTCACTCCGCAACTGATGCAGTCGATCCGGCTGCTGCAGTTGAGCCACCTCGAGCTCAACGGGTTCGTCGAGGCCGAGCTCCTGCGCAATCCTCTCCTCGAACGCGAAGACGGCACCGAGGGAGAGCCGGGCGAGGCGCTGGAGCGCGCGCCCGAAACCGGCGCCGTCGAGGACACCGTAACCCATGGCGAGCGCATCCAGAGCGCCCAATCCATCGCCGAGGGCTACGACACGGCGGTCGAGAACGTCTTTCCGGACGATGCCCGCACCGATGCGGGTCAAGGCCTTGCGCGCGGGCTCGGCGGCGGCGCGGACGGGGAAGCGCCCGATCTCGACCAGTTCGTTGCCAGCCGCCCGCTTCTTGCCGATCACCTGACTGACCAGGTCAACCTCATCCTCAAGACCGCGCCCGACCGCATGATCGCGCGCCATCTCATCGACAATCTCGACGAGGCCGGCTACCTCGCCGCTCCCATCGAGGGGATCGCAGAGCAGCTCGGGGCCGAGATCGAGGACGTCGAGGCGGTGCTCCTGGCCGTCCAGGGGTGCGATCCCGTCGGCGTCTTTGCGCGCAACCTCGCCGAGTGTCTTGCCATGCAGCTCAGGGACCGCGACCGGCTCGATCCGGTGATGGCAAGGCTCCTTGCCCATCTCGAGCTCCTCGCCGCCCACGATGTGCCGGCGCTCCTGCGCGCCGTCGGGTGCGACCGCGAGGACCTGGCCGACATGATCGCAGAATTGAAGACGCTCGATCCGAAGCCCGGCCGCGCCTTTGATTCCGGGCCTGTCGAAGCGGTGGTGCCGGACGTCTTCGTGCGCTCCTCCCTCGGGGGCGGCTGGCAGGTCGAGCTCAATTCGGACGTGCTGCCGCGCGTGCTGGTCAATCGCGAATACTACGCAACCGTCGCCCGCCGCACGCGCGACCCGGCGGAAAAGTCGTTCCTCACCGATTGCCTGCAGACGGCCAACTGGCTGACCAAGAGCCTCGACCAGCGCGCCCAGACCATCCTCAAGGTCGCAACCGAGATCGTGCGCCAGCAGGACGGGTTCCTCGCCCACGGCATCGCGCATCTGAGGCCCATGACCCTCAAGATGGTCGCCGAGGCCATCGACATGCACGAATCGACCGTGTCGCGGGTGACTTCCAACAAATACATGATGACCCCGCGCGGCCTCTTCGAGATGAAGTACTTCTTCACCACCGCCATCGCCTCCTCCGACGGGGCCGGCGATCACTCCGCCGAGGCCGTGCGCCACCGCATCCGCCAGCTCATCGAGGCCGAACCCGCCAACGACGTCCTTTCGGACGATACCATCGCCGAGATCCTCAAGCGCGAGCAGGGCATCGACGTCGCCCGCCGCACCGTCGCCAAGTACCGCGAGGGCATGAACATCCCCTCTTCGGTGATCCGGCGGCGGCAGAAGAAGGGATTGGAGAAGATCGCGTAGCGAGACTTCGATCAGACGACTCCAAGGCCCGGATGTTCCGCCATGGCGTCGAAGTCCCGGTCCTCATGCAGCAAGGCAAGGCGTGCTTCGCCTCAAAAGGTGCCGATGATCAAATCAGCTGTAATCCCGCGTTCCCGCAAGGACCGGTAGTTGACGGCAGCACGCACCGCCAGGTGCTCGTCCAACATCGGTACCACGTCGAACTGACGCAGATGGTGTTCGATGCGCATGGCATTTGCCGCGAGCTCCCTGCAGAACCTCGAGGAGATCAAATCCCCAACCACGATCAGCGGGTGATCGGCGAGCTGTCGACGACGATCATTGCCGGGAATGCAACCGGTCCCGCCGCATCTATTGGTGCGCATCGCATCAACTGATGTGTATGATCTGACCTAAGCAGACACATCGCCGAACGGCCTTGCAATCCGGCCGCTCTTGATTCACGGCGCGAAGGCTAGCCCCATTGGCTCGGCTTGTCATCAGAACTATCCCCGCTATTCGCCCTGTTGCGGATTGCATGCGGGTTCGCGCCGGGTCTAGCATCGGGTCGGGCCCATGCCCATATCCATATGGTCAGCGGGCCAGCTCCGGCGGGAGAGAGGCTGACGCGTTTCTCCTCGCGGGCGCATGCCAAGCGCAACAGCAAAAGAGAGGGAACCATGACCTTACGCGTTTCCGGCAAGAACATGGATGTTGGCGACGCCTTGCGCGGCAAGGCGGAAGATCACTTCTCCACCGTCGTCGGCAAGTATTTCGACGGCGGCTATGACGGTCACCTCACCCTTTCTCACGACGGCAGCGGCTTCCGCGCCGATTGCGTCGTGCACCTCGACACCGGCGCGACCCTGCAGGCCAGCGCCCAGGGAAGCGATGCGACCGCGGCCTTCGAGGTCATGGCCACCAACATCGAGAAGCGCCTGCGCCGGTACAACCGCAAGCTCAAGTCCCACCGCAAGGGCAACGGCAACGGGCAGGACGTGCTTGCCCAATATACCGTCCTTGCTCCCTCCGATGCCTATGACGAGCTCGAGGAGGACTATGCGCCTCCGGTCATCGCCGAAACCACCAAGAGCCTGCGCTCGATGAGCGTGGAGGAGGCGGTCATGGAGCTCGATCTCAGCCAGTCCGGAGTGGTCGTCTTCCGTCATGCTGGACATGGCGGGCTAAATGTGGTCTACCGCCGCACCGACGGCAATATCGGCTGGATCGATCCGGCCCTCGGCGCAAATTGAAGCCCCGCCCGACCACTGTAGACCGCAATCGACCTGGGATGTCTTAATGGAACTGGCCGACATTCTGGCTGAGCGGTCCGTGCTTGTCTGCCCGGACGCTCTATCCAAGCGCGAACTGTTTGAACTGCTTGCTCAAACCGCCGGGCGGGCAAGCGGATTCGATTCCAATACCATCCTCGCGGCCCTCGAGGACCGCGAGGCCCTCGGCTCGACGGGGCTGGGCAACGGCATCGCCATTCCGCACGGCAAGGTGCCGGGCCTGCCCGGCGTCATGGCCGTCTTTGCCCGCCTCGAGCACCCCATCGACTTCGAGGCGATGGACGACCGCCCGGTCGACGTCGTCATGATGTTGCTCGCCCCGACGGGGGCGGGCGCCGACCACCTCAAGGCACTCTCGCGCGTGGCGCGGCTGCTGCGCACCGAATCGATCGTCGAGGATTTGCGGCGCAGCCGCGATCCCAAGCGCATCCACGCGATCCTGACCGCCCCGGTCGAGGCCAGCAACGCGGCCTGAGAGACGGCGCGGACAAGACAAAGCCCCGTCGCAGGCCTGCGGCGGGGCTTTTTCGTGCCGGCGATCGTCTGCCCCTAGTGGAGCGTGACGACCCCGACGTCCTTGTCGATCAGCCATTCGTTGACGGCGGCCGCGGTGTCGGCGACCATCAGCGGCGTGCCGTCGGCCGACATGACGAGCTGGTAAGTCGTTTCCTCGTCGAAGTCGGTGCCGCGAATCATGGCCGAAAGGTCGCTCCCGCTGATGGGGCGCACATAGGCGACAGCACTGCCGCCCAGGGCGGCGAACTGTGCGGCCGTCAGGCTCTTCAGCGGATTGATCCCGCCTGCCGTCTCGGCGTCCAGGTTACGTTTCTCGATCATGGCGTGCCCTTTCCTCAAACTGTACGGATGTCGATACGGCGGGCGACCTTGGGCGTCTGTGGACGCTCAACAGCAACAACGAGCAAACCATGGCTCAAAGTTGCATCCTTGACGATCATACCGTCGGCGAGGAGGAAGCTGCGCTGGAACTGGCGCGTGGCAATGCCCCGGTGCAGGTACTCGCGCGTCGCCTCTTCCTTCTGCCGCCCGCGAACGATGAGTTGGTTGTCCTCGGCCATCACCTCGAGCTCGCCGGCGGAAAAACCCGCCACCGCGATCGACACCAGGAACCGCTCGGTCCCGTCGGCGTCGGTCTTGCGCTCGATGTTGTAGGGTGGATAGCCGTCGGACGCCTTCGTCAGCCGGTCGACGCGTTCCTCGAACGCATCGAACCCCAGGAGAAACGGGGCAGAGAACACGGATACGCGCGACATATCGAAAACCGTCCTTGTCACAAGCAACGTCATCTGCCGGACCCGATGGGAGTGGCGTCCGGCTGTCGAGGCAGATATGGGAGAATCAGCAAGCCGCTTCAAGGCCGGGGGGACCGATGGACAGGACCGTTGCGATCATAATGCCCGCCTACCGGGCGCAGGACACGATCGGGCCGGCCGTCGCCAGCGTCGTCGCCCAGACATGGCAGGACTGGGAGCTGTGGATCGTCGCCGATGACGGCGCCGACTACGAAGCCTACCTGGCGCAAGCCGGTCTTGCCGACAAGCGCCTGCGCTTCCTCGGCTCGGGCGGCGTGCGCCGCGGCGCCTCCGTCGCCCGCAACGTCGCGCTCGAAGCCATCGATGCGCCATATGCGGCGATCCTCGACGCGGACGACCGGATGAAGCCGGAAAAGCTCGCCCGTGTCGCGGCGGCGCTTTCGACCCACGGCATCGTCAGCACGGCTCTCGACGTGATGACGTCGGATTTTTCCCATTTGCGCCATGTCGGTGCCGGTCCCGACCGGGTGCTGACGCCGGGCGAACACAAATGGGTGAGCCTTTCGATGGATTCGATGATCGCCTGGGACCGGCGCAGGGCCGACGGACGCTATGACGCCACCATGAGCAACATGACGGACCTCGAATTCCTGCTGCAGCTCTACCGCACCGTCCCGGTCTCGATGCATCTGGGCACGCCGCTCCACGACTACGTCAAGCGCGAGGGTTCGATGAGCAATTCGAAGGACGTCGCGGCCGGCATGATCGCCTCCAAGCGCGAGATCCTTTCGAGGCTCGAGACCGGATACTACGGGCTTGCCGATGCGGACGTGCGCGGCCTTGCCGGCTTCCTCACGGTCTCGCTCGAGGCCGAGGCGCTCTACGAAGCGGCCCTGGCGGCAAGGCCCGGCCTGCTCTTCGAGGATCATATCGAGCCGATGCTGCAGGCTGCCCGCCTCACGCCAGCAGCCGGTCGATGATGTCGGCGTGGAGCTCATCCCACTCGTCCTCGCTGAACGGATAGAACCCGCAAACCGCGCAGCGCCGTACCCTCGCTGACGCTGGCGCTCTCATTGTCGCACGGGCGCTGCTGGCGCTCGGCGCGCGTGCCATCGCCCTCGGCCTCCGGGGCACGGTGAGCTCGGCTGGCGCCGCGCTCGGACCTCTGGCGGGCGGGGCCCTGCTCGAGCATTTCTGGTGGGGCTCGGTCTTCCTCATCAACGTGCCGATCATGATCGTGGTCTGGCCGCTCGCCTTCGTCAGCGTGCCCCACCGCGCACCGCGAGGGCGCGGCAGCTCGACGATCGGACAGGCCCACTCGCGGCCTATTGAGGTTGTGGGCGCCGCCCGCGGACAAGAAAAACTTCGGCTCGCGCCGGCAAACGTCCTAGCCCGGAGCGGCGGACGCGAGCGGGAATTTGTGACGGCTGTCTGACGGTTGGGTGACGGAGCCGTTCCCCCAAAATTAACCTGCGCCGCATAGACCTCCGGCAAATTCGTCCGGACACCGATTTGCCCATGCTGCTTTCCCGCCTCTCCGTCGCCGCCCGAATCTATGCCGCCTTCAGCGTGCTGATCGCGCTCCTCGGCGTGCTCGTCGTCATCGCGGTTCTCGGGGTCCAGACCCTTTCGGCGAGCTTTGCCGGGTATCGGGACGCGGCCGCCGCCTCCGGCGCTGTTGCCGAGGCGAACGCGGCGCTCGCCGAAGCGCGCCTTGCGGTCTCCCGCTACGAGCTTTCGCCGACCGACAGCAATGCCACCCGCGTCGAAGAGGCGCTCGCCGCCCTCGGGGCGGCGGCCGGAGGCGCTCAAGCCGGGCTCGTTGCGCGCTACGGCGAAAGCACCGGCCGCATGATCGCAGTCGACGCCGAGCTCGCGCGCCTCTCGACGGCGAGCGAGGAAGCAGGTGTCGGGGCGAGCGACACGCTTGCCGGCCTCATCGCCCAGACCGCCCAGTCGGCCAACCTCAACGCCCGCGCCGCGGCGATTTCCGGCCTTGCAATGCAGCACCTCCTGCAGATGCGGCTCTCGGCCGACGCGCTCATGGCCGCACCCGGCGAGGCCCAGTACCGCACGACCGTCGCCCTTTCCGAGGCGACCCGCGCGAGGCTTACCGAACTGCGCTCGATCTTCTTCAAGGCCGACGACGTCGCCCGGGTCGATGCGGTGCTGCAGGCGGTCGAGGCTTATGCGGCAAGCCTCGCGCAGGCCTACGAGCGGCTCGGCGAGCGCCTCGCCATCGGCGCCGAGATCGCCGGGATCGACGCCGAGCTCGCCGCGGCCTATGCGGTCCTCGCCGATGCCGCGACGAGCGAGCGGGGCCGGATCAATGCGGCGGCGGCCGGCAATGCCGCGCAGGTGCAGACCATGGCTCTCATTGCCGGCCTCGTCGCACTCGCCATCGGGCTCGCCTTTGCCTTCGCCATTGCGCGGTGGCTGTCGCGCTCCATCCGGCAGATGGCGTCCGCCACGCAGCGCATGGCCGACGGCGACTTCGAGGTGACGCTGCCCGCCCGCAACGAGCACAACGAGATCGGACAGATCGCCCGGGCGCTCGACGTCTTCGGCGCCAATGGCCGCGCCGTCATCGCCAATGCCCGCGAACGCGAGGCGCAGGCCCGGGTCGCCGCTCACCGCCAGGCCCTGCGCGAAGCACTGCAGGCCGATATCGGCGAGATCGTCGCCGCCGCCGTCGAGGGAGAGTTCACCCGCCGCCTGACGCGCGACTACGAGGTCGAGGACTTCAACGCGCTGGCCGCCAGCGTCAATGCGCTTGTCGAAACCGTTTCGCGGGGCCTGGCCGAATCGGGCGCCGTGCTCTCGGCCCTCGCCAATGCCGATCTCTCGCGCCGGGTGACCGGCGACTATCGCGGTGCCTTCGGACAGCTGAAGGCCGACACCAACGCGCTCGCCGACACCCTTGAGGCGACGCTCGCCCGGCTGGGCGTGGCATCGCACGCCCTGAAGCGCGCGACCGGCGAGATCCTGTCGGGCACCGACGACCTTTCCGAGCGCACTACCCGCCAGGCGGCTGCCATCGAGGAGACCGTCGGCGAGATCGAGGCGCTGAGCCAGGACATCCTCGCCAATGCGCGGGCGGCACAGGGCGCGGCCGAGAGCGCCCTCGACGCCTCTCACATCGCCCACGACGGCGGCGCTGCCATGCACGCGGCGACCGGAGCGATGGAACGCATCTCGGCGTCTTCGGCCAAGATCTCCTCGATCATCGGCATGATCGACGACATCGCCTTCCAGACGAACCTGCTTGCCCTCAACGCTTCGGTCGAGGCGGCGCGGGCCGGAGAAGCGGGCAAGGGCTTCGCGGTCGTCGCCGTCGAGGTTCGCCGCCTCGCCCAGTCGGCGGCCAATGCCTCTTCTGAGGTCAAGGCCCTGATCGAGCAGTCGGCCGGCGAGGTCAGGGATGGGTCGCGGCTCGTCGGCGAGGCGGCAGGCAAGCTCGAGGCCATCCTTGCCGCCATCGAGGCGAGCAGCGGCAGGATGCAGGCGATCGCCGCTTCGAGCCGCGGGCAGGCCGACGCCATCGCGCGCGTGACGCGCACCGTGCGGCAGATGGACGAGATCACACAACACAACGCCGCCCTCGTCGAGGAGACGAACGCCGCCATCGAGCAGACGCAGGCCCAGGCCCACGAGCTCGACATGATCGTGCGCGATTTCTCGGGAGGGGCGGCCGCGCCCACGCGGCCGGGCGAGGCGCGGCGGCGCGCCGCCTGACCGACCCCTTGCCATTCCGGCCCGTTGCCCCTATAGAGGCGCCTTCTCCGGACCGCCCGGCCAAAAGGCATGCCGTGGCGGTCTTTGAATGCGACAAGGCCCATAAGGCCCGGTCACAAGAACAAGGACACGCAAAATGCCCAAGATGAAGACCAAATCCGGCGCCAAGAAGCGCTTCAGGTTCACCGCGACCGGCAAGGTCAAGGCCGGCGTCGCCGGCAAGCGCCACCGCCTGTCGTCCCACAACGCCAAGTACATCCGCTCCAACCGCGGCACCAAGATTCT
>Ga0065721_10005801_pt1 | contig 11581 bp, 11 predicted proteins | sample Mesricmetagenome_FD_59108 | JGI IMG/M metagenome (GOLD analysis project Ga0065721, IMG submission 59108) | Mesophilic microbial community from rice straw/compost enrichment Sample: eDNA_1 v2 (version 2) | ecosystem: Engineered > Solid waste > Grass > Composting > Bioreactor | place: USA: Davis...
GGGATCGAGGTCGCCATGGCGAGCGCTTCCTCGAGCGGGAAGCCGGCCGTGCGGTGCAGCCATCTGATCGACGCGGCCATGTCGATGTCGGCGCCGGCGAGCGTGCCGTCGGCGAGCGTCAGGGTGCCGTTCTTGCGGTAGATGGTGCGGCCGTTGAGCGTGAACTCGGTGATGTCGGTACCGATCGGCGCCATTGCATCGGTGACGAGAAATATGCGCCGCGTGGACCCCATGGCCCGTGCGGCAAGCCGGATCATGTCCGGATGGACGTGAAAGCCGTCGGCGATCAGCCCCGTCGTCAGCCCCTCGTTGAGGAGGATGGCGGCGGCGAGGCCGGGCCGGCGGTGATCGAGCTGGCTCATGGCGTTGAAGAGGTGCGTGGCGAGCCGCGCCCCGGCCGCCGCATAGCGGTTCGCCGTCTCGCAGTCGCAGGCCGTGTGGCCGAGACTGACCGGGACTCCGGCCTTGGCGAGCGCGCGCACCTGCGCCTCCGTCACCGATTCCGGCGCGAGCGTCACCATCAGGTGGTCGAGCCGTGCCCGCGCCTCGATCAGGAAGGCGAGATCGGCATCCGTCATCGGCCGGATCAGGCCGGGATGATGCGCGCCCTTCTTGGCGAGAGAGAGGTGCGGCCCTTCGAAATGGACCCCGAGGAAACCGGGCGTGCGCGCGGCCTGCGCGGCGACCGCGCAATCGAGCGCCGTGGCCGTGTTCTCCGGCGTGTCGGTGATCAGCGTCACCATCACCGAGGTCGTGCCGAACTTGGCGTGCGCCGCGCAGATCGTCGCGATCGCCTCGACACTGATCTCCTGGCCGAACTGCACGCCGCCACCGCCATTGACCTGCAGGTCGACGAAGCCGGGCGCGAGGCACCAGGCCCCTGTTTCGACCGTCTCGAAATCCTGCGGCACGTCGGCGGCCGCGACGACGCCGCCGCAGACGCCATCCGCGACGAGGACGGCTGCGTCCCGGTGCAGAACCCGGCCGTCGAAGACCTGCCGGGCGTGAAAGGCTCTTTTCGTCACTACATCGTCTCCGTGACTTTCTTGAGCTGGCGCGGCATGTCCGGATTGCGGCCGAGACGGCGCGCATGCGCCTCGACGAAGACGTAGTAGCTCGCGATCTGCACGAGGGCGTCGGTGAGCTGGTGCCCGGCGCTCGCCACGGGAAGCGTGGTGATGCCCGCGGCCTCGACGCCGGTCATGAACACCGACCCGCCACGTGCGGCGATGTCGCGCGCCACGGCCGTCGTCGCCGGCTCCGGCTTGCCGCCGCCGTTGAAGACGAGCACGGGATAGCCGGGCTCCACCAGTTCAACCGGCCCGTGCAGCACTTCGGCCGCCGAATAGGCCTCGGCATGGACGGAGCAGGTCTCCTTCATCTTCAGCGCCGCTTCGCTGGCGATGGCGAGCGTCGGTCCGCGGCCGAGCACGAACATCGACTTGCGGCCGACGAGATGGTCGGAAAGCGCTGTCCAGTCCTTGGAAAGCGCGTCGGCGAGATGACCGGGAAGCGCGGAAAGCGCGGCGCGGAGCCCGTCGTCCTGCTTGATCTCGGCAAGCAGCATCAGGCCGGCCACGACCGAGTTGACGTAGGATTTCGTCGCCGCGACCGAGCGCTCCGGTCCGGCCTTGAGGTCGATGGCGTGGTCGGACGTCTCCGACAGCGGCGACGGCACCGTGTTGACGAGGGAAATCGTCAGCGCACCCGCCTCGCGCACGGACTTCGCCAGCGCGACGATGTCCGGGCTCTTGCCGGACTGCGAGATGGCGATCGCGGCGTCGCCGGCGAGCTTCGGATTGACGCCGTAGAGCGAGGCGAGCGAGGGCCCGAGCGAGACGACGGGAATGCCGAGCTCGATCTCGAAGGCGTATTTCAGGAAGTAGGCCGCATGGTCGGACGAGCCCCGTCCGATCGTGGCGATGAGGCCGGGCTTGCGCGCGAGGAAATCGCGCGCATAGGCCTCCGCCCCGGCCTGTCCGCTCGAGAGGATGCGCCGCACGGCGTCGGGGATCTCGAGCACTTCCTGATGCATGTAGGTTTCGGTCATTTCATCTGTCCGGCTGGTTGACGGTGTCGCCGACGCGAAGCTCGGCGACGAAATCGTAGGCGTCGCCGCGATAGATCGAGCGGGTGAACTCGATCACCCGGCCGCTGGCGAGATAGGTGATGCGCTCCATGACGAGCACCGCCGCTCCCTTCTCGATCCCGAGATGGCGGGCTTCGCGCTCCTCGCAATTGCGCGCGGAGATGCGTTGGGTCGCGCGCACTGGATGATGGCCGCGGGCGTTGAGCGCCTGGTAGAGCGAGCCCTGGACGAGGTCCGGATCGGGCAGGAACTCGGTCGAGATCGCTGCAAGCTCGATGGCGAGCGGCACCGGCCCGGCCGTGCGCAGGCGCTCGAGCCTGACCACGTTGACGTCGTGGGACAGGCCGAGGACCATCGTCTCGTTCGGTGAGGGCGTGAAGATGCCCTTGCTCAGCCAGATCGATTTCGTCTCGAGCCCGCGCCGCGCCATGTCCTCGGTGAAGGAGGTGAGCTTCGACAATGGCTGCTCGACCCGGCGCACCGGCTGGGCGACGAAGGTGCCCGATCCCTGCTTGCGCACGAGATGGCCGGACTTGACCAGTTCGTCCACCGCCTTGCGCACGGTGACGCGCGAGAGGCCCGACATCTCGGCGATGTCGCGCTCCGTCGGCAGCGCCGTCCCCGCCTCGATGCGCTCTTCGGCGATGAGCTCGTCGAGGATCTTGCGCAGGTTGACGTAGAGCGGGCCCGGCCCGCGGGCGACGATCTTCTCCTTGGAGAGGATGCTGGCGAAATCGGTCATGCCGCCCCCTCCGCCCGGACGAAGCGGCGGACGGCGAGCGCCACTGCGCCGCTGAGCGCATCGCCCTCCGGCGCCTTCAGGATGGCGCGGAACCGTGCGTCGATCCGCGTCGCATAGAAGCGCGCGAGCCCGCCGAGGAGCGCCAGGCGGTCGCATCCCGGCCAGATGATGGCGCCGAGCGCGGCATCGACATGGGCGACCGCGCCACGCACGAGATGGGCGGCGACGGCGTCGCCCTTTTCCTCGTATTCGAAGACGAGCGGCGCAAAGCGGCCGAAGCCGCCCGGCTTCTCGCTCTGCGCGCTCTGGACGAGGCGAGCCGGATCGAAATCGAACTCGCTCATGACGAGCCGGGTGAGCGGCGAACGCGGCATGATGTTGTCGTAGGCGAGCAGCGTGTCCTGCAGGAGCGCCCGGCCGAGACGCGCGCCAGAGCCGAGATCGCCGACCATGAATCCCCAGCCGCCGACGCGGCGGATCTCGCTACCCTTGCGGCCGAGATAGACGGAGCCGGTGCCGAGCACCGCGACGATTCCCTCGGCGTCGCCGAGCGCACCCTGGAGCGCGATGGCCGCGTCGTCCTCGATCACGCAGGCGGGAAAGGGAAGCCGCTTCTCGATACCGTACTGGCCGGCCTCGACATTGTGGCCGGCAAGGCCGAGATAGGCCGGGACGCGGGTGAGCACCGAGGCGTCGAGCCCGGCTGCTTTCGCCGCCGCCTGCGCCGCTTCGACGATGTGGACGATCGCGCCTTCGGGATCGGTGGTCGTGTTGGCGGGGCCGGCTACGCCCCTGCCGAGGATACGCCCGGAGCCGTCGGCGATCGCTGCGCGGCAGCTCGTGCCGCCGCCGTCAAATCCGAAAACCAGATCCATCGGTCACCTCCTCGTCGTAATAAATACCAAAAACATACCAATAGACAAGGGCATTCTTAATCTTTTCGGGGACATGGTCCGCCCGGAAGGCGGGAAATCAGCGCTTTTTCAATCAAATTTGCCCGACCACAGATGTCGGAAAATTAACGCTGGACAAATGGTATCATTTTGGCATGATGAACGCGGGAGACGGTTCATGACACCAGCAGCGAAATCCGGCACGGAATCGGCGAACCCGTACGCGGTTTCGATCGATGATCTCGCGGAAGCGGAAGCCGCCGATGCCATGGTGGCATCCCACCTCGCTGCTGCTGCTGCCGTGAAGCCCCATGCCGCTGCGATCACGGAGGCGAGCGCCCTCGTCGCCGCCGCCCTGTCGGGCAAGGGTCGGGTACACTATTGCGGCGCCGGCTCCTCCGGCCTGATGGCGATGGCCGATGCGCTCGAGCTGCCGGGCACGTTCGGCATCGGCCGCGACCGCATCGCCATCCATCTCGCCGAAGGCGTCGAGACGATCCACCGCTTCGATTCCGCCAATGAGGATTTCGTCGAGCGAGCCCGCGCCGCCTTCGCCAATGGGCATGTCGGACCCGACGACTGTTTCATCCTCGTCGCCGCCTCCGGCTCGACGCCCTTCGTCGTCGCCATGGCCGAGTCGGCCGTCGCCTCCGGCGCCTCGACGATTGCGATCGTCAACAATCGCAATACCCCGCTCTCGAAAATCTGCCGCCTGACCATCGCGCTCGACACCGGCGCCGAGGTCGTCGCCGGCTCGACCCGGCTGGGTGCCGGCACGGCGCAGAAGATCGTTCTGAACGCGATCTCAACCCAGGCGGGCATCCGCCTCGGCCACGTCTACAAGGGCCGCATGGTCAATTTCGTGATTGCCAACTCAAAACTCCGGAACCGCGCGATCGGCGTCGTCAGCGACATTTCCGGACTGACGGAATCCCAATCGGCCGAATGCGTCGACCGGGCGGAGGGCAGCGTCAAGACCGCGCTGATGCTCGCCTTCGGCGCGCCCGACGTGAAAACCGCGGAACGACTGGTTGCGGACGCGAACGGAAGGCTGGATGCGGCCATCGCAAGCCTTGCGGAAAGAAGACGTTCAACCGCCTGAGAGGGCACAAAACAGGGAGTAAGGAATGAAACTCGGCACCATCAAGGTCATGCTCATGGCTGCGACCGTGCTCACGTCGGCAGGCGCTGCCTATGCCCAGGACGTGACGCTGACGATCGAAAGCTGGCGCAATGACGACCTGACCATCTGGCAGGACAAGATCATCCCGGCCTTCGAGGCCAAGAACCCGGGCATCAAGGTCAAGTTCGTTCCGTCGGCCCCGACGGAATACAACGCCGCCCTCAACGCCAAGCTCGAGGCGGGCTCGGCCGGCGACCTCATCACCTGCCGTCCCTTCGACCAGTCGCTGCAGCTCTTCGACCGGGGCTACCTCGCCTCGCTCGCCGACCTCGAAGGCATGAAGAACTTCTCCGACGTCGCCAAGTCCGCCTGGATCACCGACGACGGCTCGACCCCGTTCTGCGTGCCGATGGCCTCGGTCATCCACGGCTTCATCTACAACAAGGACGCCTTCGATTCGCTCGGCATCTCCGCGCCGAAGACCGAGGCGGAATTCTTCGCCGCGCTCGACAAGATCAAGGCGGACGGCACCTACATCCCGCTGGCCATGGGCACCAACGACCAGTGGGAAGCCGCGACCATGGGCTACCAGAACATCGGCCCGACCTACTGGAAGGGTGAGGAAGGCCGCGCCGCCCTCATCAAGGGCGAGCAGAAGCTGACCGACGAGCCGTGGGTCGAGCCCTATCGCGTGCTTGCCAAGTGGAAGGACTATCTCGGCGATGGCTTCGAGGCCCAGACCTACCCCGACAGCCAGAACCTCTTCACGCTCGGCCGCGCCGCGATCTATCCGGCCGGCTCGTGGGAGATCGCCGGTTTCAACGCCAATGCCCAGTTCAAGATGGGCGCCTTCTATCCGCCGGTGAAGGCGGAGGGCGACACCTGCTACATCTCCGACCACACCGACATCGGCATCGGTATGAACGCCAAGACGCCCAATCCGGAAGCCGCCAAGGCCTTCCTGAACTGGGTCGCCTCGTCGGAATTCGCCGAGATCTACGCCAATGCGGTGCCGGGCTTCTTCCCGCTCTCGAACGGCGAGGTGAAGCTCGAGGATCCGCTCGCCCAGGAATTCATCTCCTGGCGCGGCACCTGCCAGTCGACGATCCGCTCGACCTACCAGATCCTGTCGCGCGGCACGCCGAACCTCGAAAACGAGACCTGGAACGCCTCGGCCAACGTCATCAGGGGCGCCGAGACGCCGGAAGACGCCGCCAAGCGCCTCCAGGAAGGCCTTGCGAGCTGGTACGAGCCGCAGAAGTAAGGCCCGGCCCATCATCAAGCGAACCGAGCGGGCCATCGAAAGATGGCCCGCTCCTTGAGAAGATGACAAAATCCGGAAAGTCGGAACGAAATCCGGGGGCGGAACCACGACGATGACCGAAATCACCAGACACCGCGAACCGTTTCGCTGGCACATAGCCGTCTTCCTGGCGCCCGCGGTCATCATCTACACGGCGATCATGATCCTGCCACTCGCCGGCACGCTGCAGCTCTCGCTCTTCAAGCAGGTCGGCAACGAGTCGGTCTTCGCCGGCCTCGCCAATTTCCGCACGCTCTTCGGCGATCCGCGCGTCTCGGAGCAGTTCTGGAACGCGCTCGGCAACAACACCTGGTTCTTCATCATCCACATGCTGGTGCAGAACCCGGTCGGCGTCCTCCTCGCCGCCCTCCTGTCCAATCCGCGGCTGAGGCTGCGCTCCTTCTACCGCACCGCCATCTTCGTGCCGACCGTCCTCTCCTTCGTCATCGTCGGCTTCGTATGGAAGCTGATCCTGTCGCCGCTGTGGGGCGTGGCGCCGAGCCTGTTGGGCATGGTGGGGCTGAAATCACTCTTCCTGCCCTGGCTCGGCAAGGAGGAATATGCACTCACCGCGCTCTCGCTCATCTCGGTCTGGCAGTTCATCGGCATCCCGATGATGCTGATCTACGCGGCGCTGCTTTCGATCCCCGACGAGATCCTCGAGGCCGCCGAATGCGACGGCGTCACCGGCATGGCGCAGTTCTGGAAGATCAAGCTGCCGCTGATCCTGCCCTCGATCGGCATCATCTCGATCCTGACGTTTGTCGGCAACTTCAACGCCTTCGACCTCATCTACGTCAGCCAGGGCGCGCTCGCCGGCCCGAACTTTTCGACCGATATCCTCGGCACCTTCCTCTATCGCACCTTCTTCGGCTTCCAGCTGCAGGTGGGCGATCCCAATCTCGGCGCGGCGATCGCGTCGGCCATGTTCTTCATCATCCTCGCCGGCGTCTGTCTCTACCTGTTCCTGATCCAGACGCGCATCCGCCGCTACCAGTTCTGAGGATGCCACGATGAACAAGGCCATCCATTCGCCGCTCCGCTCGATCGCCTCGCACGCGATCCTCGCCGCCTACACGCTCATCGCGCTCTTCCCGGTCTTCCTGATCGTCGTCAACTCGTTCAAGTCGCGCAACGCCATCTTCCGCTCGCCGCTGGCGCTGCCGGACGCCGACAGCTTCTCGCTCGTCGGCTACCAGACGGTGATGAAGCAGGGCGACTTCCTGCTCTACTTCCAGAACAGCCTGACCGTGACAATCGCCTCGCTGTTCTTCGTGCTCCTGTTCGGGGCGATGGCGGGCTTTGCTCTCTCCGAATATCGCTTCCGCGGCAACAGGCTGATGGGCCTCTATCTCGCCCTCGGCATCATGATCCCGATACGCCTCGGTACGGTGGCGATCCTCCAACTCATGGTGGCGAGCGGGCTCGTCAATACGCTCACCGCCCTCATCCTCGTCTACACCGCGCAGGGGCTGCCGCTCGCGATCTTCATCCTGTCGGAATTCATGAACCAGGTGTCGAAGGACCTGAAGGACGCCGGCCGCATGGACGGGCTGTCGGAATACCGCATCTTCTTCCGGCTGGTGCTGCCGCTGGTGCGCCCGGCCATGGCCACGGTCGCCGTCTTTACCATGATCCCGATCTGGAACGACCTGTGGTTCCCGCTCATCCTCGCGCCCGCCGAGGAGACGAAGACCGTGACGCTCGGCGCCCAGGTCTTCATCGGCCAGTTCGTCACCGACTGGAACGCGGTGCTCTCCTCGCTGTCGCTGGCAATCCTGCCGGTTCTCGTCCTCTACGTCATTTTCTCGCGTCAACTCATCCGTGGCATCACGGCCGGAGCAGTCAAATGAACAAGAAGAAAACCACCCCCCTTCGCGTCGTCGTCGCCGGTCTCGGCAATATGGGCATGAGCCATGCCAAGGCCTACGAGGCGATCCCGGGCTTCGAGATCGTCGGCCTCGTCAACCGCTCGAAGGTGACGCTCGCCGACGAGCTGAAGCATCATGCGATCCTTCCCGACTTCAAGACCGCGCTCGACGAGCTGAAGCCCGACCTTGCCGCCGTCTGCACCTATTCCGACAGCCACGCCGATTATGCGATCGCGGCGATGGAGCGCGGCTGCCACGTCTTCATCGAAAAGCCGCTGGCGACCACCGCGCGCGACGCCCGCCGCGTCGTCGACTGCGCGGTCCGCAACGGCCGCAAGCTCGTCGTCGGCTACATCCTGCGCCACCACCCCTCGTGGATGCGGCTGATCGCCGAGGCGCGCAAGCTCGGCGGCCCCTACGTGTTCCGCATGAACCTGAACCAGCAGTCGAGCGGGCCGACCTGGGAGACGCATCGCCGGCTGATGGACACGACGCCGCCGATCGTCGATTGCGGCGTGCACTATGTCGACGTCATGTGCCAGATCACCGACGCGAAGCCGGTCGAGGTGCGCGGCATGGGCTTGAGGCTCTCCGGCGAGATCGCCGCCGACATGTACAATTACGGCCACTTCCAGGTGTTGTTCGATGACGGCTCGGTCGGCTGGTACGAAGCCGGCTGGGGTCCGATGATGTCGGAGACGGCTTTCTTCGTGAAGGACGTGATCTCGCCCAACGGCTCGGTCTCGATCGTCATGCCGGAGGGGGCGAAGTCCGACGACCACGACACCCACACCAAGACGTCGCTGATCCGCATCCACCACGCGAAAACGAAGAAGGACGGCAGCTTCGCCAAGGCGGACACCGACCTCTCCATGGCGGACGAGCCCGGTCACGACGAGCTCTGCCACCGCGAGCAGCTCTTCATGCTCGACGCGATCCGCAAGGACATCGACCTGACACGCCACATGCGCGACGCGGTGGCCTCGCTCGAAATCTGCCTCGCCGCCGACAAGAGCGTGCGCACCGGCAAGACCGTCAAACTGTAAGGGGAAGCCATGGGATCGCTCGTCATTGAAGGCGTCACCAAGTCCTTCGGCCAAGTGGATGTGCTGAAGGGCATCGACCTCGACATTCCCGATGGCGAGTTCGTCGTCTTCGTCGGCCCGTCCGGCTGCGGGAAGTCGACACTCCTGCGCATCATCGCCGGACTGGAGACGGCGACCACCGGCTCGATCCGCATCAATGGCAGGGAGGTGACGACGACGCCTCCGGCGAAGCGCGGCATCGCCATGGTGTTCCAGTCTTATGCGCTCTATCCGCACCTCAACGTGCGCGACAATATGGGCCTCGGCCTGAAGCAGGCGGGCGCGGAGAAGGACGAGATCCGCCGGGCCGTGGCGAAGGCGAGCGCGATGCTCTCGCTCGACACGCTGCTCGAGCGCCGGCCGGCCGAACTGTCCGGCGGCCAGCGCCAGCGCGTCGCCATCGGCCGCGCCATCGTCCGCGAGCCGGAGCTGTTCCTCTTCGACGAGCCTTTGTCGAACCTCGACGCGGCCTTGCGCGTCCACACCCGCATCGAGATCGCCCGGCTGCACAACCAGATCAAGGCGACCATGGTCTACGTCACCCACGACCAGGTCGAGGCGATGACGCTCGCCAACCGCATCGTCGTGCTCGATTCCGGCCGCATCCAGCAGGTCGGCGCGCCGATGGAGCTCTACAACGACCCCGCCAACCTGTTCGTCGCCGGCTTCATCGGCTCGCCGAAGATGAACTTCATTCCCGGCAGGCTCGCCGGCGCGCCGGGCACGCACACGCTCGGCATCCGCCCCGAGCACATCCTGCTCGGCGCCGGCAAGGGCGAGCTTTCCGGCGTGGTGAGCCATGTCGAGCATCTCGGCGCCGACACCAACGTCTATGTCGATTGCGGCGAGGCCGGGCTGATCGTGGTGCGCATCTTCGGCGAATACCAGGTGGAGCCGGGGGTCACGAAGGACCTGAAGTTCGACGCCGCGCGCGTCTACCGCTTCGACGAAAAGGGCGAGCGCATCCGCAGCTGACCTGCGTGTTCTAAAATCCTTTCACAAAGGCTCCGGCGCACTCCGCCGGGGCCTTTGCCGTTTCGGGCCCGGTTGCGTTCGACTTTTTCAGAGACCCGCCCGGAGCCGCTTGACAAAACAAAATTGTTATATAACTTACTTGTTATTATGAATATACCGACCAGCGCCAATCTCGATGCCGTCTTTGCCGCGCTTGCCGATCCGACGCGGCGGGCGATCCTCGCCCGGCTTGCCCGCGAGGGCGAGGTCGGAGCGGTCGAGCTTGCGACGCCCTTTTCGATGTCGCAGCCGGCGGTCTCACGGCATCTGAAGGTGCTGGAAGAGGCGGGACTGATCGTCCGCCGCATCGACGGAAGCCGGCGGCCATGCCGGCTGGCGCCGCAGGCCGTGGCCTCGATCGAAGCCTGGCTCGACATGTTTCGAGAAGCACTGACCCAGAACTACAACCGACTGGACGCCCTGCTCGCGAGCCAGATGNCCGAACGAGGANAGGAACAGACATGACNAGGCTCACTCTCGAGNTCGAAGGCGACACCCATGTCGTCGTCACGCGCCGGTTCAACGCNGCCCCGGAGGCGGTCTATCGCGCCCATACCGAGCCGGACCTGCTCCGGCAGTGGCTCCTCGGCCCCGACGGCTGGGCGATGCCGGTCTGCATCAGCGAGCCGAAGCCGGGCGGCGCCATCCGCTTCGAATGGACCAACGGTGAGGCCGGCTTCCACCTGACCGGCGAGTATGTCTCGCTCGAGCCCTTCTACCGCATCGTCCATGTCGAGCGCATGTTCCTGCCGGACCCGACGCCCGACAACCATATCGAGACACGGTTCGAACCCTATGGCGACGGCACGCTGATGACCATGCGCATGACGCTGCCGAGCGCCGAGGTTCGCGAGGCCATGCTCTCGAGCGGCATGGAGCAGGGCATGGAGACGAGTTACGCCCGCCTCGACGCCATGGCTGCCTGACCGGAAACCACGTACAGGAAGGCCGGCGACGCGATCCGTCGCCGGCCTTTGACATCGGGGCGTCGCCGCTCAGGCGCCGAGCACGCTCTCGACCGCTTTCTTCGTCGCGGCGACCACCCGGTCGGCCTCCTCCGCCGTCAAGCAGAGCGGCGGCGCGAAGCCGAGAATGTCGCCCTGCGGCATGGCGCGACCTATCACGCCTTCCTTGAGAAGAGCCACCGCCACCTGCGGGCCGATCTTGCGCGTGGGGTCGAAGAAGCGCCGGTCATCGCGATCCTCGACAAATTCCAGCGCGCAGAGCATCCCCTCGCCGCGAATGTCGCCGACATGGGCATGGCCGCCGAGCGCGTCGGCCATCGCCTTGCGGAAATGGGCGCCGGTGGTCTCCGCATTGCCGACGAGGCCGAGCTCATCGATCAGCTTCAGGTTGGCGACGCCCGCCGCGGCGCCGATCGGATGCGCCGAATAGGTCCAGCCGTGGCCGATCGCCCCCATCGCGTCGGTGCCCTGTTCGAGCACCTTCCAGACCCTCTCC
>Ga0065721_10007255_pt1 | contig 11577 bp, 6 predicted proteins | sample Mesricmetagenome_FD_59108 | JGI IMG/M metagenome (GOLD analysis project Ga0065721, IMG submission 59108) | Mesophilic microbial community from rice straw/compost enrichment Sample: eDNA_1 v2 (version 2) | ecosystem: Engineered > Solid waste > Grass > Composting > Bioreactor | place: USA: Davis...
TTGCCACAGGAAGTAACACGTTCAGGCGTTACAACAAGAAAAAGCCAGAGCAGTAATCTTGTTATATTCTCATTGTACAGCGAAAACCCTGCTTATGATCAAACCTTCCTGCAGAACTATGCTGAGATCAATCTTGTGCCATTGATTAAACGCGTACCCGGGGTGGGTGATGCCAGTGCTTTTGGACGGATGGACTACTCCATGCGTATCTGGCTCAAGCCTGATGTAATGGCGAGTTATGGCCTGGTACCAGGTGATATTAGTGCGGTCCTTGCAGAACAAAATATCGAAGCAGCCCCCGGCCAGTTTGGCGAACAGGGTAACCAGGCTTTTCAATACACGATCAAATACAAAGGCCGTTTGAAGAATGCAGAGGAGTTTGGTGATATCATCATCCGTTCCGCCGGGAATGGCCAGATATTGCGATTAAAAGATATTGCGCGCATTGAACTGGGTGCCACCAGCTACGCCAGTAATTCGTTTACCAATGGATTTCCTTCCGTTGGTGTGGCCATCAGCCAGACAGCAGGATCCAATGCGCAGGAAGTAATTGAAGGAAGTTTAAAAGTACTCGAAGATGCATCAGCTTCATTTCCGCAGGGCGTGAAATATGTAAACCTGATCAACGTAAACGATTTTCTCGATGCCTCCATCAGCAAAGTGATCACTACTTTGATTGAAGCTTTTATCCTGGTGTTTATCGTGGTATTTCTGTTCCTGCAGGATTTTCGTTCCACTTTGATCCCGGCTATTGCTGTTCCGGTGGCGATTGTTGGTACATTCTTCTTCCTGGGTCTTTTCGGATTTACCATAAACCTGCTCACCCTGTTCGCATTGGTTCTGGCAATCGGTATCGTGGTGGATGATGCGATCGTGGTGGTGGAAGCCGTGCATGCCAAGCTGGACAAGGGATACCAGTCTTCGATGCGGGCGGCTAAGGATGCCATGAGTGAAATCTCAGGAGCGATCATATCGATCACGCTTGTAATGGCTGCGGTATTCGTACCGGTAACATTTATCACCGGTTCCGCCGGAGTTTTTTATAAACAATTTGGTCTCACACTGGCCATCGCCATCATTTTGTCCGCAGTCAACGCCTTAACGCTGAGCCCGGCCCTTTGTGCACTCTTCTTAAAACCACATGAGGAAGAGGACGGAAAAAAGAAAGGTTTCCTGAAGAGATTCTATACAGCGTTCAATACAGGATTTGAAGCGACCACCCGTAAATACAAACGCAGTGTTTCATTTTTACTACGGAAAAAATGGGCGGTTTGGGCCATCATTGCTGTGTTCGCAGGTCTGTTTTACTACATGATGAAGACAACACCCACTGCCTTTGTACCTGATGAAGACATGGGAGTGATACTGGCTGATATTTCCTTACCTCCATCTGCATCCACCGAGCGAACCGCAACTATCAATGATGAGGTGGAAAAAATAGCGCTTCAAATTCCCGAAGTATCGAGTATACTTAAAATTACCGGTCGAGGCATGATCAGTGGTGCAGGGAGCAACTACGGTATGGTGATCATGAGGCTTAAACCGTGGAAAGAACGCAAAGGGAAGGGACAGGATGTGAAATCCATAATCGGGCAGATGTTTGGCCGTACTGCGCACATCCGCGATGCACGCGTTGTATTCTTTGCGCCTCCAACCCTGCAGGGGTTCGGTATCTCCGGCGGATTCTCTTTCGAATTACAGGACAGAACCGGAGGTGATATCGCCACCTTCTATAAAGTAGCGACCGACTTTCTCACGGCCTTAAATCAGCGTCCCGAGGTTCAATATGCAACCACATCATTCAATCCAAACTTCCCGCAATACCAGGTTGATGTAAATGTGGCAAAAACAAAGGAGGCCGGTATTACAGTCAATGAGGTTTTAAATACGTTGCAGGGATATTTTGGTGGTGTGTATGCTTCAAACTTTAACCAGTTTGGTAAGCAGTACCGGGTAATGTACCAGGCGGAACCGGAATTCAGGGCTAATCCGGAAAGTCTGAATAATGTGTATGTAAGAAACAGCAATGGCACCATGGCTCCCATTACCAGCTTCATTACGCTTGAAAAAGTATATGGACCGCAGGCCATTTCCCGGTTTAATCTATTTACATCAATGAGTATTAATGGTGCGCCGCAGGCAGGCTTTAGTTCGGGCGATGCCATTCGTGCGATTGAGGAGACTGCCGCGCAGGTATTGCCTGCAGGGTTCAGTTATGAATACTCGGGTATGACCAGGGAGGAGCTTTCTGCGGGAAGCCAGACGGTGTTCATCTTTATGTTGGTAATAGTGTTCATTTACCTCCTGTTGAGTGCGCAATATGGAAGCTACCTGCTCCCGTTTGCAATCCTGCTCTCATTACCCGTTGGGTTGGCCGGCACCTTTTTATTTGCGAGGTTATTTGGAGTGACCAATAATATTTACCTGCAGATCACATTGATCATGCTCGTTGGACTCTTAGCCAAGAATGCAATCCTGATCGTTGAATACGCACTGGACAGGAGGCGTCAGGGCATGTCCATCGCGCAGGCAGCTATCCAGGGTGCGGAAGCGCGTTTGCGACCTATCCTTATGACATCCTTTGCATTCATTTTCGGTCTTATTCCGCTAATGCTTTCATCAGGAGCAGGAGCTGTGGGTAACCGTGCCATTGGTACAGGTGCAGTAGGAGGAATGCTGATTGGAACTTTGTTTGGCGTATTCGTGATTCCAACCCTGTTTGTAATCTTCCAGGTTTTACAGGAGAAAATCAGCGGGCCACCGCGTCCGCGGAGACGTCGCCATGATGGAGACATCAGCATGATCGATAACACAATTTGATAGAAGTTTTTGCTTAAATACAGGTTATGAAATCAGGTTTTATCAGGTATATATTTTTTGTTTTACTGGGAGGATTGATGTTGGTCTCTTGCAAAGTGACCCATACATACCAGGCGCCGGTGATACAAAATGACAGCCTGTACCGTGACGCATCCGGTAACGATACAACAACGATCGCGACGATGTCATGGGAGGAGTTGTTTACAGATCCACAATTACAGGATTTAATTCGTCGCGGCGTAGAGAATAATATTGATTTGCAAAGAGCATACAATCGCATTCAACAGGCACAATCTTATTTTGCTCAAAGCAGGCTGGCTTTCGTGCCGTCATTGGACGCAAACCTCAGTGTTGCGGCATCGAAACTTTCCGAGGCCCAGGGATTTGGTATTCGTGATAATGCTACGCAATACCAGTTAGGCATTTCCACTGCGTGGGAGGCTGATATATGGGGCAAGCTCAAGAGCAGCAAACGCGCTGCATTCGCGAACCTCCTACAAACAGACGCTGCACGGAGAGCGATACAAACCCAACTCGTTGCTGATATCGCAAATTATTATTTCCTGTTGCAATCACTCGATCAGCAACTGGAGATTACCCGGCAGACCGTAAACAACTGGGACACTACTGTACAAACCATGCGTGCCCTGAAAGAGGCTGCAAGAGTAACTGAAGCTGCTGTTGTACAAAGCGAAGCCCAGCGGTATGCAGCNGAAGTAACGATTCCCGATCTGAAACAAAGCATCCGGGAAACAGAAAACCTGTTGTCGATATTGATCGGTGAGGCGCCGGGAGACATTTCACGCAGCAACTGGCAGGGACAGGCATTGCTGAACGAACTCAAAACAGGTATTCCCATGCAGCTGTTGGCCAATCGTCCGGATGTACAGCAGGCCGAGCTTAATTTCCGGTACTATTTTGAACTGACAAATGTGGCCCGTACCTATTTTTATCCAGCTTTAACCATCACGGGTTCTACCGGTTTAAATGCCCTGTCTGCCAAGGACCTGTTTGATCCTTCTTCTTTCGTGGCCAGCATTGCTGCCGGCATTGCGCAGCCAATTTTCAACAGGAGAGCTAATAAGACCAGGCTGGAAGTGGCCCGTTTGCAACAACAGGATGCTTTACTTGGTTTTCAAAACACCGTGTTGAATGCAGGCAGGGAAGTGTCTGATGCGCTTTCATTGCACCAGGCAGCTCTTGAAAAGATTGCTATCCGGGCAAACCAGATGAATGCCTTGCAAAAATCTGTTGACTATTCCCAGGAATTGTTGAAAAACGGATTTGCCAATTACACCGAGATCATTACAGCACGTCAAAGTTTGTTACAGGCTGAACTGGGTGCTGTGAATGACCGTTTGCAGCAATTACGTGCAACCATCAACCTCTATCGCTCACTTGGTGGTGGTTGGCAGTAATCACCTTAATATTATATTGACAGTTTATATTTCTGATTGACTTTCCGAATTATCGTTCATTTATGAAATAGTTTTACAATTCCATGGCTGCGGTCGTGGAATTTTTAGCATTTGAGCCTGTCTTATCAACCAGATATTCTAAGATGCCGGCTTATATTTGTCAAAAGCAAGTCCAGAGGATTAGCTGATACATCTCCACCATGGAAACAGGATCACTACTACGTTCAATACTACCGGAAAGCAGAATAAAAACACGCGAAATTGACCTGGCTGCATATGCGGCTGATGCGGGTTTTTATTATTTACGGCCAAAAGCAGTTGTTCAACCGATCAATGAAGAAGAAGTTATTTCGCTTTTTCATTTTTCACATCAACATAATATTCCGTTAACATTCCGCACAGCCGGTACCAGTTTGTCGGGACAATCTATTACTGACGGAATCCTGGTTGACCTGAGCCGTCACTGGCGGGGCATCAATATAGAAAATGAAGGCACGCATGTACGGGTTCAACCTGGTGTGATTGGTGCAATGGTTAATGCGCGTCTGAAAAAATTTCAACGTAAGATTGGCCCGGATCCTGCCAGCATCAATTCCGCAATGATGGGCGGTATTTTATCCAATAACGCCAGTGGTATGTGTTGCGGCGTTTCGAAGAACTCTTATCACACCACGCGTTATATCCGGTTTATTTTGCCAAATGGTAAAACATTCGATACGGAAGTAAAGGAGGATTATGACCGGTTTGCAAATGAATGTCCGGATATTTTTCAAACGATACTCGACCTGAAAAAAAAGGTCATGAGCCAGCCGGATTTGTATGAAAAAATCCGTACCAAGTATTTAACAAAAAATACCGTTGGCTATTCCGTAAATGGGCTGATCGATTTTGAACATCCCCTCGATATCCTTGCACATTTGCTGATCGGTGCAGAAGGCACTCTCGGGTTTATTGCGGAAGCTGTAATGTATACAGTGGTTGATTATGCCCATAAGGCCACATCACTTTTATATTTTCAGGATATCTATTCGGCCTGCCAGGCAATTTCACCGCTAACATTATCAGGAGCGGAGGCAATTGAACTGATGGATCGTGCATCCCTGAGATCGGTAGAACATATAGCAGGTCTTCCGGAAATCATTCGCACATTACCGCCTGAAGCTGCTGCCTTGCTGGTGGAATACCAGGCAAACACACCGGATGAACTCCAGGCAAGGCTTAACAATTTTGAACAGATAAGATCCAGGCTGACACTATTCGGAGATCCGCGATTTACGATGGACCCGGTGGAGCAACTGTTGCTTTGGAAAGTGCGAAAGGGCATGTTCCCGTCAGTGGGCGCAGTCAGGGCGCGTGGCACAACCGTCATCCTTGAGGACATTGCCTTTCCCGTGGATCGGCTTGGTGATGCAATACTCGATCTGCAAAATTTATTTAAGAAACATGGATATGATAATGCCATCATTTTTGGTCATGCCCGAGAAGGAAATATCCATTTTGTGGTCACCCAGGCTTTTGAAACAAATGATGAGATTGAACGCTATGATCGCTTTTTGCGTGAAGTAGTTACACTGGTGGTAGAAAAATATAACGGAGCACTCAAGGCTGAGCATGGTACAGGGCGAAACATGGCACCATTCGTGGAAACAGAGTGGGGTGGTGAGATCTATGAAATCATGCGTTCACTCAAACAATGCATTGATCCGCGGAACCTGCTCAATCCCGGTGTTATCATCAATGAAGATCCTGCTGCACATATTCACCATCTGAAAGATTTGCCGAGGGTAGAAGATGAAGTGGATAAATGCATGGAATGCGGTTTTTGCGAGCATCGTTGTCCCAGCCGCGACCTGACCATGACCCCGAGGCAACGTATCGTGGTGAGAAGGGAAATAACAAAAGCGAAAAGCAAAGGAGAGAAAACACGTTACAGGCAATTGCTGAAGGAATACCAGTACGATGGCATGGATACCTGCGCCGTGGACGGTATGTGTGCAGAAGCCTGCCCGGTAGACATCAATACCGGTATGCTGATAAAAAGATTGCGAAAGGAAAATCATAACGCGTGGTCCAATCGCATGGCACTGTTGTTTTCAAAGAATTTCAGGACTGTATCATGGGGAGTGAGGACGGCATTAATTGCCGGTAATGCGATCAATTCTGTGTTTGGCAGAAAAGCGATGTACAGGCTGACATATGGAATTAAAAAAATTATTCCCGCCATGCCGCTTTGGTCAAACCAGTTGAAACCGACGCCCGGATTGTCCAATGAATTAAAGAGAGGATTGACTGAAGGATACAAACACAGCGTGCTTTATTACCCCGCCTGTATATCCCGCGTGATGGGAGGCTCTGCCGAAGGTAAAGACAGCGTCGTGCATACATTCTTACGTGTGGCGGCAAAATCAGGTGTGAAAGTAGTCATGCCGGAAGGGATGTCCGGTACCTGCTGTGGCCAGCCCTTTTCTTCAAAAGGTTTCAATGGCGCTTATGCGCATATGGCCAATCACACGATTGGCAAACTCTGGGAATGGTCCAATGAAGGAGAACTGCCTGTTGTGATGGACATCACTGCATGCACGCACACACTGCAAACATGCCGACCGGTGCTGACGGAGGTGAACCGCGAGAAATTCGATGCACTCCGTTTTATGGACAGCATTGAGTTTATTTCCGACTATGTGATAAAGCAGGCAAAAATTGCCAGGAAGAAAAATTCAATTGCGCTGCACCCGGTTTGCTCACTTTATAAAATGGGGCTGGATGCTAAATTTGTACATGTGGCAAAACAGTTTGCAACCGAGGTGAAGTTACCCATTCATTCAGGCTGTTGCGGCATGGCAGGGGATCGCGGATTTCTTTTTCCTGAATTAACTGCATCTGCTACAAAACCTGAGGCGACTGAAGTAAATGAACGCAATTACGAAGGTTATTATTCCACTTCCAAAACATGTGAAATAGCGATGTCTGATGCGGTGGGTAAAAACTATCAATCGATTTTGAAACTGGTGGATGAATGCCTGGATTAAAAAAAATTATTTGAGTCGCTCCAGTTTGCCTTTTCGTTTTACAATATTCTTATAATCCCACTGTATATCACGTGCTTTTTCCAGCCAGCGTTCCAGGTCTGTTGTATTGATTTGTTTGGGATCGGTATATCGATATTCTGCGGCCTTAAAGCTTCCCTCATTTTTCAAGTCCTTCTCATCAAAAGACTGTCCGCTCCAGAATAGCAAACGGATACAGTCTTTCAATTTACTATAGCCTGCAACCGGATTTCCGTCTAGAAACCAGACAGGATGAGCGTGCCAGATCTTATATTCAGCCTCCGGCAGATTTTTATAAATTTCTTTAGCCAGTTTATTGCAAATCTTTCTTTCCGTTTCGGGCAACTTGTCGTTGTATTCCTGTATGGCTTTTTTCATGCTTTGTTTGTTAGAATGCGTGACTTTACCAACTAATTTAAAACTTAATCCCGTTGGATAGAATTTCAGCGAATTCCCTAAGCCACTCCTGCGTATTCTTTCAGGTACTCGTAGTGAGATGTGAGTTGTCCCTTGCGGGTCATGGTAGCGCGGTCGATAATGTTGGATCCTCCTTTGATAAGATCATCAAAAACATATTTGATCAGCTGTTCACCAAAATACCTTGAAGCATCGCGGGGAAGTTCATTGGGCAAGTTGCCCACGGCCATGACGTCGATTGAATTGGGGAGATAGGGTGCTGTCTTTTCAAAGGTGTTTTTATCCACGCCATAAATTGGATCCTCAATACTTTGATCGCCGAGGTTGATGGGCACAGATCCATTGGCGTCATCGGTCACATCCGCAATGGTCTGTATAATAAAATCGTCTTTTTTTACATCTTCTTTCTCAAACAGGCGCGGTACATTTTTATCCCAGTAAACACCATTCAGCAGAATGTCTGTTTGCGCAGAATAGGGAAGGAATTTGCAGGTATATTCTTCCGGGTGTTCGTGGAAATGCAAACGGTTATAGCTGCCAGTTTCTTTGTGCTGGTAAAGTTCTGCTCCCTTTAATTGCGTGTAAACAGGATAAGCAAAACGTCTTACGAGGTAGTCATCCGGTTCCACTTCGTGAATACCCATGAGGTTCATGATCTCCAGCAGTCCGTGCGCCACACGGCCCGAACCGGCAACTACGATCTTTACGTTGGGAAGTCGAAGTCCGAAATAATTATGTATGAGTTCGCGGAAACTTCTTTGTTTATATACGCGATCCAGTTTGTATAAACCGGTGCGGTTTCCATAAGCCATGATACCGTTGTGTGCGCCCACAACTCCTGCGAAGAAGCCAAAACCAATGATGCGTTGCCCGTCTTCATGTTCCAGGCATTCGTAATCGATCAGCGTAATTTTTTTGTCGATGATTGCCCGCATCAGTCTTTGGTTATAGGGCTGTTTCTTTTTTGTGTGCGAGAAAAACATATAAGTTTTATCCGGCACCAGTTGATCAACGGGTACTTCTTTTATACCAAGAAGGATGTCGCAATGATTGATATCGTCGACCACTTCCACACCGGCGGATTCATATTCCCGGTCTGAAAAGCACCGGGAGGGTGATGATTGTACCACTACTTTAACCTCGTTCGAATTCTTGTGTATCCATTTACATTGAGCGGGGGTGAGTGCCACACGGTTATCGGCCGGAATCTTGCCTTCCCTGATAAGTCCAATCCTGATCATACGGTTCAATTATCGAATAAATGCAGCAAATGTAAAATAGAACGACCTAATCGGCCATGATTTTCGACAAGAGTTGCCTGCAGAAAGGCGCAAAAGGATAAATGGGGGGACAAGTTGGGTCATCTTCACCAAAAAAATGAGGGAATTTTAAATAAAAAAAAGAAAGCCAGAGTTTCAAACCTGGCTATTCAGTGCCCGAGATTCCCGAAATGTGTGTATTTCTAATTATTTTCCCTAAAAGCATTATTAATCAGTTAATCCTTGTAATATATTTTTCAATTGGCCAACAGCCTGTTCAACAGTTGACCGAGTTTCCGCCATCATATTTTTTATAAAAAGGCTTTCATCCTGTTTGTCAATGTGATTCTGCAATATTTGCTTTATTCTTTCGCTCAGATTAGCATTCGTTGAAATAATCTTCTTTATCTCTCTGCCAATAACAACTGAAGATATTTCTAGCAAGGTTTTCTCTTCCACGTCATCACTAAACAAATCAAGGTGTTCTTCGCTATAGATTAGGGTAGGCTGAAGGTCAAAAAATTGATGAATTATATCAGCGATGTCCCTTGCATCTTTAGACCTTTTTTCAGGTCTGTCGTCAAAAGCAATCAATTTCAATAAGACAATAGATGGTAAAGTTGCTACATTAAATTGGTGCCCGGTATCCAGTAGTAAATCTTCGGTTCCTGACTGGTATACCTCCATAAATCCGTTTACCTTAATGCAATCAAGCCCCCCTCCGACAAATGTGACACCGTCATCAATCTCTATTTCTCCAAACGGCAGAATATCCACCTGTATGCCTGAAGGCGACAACATTACAAATGAATTGCCTTTTGTATCCAAAAAATTTTTATTTTCTTTCAAATAGTTCCTGATGGCTTCATAGTTCTGCTGGCTTCCTACTAATACAGCAAAGTCAACATCTTTCGTTTGCCGGGAAACAACATCTCCTTTAGCATACCAAATATCTTTTGCCAGTGCACCAATTATAAAAAAATCGGCCCCTGTTGCCTGAAAAGCTTCTTCAAGCCCATCAAAGATTTCTTTTAATTCACCTTCTCTTAAATTACTCAAATCCATTTTTCAAGTAGTTATTATAAATCATCGTAGCAGTTTCCTGGCATCTTGGGTCATCTGTCAACATTAAATCAGCATATATCAATAATGGCGGGGCAAACTGCTCTTTGTCGTACGTTTCATCTTTCCAGAATTTTTCATAAAAATGCACATTCCCTTTTTCATCGGGGATTAATGTCCATTTGGTGATTAGCGCATTTTTTTGATTAGTATATACCGTAAGATGTGCCGGTACCAGGTAATTGGTCAATAGTTCGCCTGCCGGTTCTCCGCCCCATTTGGTTTCTGCCGGATCTAATGTTAATGCCTGCCAGTTTCCCAATCTTTTTTTATCCCAAAACCGATAGGTGCCTAAATGCAGTGCTGGCCTTAGTGTTTCCCTATAACCAGTCAGCCATCTATCTAATAAGGCGTTTTTATTTTGGAGCTTTAAAGTAGTATCATTAATATTTATTATGAAACCTGCATCTTTAAGCCCTTCCATGATATTTTTAATATTTCCGAGTGCTACGCCGGTTGCATCTGCTAATTTTCTGTATGGCATGTTAATCGCCTGTTCATGCAGGAGCAGATAAAAAACCGTTTTCAAACCAGTTTTTGTAAACGCCCGGTTAGTGATAATCTTCTTCTTTTCGACTGGCTTATTTCCATCTATCCATACAAAATTATCTTCCGTATTCAGGTAAAGATTTCCTGCCGTATCCAGATACCCTACGTTCTTTTCTCTTAGTATTTCCTTCAAGGCCGGAAAAATAGTATCTGCCACTACCATAAAAGGCTGATACCTTTCAGCCAATTCAATTATCCTTTCCAGGTGATGCAGCCTTAGCTCTTTTTTAATCTCTGCGAATACATGCAGGTTTCCTTTTTGAAAATGAAAGTCTGCTTCCCCATCAATTTCATCATGCCGGGGTTTCCAATCTGCCTTCAAGCCTGTTTGTTCGGTTAACCGTCCTAATGCTGCATTTATGATCTGATTCTCGTTCATAAAATTTATCGTTCACCGACAGTGAACACACAAATTTAGTGAACATTTTCTTTTTACCCTTCGTTTTGTTCATTTTCCTTAGGTGTTCACCGACAGTGAACACAGGGGTCTCTCATAACTAAATGACAATCAAAATAAAATGGTTTTATTTTCTCATACGGATCCATCGGCTACCATGCCCACAAATTCACCCAGAGGGAAGCGAAGAAATTTTAGAGGCTGGTATCGCAAAATCTAACTGCGAAGATTTGCTGATCGAAGTGTCCATCCGATTGTTGGATAAACTTTCCCTGTCATGCATAATCTGAATCATCTTGCATGATGAAATTTGGATTTCGCTTTCGGTTCTGCTTGCAATTTGTTCGTAAAAAATAAAGGCTCCTAAATGGAGCCTTTTAAGTAATTGTGAATCAAGTGCCCGGGACTGGAATCGAACCAGCACATCCTTGCGGACGGCAGACCTGCCTGCCGGCAGGCAGGTTTTGAGTCTTTTGCGTAAGTTTAGTGTGATAGTAAGCGTTTCAAAAATTCCTTCCCAACGCCAGATTTCAAATATTTTTCTTTTG
>Ga0065721_10006697_pt1 | contig 11576 bp, 10 predicted proteins | sample Mesricmetagenome_FD_59108 | JGI IMG/M metagenome (GOLD analysis project Ga0065721, IMG submission 59108) | Mesophilic microbial community from rice straw/compost enrichment Sample: eDNA_1 v2 (version 2) | ecosystem: Engineered > Solid waste > Grass > Composting > Bioreactor | place: USA: Davis...
CGGGCAAGGCCTGGGCGAAGCTGCGCCACCGGGTGCTGACCGTCACTCCCGGCTGGTCGGAGGCCTACGGGCTGTTCACCAAGGGTGAGGTGCCGATGGTCCTCTCCTATACGACGTCGCCTGCCTATCACATGGTCGCCGAGGACAATGGACGGTATCAGGCCGCGGCCTTTGCCGAGGGTCACTACATACAGATCGAGGTGGCGGGCCTGGTCACGACGTCCCGGCAGAAGGATCTGGCCAAGGAGTTTCTGCGCTTCATGATGTCACCGGCATTCCAGGACATCATTCCGACCACCAACTGGATGATGCCGGCGGGCGAAACGGCGCAGCCGTTGCCACCCGCCTTCGACCGTCTCGTCAAGCCGGCGAAGACGTTCCTGATGGATCCGGAGGAGGTAGCCGCCAACCGTCAGGCCTGGATCGACGAATGGCTTACCGCCATGAGCGAGCGCTAGCGCCGGAATGCTAGCGAGGGTGGAAAGACGGGTAGCCGTCGGAACAGGAATATCGGCTTTCGCAGCCGTGGCTCTCTTCGTCGCCCTTGCCGTCTACGCGCTTTTCAAGTCGGATCTCCCGTCCTCACAAACATCCTTCTGGACGCCCTACACCATGCGCGTCCTTCGGTTCACCCTGCTCCAGGCCGGCCTGTCCACGCTTCTTTCCATCGGGCTGGCGGTTCCCGTGGCGCTGNCGCTGGCGCGCCGCCCCCGTTTTCCCGGCCGGCTGTGGATACTACGGCTGATGGCGGTTCCCATGGGGCTGCCGGCATTGGTGGCTGCTCTCGGCCTGATCACGGTCTGGGGCACCCAGGGGATAGTGAACGATCTGCTCCTCGGTTTCGGTCTGGACGAGCCGGTCAATATCTACGGACTCGGCGGCATCCTCCTGGCGCATGTCTTCTTCAACCTGCCGCTGGCTTGCCGCCTGATGGTCGCGTCCCTGGATCGGCTTCCCGGTGAATACTGGATGCTGGCCGCCCAGCTCGGCATGAGGCCTGCGGCGATCTTCTTCCGCATCGAGTGGCCCGCCCTTTCCCGAATCCTGCCCGGCATCGGCAGCTTGATCTTCATGCTGTGCGCCACGAGCTTTACGCTCGTTCTGGTGCTGGGGGGAGGACCGGCTGCGACGACCCTCGAAGTGGCGATATACCAGGCGTTGCGTTTCGACTTCGATCCCGCCCGCGCCATTGCGCTGGCATTGCTTCAGATCGGCGTGACGGCGGTGATACTCGCCGTCCTTTCACTGCTTCCGGCGACCGAGGAGGCATCACCCGGCACCGGCCGTCGAAGCCGCCGGTTCGACGGCCGCGGCACCGCAAGCGCGATCTGGGATGTCGTGATGATCTGCTGTGCGACACTCATGCTTCTGCTGCCACTGGGCGCGATCGTCTGGGCGGGTGTCCAGGCCGACCTGGCCGGCCTTCTCGTCAGCGCCGCTTTCCGTCAAGCCTTGGGAACGAGCACCATGGTCGCCCTGTCATCGAGCATGGCGGCACTTCTTCTATCGGTTGCGATCATCGGCGCCCGCCTCGCCGTCCGGGAAACCAACACATCCGGAAAGCCGCTTTTGACCCTCTACGCCGCCCTCGGCGCGACGCCCCTGCTGGTTCTTCTGGTTCCGCCCGTCGTGCTTGGCACCGGTTGGTTCCTGCTTCTGAGGCCTCTCGGGCTCGGCTCATACCTGACTGCTGGCCTTGTCGTCGCGATCAACACCCTGATGGCGCTGCCTTTCGTCATCCGGGTGCTGGAGCCCGCCATGCAGGAACATCGCCGCAAGACGGGCCGACTGGCGGCAAGCCTCGGGATCGGCGGCTGGAACAGGATTTGGCGGATCGACCGCCCGGCACTCATCCGGCCTGCCCTGCTCGCCTTGTCGTTCGCCATGTCGCTGTCCCTCGGCGACCTTGGCGCGGTCGCGCTTTTCGCATCGAACGACTTCGTCACGCTGCCATGGCTTCTATATAGCCGGCTGTCGAGCTACCGGACGGCGGACGCGGACGGTCTGGCGCTCCTCCTCGGCGCGGTGTGCCTCTTGCTGACGGTCATCGGGACCTCCGGATCTGAAAGACGCGGGAACAGACATGGGTAATCTCTTGAAGGCCCCGGAGATCCGACTGGACGCCGTGGAGCTGACGCTGGGTGACACACGTTTCCGGCTGGATTGCCGTATTGCCGCAGGAGCGATCACCGCTGTGGCGGGACCGTCCGGCGCCGGCAAATCGACGCTGCTCAACCTCATCGCGGGCTTCGAGGCTCCCGCAAGCGGGCGGGTGCTCTTCGACGGAGTGGACATGACCCGGCTTCATCCATCCGAAAGGCCCGTCTCTCTCGTCTTCCAGGACAACAACCTCTTCGGGCACCTCGATGTCTTCACCAACGTCGCTCTCGGCATCCATCCTTCGCTTCGACGGCTGAGCGCGCCGGAGCGGGAAGCGGTTTCTGCCGCTCTGGCGCATGTGGGGCTGGCGGGGNTGGGGCACCGTCTTCCCTCCACCCTCTCGGGCGGGGAGCGGCAGCGTGTCGCCTTCGCCCGTGTCCTCGTCCGGCGGAAACCCGTGCTCCTGATGGATGAACCCTTCGCCGCCCTCGACCCCGGTCTGCGCCTCGACATGGCATCTCTGCTGTCGCAACTGCACCGCGANACCGGAAGCACCGTNGTGATCGTCACTCATGATCCCGAAGAACTCAGGCGACTGTCCACCCACGTCATATTCATGGATCGGGCGAGCATCCTGCTCCAGGAGCCGACTGCGGACTTCTTGTCCCATACCGACATTCCGATAGTCTCCCAGTTCCTTGCGGGTTAACTGCGCTGCCACAATTTGGTCGTGGCGCAGTGGCATCGCAGCAGCAGCGTCTTTTTGCGCGGGTGGGGACGCCTTATCTATNAACGAGCGCTNTGAATGCAGCGTGAAAGTCGATAAGCGACAAGAAAGAATAGTCGAACGCGTTTAGGATGNGGCATCNCGACGGACGGCCGGGCAGCGGATCTTTGGAATGACAAATCCGAAATTGACGGTAAAGCTTGAAACGCCGGCACTTCCGCGCAATCACCATCGCCGGACGACGAGGAGCCTCGCCGTTCTCCTCGCCTCTGCAGTAATGCTCGCAGGCTGCCAGTCCATACTGGACCAGGCGTACCAGCCGAACGTCGCTCCCTCAGATTCGCCGCAGATCGTCGACGAGGTGCAGAAGAACGATCCGCGGGCGCAAATGGGCGCGCGCGAGCATCCCCGGATCGTAGCGAGCTATGGCGGCGAATATCACGACGAGAAGACGGAGAAGCTGGTCGCCCGCATCGCCGGAGCCTTGACCGCCGTCTCCGAGAACCCGTCCCAGTCCTACCGGATCACAATCCTCAACTCGCCCGCGATCAATGCATTCGCCTTGCCGGGGGGGTATCTCTATGTGACGCGCGGGCTGCTTGCCCTTGCCAATGACGCTTCCGAGGTCGCGGCCGTGCTCTCCCACGAGATGGCGCACGTAACCGCCAACCACGGGATCGAGCGCCAGCGGCGGGAAGAGGCCGAGGTGATCGCCAGCAGGGTCGTGGCGGAGGTTCTATCCAGCGACCTCGCCGGCAAGCAGGCCCTCGCCCGCGGCAAGCTGCGTCTGGCGGCTTTCTCCCGTCAGCAGGAATTGCAGGCGGACGTCATAGGGGTCCGCATGCTGGGGGAGGCCGGCTATGATCCCTATGCGGCGCCTCGTTTCCTCGATTCCATGGCGGCCTATGCGCGATTCTCTTCCGTAGACCCTGATACGGATCAGAGCCTCGATTTTCTTTCCAGCCATCCCAATGCGCCCCAGCGCGTCGACCTGGCGCGCCGTCACGCGCGNTCGCAGGGGATGGAGGGCACGGTCGGCGATCGCGGGCGGGACTACTATCTCGCCGGCATCGACGGCCTTCTCTATGGGGACAGCCCNGAAGAAGGTTTCGTGCGCGGGCAGACCTTCCTACATGGGGGACTGGGCATACGCTTCGAGGTTCCNCCGGATTTCCGCATCGACAACAAGGTGGATGCCGTACTTGCCACCGGCCCCGGGGAAACCGCTGTGCGGTTCGACGGCGTGGATGCCGGGGATACCACCAGCCTGGAAAATTACCTGACGAGCGGCTGGGTTGCGGGCCTGAAGCCGGAAACGGTGCGTGCGACGACGGTGAACGGCCTTCCTGCAGCGACGGCACGCGCGTCCGCCGAGCGCTGGGATTTCGACGTGACGGTCATCCGGATCGGAGACCAGATCTTTCGCTTCCTGACCGCCGTTCCGAAAGGCAGCCCCGCTTTGGAGACCGTTTCCGCGGTTCTGACATCGAGCTTCCGACGGATGACGCCGCAGGAGATCGCGCAGTTGAAGCCGCTCCGNGTACGTATCGTCACCGCGAAATCGGGAGACACGCTGGCCACGCTGGCCGCGCGCATGATGGGAACNGACCGCAAGCTGGATCTGTTCAAGCTGATCAATGCCATTCCGGCAGGCGGAACGATCTCGCCCGGCCAGAAGGTCAAGATCATCTCCGAATGACAGCTCTCAGCAGGCCGCCATTTGCGGATTTGCCGAGACGAGGGCGGATTTCAGCTTCTCCATCGCCCTGCTTTCGATCTGGCGTACGCGCTCCTTGGAGATTCCCAGTTCGGCTCCGAGGGCTTCCAGGGTAGCGCCCTCGTCGGTAAGCCGACGTGCGCGGATGATCTTCTTTTCCCGCTCGTTGAGCTTGGTCAGCGCGCCGTGCAGCCAGCGCATGCGGCGCTCGCCGTCGATCATTCCGGAGACCTGTTCGTCCGGCAGAGGCTCACCGCTCGCCAGCATGTCCAGTCGCTCGCCGCTATCCGCATCGCCGGCGATGGATGGTGCTTGCAGGGAAGCGTCGTTGCCGGAAAGGCGGGCGTCCATGGTTTGCACATCCGCGACGCTGACACCCAGCGCCGCCGCGATCTCCTCATGGATCGCACGCGATGTAAGGTTGCTGTCGCCGCGTGCAAGCTTTGCCCGCAGGCGCCGGAGGTTGAAGAACAGCGCCTTCTGTGCAGAGCTTGTGCCACCGCGGACGATCGACCAGTTGCGCAGGATGTAATCCTGCATCGATGCCCTGATCCACCAGCTCGCATAGGTCGAGAAGCGAACATCGCGCGCCGGTTCGAAGCGGGCCGCCGCCTCGAGAAGCCCGACATAGCCCTCCTGAACGAGATCGCTCATCGGCAGCCCGAAGCCGCGGAATTTCGAGGCCATGGCGATCACGAGGCGCATGTGCGCGAGCGCGATCTGGTTGCGCGCATCCTGGTCCCGGTCGTCCTTCCAGCGGATGGCAAGATCCCGCTCCTCATCTCTGGCCAGGTAGGGAGCCGACATGGCAATCTTGATCATATTGCGGTCCGCGGACATGGCTTTCATGGACTTCTCCGTGAAGTTGGCTGACTTCGACAAGAGGCCAGTTGCTCAACCTGGACGAAGGCTCGTCGCAGAATTCCTCAACTGTCTCCTATCCCCTCTTCGTTCCCGCGGAGGCCTTGCCATTGAAAGGCAGCCCCCTATTTCTTTTGATGAGATCCGGTTCGCTGAAGCGTCCGAAGACGGGTAGCAGTTCGCCGTTCCGGCGGGTTAACGTCGCACCGGCGGAAAAGTTCCAATAAAAAACCCGGCTCGAGGCCGGGTCTTTTGTTGGAATGGAAAGCCTGTTCTTACGCCGCTTCGTCCTGCGACTCGTCTTCCTCTACGGCCTTGCCGCGCTTCGGCCCCTTGGCAAGGTTGACCTCGATGAGACGGACGGCTTCGGTATCGGACATCTTGTTGACCGCGGCGATCTCCCGCGCCATACGGTCCAGCGCAGCTTCATACAGCTGACGTTCCGAATAGGACTGCTCCGGCTGGTTTTCGGCGCGGTAAAGGTCGCGCACCACCTCGGCGATGGAAATCAGATCGCCGGAATTGATCTTCGCATCATATTCCTGGGCGCGGCGCGACCACATGGTACGCTTCACGCGGGCCTTGCCCTGGACGACCTTGAGCGCGCGTTCGACGAAATCGGTCTCCGACAGCTTGCGCATGCCGATGCTGACGGCCTTCGCCACGGGGACCTTCAGCCGCATCTTGTCCTTTTCGAAATCGATGACGAAAAGCTCGAGCTTCATGCCCGCCACTTCCTGCTCTTCGATAGCGGTGATCATCCCTACGCCATGGGCGGGATATACGATTGCTTCACCGGTCTTGAAGCCCTGGCGTGCCGGAGATTTCTTCTGCTGGGTGGTCATACGTTTTACAAACTCCCTGTTACGCACCCGGTGAACGACCGGGGCCGGGTCAGGCAGGCCCGGATGAGACGGGGGAAACCGTCGGGTCACTCAATACTGGTCCGACCAACGTGCGCGAAAGAACTCCACCGCAACCCGCGAAGACATGTACAGAACGGCAATGTCACGGGAACCGCGTTGAATGATCTGTTACTTTCGTGATGTTTTTTGGGCACGCAAGTGCCACCTTGTGGAACAGTGTCTTCTGTCTACCACAAAAAAGTGCGTAAATCAATAATTTGCTTTTGTAAGCAGCCCGAAGAGATCAGCCGCCGTTTACTCAACAGAGAGGCAGAACGGCGTTTTTTGCTCCTCGCCGGGAGAGGAGGCGAGGATTCCCGTCAATCTCCCTGGCCGGGCTCCGGGGAGAAGTACTGCTCGAACTTGCCGGGCACGCCGTCCATTTCTTTCGCTTCCGGCATGGGATCCCGCTTGACGGTGATGTTGGGCCAGACCTGGGCATATTCCGCGTTGACCTTCAACCACTTGTCCAATCCGGGTTCCGTGTCCGGCTTGATGGCTTCTGCCGGACATTCCGGCTCGCAGACCCCACAGTCGATACATTCGTCCGGGTGGATGACCAGGAAGTTCTCGCCTTCGTAGAAGCAGTCTACCGGACAAACCTCGACACAATCGGTGTACTTGCAGCGGATGCAATTGTCAGTCACGACGTAGGTCATGCGGCACTCCAGAAATCGCGGTCGGGCGGCTTCGCCTGGGAGGTAGGCAGACCGCCGGTGCGGATGCAAGATCCTGCGGCCGGTCGGGCCGCCGGCGCAACCCGCGTTCGAGTGTGAGGTAAAACCTTTCCCGGCCGTTAGCAAGGATAAACCTTCTGCCAAAACGGCCGCAGGAAGAGCATTATTTCCCGGCGAGGCCGGCACATTTCGCCGGCGTACTCCGATCCCGGATATCGATTGCAATCGTCACGGCTTCGGCCGTCTTTGCGCGCGCTCGAACGGCGTCAGGACCTTCTGCTCGCCCAGACTTTCGGAGATGTCGGAGTAAAGCAGGCGCGCCTCCTCGAAGGGGCCCCGGCGTGCGCCTCCAGCCCGGACGACCAGGAGGAGGTCCCGCCGCTCAAGGGCAATCCCTACCTTGTCTCCCGGCCGCACCGTGAGGCTGGACTGCCGAACCACCGCGCCGTTCACCGTCACCGAGCCGGCGGCGACAAGCGATTGGGCGATCGATCGCGACTTGGCCATGCGCGTGAAGAAGAGCCACTTGTCGATGCGCTGAGGCGAACCGTCCGGTAGCTCGACTTCATCCATGGCGCCTACTTCTTCATCTGTTCCTTCAGCGCGGCAAGCTTTGCGAACGGCGAGTCGGGATCCACCGGCTTTTCCTTGCGGGGCGGCTTCGCCTCGAAACGCGCCGGCTGCGGCGGTTTGCCGCGCTCCTGCCGATCCGGACGCTCGCCTCGCGGCGGCCGGTCCTTCTTACCTTCCGGACGACGGTTGTCCCGGTTCGGCCTGCCACCTTCACGAGGGCCGCCTTCACGAGCACCTCGTTCTCCCTGAACGCGACCTTCGCCACGGCGGTCACCGCCTTGGGGACGGCCGGTCCGCTGGTTCTCGTTGCGGCCGCCTGGGCGCCAGAGAAGAACCGGCTTCGGCGCTTCGGGCTCTGCAGCCGGGGCTGTGTCAGTGTCAGCCGGCGCCTGCTCGTCTGCGGGGGCTTCGGTGGCAGCCGGTTGTTCCACGGCGGGCGTCGCGTCGACAGCAGCCTCGGTCAGCGTCTCGTCCTTCTCGCCCTCCGCCTCCACCTCAGCGGCCGCGTCTTCCGCTTCGCTGCCGCCTGCGGCTGCCGCTTGCGGTGCGGGCCGCTGCGACGACAGGAAGGCGGCAGCTTCATCCGCACTTACGACATCAGCACGGTAGCCGAGCCCCTTCAGGATTTCTTCCATGTCGTCCGGCGTGGCGCCGAGAATGGAAAGCATGGACGTGGTGGTCGTGAACCGGCGTCCGTCATAGGCGCCTTCCGGGCGGGGCGACGTGCCCGGCTTCCACTGCAGCAGGGGACGGATGAGATCCGCCAGACGCTCGAGAATATCGATGCGCACCGCCCGCTTCCCGAGGAAGCGGAAACCGGCCAGCCTGTAGAAGGTGCGCTCGAAGCCGGGCTCGGCAACGACCGAGGTACGGCCCGCTGCAAGGGCCGGGATCAGGTCGCCATAGCCCGGCTTGTCCAGCCCGTCGTTCTTGAGCGCCCAGAGCAGCGTGATCAGTTCCGCCGGTGCAGGCTTGAGCAGCGCAGGCATGAAGACGTGATAGGCGCCGAAGCGTATGCCGTACCGCCGCATGGAAGCGCGCGCCTCCTGATCGAGCGACTTGACGTCGTCGGCCACATCCCGACGGAAAAGAACACCGAGGTTCTCGACGAGCTGGAACGCCAACCCCTTGGCCAGACCCTGGAGATCTTCAGCGCGTGAGAGGTCGTCAAGGGGCTTCAGGACCGTGGCGATATGGTGGTTGACGAACCTTTCGATGCGGGCAAGCACGTGTTCGCGCGCCGTGCCCGTCAACTGTTCGTCGGAAAGAAGGATAACCCGTGGGCGCATGATGTGGTCGCTCTCGGCAAGTCGCGCGACAGGATCGCCGAGCCAGCGGACGAAACCGTCCGATCCGACCGCCAGGTCACCGTTGCCGGAAGCATAAAGACGCGCCGCGCGGGCTTCGAACTCGAGCGAGAGAGCCTTCTGCGCCGCAGCCTGAACAGCCTTCGCGTCCGGACCTTCCGCCCCCGCGATGGGCGTGAACCGGAATCCCGCCAACTGTCCGACGTGATGGCCTTCGACGAAGACATCACCATTCACACTGATTTCTGCTTCCAGCATCGCATTCTCTCTCAGGCGCTTCATGAGCACAGATGTCCTGCGGTCAACGAAGCGTTTCGTCAACCGTTCATGTAGGGCGTCCGACAGCCTGTCCTCAATTTCCCTGGTCTTTTCTTGCCAGTGTGTCGGATCAGCCAGCCAGCCGGGGCGGTTCGAGACATAGGTCCACGTCCTGATCTGCGCAATTCGCGCCGACAGCGTGTCGATCTCGCCATCGGTCCTGTCAGCGCGCTTCACCTGTTCGGCCATGAAGTCTTCGTTCACCGTCCCGTGGCGCACCAGATCGAAGAAAAGCGTCGAAATGAGGTCCGCATGCTGGGCCGGGGCGATCCGGCGGTAGTCCGGCAGCGCGCAGGCTTCCCAGAGTTTTTCCACCCGTGCCGGCGAGGTTGCCGCATCGATGATTTCCGGATAGCGCGAAAGATGATCGAGCGCCTGGCTGTCCGTTGCCGGCAGTGCACGGGTCAGGCCCGGAATGCTCGGCGCGACGTCGAGGCTGGCGCGCAAATCCCGGATCGATGCGAAGTCCAGCGCCTTGGAGCGCCACTGAAGAACCTTCACGTCCTCAAACTCGTGGCTCTCGATGCGTTCAACGAGTTCCTCGTCGAGCGGCTGGACCTGTCCGGTGACGCCGAAGGTTCCGTCGCGGACGTGGCGACCGGCACGGCCGGCGATCTGGCCCATCTCTCCGGGGGTGAGATTTCTGAACTGGAAACCGTCGAACTTTCGGTCCTGGGCGAAGGCGACATGGTCGACGTCGAGGTTGAGGCCCATGCCGATCGCATCGGTCGCCACCAGGTATTCCACATCGCCTTCCTGATAGAGGCCTACCTGTGCGTTGCGCGTGCGCGGGCTGAGCGCACCGAGTACGACGGCCGCTCCGCCGCGCTGCCTCCGGATCAGCTCCGCGATGGCATAGACTTCGTCTGCGGAGAAGGCGACGATGGCCGAACGCTGCGGAAGCCGGGTGATCTTCTTCTGCCCGGCATAGAACAATTGCGACATGCGGGGGCGTTCGACAACGGTGATGCCCGGCAGGATCCGCTCCAGGATCGGCCGCATCGTACCCGCACCGAGCAGAAGGGTCTCCTCCCGTCCGCGCAGATGCAATATCCGGTCGGTGAAGATGTGGCCCCGTTCCAGGTCCGCCGCAAGCTGCACCTCATCGATGGCGACGAAAGCGGCATTCGTCTCGCGCGGCATTGCCTCGACGGTGCAGACGGAAAAACGGGCGCCCGGCGGCGTAATCTTCTCTTCCCCCGTAACGAGCGCCACCGCAGTCACCCCGACCTTTTCCACCACGCGCGTGTAAACCTCGCGCGCCAGCAGTCTCAGCGGAAGGCCTATGACGCCGCTGCCGTGGGCCACCATCCGCTCGATGGCATAATGGGTCTTGCCTGTGTTGGTGGGGCCGAGCACGGCAGTCACGCCGCGACCGCTCAGCATCATGGGCTGGAAATTCAAAACCGTGTCCGCAAAACGTTGTATCGCCGGAGGTCGGGGGAACCGGCTTCGCCAGAAATGGCTATCCGCCGGGGGAATGACAAGTCGCGGCCCCACTTCTCCCACGTTTTATGCAAGCCAGAGGCCCGAGGAACAAAGCGGAACGAATCGGCGACGAATCGGTGACCCACCCAGTGCCGGTTTTGTTCTTTTAGTCTTTCTTCCGCCTGAAAGCGGATGAGCTTCCATCCTTTGCACCGGAACATTTGCGCTGAGTCATTGCGGACTTGGAACAAAACGGTAGAAAATGCGTTTGTTCCCGCATCGTGAAATGTCCGGATCGGAGAAAAAGATGCTCGGAACAGTGTTGCTGATCATCCTGATACTGCTTCTGATCGGCGCTCTGCCGAATTGGGGTTACAGCCGCAGCTGGGGTTATGGACCGTCAGGAGGTCTGGGACTGGTTCTTGTTATCGTGCTCATCCTCCTGCTCATGGGCAGGATCTAAGTAAAGCGTCATCAAAAACGGGAAGGAAAAACCATGAAGAAGATCTTGCTCGCAGCCGCTCTTATCGGCTCTCTCGCATCCTGCACCTCCACCGAGCGCGGCACGGCAATCGGTGCCGGCACCGGCGCAGTCATCGGCGGCGTTGCTACGAACAGCTGGGGCGGCGCGGCAGTGGGTGCCGTAGCGGGTGGCGCCGTCGGTGCGCTGGTCGGCGCCTCTCAGGAACGCTCCGGCTACTGCGTCTATCGCGANCGTTACGGCCGCACCTACGAAGCGCGCTGCCGCTAAGCTCNACCGCTTTGGCAAAGAAAATCGGCGCCGATCGTTCGGCGCCGATTTTTNTCTGTCCGGTCTCTCGNAGGCATCAGGNGAAATATTGTCCGCCATTCGCCGTTATCGTGGACCCCGTGATGAAGCCCGCATCCTCGGAGGCCAGGAACACGACGCAGCGCGCGATCTCCTCAGGCTCCCCCAATCGTCCGACCGGTATCTGCGGGATG
>Ga0065721_10006834_pt1 | contig 11575 bp, 11 predicted proteins | sample Mesricmetagenome_FD_59108 | JGI IMG/M metagenome (GOLD analysis project Ga0065721, IMG submission 59108) | Mesophilic microbial community from rice straw/compost enrichment Sample: eDNA_1 v2 (version 2) | ecosystem: Engineered > Solid waste > Grass > Composting > Bioreactor | place: USA: Davis...
TCGCGGAATTGCAGAGCGCGGTTATACATGTCGCTATGAGCCGCTTCGAGTGCCGCTTCCACTTCGGCCACGATGTTATCCAGAGGAACCTGCTTCTTCTCGCCCGTGATGCGGGAGACAAGCACGCAGACGCCGTTCTCGAGGTCGCGAGGCCCGAGCTCCAGGCGAATCGGCACGCCGCGCATCTCGTATTCATTGAACTTCCAGCCCGGGGACACGTCGGAACGATCGTCGACGCGAACGCGTACCCCTGCCGCCTTCAATTGCGCGTAGAGCTCGTCCGTCTTCGCGATCACTTGCTCGCGAGTCTTAGGAGGTCCGATCGGGATCATGATCAGCTGCGTAGGCGCCACCTTGGGAGGCATAACCAATCCTCTATCGTCGCCGTGGACCATGATGAGAGCGCCGATCAGACGCGTGCTCACGCCCCAAGAGGTCGTATGGCAATACTCCAGGTTGTTCTCGCGGCTCAGATACTTGATATCGAAAGCGACCGCGAAGTTCGTTCCCAGGTAATGGGACGTGCCCGCTTGCACGGCGCGGCCGTCCTTCATCATCGCTTCGATCGAGTACGTATCGACCGCTCCCGCGAATTTCTCGGAAGGAGTCTTCTGGCCCTTGATGACCGGAATCGCCAGCACGTTCTCGACGAAGTCCGTGTAGACGTCGAGCATCGTCATCGTTTCCTTGCGGGCGTCCGCTTCGTCCTCGTGAGCCGTATGGCCTTCCTGCCAGAGGAACTCGCTTGTCCGCAGGAACGGCAGCGTACGCTTCTCCCAACGGACGACGTTCGCCCACTGGTTGATCAGCATCGGCAAGTCCCGATAGGACTGAATCCATTTGGAATACATATGGCCGAACATCGTTTCGGACGTCGGACGAACGGCCAGGCGCTCCTCGAGAATCTCGCCGCCGGCTTCGGTGACGAACGGAAGCTCGGGGTTAAACCCTTCGACGTGCTCCTTCTCCTTCTGGAAGAAGCTTTCCGGAATGAACATCGGGAAATAAGCATTGCGGTGACCCGTTTCCTTGAAGCGACGATCCAGTTCCTTCTGAATGTTCTCCCAAATCTCATACCCTTCCGGACGGAAGACGATACAGCCGCGAACCGGAGAGTAGTCCATCAGCTCGGCTTTCTTGATGACGTCGATATACCAGCGGGAGAAGTCCTCCGCTTGAGGCGTTATTTCGCTAACAAAACCTTTATCCTTCGACATTTCGGTTCTCCAACCCCTGACAACGGCTAATTTTTGACCAATCGTAAAATATCGTTATAGGTAACGACGACCATTAGCAGCATGAGCATCGCGAACCCGATAAAGTGAACCATGCTCTCCCGGTTGGGATCGACGGGCTTGCCCCGCACCGCTTCCAGCCCGATGAAGAGCAGCCGGCTGCCATCGAGAGCGGGAATCGGCAGCAGGTTGAAGATCCCCAAGTACAAGCTGAGCACCGCCGCCCACGAGGTCAGCTCCGGAATGCCCTGCTTCGCGATTTGGCCCGTCATCTCGGCCGTACGCACCGGTCCGCCAAGGTCGTCCAGCTTAAATTCCCCGAAGATCAGCTTGCGGAAGCCCTCGAAGATCCTTCCCGTCATGTCGACCATCGTCGTGCCCGCGAACTTGAACGTCTCGACGAAGCCGGCCTGCCGCATCTCCGGACTCAGGTACAGCCCGACCTTGCCCGTCGCGCTATCCGGAGTAACCTTGACGTTCACATCCTGGCCGTCCCGTTCGACGACCCATTCCATCGGCTTGCCCGCGGACGCTTGGATCTTCTCCACGAGCTTGGCGCTGTCGCCGCCGACCGTCATGCCGTCTACCGTCTTGATCCAATCGCCCTTATGCAGCCCGGACTCCGCTGCGGGCATTCCCGCTTCGGTTCCGCTGACGAACACCTTGCTCGAATTCTCGACCGCGACGCCGGCAAGCTGAAGATAGAGCGCGAACAAGAAAAAGGCAAGAATGAAGTTCATCATCGGACCCGCGAAAATCGCCATCGCGCGCTTGCCCGTCGAGACGTTCCCGAACTGCCTGTCGGAGGGAGCTATCTGCGTTTCTTGGCCTCTGGCTACGATCAGCGCTTGCGGATGGACGTTGTAGCGTTCCTTTTCTCCGTCGACGTCCAGCGTAACGAATAGATTCCGCTCGATATCGAGTTGGACGATCTCTCCCCGAACGATCTGCGAACGCTCGTCTAATCGGTCGAGGTAGAAACGGGTGACTTTCCCGTCCTTGACGCGAAGGCCGACCGTCTGGCCGGGCTGCATCTCGACGACCTCCGGATCCTCCCCCGCCATTCGAACGAAACCGCCTGCCGGCAGAAGCCGCAGCGTAAACCTCGTCTCGCCTCTCTTGATAGAGAATAGCTTCGGACCGAAGCCGATCGCGAATTCCCGAACGAGAATGCCGGCCCGCTTCGCGAAATAGAAATGCCCGAACTCATGTATCGTGACCAGCACGAAAAATACCAATACCGTCAGAAATACGACTTGAACCATTTCCATGCGATTCTACCCCCGTTGCCTGTGACGGCTGTCCTTAGATTAACATTATTCTCCGAGCCGTTACAAGAGAATACGGCCTTGGGGGAAAGATTGTCTCATTTATTTAAGAACGCTTGCCTCGCGGCGCGCCCAGGCGTCGGTCTCTAGTATCGTTTCGAGGTCGGGAAGCGCCACGGCCGCCGCTCCATGCTTGTCCAGCACTCTCTCGATGATCTCTTCTATCGCGAGGAAAGAAATCTCGCCGCGAAGGAACCGCGCGACCGCCGCCTCGTTCGCCGCATTGAAGGCCGTCGTCGCCGTTCCTCCGGCGCGGCCGGCTTCGTACGCCATTCGCAGGCAGGGATACCGCGCGAAATCCATCTCGCGAAAATGAAGCGTTCCCGCCTTGACCAAGTCCAAAGGAGACGCCGGGGACGGACGACGCTGCGGATAGGTGAGGGCATATTGGATCGGCACCCGCATATCCGGGTTGCCGAGCTGCGCGATCACGCTCGTATCGGTGAACTCGACCATCGAATGCACGATGCTCTCCGGGTGAAGGATAACATCGATTTGGTCGTAGGGCAGTCCGAAAAGCCAATGGGCTTCGATGACCTCAAGCCCTTTGTTGACCATTGTCGCCGAATCGATCGTGATTTTGGCTCCCATCGACCAGTTCGGATGCTTCAAGGCGTCTTCGACCGTTACGCCGACCAGCTCATCTCTCGAACGATCGCGGAAGCTTCCCCCGGATGCGGTTATGAGCAGCCTCTTGATCGCCTTGTCGTCCTCCCCGTTGAGGCATTGAAAGATCGCCGAATGCTCGCTGTCGATCGGAAGCAGCGGAACGCCCTTGTCGGCGGCGCGTTTCGTCACGATGTGCCCTGCGGTGACAAGCGTCTCCTTATTGGCGAGTCCGATCGCCGCTCCAGCGTCTATGGCCGCGAGAGTCGATCGCAAGCCTAAAGCGCCTACGAGAGCGCACACCACGTAATCCGCGCCGCTTCCCGCCGCCGATTCCGAGAGCCCTTCTTCTCCGACGAGAAGCTTGGTGCCCGCGGGAAGCAAGCCTCGCAGCTTGTCCGCCGCCTCCTCGCTTCCGACCGACACGACGCCCGGCCGAAATTGATGAGCCTGCTTAAGCAGCAGCTCCGTATTGGAACCTGCGGCCAGAGCGACGACCTCATACGATTCGGGATCCCTCGCTATGACATCCAGCATCTGCGTGCCGATCGAACCCGTGCTTCCGAGTACGGCAATTTTTCTAGTTGGCATCTTAGTCCTCCATGAACATTAGATATACAGGCGCCTTAATTCGGCAGCAGCCCGAGAAAATGGACGAAGGGGAAGACAATCAGCCAGCTGTCGGTACGATCGAGCGCGCCGCCATGTCCAGGCAGCAGGTTGCCCGAATCCTTCACGCCTCTTAGACGCTTGTACGCGGATTGAATCAAATCCCCCAACGTGCCCGCGACCGCGGAAGCCAGAGCGATGCCGATCGCTTGCCAGAAGCCGACCCATTCCGGGTAAATAAAATAGAAGACAAGCGCGACGACAACCGAGATCGCGAGGCCCCCGACGGCGCCTTCCACCGTCTTGTTCGGGCTGATGGCCGGCCAAAGCTTCGTCTTGCCGATGGCTCGTCCGACGAAATAAGCTCCCGCGTCCGAAGCCCATATGCAGAAAAAAGTGAGCAGGGTCCAGAAGACCCCATGCTCGAGATCGCGCGTGACGACCATGTAACGGAATCCGATACCTATGTAGAACGCCCCAATAAACAGCAGGCTTGCGTGTTCGAGATGAATCTTGTTTTTGCTGAAGACGGTTGCCGACAAGAGCAGAAACATGAGCAGCCAAGTGCAGCTCTCGATGGAGATCGCCTCCCATCCGAAAGGCATCGTCGGGATCGAAAGTAGCAGAACGGCCAGATATCCGACAATAACGTCCCAACGGAAGGAAGGGAATTGGTTCAGCTTGACGAACTCCCGATACCCAAGCAAAGCAACGATGGTAAGAAAGGCGGAGTAATACCCGTCGCCCAGAAGGATGACGCCAAGAAAGACTAGCCCCGCTAAGACTCCGGATATCAAACGCTGAACCATGGATTACAGCCCCCCGTAGCGCCTTGCCCTGCGTTGGTATTCGCAGATCGCTTCGTTCAAATGTTGTTCGTTAAATTCCGGCCAGTATACGTCGGTGAACCAGAATTCGCTGTAGGCAAGCTGCCAGAGCATGAAGTTCGACAGCCGAAGCTCGCCGCTCGTGCGAATGAGCAGGTCCGGATCCGGCATATCCCCGCTGAGAAGACTGGCTCCGAACATTTGCTCGTCGATGGAATCCGGGTCCAGCTCTCCGTTCGCCGCGCGTCTTGCCAGCTTGCGGGCGGCATCGACCATCTCCATCCGGCTTCCGTAGTTCAAAGCGAAATTAAGGACGAGTCCCGTATTGCCGGCCGTCTTGCGAGCCGCTTCTTCGATGGCCGCAAGCGTATGATCCGGCAGCAAATTTTCGATTCCCATCATTCGGACCTGAACGTTATTTTCGATGAGTTCATCCAATTCAAGCGCCAGGAATTCCTGCGGCAGCTTCATGAGAAATTCGACTTCGGCTTTGGGGCGTTTCCAATTCTCCGTCGAGAAGGCGTACAGGGTTAAATAACGGATGCCGAGCCGGTCCGCTTCCCTCGTAATTCTTTTGATCGCTTTCATTCCGCTGTGGTGTCCCGCGACGCGGGGCAGCCCCCTTGCCTTAGCCCAGCGTCCGTTGCCGTCCATTATGATCGCTACATGCTGCGGCACCTTGTCTGTCGACCCTTCACCGCTCCGCTCCGCTGCCTGATCATCGATTTTTTTCTCTTGAGCATTGCCGCCTTGCAGGCGTTTTACCCAGCTGCCGAAACGGTTCGTCATGGTCGTACCTCCCGATTCAAGAACAATAAACCCCACCTGACGGAGGGGTCGGAGTAGAAGGCGTTACACATCCATAATTTCTTTTTCTTTGGCTGCAAGAATCTTATCGACTTCCGCAACGTAACGATCGGTAATCTTCTGTACGTCGTCCTGATGGCGTCTCGACTCATCCTCGGAGATTTCGCCTTTCTCCTTCTTCTTGATATCGTCGTTCGCATCGCGGCGAATGTTCCGAATGGCTACCTTGGCTTCCTCTCCGAATTTCTTCGTCGATTTAACCAGATCGGCGCGGCGTTCTTCGGTCAGCGGCGGAATGTTCAGGCGAATGATCGTTCCGTCGTTAGCCGGAGTCAATCCGACATCGGATTTAAGAATCGCCTTCTCGATAGCGGCCAGGGCCGACTTATCCCAAGGCTGAATGATAAGGGTCCGGGAATCCGGCGTATTGATCGTTCCCAGTTGGTTCACCGGAGTCATGGCGCCGTAGTATTCCGCTTGGACGCGGTCGAGAATAGCCGGAGTCGCGCGGCCGGCCCTCAGAGTCGACAAATCGCGCTTAAGGGCTCCGAGCGCCTTCTCCATCCGTTCTTCCGCGTTCTTTTTGATCGATTGAGGCACTTAGTTCACGCTCCCCTTTACAATCGTTCCAATTTTCTCGCCCATTACAGCACGTTTAATATTGCCTTGCTCCGTAATCGCGAATACGAGCAACGGAATATTGTTATCCATGCAGAGAGATGAGGCCGTGGCGTCCATGACGCCCAAATTCTTGTTGAGAACGTCCAGATAAGTCAGCTGTTCGTACTTCTCGGCCGTCGGATCCTTGAACGGGTCCGCGCTGTAGACGCCGTCGACCTTGTTCTTGGCCATCAGAATGACTTCGGCTTCGATCTCCGCGGCGCGAAGCGCGGCCGTCGTGTCCGTCGAGAAGAACGGGTTGCCCGTGCCTGCCGCGAAAATAACGACGCGTCCCTTCTCCAAGTGACGAATCGCTCGTCTGCGAATGTAAGGCTCGGCGATCTGCTGCATGGCGATAGAGGTTTGAACGCGCGTGGGCACGCCGATCTGCTCCAAGGCGTCCTGCAGGGCAAGCGAGTTCATTACGGTCGCCAGCATGCCCATGTAATCGGCGGTTGCGCGATCGATCCCCTTCTGGCTGCCGGAAATTCCGCGCCAAATGTTGCCTCCGCCACAGACTACGGCTACCTCTACCCCCAGCTCGACGACTTCCTTCACTTGATCGGCGATCGATAGAATTGTCGTGGCGTCTATGCCATACCCATTCGACCCGGACAGCGATTCTCCGCTGACCTTCAGCACCACTCGTTTGTAAACGGGACGATTCAACGTTTGTACCTCCAGCATTCGATTCGGTTCGCCGCGCAGCAGCGTCCGTTTAGGTTAAGAAAAAGGGAACACGTCGTGTTCCCTCCGCTTTGATTTGCTTATGCTTTGACTTGCGCCATAACTTCTTCTACGAAGTTGTCTTGCTTCTTCTCGAGGCCTTCGCCCAATTCGAAGCGAACGAAGCGGCGGATGGAGATTTGCTCGCCGATCGCGGCGATCTTCTCGTTGAGAAGGGTTTGGATCGTCTTGTCCGGATCCTTGACGAAGGATTGCTCCAGAAGAACGACCTCTTCGTAGTACTTGTTGATGCGGCCTTCGACCATCTTGTCGACGATCTTCTCCGGCTTGCCTTCGTTCAGCGCTTGGGCGCGAAGGATTTCGCGTTCCTTGTCCAGGTCAGCTGCATCCACTTCTTCGCGGCGAACAACCTTAGGAGCCGCAGCGGCGATGTGCATGGCGAGGTCGCGAACGAATTCCTTGAATTGATCCGTCATCGCGACGAAGTCGGTTTCGCAGTTGACTTCGACAAGTACGCCGATGCGGCCTGCGCCATGAATATACGATTCGACGCGGCCTTCGGTTGCGACGCGGTCGCCTTTCTTGGCGGCTGCGGCAAGACCCTTCTCGCGGAGAAGCTCGGCTGCCTTCGTCAGGTCGCCGCCCGCCTCTTCCAGCGCTTTCTTACAATCCAACATGCCGGCTCCGGTTCTTTCGCGGAGCGTCTTGACGTCTGCTGCGTTTACTGCCAAGTGAATAACCTCCTGTTTATGCCGCGGATGGCTCTGTGCCATTCCTTGCGGGCAATTCGAATTTAGCTCTTAAAAAAGGGCGGCGAGAAGGTTCTCTTCTGACCACCCTTGCTTGATTTGCTTATTGGCGTCTCTTAGACCGTCGCTTCTTCGCCTTGACGCGATTCGACGATGGCGTCTGCCATTTTGGACGTCAACAGCTTCACGGCGCGGATGGCGTCGTCGTTGCCCGGAATGACGTAATCGATCTCGTCCGGGTCGCAGTTCGTGTCGACGATGCCGACGATCGGGATACCCAGCTTGCGAGCTTCCGCTACCGCGATGCGCTCCTTGCGAGGGTCGATGATGAACAGAGCGTCCGGAAGCTTGCGCATATTCTTGATGCCGCCGAGGAACTTCTCGAGGCGTTCCTTTTCTTTGCGGAGCAGGATAACTTCCTTCTTAGGAAGAACTTCGAACGTGCCGTCTTCTTCCCACTTCGTTAGCTGGTGCAGACGATCCGTACGCTTCTGGATCGTGGAGAAGTTCGTCAGCGTACCGCCGAGCCAACGTTGATTGATGTAGTATTGGCCGCTGCGCTCCGCTTCTTCCTTGACGGAATCCTGAGCTTGCTTCTTCGTGCCGACGAACAGCATCGTTCCGCCTTGCTCGGCGAGCTGGCGTACGAAGTTGTAAGCTTCGTCGACTTTCTTGACCGTCTTCTGCAGGTCGATAATGTAAATGCCGTTACGTTCAGTAAAGATGTACTTGTCCATCTTAGGGTTCCAACGACGGGTTTGGTGACCGAAGTGTACCCCAGCTTCGAGAAGCTGCTTCATGGAGATTACTGCCATCTTAACTGCACCTCCTAGTGGTTTTGTGTAGGTGAATCCCTCCGCCGATCGCGTCTTTCGCCGGAACTTCTTATCGAAGAAGCACCGCCGACGAAATTGAACGGCGTGCGTTTTTTCACACCGAGGAATACTATATCATATCTGTACTCTCTTCGCAATGGCTTAGCGTCCTATTTGCTAGGAAAAATTGGAGAACGACGAATTTCAATACTTCGCGCGAGTGATCTCCGCGATGATCTCCTCGAAGGTCGGCTTCCCGACGAAGGTGCTCGTGCCGACTCTCAAGCTTTTGCTATACGCTTTGGCTTGTTTGACGAACTGATCCTTGTCGGCGATTAGTCCCAATTCCTGAAGTCCCGTCGCGACTTCGATCAAGGTTGCGTTCGCGCGGATATAGAAGGAATAAGTATGTTCTTCTTCATTAGAAGAAGCTTGCGAAGCGCCGGCTGATGGACTGGATGCCGCTCCCGTAGAAGCAGGCGTGGAAGCGCCCTCCCCGGCGTTGGGACCTGCCCGCTCTTCCCCGTCTATAGACCCGCTCTCCAGGTTTGCTTGAGCCTCCTCTTGGGCTTTAAGGACGGCCGCATCCAATTCCTCTTGCGTATAAGTCTTCAAGGTAGACTTGACAAGGGTATACCCCTGAGCCTCTGCTTCTTCCTGAAGTTCCTTCTCCGTAATGGCGGTGCCCGTAAGGCTGAGCGAAGACGAGCCCTTCTCCGCGGCCAGAATCAATTGAAGCACCGATGCGCCGATCATGAGACCCAGGCCGAACCCGATTAGCAAGCCCCGACGTTTAAGCATGCGGATTATCCTCCCGTCTGGCCAATTGCAAAATCAATTGGATCTCGCCTTTATTCATGTTCAGCTCTTTGGCGATTTGTTCGATGGATCGGCCTCGTTCGTAAAGCTCCAGCAGGGCGGAATAACGGGTTCTGATGCTTACCGGTCCCGACGGAAGCGCTTCTTCCTCGTTGCCGTTCCCTTCCTCGGCCTTAGCCGAAGCCCTTTCTATAGAAGCCCCCTGCGCATACGCGGCCGCTGGAGCGGCAACAGGACTGGCCGCCAAGCCCGCCGCCGCTTCCTCTTGCGCTTGAACGATTGCCGGAGCCGCAGCAGCCGCTCGGGAGACAGCTTGCCGATCGCGATCGCTCCATTCCGTCATCTGCCGTTCGAGCTCCCGAATGCGCCGGCTCAGCTTATCGACCGTGGCGTCCTGTTCCCGCTTAAACTCCGAAACGGCATCGATCAGCTCCCGATTCTCCGCTTCCAGATCCTCGAGCAATTGATCGTATGCCGCCTCTCCTTGAAATCCGGATGAGTCCGTTTTGCTTGCCGATGCATTCTTGGGAATCATCAATCCATAACCGGCGATCGCGGCTCCCGTGATGACGATGCTTATCCATGGCTCCACTCTAACAGCCGCCTTTCTCCCTGCGCAAAAAAACTACAACGAAATATCGAGATGCTTCCCCTTGTACGGATGCGCGGAACCCGGATCGGCTCCCTCCCGCTCCTCCGCGTTCGGTTTATTGCGGATCGAGGACATCTTCTTTCTCTCCTTCGGTTCTTTATCCGAGATGGAGCGTTTGGCGGCTCCTTCCGCCTTCGTGTTGCTGCGAGCCTGTTTCTCGGCCTGCTTCACGGCTTGTTGGCCAAGCATGGCCTGCTCCATCGCCGGACGCTGCTGCTGCTGTTGCTGAAGTGGAGACAACTCCAGCGTCCGTGGCATCGATACCTGCAAGTCCAACGGCTTATAGGCCATCGATCAGCACCTGCCTTCCCTACAGAGGATGGTATCCTGCATCTTATCCGATATACGGCACCGGAACGATCTCGCCGTCGATGAATCGGAAAGACACCCGCTGTACGCTATCCTTTATGAATCGGGTATAGCGTCCTATCACGATCTTGGTTCCCCCGTAGATCGTATGGACTCCGTCCACGCGCGCGCTGGACGTATCCTCAAGCATCTTCTCGATCTCCAGAATGCTCTCCTTGGCCGTCTGAAGCTCCTCCGCCGTCTGCTTGCGCGTCGCGTTCAGCTGCAGGCGCATCGTCATTCTCTGCGGCGGCAATTGTCCGGTCGCGGCAAGCTGGTTCAGCAGCGCCAGCGCCTTATCCGTCTTGTCCAACGATTCCGTCAGCGTTCGAATGACCGCGCGCAGATCGTTCAGCTCCTGCCGGAGCTCGGGCCTGACTCCGACCTCGATCGAGGTGGCGGTCGACATGGCGTTGCCGATCATTCGGGCGGTGATTCGGTCTCCAGCCTGCAACGTGCCGCCGACGACCAAGCCTTTGGAGCCCATGCAGACGATCTCTCTTCCGGCTTTGACGTTCGAGTGCATGATGCTCTGGGTGACGAGGATATCCTCGTTCGCCTGTACGATTCCTTCTTGGATGAAGGAGCATTTGATGGAACGGCCGGCTTTGACCAAGCCCTTGTTGTTGCCGATGATCCCGCCGCTAATCTCGATGGAGCCGTCGGATTCGACCTCCGCTCCTTCGATTCCGCCCGTAACGCGAATATCGCCGGAAGCTCTGATTTTGAAGCCGTTAAGGACGTTCCCCCGAATGACAACGGTTCCGACAAAATCGATATTGCCGATGTGATAATCCACGTCCCCATTCACTTCATAGACGGGAAACACGTTCAGCTTGTCCTTTTCCGTCTTGGTGACGAGACCGTCCATCGCGGCGTAAAGCCCCGTTTTCTCCGCGTTCACGACTACGTTCTTGCCCACCTTGAAGTGAGCTTCCTTGCCTTCTTTCGCCCTTACCTCTCCCCCGGTAACATCGGTACCGTTTATTCCCGGAAGCGGCGGATAACGCTCCGCGATCAATTGACCGGCCTTCACGTTGGCGAGCTGGGCAACTTCCCGGTAGTCCACGCTGCCGTCCGAACGCTCGGCCGGCTTGCGGCTTTGATCGTCTTCGCCGTATAAGGATTTGATGTATCCGTCGGTCCCGTTCCTTGCGGGGGTCCCGATGGCTACGACGTTCTGGGTGAAAAAGAAATCCTGCGGTCTAGCGGAGATCATGTTGAGGATATCTTGTTGAATTCCATGCTTGACTCCCCGACCGTTCAACATCTTCTCCAGATCCTGAACGGTCAGCTGGATCGTCCCTTCCACACGCTTGAAGATAAGATAGGCTGACATCTTATCTTCGGAGAGATCGACTTGTATGGCCTCATCCAAGTTCGTTATCTGCTCATTAGACATGGTACTCTCCTCCAGACAGCGGGTGTCATTT
>Ga0065721_10006987_pt1 | contig 11575 bp, 9 predicted proteins | sample Mesricmetagenome_FD_59108 | JGI IMG/M metagenome (GOLD analysis project Ga0065721, IMG submission 59108) | Mesophilic microbial community from rice straw/compost enrichment Sample: eDNA_1 v2 (version 2) | ecosystem: Engineered > Solid waste > Grass > Composting > Bioreactor | place: USA: Davis...
CCATATCTCCAGCTTCCTACCAATATAAACGCGTCGACTTGGGCGTGATCATCACCGATGAAATCAACTCCGATGCGGGGACCTGTCTGCTCCCCATCGAATGGCGCGCGTCAATCTGAATACCTCCGCAAAACCCGCGATTTCCGGCCCTCCGCGGCTAAATCCTAACCGTTCGTTAAACTTGACAGGTTATTAACGGGCGAGATTTCGGGGTTTGCTCTCGGGGTCTGTTCCCATTGACGCCCATAAATGCCCATGTTATCCCATAAATACAGTTTCGAGAGGCGGATTGCCGCCGTTTCCAGCCACAGTGAAAGCCGGACACGGGACAGGTTCGGCGGCATTGGGAAGCCGGCAATCGGCGCCTTCGTTGACCGGATCGGTGCCGGGGGGCTCATGGGATGCGGCCAGGGGACGGAAGCGGCGGTAGCGCGTAATGAACCGGTTCCTGTCGAACGCGACGAACAGGATAGATTCGAAGGGACGGGTCTCCGTGCCCTCGATCTTCCGTTCCGTTCTCGCGCGCAACGGCACGGAGGAGCTCTACGCCTACCAAGACTTCGTCTTTCCGGCGATCTCGATGGCCGGCCCGGACGTGCTCGAACGGCTGGAGCGGATGATCGGGTCGCAGGATCCCTTCTCGCTCGAATCCAACCGGATGTCGCTGCTGATCCACGGCGGCGGCGTCTTCATGAAGCTCGACGCGGAGGGCCGGCTGACCGTGACGGACTTCATCCGCGACTTCACGGGGATCACCGACCGGGTGACGTTCGCCGGGCGCGGGGACCATTTTCAACTCTGGGAGCCGTCGGCCTTCGAGGCCATGCAGGCGGAGGCCCGAAGGGAACGGATGCGCGCGGCCAATCCGCCGTCCTGAACTGGAGACTGCACATGGCGGAGACTGGCGAAATGGATACGGGCGCCGAGGGCGATCCGGTCCGTCACGTCCCCGTCCTGCTCGCCGAAGTCCTCTCTGCCCTCGAGCCCCGCGCGGGCAAGCGCATCCTCGACGGCACGTTCGGCGCCGGCGGCTACACGACGGCGCTGCTCGAGGCGGGGGCCGAGGTCATCGCGCTCGACCGCGATCCCGACGCGATCGCGGGCGGGGCGGCGCTCGCCGTGCGCTATCCCGGGCGGCTTACCCTCATCCAGTCCCGCTTCTCCGACCTGCTCGACCATGCCGGCGAGGCGAGCCTCGACGGCGTCGTCCTCGATATCGGCGTCTCGTCGATGCAGATCGACGAGGCCGAACGCGGCTTCTCCTTCATGCGCGACGGCCCGCTCGACATGCGCATGGCGCAGGCCGGCGTCTCGGCCGCCGACGTCGTCAACCGCATGAAGCCGGGCGACATGGCCCGCGTCTTCGGCCTGCTCGGCGAAGAGAAGAATGCCGGCCGCATCGCCCGCGCCATCGAGGCGGAGCGGGCGAAGGCGCCTCTCCGGACGACGAAGCAGCTCGCCGCCGTGATCGAAAAGGTGTCGCCGCGGCGCGCGCAGGACCGCATCCATCCGGCGACCCGCGTCTTCCAGGCGCTCCGGACCTATGTCAACGACGAACTCGGCGAACTCGCTCGCGCGCTGTTTGCCGCCGAGCGGGCGCTGAGGCCCGGCGGCCGCCTCGTCGTCGTCACCTTCCATTCGCTCGAGGACCGGATCGTCAAGCGCTTCCTGCAGGACCGCTCCGGCAAGGCGGCGGGCTCGCGCCACCTGCCGGAAGTGGCGGGCCGGGAAGGCACGTTCTCACCCGTTGGCCGGCAGCCGGTCGTGCCGGGCGAGGCTGAATGCGAGCGCAACCCGCGCGCCCGCTCGGCCAAGCTGCGCGCCGCCGAACGCACCGCCGCGCCGGCCGGACCGGCCGACCTCTCCATCCTTCCCGTACCCGCGCTCGCCGCGCTTTCGGCATTCGGAGGCTGACGACATGCTGCGCACCCTCGACCTCGTCCTGATCGGCGCGATGATCGCGGCGGCGACCGTGACCTACCAGATCAAGCACCGGGCCGAACTGAAGCTCGAGGAGGTGCGCCGCCTGCAGGCCGAGATCCGGCTGCAGGAGGACACGATCGACCTGCTCAAGGCCGACTGGGCGCTCCTGAACCAGCCGGCGCGGCTCGAGCGCCTGATCAAGGAATTCTCCGAACAGCTCCAGCTCGAGCCGATCAAGCCGGCGCAGATGGCGCGGCCGGACGAACTGCCCGGCAAGGCCTCCGACTTCGCGCCGGAAACCGCGAAGAGCGGCGATGCGCCGGACGACAAGATCAAGACGGGATCGGTGACCCAGTGATGCTGAAACTCTCGCTTCCCCGCTTCCTCTCCTTCACCCCCGGCGCGCCCGCCGGCGCCTCTCCGGTCGAGTTCGAGGGCGCCCGCAAGGCCCAGGGGCGGCAGGCGCGGGCGCGCATCGCCATCACCATCGCCTGCTTCGCCGCGCTCTACGGCGTGGTCGGCGCCCGCCTCGTCGAGTTCGCGCTGACGACGGAGGAAACGGTCGCCTCGATCGGCCGCGCCGACCAATTGATGGCCTCGCGCCCGGACCTCGTCGACCGCAACGGCGAGGTGCTCGCCACCGACATCCGCACGGTCTCGCTCTATGCCGAGCCGCACAAGATCGTCGACCCGGACGAGGCGGTGGAACTGCTNGCGACCGTTCTGCCCGACCTCGACATGAAAGCGACCTACCGCAAGCTCTCCTCGTCGTCGCGCTTCCAGTGGCTCAGGCGGCAACTGACGCCGCGCCAGCAGAGCCAGATCCTCGCGCTCGGCATTCCCGGCATCGGCTTCCGGCCGGAGAAGCGGCGCTTCTATCCCGGCGGCCCGACCGCCTCGCACATCGTCGGCCACGTCAACATCGACAATCGCGGCATTGCCGGGATGGAGAAATATGTCGACAGCCAGGGGCTCGGCGCGCTCGCCGAGGCCGGCATGACCGTCAACGAGGACATGAAGCCGTTCCGGCTCTCGGTCGATCTCAGGGTCCAGAACGTGGTGCGCGACGAGCTCGCCGCGGCGATGACGCGCTATCGCGCGATCGCCGCCGGCGCCATCGTCCTCAACGTCCATACCGGCGAGGTGCTGGCGATGGCGTCGCTCCCGGACTACGACCCGAACAACCCGGTCGAGGCGCTGGAGAAGGATCGGCTGAACCGCATGTCGGCCGGGACGTTCGAGATGGGCTCGACCTTCAAGGCCTTCACCATCGCCATGGGCCTCGATTCCGGCCTGTTCTCGATGAACGACCGGGTCGACGCCACGCGGCCCCTGCAGATCGGCGGCTTCACCATCCGCGACTTCCACGCGACGCGCCGGGTGCTGACGATCCCGGAAGTCTTCACCCATTCCTCCAATATCGGCTCGGCGAAGATGGCGGACGCCGTCGGCATTGCCGGGCACCGCGAATTCCTGACGCGGATCGGGCTCCTGACCCGCGTCGAGACGGAGCTTCCCGAAGTCGCCACGCCGACGCAGCCGCGCGAGTGGAAGAAGATCAACTCGATGACCGTCGCCTTCGGCCACGGCGTCGCCACCACGCCCTTGCAGACGGCGATGGCGGGCGCGGCGCTGATGAACGGCGGCAAGCTGATCCCGCCGACCTTCCTGCCGCGCACGGCCGAGGAGGCCGAGAAGCTCGCCGTCCAGGTCATCAAGCCGGAGACGAGCCGCAACATGCGCGAACTGATGCGCGCCAACGTCGTCGGCGGCTCGGGCAGCCGCGCCGAGGTCGAGGGCTTCCGCGTCGGCGGCAAGACCGGCACGGCCGAGAAGGTGGTCAACAAGCGCTATTCCTCCTCGGTGCGCTTCAACGCCTTCCTGTCGGCCTTCCCGGTCGACGACCCGCAATATGTCGTCCTCGTCATCATCGACGAGCCGAAGCCGGAAGAGGGCAAGCACGGCGCGACGGCCGGCCTCAACGCCGCGCCGATGGTGGGCGCGATCATCCGTCGCTCCGCCGCCTTCCTTGGCGTCGAGCCGAAATTCGGAGACGGGTCGCAGGTGCTCTCCCTGTCATATTGACACCCAGATTGAGCGCCACATCGGCCCATCCCCCAACCCGGAAGGCACCGGACGCCCCATGAAGCTGAAAGACCTCCTCACATCCCTGCCCGAAGGCGCGGTCGCGCTGCCCGACGAGGGCGTCGCGAGCCTCGCCGTGTCGGGCCTCTCGGCCGACAGCCGCAAGGTGGCCCCGGGCCACCTTTTCTTCGCGCTGCCGGGGGTGAAGACCGACGGCGCGCGCTATGCGGCGGAGGCGGCCTTGCGCGGCGCGGTCGCCGTCGTCGCCGGCCACGGCAGCGACCTGCCGGATGCGGGCATTCCGGTCCTCACGGCGGAAGACCCGCGCCAGGCGTTGGCGCGGATGGCGGCCGCCTTCTACGACCTGCAGCCGCGCACGATCGCCGCGGTGACGGGCACCGCCGGCAAGACCTCGGTCGCCTCCTTCACCCGGCAGATCTGGGCCCATGCCGGCCACGCGGCGGCGATGATCGGCACGACCGGCGTGACCGCGCCGGGCCGCGAGCAATACGGCTCGCTGACGACGCCGGATCCGATCGAGCTCCACCGGCTTCTCGCCGAACTCGCCTCGGAAGGCGTGACCCATGCGGCGATGGAGGCCTCGAGCCACGGGCTCGTGCAGCGCCGCCTCGACGGCGTGGCGCTCTCGGTCGCGGCCTTCACCAATCTCGGCCACGACCATCTCGACTACCATTCCGACAAGGAAGACTATTTCGCCGCCAAGATGCGCCTGTTCGATACGCTGCTTCCGCGCGGCGCGCCGGCGGTGATCTTCGCCGACGACCTCTGGTCGGCCCGCGCCGTGGCGCATGCCGAGCGCGCCGGCGCGCAGGTGCTGACCGTCGGCCGCAAGGGCGGCTATCTCACTGTCAAGCGCGTCGAGCACCTGCGCCACAAGCAGTTCGCCGAGGTGCACCACGACGGCCGCATCTTCGAGGTCGACCTGCCGCTCGCCGGGGACTTCCAGCTCTCCAACGCGCTTGTCGCCGCCGGCATGGCGATGGCGACGGGCACGCCCGCCGACACCGTCTTCGAGGCGCTCGAGCACCTGAAGGGCGCGGCCGGCCGGCTCGACCTCGTCGGCTCGACGCCGTCGGGCGCGCCGGTCTATGTCGACTACGCGCACAAGCCGGACGCGCTCGAGAACGTGCTGGCCGCCGTGCGCCCCTTCACCACCGGCCGCATCGTCGTCGTCTTCGGCTGCGGCGGCGACCGCGACCGCGCCAAGCGCCCGATCATGGGCGAGATCGCCACGCGACTCGCCGACCTCGTCATCGTCACCGACGACAATCCGCGCTCGGAAGAGCCGGCGGCGATCCGCGCCGCGATCATGGCCGCGGCCCCCGGCGCGACCGAGATCGGCGACCGCGCCGAGGCGATCCGCACCGCCGTGAAATTGCTCGAGAGCGGCGACACGCTGATCATCGCCGGCAAGGGCCACGAGGAGGGGCAGACGGTCGGCGACGTCGTCCTGCCGTTCTCCGATCATGCCGAAGTCCGCAAGGCGCTCGAGGCGCTCGCCGCATGAGCCATCTCTGGACGTCGCACGATCTCGTCGCCGCCATGAACGGGCGGCCCGTTGGCGACCTGCCCGAGGGCGTGGGCGGGGTGTCGATCGACACCCGCACGCTGCAGGCGGGCGACGCCTTCTTCGCCATCAGGGGCGACCGCTTCGACGGCCATGACTTCGCCAGCGCCGCGATGGCTGCCGGCGCGGGGCTGATGGTGGTGGCGGAAGCGAAACTGCCGGCGCTCGGGCGGCTGAAGGTGCCGATGATCGTCGTCGACGACGTCCTGAAGGCGCTCGGCGATCTCGGCGTCGCCGCCCGCAATCGCTCCAACGCGAAGATCATCGCCGTCACCGGTTCGGTCGGCAAGACCTCGACCAAGGAGATGCTGCGCCATGCGCTGGCGCCGTCCGGCGAGGTCCACGCCGCCACCGCCTCGTTCAACAACCATTGGGGCGTGCCGCTGACGCTTGCCCGCATGCCCGAGAGCGCCGCCTTCGGCGTGTTCGAGATCGGCATGAACCATCCGGGCGAGATCCGGCCGCTCGTCTCCATGGTGCGCCCGCACGTCGCCATCATCACCACGGTGGCGCCGGCNCATCTCGGCAACTTCAAGAGCCTCGCCGANATCGCCATGGCCAAGGCCGAGATCATGGAAGGGATCGAGCCCGGNGGCNACATCCTCCTCAACCGCGACAACGAAAAGTTCTCCTGGCTGAAAAAGCACGCGGTCGACCTGAAGATCGGCCATGTGCGCTCCTTCGGCGAGAACAAGCAGTCCAACATCCGGCTGATCTCGGCGACGCTTGCGGCCGACCATTCCGAGGTCGTCGCCCGGCTCGGGGCGCGCGACATCGCCTTCCGGCTCGGCGCGCCCGGCCGCCACCTCGTCCAGAATGCGCTCGCCGTGCTCGGCGCGGTCTGGTTCGCCGGCGCCGACATCGACAAGGCGATCGCCGCGCTCGGGACGATCTCGGCCGAGAAGGGCAGGGGCGCGCGGCAGATGCTTCAGGCCGCCGACGGCCCGTTCACGCTGATCGACGAGAGCTACAACGCCAACCCGGCCTCGATGCGCGCGGCGCTGGCGCTCCTCCACGCCACGCCCCCGGGAGAGGGGGGACGGCGCATCGCCGTCCTCGGCGACATGCTGGAAATGGGCCGCTTCGCCGAGAAGGTGCACCGCGAGCTCGCCCCGGCCGTCATCGAGGCCGAGGTCGATCTCCTCTGTCTCTCCGGCCCGGAGATGAAGCACCTGCAGTCCGAAGTCTCCGGCAAGGTCGAGACCGTGCACCGCGACAGCGCCGAGACCCTCGGCGAGTGGCTGAAGGGCCACGTGCGCGCCGGCGACGTGGTGATGGTCAAGTCCTCGCTCGGAATCGGCTTCGGCAAGATCGTCCGGCTGCTGACAGAAACCTTTCCGGCCGCGACGAGCGCCGGAGGCGCCGCATGATCCCCGCCCGCACCTTTGCCGGGCGCCGCGTCGCGCTCTTCGGCCTCGGCGGCTCCGGGCTCGCCACCGCGCTCTCGCTCCGGGCGGGCGGGGCGATCGTCACCGCCTGGGACGACAATCCCGACCAGGTCGCCGCCGCCGGGACGAAAGGCGTGCCCGTCGCCGACCTGAAGACGATCGACTGGGCGGGCATCGACACCTTCGTGCTCTCGCCCGGAGTGCCGCTCACCCATCCTCGGCCGCACTGGACGGCCGAACTCGCGCATGCGGCCGGCGTCGAGATCATCGGCGACGTCGAGATCTTCGTGCGGGAGCGCCGCGCCTTCTCTCCGGCGAGCCCGTTCGTCGCCATTACCGGCACCAACGGCAAGTCGACGACGACGGCGCTGATCGCCCACATCGTTGCGGCGAGCGGCCGCAACGCCCAGCTCGGCGGCAATATCGGCACGCCGGTGCTCTCGCTCGACCCGCCGGCGCAGGACGCCTTCCACGTGGTCGAGTGTTCCTCCTACCAGATCGACCTCGCGCCCTCGCTCGACCCGTCGGCGGGCATCCTCCTGAACCTCACGCCCGACCATCTCGACCGTCACGGCTCGATGGCGCACTACGCGGAGGTGAAGGAACGGCTCGTCGCGCGCTCGGACGTCGCCATCATCGGCGTCGACGACGACTGGTGCCGCGCCATTGCCGGACGGCTCAGGGAGGCCGGAGGCGCGGTGATGGAAATCTCCAAGGCGGGGCCGGTTGCGACCGGGTTCTTCGCCGACGGCGCGACGATCCGCGAGGCCGGGGACGGGAAGGCGACCGACTTTGCCGACCTCTCCGTCATCTCGACGCTGCGCGGCGCGCACAACGCCCAGAACGCGGCCGCGGCGATTGCCGCCTGCCGCGCCATCGGGCTCTCCGACGACGAGATCCGCGCGGGGCTGAAGAGCTTTCCTGGCCTCAAGCACCGCATGCAGCCGGTCGGCCGGCGCGGCGACGTCCTCTTCGTCAACGATTCCAAGGCGACCAATGCCGAGGCGGCGGCGCCGGCGCTGTCGAGCTACACCGACATCCACTGGATCGCCGGCGGCCTGCCGAAGCAGGGCGGGATCGCCTCGCTCGAGCCGCTGTTCGGCCACGTCGCCAAGGCCTACCTGATCGGCGAGGCGGCGGCTTCCTTCGCCGGCGTGATCGGCGGGCATGTCGAGTTCGAGATCGCCGGCACGCTCGACCGCGCGGTCGAAAACGCGGCGCGCGACGCGGGCGAGAGGGCCGCCCGCAATCCCGGGGCAAGGCCGGTGGTGCTATTGTCGCCCGCCTGCGCCTCGTTCGACCAGTTCCGCAATTTCGAGGTTCGCGGCGATGCGTTCGTCGACCTCGTCGCAGCGCTCGAGGGGATCGAGATGCTGATCGACATCGGCAAGAAGGGGGCATGAGATGGTCAGTCGCGTGGAGCGGGGGCCGGTCGCGGACTGGTTCTGGACAATCGACCGCTTTTTCCTGGCAGCCTTCCTGGCGCTGACGGGGATCGGCTTCATGCTTTCCTTCGCGGCGAGCCCGGCCGTGGCCGAGCGCATCGGCCTCGACAGCTTCCACTTCGTCAAGCGGCACGCAATCTTCCTCGCTCCGGCGCTGGTGGCCATGATCGGCGTCTCCTTCCTCTCGCCCCGGCAGGTGCGGCGCGCGGCGCTGATCCTGCTCGCCGCCTCGATCGTCATGATGGTGATGGCGCTGTTCTTCGGCGTCGAGATCAAGGGCTCGCGGCGCTGGATCTCGATCGGCAGCCTGTCGCTGCAGCCCTCGGAATACATGAAGCCGGCCTTCGTCATCATCTGCGCGTGGCTGTTCTCCGAGCGCTCGCGGCATCCGGAAATCCCCGGCAACCTCTTCGCGATCATCCTGTTCTCCATCGTCGCGGCGCTTCTCGTAGCCCAGCCCGACCTTGGCCAGACCATGCTGACGGCGGCGGTCTGGGGCGGCATGTTCTTCATGGCCGGGATGAGCTGGTTCTGGATCCTCGCCCTCTTCGCGGCCGCGCTCGGCGGCTTCGTCGGCGCCTATTTCGTCTTCCCGCACGTGGCCGAGCGCATCAACGGCTTCCTCCAGAAGGGCGGCGACACGTTCCAGGTCGACGCGGCGCGCGAGGCGATCGTGCGCGGCGGCTGGTTCGGCCAGGGGCCGGGCGAGGGCACGATCAAGCGCATCATCCCGGACAGCCATTCCGACTTCGTCTTCGCGGTGGCGGCCGAGGAGTTCGGCATCCTGTTCTGCATGATCCTCGTCGGCCTGTTCGCCTTCGTCGTCCTGCGCGGGCTGAAGCGTGCCGGCAGCGAGCAGGACGATTTCACCCGGCTCGCCGTCGGCGGCCTGTCGCTGCTGATCGGCTTCCAGTCCTTCATCAATGTCGGCGTGAACCTGCAGCTCCTGCCGGCCAAGGGCATGACGCTGCCCTTCGTCTCCTATGGCGGCTCGTCGATGGTGGCGGTGGCGATCACCGCCGGCTTCCTGTTGGCGCTCACCCGCTACCGGCCGGAAAGCCGGGCGCGGCCGTCGAGCCTGTTCGGCGCGGTGCCGGGTCTGTCGGCGAGGCACGCGTGATGTCCGAGAAGGGCCTCGTGCTCCTCTCCGCCGGCGGCACCGGCGGACATCTGTTCCCGGCCGAGGCGCTGGCGCATGAACTGAAGCGTCGCGGCCATCCGGTCCACCTCGTCACCGACAGCCGGGCGGAGCGCTTCGCCGGGACCTTCCCGGCCGACGCCATCCATGTCGTGCCCTCGGCCACGCTCGGCTCGAAGAATCCGATCGCCATCGCCCGCACGCTGTGGACCTTGTTCATCGGCGTACGCAAGGCAGGCGCGCTGATCCGCAAGATCAGGCCCACGGTCGTCGTCGGCTTCGGCGGCTACCCGACGGTGCCGCCGCTGATCGCCGCCTCGAATGCGGGGCTTCCGACGCTGATCCACGAGCAGAACGCGGTAATGGGACGCGCCAACAGGGCGCTCGCCTCGCGGGTGACCGCAATCGCCGGCGGCTTCCTGCCGGAGGGCGGGTCGCGGCACGCCGACAAGATCGTCATCACCGGCAACCCGGTGCGCCCCGCCGTGATCGAGGCGGCGGGCGTGCCCTACGCCCCTTCGCGCGAAGGCGAGCCGTTCAACCTCGTCGTCTTCGGCGGCAGCCAGGGGGCGCAGTTCTTCTCGACCGCGCTGCCGGCGGCGATCGCGCTCCTGCCGGACGACGTTCGCAAGCGGCTGCGCCTGACGCAGCAGGCGCGCGCCGAGGACGAGACGAGCCTGCGCCGCGCGCTCGGCGAGATGGGTATCGAGGCCGAGGTCTCGCCGTTCTTTACCGACATGGCGGCGCGGATGGCGAAGGCCCATCTCGTCATCTCGCGCTCGGGCGCCTCGACCGTNTCCGAGATCGCCGTCATCGGNCGGCCGGCCATTCTCGTGCCCTATCCGCACGCGCTCGACCACGACCAGGCGGCCAATGCCGCGGCTTTGATGGCGAAGGGCGGGGCGACCGTCGTGCCGCAGTCCGAGCTTTCGCCCGAGACCTTGTCGCGGATGATCGCCGAGCGCATGCGCGATCCCGACAGGCTCGCCGCGACGGCGGCGAATGCGCGCGCAGCGGGAAAACCGGATTCGGCAACCTTGCTTGCCGATCTCACAGAAGCTATTGCGGGCAAAAAGCCCATTTCGGACTACAGGAGCGCGCGCGCATGAAGATGCCGCAGACAATCGGGCGGGTGCATTTCATCGGCATCGGCGGCATCGGGATGAGCGGGATCGCCGAGGTCCTGCACAATCTCGGCTACACCGTCCAGGGCTCCGACCAGGCCGAGAGCGCCAACGTGCAGCGCCTGCGCGAGAAGGGCATCGAGGTTCATATCGGCCACAAGGCAGACAATCTCGGCGACGCCGAGGTGGTGGTGGTCTCGACCGCAATCCGCAAGAGCAACCCCGAACTCGTCGCCGCGCGCGAAAAACTGCTGCCGATCGTGCGCCGCGCCGAGATGCTCGCCGAGCTGATGCGCTTCCGCAACGCGATCGCCATCGGCGGCACCCACGGCAAGACGACGACCACCTCGATGGTGGCGACGCTTCTCGAGGCAGGCGGGCTCGACCCGACCGTGATCAACGGCGGCATCATCAACGCCTACGGCACCAATGCGCGCATGGGCGAGGGCGACTGGATGGTCGTGGAGGCCGACGAAAGCGACGGCACCTTCCTGAAGCTGCCTGCCGACATCGCCATCGTCACCAATATCGACCCCGAGCATCTCGACCATTACGGCAATTTCGACGCGGTGCGCGCGGCCTTCGCCCAGTTCGTCGAGAACGTGCCGTTCTACGGCTTCGGCGTGATGTGCCTCGACCACCCGGAAGTGCAGACGCTGGTCGGCCGCATCGAGGACCGCCGCGTCATCACCTACGGCGCCAACCCGCAGGCCGACGTGCGCTTCTTCAACCACCGCATGGAGAAGAGCACCTCGCTGTTCGACGTCGACATCCGCAGCCGCAAGACCGGCGAGACGGTGGAACTGCGCGACCTGAGGCTGCCCATGCCCGGGCGCCACAACGTCTCGAACGCGACGGCGGCGATCGCGGTCGCCCACGAGCTC
>Ga0065721_10052594_pt1 | contig 11575 bp, 13 predicted proteins | sample Mesricmetagenome_FD_59108 | JGI IMG/M metagenome (GOLD analysis project Ga0065721, IMG submission 59108) | Mesophilic microbial community from rice straw/compost enrichment Sample: eDNA_1 v2 (version 2) | ecosystem: Engineered > Solid waste > Grass > Composting > Bioreactor | place: USA: Davis...
TCAAAAGCCATGATTTATCGCCCCTCGATGGCTTGTTTAAGGCCGCGGAATTTCATGTTGAGAAAAGTAAGACTGGTCTGGAAGTCCATGGCGTTTTTCGAGAAAGCCGCTTGTTCAACACTCAGCTCAACCGTGTTGCCGTCGAGCGAAGGTTGGGTCGGCACGCGATATAAAAGCTCAGTCGCCACACCAGGAGTGGAGCTGAAGCCGCTTTCCAGACGGCGCATTTCTGCGCTGAAATCAATATCTCGCGCCTGAAATCCAGGGGTGTCTTCGTTAGCCAGATTGGACGCGAGAATTTCACTGCGCTGAACGCGCAAATTGAGGGTTTGGGCGTGTATGCCTAAAGCGTCATCAATTCGTATACTCATCACTCAATACCAGGAGTAGAAGTTGCATTAGCTCTTTAAGCACGAACTATGCCTCCCAATTATCTTATTGATTTTGTTGGTATTTATGAGAAATTCCCGCTCCGGTCCGACCACGCTTTTTCCGCCTTTGACGACTCCTGCAAAAACAGGCGGAAGCACAGTTTCCGCATGGCCATGGACGCGGGACTTGGTGTTGGGTGCGCTGTGGAGAAATATCAAAAGGAATGTTTTGGGGGTGCTGGTTTTGATCAGTGTTATGCCCGGCATGCTTTACGCCGAACAAAATGCCAATCAACAAATTGAGCAGGCAATTGAGCGATACCTGAAACAGCAACTCACGCAAGAAGCCGCTGCGCAAGGTTGGGAGGGCGCGCGTTTTACCTACACCAGTACAACCACCAGCAAAGTCATCGCCCCCTGCAGCCAATTGCCGCAAGTCACCAGCGATAGCAACTCGATTATGGGGCGCCAGCAGTTAACCCTTAACTGCGCAGACACGCCCGCTTGGACGGTGAAAGTAAACGTTGAAGCAACGGTTTTTGTTCCGGCGGTTTTCACCCAAACCGTAATAGAGCGCGGCGCCACAATTACGGCCGCACAGCTCAAAATGGAAGATCTGGTCATCAGCAAAACCCAGCGCGGATTTTTTAATGACATAGATAAAGTGGCCGGCCAAGCCGCCAAGCGCCGCCTGCGCGCAGATCAATTAATCAGTCCTAGCCTGCTTGCCAAGCCGCTGTTAGTGCGCCGTGGCCAGCAGGTAAAAATGATCGCCAACCAAGACGGCATCGCCGCCACAACAATGGGTGAAGCGCTGGAAAACGGCGAACAAGGCGCGGTGATCCGCGTGAAGAATTTGCGCAGTGAGAAAGTCGTAGAAGCGCAAGTGATTGAAGCGGGCGTGGTGCTCACGACATTTCATTAGCCGGGGTAGGCCCAGCCTTCCCAGCCCCTCTCGCCACGCCCCCGCTTTTGGGGTCACTCTCGCTCTGCCCATCGTCTACTCCGCCCTCTTTCATCGTCGCGTAGCGGGAATCCATGTCGCGGTCTATGGATCCCCGCTGCGCGAGGATGACAGAGTCATTATGGCCGCTCTCGTGCTACGGGCTCGGGTCATGTCTTTGCCATAAAAAATTCCGGTTCATTTAAGTTATCGGGTTCCTTGGTCGTCTTGCCTTTACAGCAGGCCATTTCAGCCAGCTTCACTTTATGTCCAACCAAGGAATCTTCCCATGGCTCTGTCGATACATACTAACTACTCGTCGCTGGTCACCCAAACCAACTTGAACAAAACCAATAGTGCCCTCGGCACTAATCAGCAACGCTTGGGCACTGGCTTCCGCATTAACTCAGCGGCAGACGATGCTGCGGGCTTGCAAATCGCTACTCGCCTTACTGCGCAATCACGCGGTATGGAAGTTGCCATGCGCAACACTGGCGATGCCATTTCCATGTTGCAAACCGCTGAAGGCGCATTCAATGAAATGACCGATATTGTTCAGCGCATGAAAGATCTGGCTACTCAAGGTGCTAACGGCACTAACAGCGCCCACGATCTGGCCGCATTGCAAAGCGAGTACAACGAGCTGGGTAATGAGCTGGCAAACATTATCAAAAACACTAAATATGCAGGCGAAAGCTTGTTCAGTGATGGCACCGTAACTGATGGTAGCGACGGTAAATTCGCTGCTGAAATAAGCTTTCAAATTGGTGCAAGTGAATCTGAAACCCTGGCCCTGGATGCATCCGGTAAATTGACCAGCCTCACCGCCGCGTTGACTGCTATTTCTACCAACTATGAAGATGGCACTACCGGTGTGGAAATCGCTGATGTCGACCTGACCACCACGCCGCCAACCATCACTGCCAACACCGCTAACGCCACTATTACCCTGTTGGAAACAGCATTGAATGAAATCGGCGCAATGCGCGCAACTCTGGGGGCGAACATCAACCGCTTGAATCACACCAACAACAACTTGGCGAACATGAAAGATAACACTGACATGTCCAAAGGCCGCATCACTGACGCTGACTTCGCGAAAGAAAGCGCCAACATGAGCAAAAACTCCATGTTGATGCAATCCGGTATTTCCATGCTGAAACAAGCGGGTCAAATGCCTGGCATGGTGATGTCGCTGCTCGGATAATTTCCGTCTGCTAAAAACGCCTCGCTTATGCGGGGCGCTTTTGTTTTAGCTATACAGTTTTTTCTTTTTGCCTTCTCTTGCTTAAGTCCATACACAAGTTGGTCGCTTTACTCTAACAGCAGGCAAACATGGCCAGCTTCAGAACCGACTTTCATTCACGCGTTACTTAGCACAGGAATACTTCCATGGCTCTGTCGATCCATACTAACTACTCCTCTTTGGTTACTCAGACTAATCTGACTAAAACCAACAATTCCTTATCCACCAACCAACAGCGTTTGGGTACTGGTTTTCGCATTAATTCAGCAGCGGATGATGCTGCGGGCTTGCAAATTGCCACTCGCTTGAATGCTCAGTCACGCGGTATGGAAGTTGCCATCCGTAACACTGGCGATGCCATTTCCTTGCTGCAAACAGCTGAAGGTGCATTCAACGAAATGACCGACATCATGCAGCGCATGAAAGACCTTGCTACTCAGGCTGCGAACGATACCAACAGCGATAACGATCGCACTGCATTGCAAGCGGAATACGATGAGCTGGGTGCGGAACTGGACAATATCATCGGCAACACCAAATACGCTGGTAGCGCATTGTTTGCGGCAGGCGGTAAATTTACTGCGGCAATTAACTTTCAAATTGGCGCAAGTGCTAGCGAAACCTTGTCAATGGATGCCAGCGACCAATTGGAAGGCGTTACTGACGCCATTACTACTATCAAAGCTGAAACAATTGACGATGCGACTAATTCAGCAAGCGCTATTGGCGAGCTGGAAACCGCATTGAATGCCGTAGGCACTATGCGTGCAGCCTTGGGTGCGAACATCAACCGTTTGAACCACACCGCTAACAACCTTGCAAACATGAAAGACAACACTGACATGTCTAAAGGCCGCATCCTGGATGCTGACTTCGCTAAAGAAAGCGCCAACATGAGCAAAAACTCCATGTTGATGCAATCTGGTATTTCCATGCTGAAACAAGCTGGTCAAATGCCTGGTATGGTGATGTCCCTGCTGGGTTAATTCCTGGTAAGCAAAAAAACGCCTCGCTTATGCGGGGCGTTTTTGTTTCAAGCAGATATTTTTACGTTGTTTTTTGCTGGTGTTTTGCGCCCCTATTCGTTTTTCTTCAGCGAGTGATTGGCAAACACTAATGTTTTAAAACGTTAAGCTCCCTCCCCCTTAAGTTCATGCGCGGTTTGGTCGCTTTGTAAAATAGCAGGCAAATATGTCCAGCTTCAGTACCGATTTCGATATTCACGTTTCATCTAGCACAGGAATACTTTCATGGCTCTGTCGATCCATACTAACTACTCTTCGCTGGTCACCCAAACCAATTTGAATAAAACCAATAGCGCCCTCGGCACCAATCAACAACGCCTGGGCACTGGCTTTCGTATCAACTCGGCGGCGGATGATGCTGCTGGTTTGCAAATTGCCACCCGCTTGACCGCACAATCACGCGGTATGGAAGTTGCCATCCGCAATACTGGCGATGCCATCTCTCTGCTGCAAACCGCGGAAGGCGCGTTCAACGAAGTTACCGACATCGTACAACGCATGAAAGATCTCGCTACCCAGGCGGCGAACGACACTAACAGCACCGAGGACCGCACCGCGCTGTCCAGTGAATTCAATGAATTAGGTAAAGAGCTGCACAACATTATAAGCAACACCAAATACGCCGGCGAAACACTGTTTGGTGTTACCGGTACCACTAGCAAATTTGGTGCTGCCGCTGGTATTAAATTCCAGATTGGCGCTAGCGCCAGCGAAACCCTGACCCTGACTGCAGCTACCGCGCTAGGCGACGTTAGAACCGCTTTGGGTGCATTAACCACTCAATTTGCCGCCACTCCAGCGGCTGATACCAAACTGACTACTCAAGCCGGTGCCAATGGCGCAATTACTTTGGCTACTACAGCGCTGGATAAAATTGGCGAGATGCGCGCGCAGTTCGGTGCAAACATCAACCGTTTGAACCACACCGCTAACAACCTGGCAAACATGAAAGACAACACTGACATGTCTAAAGGTCGTATCACTGATGCTGACTTCGCTAAAGAAAGCGCCAACATGAGCAAAAACTCTATGTTGATGCAATCCGGTATTTCCATGCTGAAACAAGCGGGTCAAATGCCAGGTATGGTGATGTCTCTGCTCGGTTAATCCCAGCAAAGGCACATTAGATAAAGCGCCCTGATATGGGCGTTTTTTTGAAAACTTAGCACAGGAATATCCCATGGCTCTTTCGATCCATACTAACTACTCCTCATTGGTCACCCAGACCAATTTGAGTAAAACCAATAATGCCCTCGGCACCAATCAACAACGCTTGGGCACTGGTTTTCGCATTAACTCAGCAGCAGACGACGCCGCTGGTTTGCAAATTGCTACTCGCCTGACCGCACAATCACGCGGTATGGACGTTGCCATTCGCAATACCGGCGATTCCATTTCGCTGTTGCAAACTGCCGAAGGTGCATTCAACGAGATTACCGACATATTGCAACGTATGAAGGACTTGAGCACCCAGGCAGCCAACGGCACTAACAGTGGCGGCGACTTGATTGCGCTGCAAAGTGAATACGATGAGTTAGGTAAAGAAATGGCTAACATCATCAAAAACACCAAGTTTGCCGGCACTAACCTGTTTAGCGACGGTACTGCGGTAACTGGTGCCGGTGGTAAATTCTCGGCGGCGGTCAGCTTCCAAATTGGCGCCAGTGCCTCCGAAACACTCAGCCTGAACGTAGCCGCTAAATTGACTGCATTGGGTACTGCTTTAGGTAATGTGTCTGATACCTACACCACTCCAGGGACACCAGGTGTCGAATTGGCAACCACTCAAGTAGCTACTACTGCACTGAACACCAATGCCAATGGCAACATCACTCTGGTGGAAACCGCACTCAATGCAGTAGGTGAACTGCGCGCACTGTTCGGTGCAAACATTAACCGTTTGAACCACACCGCTAACAACCTGGCGAACATGAAAGACAACACTGACATGTCTAAAGGCCGCATCACTGATGCTGACTTCGCTAAAGAAAGTGCCAACATGAGCAAAAACTCCATGTTGATGCAGTCCGGCATCTCCATGTTGAAACAAGCCGGTCAAATGCCTGGCATGGTTATGTCGCTGCTCGGTTAATTTTTGTTCTACCACAGGCGGGTTTTATACCCGCTTGGCCTTTGCGCCCCGCGACTTGCGGGGCGTTCTGGTCCCTCTCCCTGCCCTCCCCGAGCCACCAATTCGGCTCTTGGTCTAAGTGACTCCCCCCGACAGCTGCCAGAGAATTCAGACTTGTCGCTTTTGGTCTATTCTTCATCGGCTAGCGCACGCGGCCGCAGCGGTTGCAAGGCCACCAGCTGGCACCTAAATACCTGCCCGGTGAACCTATGCTATGCAGTCAATTTTGCCACTAGGCCCTTTGAAGATGCTGGATGACGATCTTGCAAGCGACACCTTCGCGTCACCTACTTGCTTGACGATTAAAACCGGGCGAGCCGGTTGCTATGCCCGTTTCTACCCTAGTTTGTATCAACTGACGTTGGTGACAAATGGCGTTGAAGAGAAAATTGATCTGGGTTTTTCCGGGAGCCGTCTGCTTGAACGTTTGGCGCAGATACCGGGGGACGTGGTCGCGCGTGAAGAGTTAATTAGCCACGCCTGGTCAGGCCGAGTGGTGGGCCAGGGCAGCCTCAATCAGCAAATCTATACGCTGCGTCAGGTGTTGGGTGATGAGCGTGAGCGCACCATCATCCAGACACTGCCGCGCCGCGGTTATTTATTAAATCCTCAACATCTGGTTATGCCCGAGCAGCCTCCGGCAAATGTGCAGCCTGAGGTCAACCCCGAGCCGGCTCTGGCAAATGCGCAGCCTGAAGGAAAAACCGAGTCACCCCCAGCAAATGCACAGCCTGAGGTAACGCCCGCGCCGCCCCCGGCAAATGCGCAGCTAGCCAACCCATCAACGTCAGAAGAACCTGTGCGAGCGCCGCAATTGGGTCGCTACAGCAATCGCGGATTAATGGTATTGAGTCTGATGGCGTGGATGGCCGTGTTTTTTTTCGGCTACTTTGCCGGCAGCACTGGACCTGGGCCGATGCACGGCGATGCCATACAGAGCGGCAAGTTAATAGTTTCTTATGTGGATCAACACCCGGAACAAGTTGAGCGGTTAAGGTCGCAAACACAGTGGCTAACCACGCGACTTGAGCAATTGGCGGATCAGCACACCCGGTTGTTTGTGTCCTTAAGAGGCGAGTTTTACGAGTTTGTGTGCATGCAGGCCAATGGGCGCGCGCGTTCGGTTGCCATCCACCAAAGTCAGCTCAACCAGGTGGCGGACGAGCAATTGCAATGGTGTCTTCCGCAAATAAATATCTTATGAATTGGCGTTTTGCTTTATTCAGCTTACCGATTGTGGTGCTGGCCTTTCAGGTGATATCGGGGCTTACGTACACCACCACTACAACGCTTGATGGCAACTACTTTTCCCTCGGCAAAGTGCAGCTCAAGGACGGAAAACTAATTGATGTGAGCCATAGTTTGCGCGTGGTTGACGGACGGTTTTACGCGGTAACGCGTAATGGTGACGCCATTATGGAAACCTCGGGCGTGGTGGAGTACCGCATCCCAGATAGTTATCGTTTGCGGGTTGAAAAAGGTGAGGCGCGCAGCTTGAGCGGTCTCGCCAGTGATGAACTGGCATTTGATTTACTTTACGCCCAGAACGAAGGTTCGGTGATTCATCTGGCGAGGATGGAAACATGCCTGTATGGCCAGGAAACTCGCCAGGTTTATTGCCCATAGCGGACTCCTTAATCCACAAAGATCCTTTTATTTACCCGATCACCCACAAATCCGTAACCTGTTATATGTCATCCTCGCGTAGCGGGGATCGCAAACCGCAGACTCGAATTTATGGACTCCCGCTACGCGAGAGTGACGGTGGGGGTGTCTTATGCGTCATCCTCGCGCAGCGGGGATCCATAATGCTGCGGGTTTGAGGGCTATGGACTCCCGCTGCGCGAGAGTGACGGTGGGTGGAGCGAGAGTGACGGCGGGGATTCAAGTATCGGCCGGGCTTACCAATTCGGCACCTTCGGCGGAATAATCGGCGCGCAGCTGGCGGTCACCGAACAATTCTCGATACAAACCTTCCGCCTGAATGGTCAGCAAAAGAATCTCTATGCGACGGTTGGCGCCGTCTTCCGGTGCATTGGGCAACAGCGGCATTCCATCTGCCTGCGCGGTGACTTGTAACACGGCGTGCGCAGGTAAACCGGCGGCGACCATCACGTTGCGCGCACGCAGGGCGCGGTCGCCGGACAGGTTCCAGTTGTTGTAACGCGCATCGCCAGCATAGGGAATAGAGTCAGTGTGGCCGCTGATAATAATTTTGTTGTCCACCTGTGCGATGACTCCCGTCAGGCGCGTCAGCAACACCTCAAAATAGTCATTCAATCGCGCGCTGCCGCGCTCAAACATAAACCGCTGCTGATCATCTTTAATCAGAATACGTAAACCCTGAGGAACTACCTGCACTTCGAGGTTGGCTTCGGCATCCAACTGGAGAGCGAGGGTTTTTACCAGGGTCGCCAGATCCTGCAATTCCGGTACGCGCGGATCGCTTGGCTCCTGACGCTCAACACGCGGTTTGGGCAGGCCTTCAAAATCCAGCGGCTGACGATTGGTGCCATCAAAAATACCGGCCCCGCCATCGACCAGCGGATTGCTGTCCTTATCGGCGGCTACGGTTTGCGCCCGGTTCTGGGGAGTGATCACCCACAGCACCATAAACAGCGCCATCATGGCCATAGTGAAGTCAGCAAATGCAACTTTCCAGGCGCCGCCGTGTTCTTGGCCATGGCCCTTTTTGGCGCGGCGCTTGTGAATGATGATCTCACCGTCTTTTTTCCCGCGCTGTGACTGCCTCATGCCGCGTTCCTTTCATCCTCATAACGATTGACCCAGGTTTCTAGCTGGCGGAATGCGGGTTTAACGTCTTGCTCAATCAGTTTGCGACCGGCGTCCACCGCCAGCAATGTTGGTTTACCGGCGAGATGTGCAACCAGCGTAGTACGCACACATTCAAGCGCGGAGAGTTCGGTTTTTACCCGTTGGCCCATGGCATTGCTCAAAGGCTCCATCACGCAGTAGCAAAAGAAAATACCGATAAAGGTGCCCACTAGCGCGGCGGCAACATGGGTGCCGATTTCTGCCACTGAGCCATCGATGTTACCCATGGTGATAACGATACCCATAATGGCGGCGAGGATGCCGAAACCGGGCATGGCTTCACCGATTTTGTAGAGCGAACGTGAGGGCTGTAACAGCGCGTGCTCCATAGCCTCCAGTTCCTGCTCGAGGAAGCCTTCAAGTTCATGGGCGCTGATTTTGCCCATTGCCATAAGGCGGAAATTGTCGGCAATAAACGCCATGAGATTGCGTTCCTGGCGAATTAACGGGTATTTGGCGAACAACTCGCTTTGCTCGGGTTCTTCGATATGGGCATCCAGCGCTTTAAGACCGCCCTCTTCTACCATCTCCAACAATTCATACAACAGCATCAAGAGCTGGCGCTGGAACTCTTCGCCGCGGCGTTTGAAGATAAAAATCCCTTTGACCTGTGAGCACAATTCCCACAGCACTTCTTTGGGATTACCCACGACCAGGCTGCCCAAGCCGGCGCCAACCACAATCAGCATTTCGGCGGGTTGCCACAGAACGCTCAAATCACCTTTGGCCAGGAGGTAGCCACCCAGCACACAGCAAATAATGATTAATGCACCGAATAGTTTTTCCACAATTTTCTCTCGCTTGGTTAATTTCTCGATGCCGAATCCGCATCATTGAAAAGCTGTTTTCGCGCGTGTCTCCGTATCCTACACCACGGAAAATCTCACCTTTCCGTCAAATACCGGCTGCATTTGGCAATTGCCTGTTTGCTCAACTGGCACACGCGCGCATCACTGAGCTCCAGTACAAGCGCAATTTCCTTAAGGCTCAATTCGTGCTGGTAATAAAGAACCAGCACTATGCGCTCGCGCTCGTCGAGCTGGCTGAGCGCTTGCTCCAGCAAGCGTTCAGTGATCGCTCTTTCTTCAAGGCGTGTGCCTCGCTCAGGAAAATTTTCGTGACCGTTTTGCAAAAGCTCATCAAGACTTTCGATGGCTTCGCAGGTATCGGCTTGCAGAAATTCGTGATACTCCTTTTCCGCCAAGCCGGTAAATTTAAGAATCTCGTCATCTTGCGGTGGCCGCCCGAGCTGACGCGCCAGCTCGCGAATGGCATCGCGAATTTTATGAGTCTGCTGACGCACCTGACGCGGCCGCCAGTCTAGTCGCCGAAGCTCATCCAAAATTGCCCCGCGTATGCGCAAAGCCGCGAAGCTGCCGAACTGTTCATCCGGCTCGCCGTAGCGGCGCAGGCTTTCAAGCAGACCCATCAAGCCGACCTGCTCCATGTCTTCGCGATCGAGCACCTGATTCGCCTGCAGTGAGAGTTGGCCGACAATGCGTTTAACCAGCGGCAAGTACTGCATCAGCCATTTTTGCTCGACACCTGGTGCAAACACCGGCGGGCTATTGCGGTCGGCGGCATAGTCGATAGCGCAATTTGCAGTCATGGTGTGTACCTACTGCACGATCAACTTGCTGACAAGGACGTGCGCGAAGGGAATTGCCAGGCTCTTGCTGGCAAAATCAGCAAACAACACCTCCTCCAGTGAACTTTGCAGCTCGGTAATGGGCATAGCTCGCAAGGTTGCGAAATCGAGCGTGGATAAATGCGCGACCGCTGAATTGCGCACCATCGGATCGATTTGCTTGAGCTTGGCAGGCTCGGTTTTGGCCGGTGCCTGCAGCACCAGATCGATTACGAAGTAATATTCACGGCCGCTGTCCTGCAAGCTGACAATGATTTTTTCCACTGGGAAAAAGACGTATTCCTCACCACCGGTTTTCACTTTGGGTTGGCTTGGTGAGGCTGATCCCGCAGTCTGCAACTGGGTTGAAAAAGCATTTAGCAGTTTGTAATTCAGCAGCCCGCTGGCAACTACCACAGCGGTGTTAACCACAAGAATGACTACAATAATCCGCGACATTGCCATGACAGATTTCTACCCCTTAAACGGTGACCAGCACACCGTTGTGCTGAGCTGATTTTTGTTGCTCTGGTACAAGATGGTGAGCGTCGGATTGATCCGCTTCATGCTGATTGGCGAGTACGGATTGTTCGTTGAATAAGCGCCCCTGATCGCGCTGTGAGTGTTGCTGACCGGGTTGTCCGCCAGAAATCTCTACATCCACCTGAGTGAAGTTTTGCGCGACCAGTTCGTGACGCAGGCGATCACTGGTTTGCTGTAACAGTCGAACTACATCGCTGTGTTGCGCGGAGATCTGTACGTTAAGACGACCCTGTTCATGGGTCAGGGTAATTTCCATCTTGCCCAGTTCGGGTGGGTCCAGGCGAATCGTGGTGTTCTGCACGCGCTGGCGTATCTGCACCTCAACATTGTCACGCAGAGCCTGTAGTAATTGTTCGCCCCATTTTGTCTCCGGACCATGTAATTTAAGCGTGCGCTCAAGGGCGGCAGATTCGGTTACTGGCGTGTTCATCAAGGTTGAATCAATGCGTGTGGCGACTTCGCTGCTGGTGACGCTTACGCCTGCGGCTAAGCGCTCCAGCTGTGCAACTAGCGGTTGATTGGCGGATTCGCTATTCAGCAAGGCAGGATCCAGTTTGACCTTTTCAAGTCGTGTACGAGCCGCTTCAAGTTGCGTACTAACTGTTTCAAATTGTGTATTAGCTGGGCCAGCGCTTATCTTCCTGGCGGTCAGCTCTTCGGCCGACGCTATACGTGCTTCTTTCAAAGCTGTTTCGGACGTTTTGAGTGTCTGGCTATTGGTAACCTGTTCAGCGAATTCTTGCGCTGCCAATACACGAGGCAAAGCCTGTGTCGCGGCGTTAATGGTTTCCTGGGTTTCACTGGTGCTGCCGTGTTCTGCATCGCGTGCTTGCAGCTGCGCCGATTGCTGCCCG
>Ga0065721_10005803_pt1 | contig 11573 bp, 10 predicted proteins | sample Mesricmetagenome_FD_59108 | JGI IMG/M metagenome (GOLD analysis project Ga0065721, IMG submission 59108) | Mesophilic microbial community from rice straw/compost enrichment Sample: eDNA_1 v2 (version 2) | ecosystem: Engineered > Solid waste > Grass > Composting > Bioreactor | place: USA: Davis...
CACCTGCTGCCGAACGGCTTCAGCTACCCGACCACCAGCACCATGGCCTTCTTCCGCAGCGCCTACCCGGTGGCCTACGTGCCGATCCCGGTGGCGAAGCGCGTCGGCAACGGCAGCCACATCCGGCCAATCAAGGACGGGATCCGCTTCCTGCTGATCATCTTCAAGATCGCGACGCTTTATTCGCCGTTGAAGCTGTTTGCACCGGTGGCCGGNCTTTTCTTCGCCACAGGGCTGGCTTACTACGGCTTCACTTANGCCACCATGCACCGGTTCACCAACATGAGCATGCTGCTTTTCAGCGCATCGGTGATCATTTTCCTGATCGGGCTGATCTCGGAGCAGATCACCAGNNTGACNTATCTTGCTGCGCGGAGCGCAGATTCCAAGGATGCCTGACCCGGCCAAACAATCCGGAAGGCAGCCTCGTCTGCTCGTGCTCGCATCCACGTACCCCAGGTGGGCAGGCGATCCGGAACCTGGTTTCGTCCACGAGCTGGCCAAACGGCTCGCGACGCGTTTTGAGGTTACCGTCCTGTGCCCTCACGCTCCCGGGGCTCTACAGCAGGAAGTCCTCGATGGCGTGAATGTCGTGCGTTACCGGTACGCGCCCGGGATTCTGGAAACGCTAGTGAACTCCGGCGGCATTGTCACCAACCTGCGGCTGCACCGATGGAAGTACCTGCTGGTTCCCACATTCATTGCGTGCCAGGGATGGCACGCATGGCGGCTCATGCGGGTCCGCCGGTTCGATGTCGTGCATGCACACTGGCTGCTCCCGCAGGGCCTCATCGCTGCCACGCTGAGGTTGCTAACGCGCAAACCGGTTCCGCTCGTGGTCACGTCCCACGGCGCGGATCTCTATGCATTGCGCGGCGCGCTGCTCGATGGACTCAAGCGATGGGTGATAGCCCAGGCGGCCTCAGCCACCGTCGTCAGCACCGCTATGATCCACCGCTTGCGAGAGATCCAAGCCGACACCGACAAGGCTCGCATCATCTCGATGGGAGTCGATGTATCGGACCGGTTCACGCCAGATTTGGCGGTGCAACGCGATCCGGACGAGCTCCTGTTCGTCGGCAGGCTCGTTGAAAAGAAGGGCGTTACGCACCTCTTGCGCGCCATGCCGCGAGTACTGCGTGAACGTCCAACAGCAAGACTGACGATCGCCGGTTTTGGACCAGATGAAGCGCGGCTTCGCGCCTTGTCGGACGAGTTGGGCATCGCAGCACATGTCCAGTTCCTGGGAGCACGCCCCCAGTCTGAACTACCTGACCTCTACCGGCGGGCCACCCTGTTCGTGGCTCCTTTCGTCCGCGCAGACTCGGGGGACCAGGAGGGGCTCCCTGTCGCCCTGATGGAGGCCATGGCGTGCGGATGCCCAGTCCTGGCGGGTGATGTGCCTGGCCTGCATGACCTCCTAGGCGACCAAGCCGGCGATGTCCTGCTCGATTCCAATGACGAGGAAGGACTGGCACGAAAGATCCTTGAGGTACTTTCCGCCCCTGTTGAAGCCGTACAGCAAGCCTCCCGGATGAGCCTCCATGTGCGCGAGCGCTTCGACTGGGACAGGATTGCAGAAGGCTACTCGCAGCAACTCCTCGAAGCTATCGGCTAATTTCACCCGTAACCATCGGGTCTAGATTCCGCAGCAAGGGTTCGATTGTCGCCACGAGTCCAGCCCAGTCGTCGATGGGCACTTCCGGGATTCTTGGCTGGTCGAGTTGGCGCAGCACCGCTTCGGCCAACGAATTGGCATCACCAGACCTGAAGAGCACCTCAGGCACTCTTGCGAAGAGGTCACACATGGCCCCCACATCGGCAGCGACCACCGCCAGTCCACAGGCCAGCATCTCGTAGGCCTTCTGCGGGAAGCAGTAACGCCCGAACACCGTGTCCAGTATCGAGATCACCCCAACGTCCAGGGCACTGAACAGATCGGCCACCTGCGCATGCGCCAAGTGCCCAAGATAATGGACCCGATCCCCTTCCGGAGGGGGCAAACCGCTTTCAACCGGTCCCGCCAGTACGAGATGGACATCCGGCCTCTGCGCGGCCAACCGGGCCCAGGCCCGGTAAAGCGGCTCGATGCCTTTATCCCTGTGCAGTCCGCCGGCGGTCCCCACCAAGGGCGCCGCATCCGGCAGGCCCAGCCGGGCGCGGGCCTCCCGCTTGTCCCGCTGGTGGAAGATCGCCTTGTCGACGCTGCTGGGCATCGGGATTACGGTTCCCCTGGCGCCGTAGCCCTCTACCACCAGCCGGCGCAACGGCTCGCTGGTGGTGACGACCAGGCCCGCCTCCCGCACCGCGTTTCGCAATAGGGTAACAAATCCGGGAATGCGAGCCTGCCCGAACCCCTCGAAGTTGTCGTACAGGTCCACCGCGAGAGGCAGCCGCAGGCGGCGCGACAGCCAGGCCGCGAGGACAACGTGCGGGATGTCCGACGCGCCCAGCACGACGTCCGGCCGGAACGTCTCGAGCCGGGCCCGCAGCCGCAGGGGGTAGGCCGCCAGCGCGGGCAGCCGCAGGGCACCCAGCGAACGGGATTCCCATGCGAGCCGCCGCCCATTTCCCGCGTCGTGCTCCCACTCACCCTCCCCATGTCCCTGATAGCTCAGGCAGAAGCCACGGACCTCATGGCCCAGCCTTGCCAGCTGAAACGGCAACTCATACAGGCGAGCATACCGGTCAAGGATCACGTCCTTGCCCATGTACTGCCGCTTGCAGAGGAACGCGATCCTCATCGCGCCAGGATCCCCCTGGCGGCGGCCAGCGCGGCCCCTACCACCTGGTCCATGTTGTAGTAACGGTACTGGGCCAGGCGGCCGACGAAGGTCACGGCGTCCTCCGCCAGCGCGAGCGCCTCGTAACGCTTGAACAAGGCCTCGTTCTCGTCCCGCGGGATGGGGTAATACGGTTCGCCTTCCGCCTGCGGGTACTCGCGGACGATGGAAGTGCCCGGATGTTCCTGCCCGGTCAGGTGCTTGAACTCGGTAATGCGGGTGTAGGCGTGGTCGTTGGGATAGTTGACCGTACCCACCGCCTGGTACCGCTCGACCCCGGCCAGGTGCTCGTGTTCGAAACGCAGGCTGCGGTAGGGCAGCGCACCGAACCGGAAGCCGTAGAACGCATCGACCGGGCCGGTGTATACGATGTGCCCGTAACTGCCAAGATCGGCAACGTCGGCGAAATCCACGCCGGTGTCGACACGGATGTTCGGGTGGTCGAGCATGTTCTCGAACATGCGGGTGTAGCCATGGAGCGGCATGGCCTGGAACGCGTCGGTGAAATAGCGGTCGTCTGTGTTCGTGCGGACAGGTATGCGCGCCGCGACGCCGGCCTTCAGCTGCGACGGCTCGAGCCCCCACTGCTTGCGCGTGTAGTTGAGGAAGAACTTCTCGTAGAGGTCGCGGCCCACGCTGTTGAGCACCACATCCTCGCTGGTGCGCACCGGATCGCGCGGCTCGCGGACCCTTTCGAAGAACTCCGCGGCGCCGGCCTCGTCGAGCTGCAAACCGTAAAGACGGTTCAGGGTATCTCGGTTGATCGGGAACGGATAGAGCTTGCCCTCCACCACCCCAAGCACCCGGTGTTCGTACGGGCGCCATTCGGTGAAACGGGACAGGTACTGGAGTATTCGCTCGGCGTTGGTGTGGAAGATGTGCGGCCCATAGCAGTGTACGAGGACGCCATGGGAATCCAGTTCGTCATAAGCGTTCCCGCCAATGTGCCCCCGCTTGTCAATCAGGTGAACCTGACGCCCGGCATCAGCAAGCTCCCGCGCGGTCACGCTCCCGGCGAACCCTGCACCCACCACTAGGACGTGTCGATTCACCACTTGATACCCCACGCTTCATGTCGCTTACCGGTGCGCCCCAGCAAGCCGTCGACGAAGCCCGCCACGAATGCCTTGAGTTGCCGATACTTCTGAGGCTCCTTCACCAGAGTTGCCGCCATTCGGACCAGCGAACCCGGTATGGTTTGGGTGAAGAACTTCATTCCGTAGTGTCGACGCGCGATCAGAAGTCGGTTGCGGGTGTCGTAATACCGTTTCCACGGAGGCAACTCCAAACCTGTAAGGGCAAATCCCGGGAGCTTGATCTCGTACGGACGGGATTTCGGATGCTCGATTCGACTCCTGCCCGCAACAATTATCTTGGCGCCCCGTTTCTTGACGCGCGCGCAGTACTCCACATCGTCTGCGGCGATAAAGAACCCTGGATCCGGAAGGCCGATCTTTCCTACCAGATTACGATGGATCATGAAGCCCAGAAACGGCAGCATTTGCACCTCGGCCTCGGCGGGCACCGCTCCGGCCTCCCCAGTAGTAAACGCGGGCGGACCAACGACGGTCATCAGCCATGAAGTATCTTGGCCATTCACTGCCAAGGAGCCGTAGACATTAAATGGCTCAGTGGCCACCGCCATGAGTTCGGCGAGGGCGTCCGCATGCGGTTCCGCATCGTCATCCATCATCCACACCCACTCAGCCCCCCGCCCCAGTGCCACGCGCAACCCCTCGGAGAAGCCGCCCGCGCCTCCGATGTTCTCAGCGAGCCTGACGACTTCGCCGCCAGTAAGATTGCCAGGCATCCATTCCAACAGCGCCTCACCAGTGCCGTCTGTCGAAGCATTATCGATCACGAAGACAAAATCAGGAGCGCGAGTCTGTGCGGCAATTGCGGCAAGACACCTCTTCAACAGTGGCAAGCGGTTATAGGTCACAACGACCACAGCAACGGACGCCATGCGGCTGCCATTAGAGCCTTCTTCGATAGTCCCAACCATTGCCCCAAGCCCTTAGCCACTGAATAAGTATGCTGCCCCATCGCTTGGGCAATAGCAGCCACAACAAAAGGAGTGGATGCACAGGCAATCGGTAGACAGGCGCATTCGGACGGGCCGCAGGGGCAATCCGCATCGCCAACCTGGCGAAACGTGTCCATAGAACGGGATTAAACGGAAACGCGCGATGGATACATTCCCAAATGGAAATCCCGATGGTCAAGGCTAGCCCGGAAGTCAGACGGCCCTGCAGCACAAGCCTGTCGTGGGCATCGAAAAGAGCGCGCGCCGTTGGCTCGTGTACGAAGCCTGCCGGGCGATCAAGCGACATACGTGGGCCATCGTGTTGGTACCAGACTCCAACCGGGAAGCTGACACGCAACCATGATCGCTTCCGATCCACGGCGTACCCAATAAGCCAAACAATGTCTTCGGACTGTCTTATACCGAGCGGCCAACGCAAGCCGGCCAGAGTAGATCGTCTATAAACATGAGCCAATGGTATCTGGAGGCGATCATGCCTCAATGCGGCAACAAGCCCGGACTCCACGAACGGCGGAAAAATGTTACGCAAGGGCGTGCCATCCCTATCTGCGACCGTTATGCCGGCCGTGCTGAAATCCACCCCCTGTTCCAGCATCATCTCGTACTGCTTGCCGGCCGCGTCCGGGAGCAGATAGTCGTCATCGTCCAGAAAGCGCAACAACTCACCGCGCGCCAGTTCGATTCCCTTGTTGCGAGCCGCATCACGATCCCAAGCATCACACGAGTGAAAGCGAACGCGCGCGTCATCCTTAAACAGCTCAAATACTGATTCCCAAGAGGTGTCAGGCCCGTTGGGGACCACCACAACTTCGGTGACGTCAGCATACCCCCCCTCCAAGCAGCTACTCACGGCCCGCCGCAGGAGATCGCCCCGACCGGAGGTGGGGATCACTATACTCACCAATGGATAGGGCGCCATCTGGATCCCCGATCAATGTCTCAATGGGCCCAGCGGACCGCCCTCCGCAAACGGAGGAGATAGAGACGAAGTACGGCCTCACCTCGCACAAGGAAATCCCTAACAGAAGAGCCGACACTATTTTCTTCTTTAATCCTATTAAGCGCCCTTCTCTTAACCCAACCTATATAATCCTCTGGAAAGTCAAAGTCCTCGGTCCAGTCATTTATCTCTACGAAATTACCCCTCATTTCGTAGGAACCTTGCGCGTCACACTGCTCAAGCTCGTCATCACCCCGCCCGACTATGGCATTGTAGTGCTCCCATCCACCACACCTCTTGATTACGCCCGACTTGTAGAGCCTGGCGATTCTATGAAGCGCCTCCTCATGGAGGCTTAAATGTTGCGGATAGAAACTCTGGGCAAAACATTCGCCCCAGGGAGTTCCCGTGATCACGCTCGGCGTTGGCCGACAAAAGAGGAGCCACTCCTCCCGGCTTTCGGCGACTATTGTGGCGACCGCCGCCTCCGTAAAGTAGCAGTCGCCATAAATCACTATGGTGCGACCACACGTATTCCACAGGCTCTTTGACGACAGAAACTTGTCAGCGTCCGCGTTCTCTTCGTAGTTCAAGGCCGGAACATACAGCTTAGATCCGCTAACCCTATAGCGGTCGTCGCCATCCCTCGCAACGACGTAAATGTCATCAACCCCATTCGACCTAAGCAGCCGGACGGTTCGATCCAGTATTTTTTCGCCTTCGATCTCGATAAGGTGCTTGGGCGTATTCATATAATTATCCCAACGAGTCGCCTCACCGGCACAAAGGATTATCGCTCTCACATCCCGTGTGCCGGAGAAGGCGACGCCTCCCAAGACGGACTCATCCACCACACACCCCCGCCCGGGAAGTCATAGTCATACGCTCCACGTCAAGCACAAAATCGCAATCTTTCAGGGAGGCCTCTCTATGGGCTATCAAGACTATTGTCTTTGTTCCAGACAAAACCTGGATGGCCTGATTCAAGGATGCCTCTGTCCTTGGGTCCAGAGCACTAGTAGCTTCGTCAAAGAAAAGCACTGGGGGATCCCTATAAAGGGCCCGTGCTATTGCTATGCGCTGACGCTGCCCGCCAGAGAGGCGAACCCCTCGTTCTCCCACGCATGTTCGATACCCTTGGGGCAACTCATTGATGATGAAATCGTGAATTTGCGCCACATGGGCCGCACGCTCTACCGCCTTCATATCGATTTCGGACCACGGTAGGCCAAATGCGATGTTCTCGGCCACTGTGGCGTCCGTCAAATACACCTGCTGTGGCACATAACCGATCGCACGCTGCCAATTGGAAACATTGGATGGGACAATCCTCACGCCATCGATACTCAATGAGCCCGTCGTAGGTGACAACAGTCCCAACAGCAGATCCATTACGGTGCTCTTTCCAGCGCCGCTTCTACCGATGATGCCAATCGTGGTGTCTACCGGAATCACCAGATTGAAGTTGTCCAAGACCGGCTTTTCAGGCGTAGCCGGATAGGCGAATCTCACCCCGTCTAGCCGAATCTCGCGCTCCGGAACAAGTACAGCATTCGCCACCGGCCGGGTATCGTCCGGGAGGGTTAGATCGCCGTAAATCGCATCGAGCGCAGGCGCAGAAAACTTGAGCCTAGCAAATCCGCGATAGACAATCTGCGCGGCCGGCAGCATGCGATAAGCGGCGAAGCCATACAGCCCCAAGGCCGGCAGCACGTGTGCGACGTCATTGGTTCGCAGCAGGAGGACCAAGGCAATGAGGATCATGCCGCTGTAGCCTGCACCTTCGACGACATACAGCGGCGTCTGGCTGAGCGTATCCCCCGCCGCCAAGTGGCGCGAATACAGTCGCGAAGCCTTGTCGAATCGGGCGAGATAGGTCGATGCAGAATGCGAGATCTTGACATCCTTGATACCACCCAACGCCTCATTACTCGCCTGGTAGCGATCACGATTGGCGGCAACCCGCTCCCTACCAGCACGCGCCAGTCGCCTACTCACCGCACTGTAGATCGCTCCATACAGAGCGGCCACAGCCAGCAGGATCACCAGCGCCATCCCCGGGTCGAAAGAAATAATCAGCAACCCCATAGCAAGGATTACGGCGCCCTGCGCGATCATCTGCGCCACAGGTTGCACTAGGTTGAATACCAGCTGGTCCGTTTCCGAAAGGATGTTCTTAGACAACTCCGCGCTGTTTCGCTCCAAGAAGAAGGCATAGGGCTGCTGGAGGTAACGCGACAGTAGTCGTGAACTGATCGAATGACGCAAGAAATGAACGAAACGGTTGAGAACGTGCTGGGTTACCGTCTTGAAGGCGGACGAGGCAACAACCAAAGCGATGGACACGAGGCCCAGCGCGATGATGAAGCGGCGGGTATCGGTGAAACCCAGTCCGGTGAAGACGCGCTGCAACCAAGGGTTCTCGTGGACGATCTCCGGCCTACCGAGCACGGACAGGAACGGCATGATCGAGAGCACGCCCACGGTTTCGGCGGCGGCCATCAGAACGATCAGCACAAGCATCAGCGCCGCCCTGCGGCGCATTTCGGGCGTCAAGAGGGAACCGAACTTCCTGATATTGCCGATCATCTCGCCCCAGTCAGCGCTAGCTTGCGTCTCCGCCGGCACCCGGGGAGTTCGACGCCGAAGAGGATAGCAGCGGCGATGGAGGTTCGCGCCCGCCTGATCGGTCAATCAGGGCACTTCACTCCGGAATGGTCGCCTAGCGGCAGACCGTTGCTCGGTACTTCTGGCCCAGCGTCCCCCCCCTACAGGACCAGTCGATCGACCCTGAGTTGGCACCCGTATAAGGAGACAGCACCAAGGTCTGCCCGGAGATCGTCGCATTTGCCTCATTGCCAAAAGTGACTTCGATACCAGCTGCCCCGACAGTAATTCGCTCCACGTACTTGCTGGTTATTTCCCCGGGTTGCGGCAGACCGGCGGCCGCATTATCGGCTGGCATCCCCCCCAGATTCGAGGCGTACTCCCATACCGCGTTCTTTGCCCCGGTTGCCAAGCTCATGCCGTCCGCAACCTGCGCGCGCACCAGATAGTCCTGGTAGGCTGGCAAAGCGATTGCAGCAAGGATGGCAATGATCGCCACGACGATCATCAGTTCGATCAGGGTGAATCCCTTCTGCTTCATAGCCGCCTTCCCCTTTGGGCTTCGGGCCCGCATCCGTACCCAAGCAAAAACCGGGCCATAGGGGGCCCGCCCCCTCCGACTATTCGGCCTTTAAAGTTCTGTCTTTCTCCAGCTGTGACCGCAGTCGCGGAATCTCGGTATTCCAGTAGCCGTCGCGCTCCAAAAGGCGAGCGTGGACACCCGCCATGTCCTTGATCTTGGGGGGCGGTCGGTTCGAATTGAGCTGCTCATACCGGTCGAGGTGCCGCAAGCCTTCCGTTGGCGCACCAGCCGCACCCAGAATTGCCGCCTGAGCGAGTGCCGCCCCGGGCCTCGGTTGCACCTCCAGCGCCTTGTCAAAGGCAGCCAAGGCCGCTTCTGTGTCGCCTCTTGCCAAGGCCAAACGCCCCTCAAGGTTAAACACGTCCTGCCTGCGTCCGGGGATCTGGGCCGCATACGGGTTTTCCCGGGCCGCCTGGAGCAAGCTGCTTAGGGCTTCGAAATCCAGCCCGTCGCAGCTTCCGTTTGCAGCAGCATCGATGCTGCGAACGAACCAATCGTAGCCCATCCGCTCAAAGCTTCGTGTGGCTCGTAATGCCTCGGCGGCCAGCTCCAGATCGCGTTGATTGAGCATCCCCACCTCGCATTTGGCGCCTATCAGGTTCAGGTTCGCGTGGATGTCGCTCTCGGACCGGGAGCGAAGCCCCTCCAAGCGCTCGATAGCCCCGGCCAGATCTCGCCGGGCAAGTTGCAGCTGCGCCGCGTAGGCCTGGGCCCGCGGTGACTCAGGGCTGCGCAGGGCCCAGATGGCAGCTTGGTCGTCCCTGTTCCCCCATAGGTCGGCTCGCATCCAAGTCAGTCCAGCCAGCGCCAATGGGAAGACCATCGCCAGCAACAGGCGGACACCAGGAAATGTCTCGGCATCCCGAGGTATGCCATCTGCACTTCCGAAGGCAATCCCAGTGAGCCAGAGCGCCAAAGGCCAGAACATGAGAAAAGCCGGAACATAGTTCCGATGCTCGTAATACAACTCCAGCGCCACCACTGACGATTCCATGAGGTGCGCGGCGAAGAAGAACAACACGGCAGCCACCCAGGCAGGCCAGCGTCGGCGCAGCAGCCAAGCAGATACGCCTAAACCGAGCAGGAAGACAAGGGAAAGGAACGTGGACACCGGCTGGAACAGCCCTTTCGAAACCACGATGGCGTCGTTGAAGAGCCCAGTCGTGTAGGACCGCGGCCACCACAGCAGCCCCAGGTACTGGGTTACAACGCGCGCCTCCGTCAGCAGCCGCTCACCCAAGGTCCAAGGACGATGCGGGGATGTGCCGTAGACGAATCCATTCCAGCCCTCCTTCGCCAAATATGCCAGGACAGCGCAGGCTGGCAGGATTACGCACAGACGACGCATCCATTCAAAGCCGGCCTCAATGCGGGATGAGCCGTTCACGTCGCTCCGCCCCGGGAGGATTGCGTCCAGCAGCCAGGCCAGCAGAGGGAGCAATGCGCCATTGCCCTTGCTCAGGACACCCAGCACGGTACACGCGACAACCGCGCCCCCTGCCAGCAGGACACCCCGCCAATGGCCTTGACGCGCTTGTTCGCGGCCGGCGAAGTAGCCAATTAGTCCCAACAGCATGAACGTGCCGGGCAGCATTGCTTCCCGCTGGACTATGTATAACGTGGTGGAAACATGCAGGGGATGCAGTAGCCATAGCCCCGCACCCAACACTGCAGCGGCCGCAGCACGCCTCACATCGAGCCCCAACTCCCGCCCCAGCCTGACGAGCAACAGCCCCAGGAGGGCCCCGTTGAGAAGGTGCAAAACCACGTTGGTGCGTTTGAACGGATGCGGATCCGCTGGCCAATTGTTCGCGTCGATGAGAAATGTAAGAAGCGACAGAGGCCGCCCGGTCGGGTCAGCAGTACCTGAGGTCAAGTAACGCCAGAAGGTAGTCCAGTCATCGACGGGACCATAGGCCCCCAGTGCCGGAAGGTTGGCGAAGTCATCGAACAGGAAACTGCCGGACAGGCCAGGCATGTAGGCGAAGACGGCCAACGCCAGGATCGCGAAGGCCGCGAGTGTTATCAAGGCAGGGCTCAGACGGCGCATTGACATGGATCTTCCGGCCTCGGGCGAGCACATTGGACTATAAAAAAAGGGCCGCTTTCGCGGCCCTTCCGTTCCAAGACGGTCCCCAACTTAGCTGCGGCAGGAAGTCGGGAGGTACTTGGCGTTGATAGTGGTGCTCTTGCACGTCCATTCGACGCTACCGGCGTTGGTGATCGGCGAGAACACCAGCGTATTGCCGGAGATCTTCGAGTTCACCCCGGAACCGCTGAAGGTGGCTTCAATGGTCCCAGTGCCCGTAACAGTTACAGCACTTACATACTTGCCCTTGATGTCGCTAGCAGTCGCGAGACCAGCCTGGGTGTTGCTGTTCGGCAGCGTGCCCTTGTTGCTGAAATACTCGGCAACGGCGGTCTTGGCACCCGACGCCAGCGTGGAGCCCTCGGAAACCTGCGAGCGGATCAGGTAATCCTGATAGGCCGGCAGCGCGATGGCCGCGAGGATGGCGATGATCGCCACGACGATCATCAGTTCGATCAGGGTGAAGCCCTGCATGTTCTTCTTCATCGATTTTCCCCTAGAGCGGTAGTTTGGTTAGGACACTT
>Ga0065721_10052595_pt1 | contig 11572 bp, 12 predicted proteins | sample Mesricmetagenome_FD_59108 | JGI IMG/M metagenome (GOLD analysis project Ga0065721, IMG submission 59108) | Mesophilic microbial community from rice straw/compost enrichment Sample: eDNA_1 v2 (version 2) | ecosystem: Engineered > Solid waste > Grass > Composting > Bioreactor | place: USA: Davis...
GCGGGCCTCGGCCGGCAGGGGCAGGGTCGCCGACTGGCCGGCGATGGCGAGGCCGATAACGATGGCGGTGATCATGGCGCGCTCCTTCGAACGACCGACGATATGCCGTTCCAGCCGCTCGGGCAATCCGGGTGGGAGCGGACGCGCCTGACGCCTCCATCGGCTATCGGGCGCGACGGGGCGCTGCTAAGCGGGGCTGTCACATCCCTGAAACGCGGCGCCGCTAGGGGTGTGGCCTGTATTCCGGAGCGTTCGCCGATGAAGTTGTTGCGTCAGGCCCTGCTGGGCGGTCTTTCGGCCCTGGCCGCGGCGGGCGGGGCGCTGGCCCAGACGCCGTCCGAGCAGGCGCTCCAGCCGCCCCACCTGATCGTCACCGTGGTGGTCGATCAGTTCAGCGCCAATCTGTTCGACCAGTTCCGCGGCCGCTACACGGGCGGCCTGAAGCGCCTGGCCGACCAGGGGCTGGTGTCGATCAACGGCTACCAGACCCATGCGGCGACCGAGACCTGCCCGGGCCATTCCACCATCCTCACCGGCATGCATCCGGCCGAGACCGGCATTCCCGCCAACGACTGGATCGATCCCGCGACCGGCAAGGAGGTCTATTGCCTGGCCGCGCCGCAGAACCATCTGGCGCACGGCCGCGACGACACCGACAACGGCCCGGTCGGTCCCGATCAGCTGAAGGCGACGACCCTGGGCGACTGGCTGAAGGCCGTCAGCCCCGACAGCCGCGTGATGGCCGTCTCGGGCAAGGACCGGGGCGCGATCAACCTGGCCGGCCATGACGGCCAGGCCTTCTGGTTCACCGACGGCTTCGGCCTGACCACCTATGTCGCGCCGGGCCAGGACGCCCGGGCGCGGCTGGCGCCCGTGGCGGCGTTCAACGCCCGCTTCAACGCCGAGATGGCGGCCACGCCGGTCGCCTGGGACTATCGGCACGACGACTGCCGCGCCCTGGCCGCCGACTGGACCATCCGCGGCCGGACCTTCCATTCGACCCTGCCGCCCGCCAACCTGGCCTTCGACACCTCGCCCCTGCTGGACGAGCAGACGCTGAAGGCGGCGGAATATCTGCTGGACAGCCAGCAACTGGGTCAGAGGGACACGGTGGACATGCTGGGCGTCAGCCTGTCGGCCACCGACCGGATCGGCCACGCCTACGGCACCCAGGGCCCGGAGATGTGCGAGCAGCAGCACCGCCTGGACGAAGCCCTGGGCGTCTTCCTGGACCGGCTGGCCCAGGTTCCGGGCGGCGTCCTGCTGGTCCTGACGGCGGACCATGGCGGTTCGGACTTCGTCGAGCGCCTGGCCGCGCGCGGCTATCCCCACGCGCACCGCGCCGATCTGACGACGTTCAGGACGGTCAACGACGCGCTGAAGGCCCGTTTCGGCCTGGCCGCCGATCCGCTGAGGGAAGGGGGCAGCGGCCTGATGGTGAGCGACGCCGACGGCCGGACGCTGGCCGAGCCGCTGCGCACCCAGGTGGCCGAGGCCGCCGTCGAACTGCTGCGCCAGCAGGCCGACACCGGCTTCGCCGAGACGCGCGAGCGGGTGCTGGCCCTACCGATCCCGAACAGCGACCAGCCCGAGATGCTGACCCTGGCTGAGCGCATGCGCCTGTCGGCGGTCGCGCGCCGGTCGCCCGACATCCTGTTCGCCTTCAAGCCGAACGTGGTCGCCGGCGGCCGCGTGGGCGGAACGCTGTCGGGTCACGGGTCGCCGTGGGAGTACGACCGGCGCGTGCCGATCATCTTCTGGTGGCCGGGCGCGACGGGCGAGGAGCGGTTTCTGCCGATCCGCACCGTCGATATCGCCCCGACCCTGGCGCATGTCGTCGGCGTTGCGGCGCCCGAGGTGGACGGCCGGTGCATCGACCTGAACGGCTTTGCGGTCGACGCCTGCCCGGTCGTCGAGGCCGGCGGGCGATAAACTCCTGTTTCGCGCGTCGTAAACTCGTGTTTCCCTTGGGGCGCCGGCCCTTACGCCGACACGGGTTCGTTGGCAGAAGGTCCGGAACCGACAGCTGACCGGCCCAACGCCGGCGACCGCCCCAGGAGCGTCCATGAAAAGAGCCCGCCGCGCCCGCATCGTCGCGACCCTTGGGCCCGCCAGCCGCGCGCCCGGCACGGTCAAGGCCCTGGCCCAGGCCGGGGTGGACGTGTTCCGCCTGAACTTCAGCCACGGCTCGCACGAGGATCATGCGGCGGCGCTGAAGGCCGTGCGCGGGGCCGAGATGGCCCTGCAGCGGCCGCTGGGCGTGCTGGCCGACCTGCAGGGGCCCAAGCTGCGGCTGGGCCGGTTCAGGGATGTCGAGATCGAGGTCAAGCCGGGCCACACCATGCGTTTCGACCTGGATCCGACGCCCGGCGACGAGACGCGGGTGCAGATGCCGCACCCGGAAATCTTCAAGGCCCTGCGCGAAGGGATGTTGCTGCTGCTCGACGACGGCCGGGTTCGGCTTAGGGTCGGCAAGCGGACCGACGAATGGGCCGACGTCACGGTCGAGAGCGGATCGAAGCTGTCGGACCGCAAGGGCGTGGCCGTGCCGGAAGCCGTCATCCCGGTCTCGGCCCTGACGGCCAAGGACCGCGAGGATCTGGCCTTCGCCCTGCGCATGGGCGTGGACTGGGTCGCGCTGAGCTTCGTGCAGAAGCCCGAGGACATGGCCGAGCTGAAGCGGATCGTGAACGGCCAGGCCGCCTGCCTGGCCAAGATCGAGAAGCCGGCGGCCCTGGCCGACCTGGAGGCCATCCTGGACTATTGCGACGGGGTCATGGTGGCGCGCGGCGACCTGGGCGTGGAGATGGACCCCGAGGAGGTGCCGGTCGCCCAGAAGCAGATCGTGCGCGCCGCCCGCAATCGCGGCGTGCCGGTGATCGTGGCGACCCAGATGCTGGAATCCATGACCGCCGCCCCGGCCCCGACCCGCGCCGAGGCCTCGGACGTGGCCAACGCCGTCTATGAAGGCGCGGACGCCCTGATGCTGTCGGCCGAGACGGCGTCCGGCGACTATCCGCTGGAATCGGTCGGCATCATGAGCCGCATCATCGAGCGGGTGGAGAAGGACCCGCTGTGGCCCAGCCTGATGGGCGCCGAACACCCCGACATGGACGAGCAGGACGTCGACGCCCTGGTCGGTGCGGCGCGCAAGGCGGCGGACGCCCCCTCCACCGCCTGCCTGGTGGTGTTCACGACGTTGGGTGGCACGGCGCGGCGCATGTCGCGCGAGCGGCCGCTGAAGCCGATCCTGGCCCTGACGCCCAATCCGAACACCGCGCGCCGCCTGGCGCTGGTCTGGGGGCTGGAGCCGCGCCTGGGCGAGCAGCCGGCCTCGCTGGAGGACGTGACGGACGACGCCGTCGAACAGGCGCTGGCCTTCGGCCTGTGCGAGGCGGGCCAGCGTATCCTGATCCTGGCCGGCACCCCGTTCGGGGCCCCGGGCGCGGCGAATCTGCTGCGCCTGGCCCATGCGCCCACAAAGTCGGCGCCGCGCAGGAAAAAAGCGAACTGACCGATCCTCCCCCGTTCCGCTGCGCTCCTCGGGGGAGGATCGCGCCTTTGAGACGCCTCCCATCCGGCGGACGAACGGCTATGCTCCCGAGATGAGTCGGCGCGGCCCCGCATGATCAAGTACATCGGCTCCAAGCGCGCCCTGCTGGGCCATGTGACCGGCGCGGTCGCCGGCCTGCTGCCCGAGGGCGGACGGGTCTGCGATCTGTTTTCCGGCACGGCGCGCGTCGGCCATGCGCTGAAACGACAGGGTTTCCAGGTCTGGTCCAACGACCTGAACGCCTACGCCCACGTCCTGGCGACCGCCTATGTCCAGGCCGACCGGGAGCGCTGGGTCGAGCGGGCCGAGGCGGTTCTGGCCGAACTGAGGGCGGTCAGGCCCGAAGCGGGCTGGTTCACCCGGGCCTTCTGTGAGGAGGCGCGCTACATCCATCCCGACAACGGCGCGCGCATCGACGCCATGCGCGACCGCATCGCCGCCATGGCGCTGGAGCCGGAGCTTGAGGCCGTCGTCCTGGTCAGCCTGATGGAGGCGGCCGACCGGGTCGATTCCACCGCCGGGGTGCAGATGGCCTACATGAAGCGCTGGGCCCCGCGCGCGCTGAAGCCGCTGGAATTGCGCCTGCCGGACATCCTGCCCTCGGTCGGGGCCGCGTGCCGGGCCACCCGGGGCGATGCGGTGGCCATGGCCGCGGAGGTCGAGGCCGACCTGGTCTATCTGGACCCGCCGTACAACCAGCACTCCTATCTGGCCAACTACCATGTCTGGGAGAGCCTGGTGCTGTGGGACCGGCCCGAGACCTATGGCGTGGCGAACAAGCGGGTGGACGTGAGGACGCGCAAGAGCGCCTTCAACAGCCGCCCCGGCATCGGCCCGGCGCTGAAGGCGGTGATCGAAGGAGTGCGGGCGCCGAACCTGATCGTCAGCTTCAACGACGAGGGCTATCTGAGCCGCCAGGACTTGGTCGACATGCTGTCGGCGCGCGGCCACCTTCAGGTGGTCGAGATCGCCCACCCCCGCTACGTCGGCGCCCGCATCGGCATCCACAATCCGAAGGGCGAGAAGGTCGGGCAGGTGGGCCGGCTGCGCAATGTCGAGCACCTGTTCATCGTCACCGATCGCCCCGTGGAGCTGGCGGTCGCCGCCTGACCGTTGGAATCCTTCGGGAAGCGGAGGTGGGAACCCGACTCATCGGGGCGCCGTTACGCCGACATGGAACCGACCGTCCCCTCCAGACTGCCGCCCACCCGGGTCGACGACTATCGGGTACGACCCCACGCCGAGCCCAAGTCCTGGGCGCCGGTGGAGCCGGACGAGCCGCAGGTCCGCGCCGATCACGCCACCTGGATCTACACGCACAATGTGGAGCGGTTCTCCCGGCCCGCGGAAAGGACGACGCCCGTCCACGAGGCGGCCGCGCAGCCTCAAGCCCAGACGGTCGAGATGGTGGACGTCGAACCCGACCTTCCGCCGCCCCCGCGCTGGATGATCGCCATCGCCGGCGCCGCCGTCGCGGCCCTGATGGGCGCGCTGCTGGGCGGCTTCATGCACATCTGACGCCTCAGGCGTCTTCCAGCAGGGCCTTGATCGGCGACCAGCCGCGCCGGTGGACGGGGCAGGGGCCCATGGCCTTCAGCGCCGCCTGGTGGACCGGGGCGTTGTAGCCCTTGTGGCTGGCGAAGCCGTAGCCCGGATACTGGGCGTCCAATTCGACCATAAGCCGGTCGCGGGCCACCTTGGCCAGGATGGAGGCGGCCGCGATCGACAGCGACAGGCCGTCGCCGCCCACCACCGTCTGCACGTCGCACGGCAGCCTAAAGCGATAGTTGCCGTCCACCAGGGCCGCCACGGGCTGGACCGACAACTGCTCGATCGCGCGACACATGGCCAGGCCCGTGGCGTGCAGGATGTTCAGCTCGTGGATTTCCTCGACCGAGGCGAAGCCGACGCCCCAGGCCACGGCGCGGGCCTTGATCTCGATTTCCAGCGCCTCGCGCTTCGCCGCCGTCAGGGCCTTGGAATCGTCGATGCCGACGGGCAGGTCCCGGGCGTTCAGGATCACCGCCGCCGCCGACACCGGCCCGGCCCAGGGACCGCGTCCGGCCTCGTCCACCCCGCACACCGGCCCGCCCGCGCTCTGGATCAGCACGGTTTCCAGCGCGAGCGTGGGGAAGGGGCGAGGTTGGGCGGGGGCCTTAGCCATGCCCTGCCATGGCACGAACCTGGGCCTGACGGAAGCACGAGACCGGATGTTCGTTGATCATGCCCACAGCCTGCATGAAGGCGTAGACGATCACGGGGCCGCAGAAGTTGAAGCCGCGCGCCTTCAACGCCTTGGCCATGGCGACCGATTCCGGCGACTGGGTCGGGACGCTGTAGCCGGCGGACCAGTCCGGCTGGATCGGCCGGCCGTCGACGAAGGACCACAGCCATTCCGAGAAGTCCTCGCCGTCCTCGCGCATTTGAAGCCAGATTCGCGCGCCGTTGATCGCCGCCCCGATCTTGGCGCGCGAGCGGATGATGCGGGCGTCGGCCAGCAGGCGCTCGATGTCCGCCTCGCCGTAGCGGGCGACGATCTCGGGATCGAAGCCGCCGAAGGCCTCGCGCATGCCCTCGCGCTTCCTCAGGATGGTGATCCAGGCCAGGCCGGCCTGGAAGCCGTCCAGCACCAGCTTCTCCCACAGGGCGCGCGGGTCCCGCTCGGGCACGCCCCACTCCTGATCGTGATAGGCGACATAGAGCGGATCGGTCCCGCACCAGCCGCATCGGCCTTGGGCGTGTGAATCGGTCATCGCAAAGATGTTGCCGGTTTGTTCGCCGAAGGAAAAGGGCGAAACGAACAACCCTCTCCCGCTTGCGGGAGAGGTGGGCCGGCGTTCGGCGAAGCCGAACCAGGGTCTGAGAGGGAAGTGTCATCCGAAGAAGACTCTTCACCCATCGTCAGCCGTCTCGCTTCGCGCGACGAGCTGACACTTCCCCCGACAAGCGGGGGAAGGAGAGCGGGCTCGGGCTTTCCCGATGTTAGTCCATCGCCACCGCCTCGCCCAACCAGTCAGGGCGGCGCAGGCGGACGGGACGACCGTCCACGGTCAGGTCGCCGTCCAGCCGGTCGATCCGCAGCAGGGCCATGGCCAGGCCGTCTCGGCCGCTCAGCATCTCGCCGGCGCGCAGGTCGCCGTTCAGCACCTCGGCGCCGAACGGCGGCGGCGGGCCGTCGAAGGCCAGCGGCGCCATGCGGTTGCGGATCGCCCCGCGCCGCTTCATGCGCGAGGTCGTTTCCTGCCCCACGAAACAGCCCTTTTGGAAGTCGATGCCGTTCAGCAGGTCGAAGTTCGCCTCGATGGGGTAGGTCCGGTCCTCGCGCGTGTCGGCCAGCGGGTCGGGAACGCCCAGCGCCAGGCGATGGGCGTCATAGTCGGCCTCGGTCGCGTCCGTCTCGACCTGAACGCCATAGCCGCGCCCGCCCAGCGCGGGCAGGCGGGGGTCTGTCAGGAAATCCGCGGGCGCATCCGGCCAGGCGGCGAGGACCGGCCGGTCGTCGGCGGCGACCTCCACCTTGGCCCGCAGCCGATACATCGCCAACCGTTGCAGCAGGGCCTCGCGACGTCGGGCGGCGACGTCGAGCAGCACAGCCCCCGCCTCGCCGACGACGAACAGGTCGAACAGCAGGCGGCCGGGCGGCGACAGCAGGGCGCCGAAGCGGATCTCGCCGTCCCTCAGCGTCTCCACGTCCTGGGTCAGCAGATTGTGCAGGAAGGAGCGGGCGTCCGGGCCGGACACGGCGATCAGGGCGCGGCTTCGGAGAGGTGCGACGGGCATGCGCCCAAGATAGGGGCTCGCGCGCGAACCTCCAGACACGTCGCACACGCAGGCTTGACGACCTCCGCGATTGCAGGGGCGCAGGGTCGGACGTATCGTCGCGTTTCACACGGAGCGCGCCCATGATCGTCCCCGCACTGCTGGCCTTCGCCTTCCAGTCCGCGTCCCTGCCGCTCCCGGCCGAAGCACGCGCGCCGGAAGCTTCGGCGCCGCTCGCCGCCACCGCGCGCGAGGAACGACAGGCGGGCCGAGCTCTCACCTGCAGCATGGAGGCGATCACGGGCTCGCGTTTCCCGGTCCGTCGCTGCCGCCCCGCCGCCCTTTCGCCCCAGGAGGAGGCCGCGGCCTCCGACGAGCTGCGCCGGGTCCAGATCCTGCGCGAGGTTCCCGTGCCCGGAACGATCCGGAACGGCGGCTGAGCGCCGTCAGGCGACCGCGTACCGGGCGACAACCCCGTCAGGCTGGAACTCATGCGCCGACAAGGTCTCCAGCGACCGCAGCACGCGGGCCAGGAAGTCGGCGGGGTCGCCCTCCTCGACGGCCGGGCGCAGCCAGTCGGTGACCACCGCCCGCGCCGGATAGGTCCCGACGGGCCCGGGAACGCTCAGCGCCACCTCGACGCCTTCCGCGATCCAGCCGGCGACGGCGGCGAAGAATTCCAGCGAGGCCAGGAAGTCGGTGGGGCGCACGACATAGAGGGTGATGACGCCGTCCTCGACACCGTCGGGCCGCACGATCACGCCGCTGCGGTCCGGTCGCCAGTCGTCCGACAGCTCCACCACGCGCCACAGGCAGAACCAGACGCGGCAGGTCTGGGGCCGGATCTCATGCACCGAACAGCCCGCGCCATCGACGCAATAGGCGCATAGCGCGCCCGTGGGCTTGGCCAGTTCCGGCAGGTCCAGGGGGATGAAGCGGCAGCATTCGACGCACCCGCCGCACGTCCGCCCGGGCAGCAGCGGCAGGCTCAAGTCCGGCCCAGGCTGCGTTCGAGCGCGGCGATCCGGCGGTCCATGTCGGCCGCCATGGCCTGCAGCCGCGCCTTTTCCGACGCCATGTCGACCGGCGTTCCATCGTCATAGGTCAGGGTCGCGCCCTTCTCGATCAGGTCCAGCCGATAGAGGGCCGTCGTCCGCTGGGCGCGGAAACGGTCCAGGGCGGCGATCGCGTCGGGATCGGGGCTTGCGGTCATCGCGTCGCTGTATCGCATCTTCAGGACAGTGGAAAACCCCGCGCGGACGCTGAAATGGGGGCAGAATCCGTTTAGTCATGAAACGGATGATCGGACGCTTTCCCATCCTTTACATCGCCGAGTCCGACGCCGAGGACGCCGTGCTGTCGTCGGGCGTCCTCGCCCATCTGGTCGAGACCCTGCCCCAGGCCCGTTTCACCGTCGTGGGCTCGGCCGCCTCGGCGCCGCTGTTCGCCGACACCCCGCGACTGGATCAGCTGCTGGTGCTGGAGCGGGAAGGCCATTTCGAATGGCTGGCCCTGTGGAACCAGGTGCGAGCGACCAAGTGGGGCCTGGTGGTGGATCTGCGCGGCTCGGCCCTGTCGGGCAAGCTGCGGCGCCAGAAGCGGGCCGTGCGCGGCGCGGCGCCGCCCGGCCTGCATGCGGTGGAGGCCGCCGCGCGGGTGCTGAAGCTGGAGCCGGAGGAGACGCCGGCGCCCAAGCTCCATGTCTCGCCCGAGACCCTGGCGGCGGCCCAGGCCCTGTTCCCGACGACCGGCGGCGACGGGCCGATCCTGGCGGTGGGACCGGGCGTCGAATGGATGGGCAAGCGCTGGCCCGCCGAACGCTACGCCAAGGTGGCGACCAAGCTCCTGGCCGACGACGGCCCTCTGGCGGGTGGCCGGCTGATGATCGTGGGCGAGGAGATCGACCGCGAGGCGGCCCACACCATCCGCTACGCCGTGCCCCGGGCGCGGGTGATCGAGCTGCAAGGCAAGCTGACGCGGCTGCAGACGGTGGCGGCCCTGTCGCAGGCCAGGCTGTATATCGGCGCGGACTCGATCTGGACCCATCTGGCGGTCGCGGCCGGAACGCCGGTGGTCGCCGTCTTCGGCCCTTCGGACGAGACGACGCGGGGGCCCTGGAAAGGCGCGGCCGTGCGCGGCCCGCGCAGCTTCGAGGAGTTCCGGAAGCTGGACCCCAAGCTGAACCAGGCCATCCAGCACATGATGGACCTGCCCTGGGAACGGGTGCTGAAGGCGGCGCAAAAGGCGTTGCGGGACGGCTGAGCACCAATCTCCCTCCCCCGCGGGGGAGGGTGGCCGAGCCGGGAGGCGAGGACGGGTGGGGAGGGCCAGGTGAACTGCTCCGCCTGGCCAGGCATCGCCCGGCCGCCCCCACCCGGCCGCTTCGCGGCCACCCTCCCAGGAGCGGGGAGGGAGAGCTTTCGCCGCTTTCACGACCCGCGCCGCATCGCTAGAAGCGGGACGTTTGACCCACAGAAGGCTGCCCCCATGACCCAGACCTATGACCTGATCGTGCGCGGCGGCGAGGTGGCGAACCATGCGGGGCGGGGCCTGGCGGACGTGGGCGTGATCGACGGCAAGATCGCCTTCATCGGCGACCTGACCCAAGCCTCGGCGGGGGAGACGTTCGACGCGACCGGCCTGACCGTGCTGCCCGGCGTCATCGACACCCAGGTCCACTTCCGCGAGCCGGGGCTGGAGTGGAAGGAAGATCTGGAGACCGGGTCGCGCGCGGCGGCGCTGGGCGGGGTCGTGGCCGTGTTCGAGATGCCAAACACCAATCCCAACACCACCGATCCGGCGACGATGGAGGACAAGCTGGCGCGGGCGAAGGACCGGATGTGGACCGACCACGCCTTCTATATCGGCGGCACGCACGAGAACGCGGACTATCTGGGCGAACTGGAGCGGCTGCCGGGATGCTGCGGGGTCAAGGTCTTCATGGGCGCCTCGACCGGCGACCTGCTGATCGCCGACGACGACGGGGTGAGGAAGGTGCTGTCCAATGTGCGCCGCCGCGCCACCTTTCACTCCGAGGACGAATACCGCCTGGTCGAGCGGCGCGGCTTGGCCCGCACCGGCGACTGGACCAGCCACCCCGAGGTGCGCGACGCCGAGAGCGCCATCCGCTCGACGCAGCGCCTGGTCGGCCTGGCCCGGGAAACGGGCGCGCGCATCCATGTGCTGCACGTCACGACCAAGGATGAGATGGAGTATCTGCGCTTCCACAAGGATGTCGCCACCGTCGAGATCACGCCCCAGCACCTGACCCTGGTGGGGCCGGAAGCCTATCAGCGGCTGGGCAGCTACGCCCAGATGAACCCGCCGATCCGCTCGCAGGAGCACGTGGACGCCCTGTGGCTGTGGGGAATGCAGCAGGGCGTGGCCGACGTCCTGGGCTCGGACCACGCGCCGCACACGAAGCAGGAGAAGGCCAAGCCCTATCCAGCCTCTCCGTCGGGCATGCCGGGGGTGCAGACGCTGGTGCCGCTGATGCTGACCCATGTGGCCAACGGCCGACTGAGCCTGGAGCGGTTCATCGACCTGACCTCCGGCGGGGCTCAGCGGGTGTTCGGCACGGCCAACAAGGGGCGGATGGCCGTCAGCTACGACGCCGACCTGACCATCGTGGACCTGAAGGCGAAGAAGACCATCACCCACGACCAGCAGGCCACGCGCTGCGGCTGGACCCCGTTCGACGGCGTCGAGGCGACCGGCTGGCCGATGGCGACCATCGTGCGCGGCCGGGTGGTGATGCAGGACGGCGAACTGATCGGCTCGGCGCACGGCCGGCCGGTGCGGTTCCAGGAGACGCTGGGGGCGTGAAGGACAGGCTGGGCCTGATCGGCTTCGGCGCCTTCGGCCGGCTGACGGCGCGGCACCTGGCGCCTTGGTTCGAGGTGATCGCCCACGATCCGGTGGCGACGGATGGCGAGGGGGTGGCGACCCTGGCCGACCTGGCGACGGCGGCCGCCTGTCCGACGGTGATCCTGGCCGTGCCGGTCGGAGCGCTGGAAGAGACGCTGCAGGCGATTTCCTCGCACCTGCGGCCCGACGCCCTGGTGATCGACGTGGGCTCGGTGAAGGTGAAGCCGGCGAGGGCGATGCAGGCTGCACTGCCGGCAGGCGTAAGGATCGTCGGCACCCATCCGCTGTTCGGGCCGCAGAGCGCGCGGGACGGGATCGCGGGGCTGAGGATCGCCGTGTGCGCGGTGCGCGGGACCCGGGACGCCCGCCGCGTCGCCGCCTTCTGCCGCAGGG
>Ga0065721_10052596_pt1 | contig 11569 bp, 10 predicted proteins | sample Mesricmetagenome_FD_59108 | JGI IMG/M metagenome (GOLD analysis project Ga0065721, IMG submission 59108) | Mesophilic microbial community from rice straw/compost enrichment Sample: eDNA_1 v2 (version 2) | ecosystem: Engineered > Solid waste > Grass > Composting > Bioreactor | place: USA: Davis...
CCCGCCAGTTCCACCCCGGTCGGGCCGCCGCCGACCACGACGAAGGTCAGGAAGGCGCGGCGCAGGTCCGGGTCGTCGCTGCTCTCCGCCTCTTCGAAGGCGAGCAGCAGGCGGCGGCGGACTTCCGTGGCGTCCTCGACCTTCTTCAGGCCGGGGGCGAAGGGCTCCCACTCCTCGCGGCCGAAATAGCCGTGCCGTGCGCCGGTGGCCAGGACGAGATGATCGTAAGCCAGCACGCGTCCGTCCTCCAGGTGCACGGATCGTTGCTCCGCATCCACGCCGACCACGCGGCCGAGCAGGACGCGGGCGTTCCCCTGGTCGCGCAACAGGCTGCGGATCGGCGTGGCGATGTCCGCGGGCGACAGGCTGGCGGTGGCGACCTGATAGAGCAGCGGTTGGAACAGATGGTGGTTGCGGCGGTCGATCAGCGTCACACGGCAGGGCGCCTGCGCCAGCCCCCGCACCGCCGCCAGCCCGCCGAAGCCGCCGCCGACCACGACCACATGCGGCGCGTCATCCGGCAGGGGCGGTGTTCTGCCGGCCAGCCGCGGCCAGCGGCGGGCGACGGCCCGGCCAACGCGATGATCGAGCGAAAGCGGTCCCGGCCCGAACACGACGATCAACCCCAGCAGCAACGGCCAGGAGAGAGCCGCGGCGGCCGGCATCACCCCGACCAAGGCCAGCGCGGCCAGCCGGGAACCCAAGCCGAAGGCCAGCAGAAGCGCTCCGGCGGTTTCGGCCGGGTGACCGGAGCGCAGGACGATGCCCGCGACCAGCAATCTCAGCGCCAATTGGATCCATGGTCCGCCCAGGCGCGTGACGGTTTTCAACAGCCGCGCCGCGGGCTTGGCGAAGGGCAGGGCGCTGTCGGGCAGGCCGCGCGCCAGACGCCGGTCGAGCGACAGCGGCCCGGCGCCCATGATCGTCAGCCACGCCAGCAGCACCGCCTGCACGAGATGCGCGTCGAGCGGCCGGTAGGCGAACTGTGCCACCAGCACGAGCGCCAGCAGGGGCAGCGCCGCAAAGCGCGTGGCGAGGCCCAGGACCAGCAGCGGCGGGCACAGCAGCTCGATGCCCGCGCCGATCCAGGCGGCGGGCAGCGGGTCCAGCCAGGACACCGGGTATTCGTATTGGGCGAGGTAGAGCGCCTGGCTCCAGTCGTGCAGCTTGACGATGCCCGACACCCAGAAGGCCTGGGCCAGCCACAGGCGGATGGCGAGGTCCAGCGCCGGCCCGGCGGCCCGTTGCGCGAGGTGCAGCGTGTCGCGCGCGGCAATGGCGGTGCGGAGGAGGCGGTCACTCATGGCTCAACTCCGTGCGCAAGGGGTGGCCCATGCCGATGGCGAGGGGATTGCCGAGGACGTAGGCGTGCCCGTCCGGGTCGCGCGCCATCACAGCGCGGGCAAGGCCGAGCGAGGGGTCCGGCAGTTCCACGGCGGTGGGTCCGGGATCGTCATCGGTCAGCAGGGTCACCTGCTCGTGCCACAGGTCGTTGGCGCGGGTGTCGGTGGGGGCTGGGCGGCCGTCGCGCGGCGCAAGGTATTCCAGGAACTCGATGCCCGGTCCGGCGGGTGCCCGCAGCGTCGTGATGCGCAGCCGGGCGCCGAAGACGTTGTTCAGATGCTCCTGCTCCGTGCCGTAATTCTCGCTCGTGCCCGCGACGCGCAATCCGAGGCGATCGCGGTAGAGGGCAAGGCTGGCGTCGGTGTCGGCGACGACGATGGCCGTGTGGTCGATGCCGCGGAACAGGCGGCCGTTGGCCCCTTGCCAGCGCGGGTCGCCCTTGCCCGGCGGGAATTGCAGGATCTCCAGCGGGTTGCCGTCCGGGTCCTTGAAGTAGAAGGCGCGGATTCCGCCGGCGTTCGGGTTCCAGTCCGGCAGGGTCTGCGGCCCGGTGGAGGCGTGGCGCACCTTTGCTGTGCGCAGCCGGGCGTAGGCTGCGTCCATGTCGCCGGTGACGATGGCGATGTGCTGGAACCAGCGGTCGTTGCTGCGGGAATCCGCGGGGATCGGCCGGCCTTGCGGCGCGATGTACTGGATCAGCTCGATGGCCTCGGACCCGAGCCGCAGGCGGACGATGCGGATGCGGGCGCCGAAGACGCCGGTCAGCCGCTCATAGGCGTCACCGGAGACCTCCGTGTCGGACACAGGCTCGAAGCCCAGGACGTCGCGGTAGAAGGCCAGCGCGCGGTCCATGTCGGACACGGTGATGCCAACCGAGTCCACCGCGCGCACGGCTTGCGCCCGAACGGCCGCGGCCGAGAGCAGGACGATGAAGCCGACGAGGAACAGCAGGGGAAGGGGCGACCGTCTCATGCCGCACCTCCCTGCGCCACATGGCCGTGCGCGCCCAGGCGCCCGATCAGGTGGTCGCCGACGCGGAGGGCGTTGGCGATGATGGTCAGCGTCGGGTTCACCGCCGCGCTCGATGGGAAGAAGCTCGCGTCCACGACGTAGAGGTTGTCGAGGTCGTGGGCCTTGCAGTGGACATCCAGCGCGGAGGTCTTCGGGTCGTGTCCGAAGCGGATCGTGCCGTTCTGGTGGCCCGTGCCGGCGATGGGGATGCGCTTGCCGAAATAGGCCTCGCGCGGGATCAGCGTGCGCTCGCAGCCGATGTGGCGCAGCAGCTGCTTCAGCTTGGCGGTCAGGCGTTCGTGCGCTTCGACGTTGTTGGGGGTGTAGCGCAGGGTGATGCGCCCGTCGCGCCCGACCTCCACCCGGTTGTCGGGGTCGGGCAAATCCTCCGACGTCAGCCAGAAATCCAGCGCGTGGGAGGCGAAGCGCTCAGCCGCGCCGGCCGGCAGCAGACCGTGGCTCTCGGCGGAAAACATCGCCGCGTCCGTCTTGCCGAGCATCTGGATGTGGCCGAGCGGGAAATCCCAGTCATCGGCGCCGAAGTAGAAGTCGTTGAGGCCCAGCGTCTTCTGGAACCGTGTCGGGTTCGGCCGCCGCGACACGGCGATCAGGGCGGAGTTGAGGTGGCACATGTAGTGCCGCCCGACCACGCCCGACCGGTTGGCGAGCCCGCCCGGATGCCGGTCGTTGGCGGAGCGCAGCAGCAGGGCCGCGGAGTTGATCGCCCCGCAGGACACCACGACGACGTCCGCCCGGTGGGTTTCCTCCGCCCCGTCCCGGCGGACCACCACGCCGGTGACTTCCCGGCCCGTTTGGCTGGTCTCCAGCCGCTCCACATAGGCACCGGTCAGCAGCGTGACGTTCGGGTGCTCCAGCGCTGGGGCGACGCAGGTGACGTGCGCGTCCTCCTTGGCCTGGACAAGGCAGGGAAAGCCGTCGCAGGTGGAACAGCGTATGCAATCGCTGCGGTGCGGTCGGGTTTCATCCAACCGAACGCCCACCGGCAGGGGGAAGGGGCGATGCCCGGCGCGTTTCAGATCGTCGAACAGCGCCTGGATGCGCGGCTCGTGGCTGACCGGCGGGTGCGGGTAGGGATCGTCGCAGGGCGGCTCGGTCGGGTCGCTGCCGCGCTCGCCATGCACGGAATAGAGCCGTTCCGCCCGCGTGTAATAGGGGGCGAGATCGGCGTAGCTGATCGGCCAGGGCGGGGAGATGCCGGCCTTGTGGTGCAGCGGACCGAAGTCCCGCTCCCGCAGGCGGAACAGGACGGCGCCGTAAACCTTGGTGTTGCCGCCCACGCAGTAATGGATGCCGGGGTGGAAGGCGCGGCCGTCCTTGTCGTACCAGGTTTCCGGCGCCTTGTACCGGCCCTCCACCACCACGGAGCGGGAATCCCAGTTATTGCGCTCGCGGGGGAGATAGCCGCCGCGCTCCAGCAGCAGGATGCGCTTGCCGGTCGGGGCGAGGTGGTGGGCCAGCGTGCCGCCGCCGGCACCCGAGCCGATGATGATCACGTCATACCGGTCCGTGGACCTGGGATCTTTGGGCCTGGGGTCTTTGGACATGGGGTCTTTGGACATGGGGTCTTTGGACATGGGCTCCTCCCTGTTCGATCGTTTGCGGCGTCGTGCGGGCGGGCTGGCCGCAGAAGATGCAGCGGCTGCGCGGGTCGTGGTTCAGCTTGGCGCAGCGCACCGGGCGCCGGCCGGGCAGGCGCCGGTAGACCTCCACCGCCAGCAGCATCCCGAGCGGCGGCGCCACGGCGTAGATCCAGGCGCTCGTCCACAGGCCGCTGGGGATCGCGGAGGCCAGCGTGCGGGCCGGGTTGATGCTCATGCCCGACAGAGGCGCCGCCGCCGTGATGAAAAGCGCGACCAGGACGCCCGCGCCGACGCCGGTGAAGCGTTCCCACTCCGCGCGGTTGGTGGTGACCAGCACCAGGGTCATCAGCAGAAAGGCCATGGTCAGTTCCACGGCAAAGGCGGCGGCCGGGCCGGCCATGCCCGGCACCGTGGCGATGGCGGCGATGGGCGGAGCCGTGAAGCGCCGGCCCAGCAGCGCCGCCACCAGAAGTGACCCGGCCAGCCCGCCCAGGCACTGGAAGGCGATGTAGAAGGCGGCATCCGCCGGACGGACCCTGCCCAGCCGCAGGAAGGTCAGCGTCACCGCCGGGTTGATGTGCGCGCCGGACCGCCGGCCCCAGGGGGAGTGGATGATCGCGATCGCCGTCAGCCCCATGGCGATTCCCATCAGCGCGCGCCGCAGCAAAGGGGACGGCAGGGCCGCGTGCACGGGCGAGGCCGGATGTTCCAGCAGGGTGGCGCACAGACCCGCGGAGACCATGAACAGGCCGAGCCCCGTGGCTTCCATCAGGTATTCGGGCCAATGGCTTCGGAGGACGTGGCCGTTGGATGGCCGGGGCATGGCTCAGCCTCCGGCTTCGAAACCGGGGTAGAGCGTCATGCCGCCGTCCACGAACAGCGTCGTGCCGGTGATGTAGTCGGCGGCGTCGCTGGCCAGCCAGACCACGGCGTGGGCGATGTCCTCCGGTTCACCGATGCGCTTGGCGGGGATCAGCTTCAGAAGCGCTGCGTGGGCCTCCGGCGTGCTCCAGGCCTCGCGGTTGATGGGGGTGCGGACGGCGCCCGGCGCCACGCCGACGACGCGGATGCGGTCGGCCGCCAGCTCCTGCGCCAGCGTCTTCATCATCAGCATCACGCCGCCCTTGCTGGCCGCGTAGTTGACGTGCCCGGCCCAGGGGATGACCTCGTGCACGGAGCTGACGCAGACGATCTTGCCGAGCGCCCGCGACACCTCCGGCCGGAAGCCCTGGCGCTTGAAGGCGCGCACGGCGGCGCGGGCGCACAGGAACTGGCCGGTCAGGTTGACGCCGATCACCGTGTTCCACTGGTCCAGCGTCATCGTCTCCAGCGGGGCATCGCGTTGCAGGCCGGCGTTGTTGACCAGGATGTCGACGCCGCCGAAGGTCTCATCGGTGCGGGCGAACATGGCCTCCACCTGATCCTCCCGCGACACGTCGGCCTTGACCGGCAGGGCGCGCGCGCCGGTGCCCCGGATGCTCTCCGCCACGACCTCGGCGGCCTCGTCGCCCGACACGTAGTTGACGACGACGTCCGCTCCGGCCGCACCCAGAGCCAGGGCGATGGCGCGCCCGATGCCTGAATTGCCGCCGGTGACCAGCGCCCGCTGCCCGGCAAGCGGGCGCAGCTTTCCTGTCGCCGGCCCACGCTGGGCCAGCCCGAAATCGCCTTCCATGTCTCTCTTCCTCGGATGTCTGGTGGGATTTATGCGGCCGTCACAGCAGCCAGGTGGCTGGGGACACCAGCGCCATGATGACGAAGACCACGGCGGCCTCTCGTTCCGCTTTCGACCAGCGGGCCCAATCGCGGGCGAAACTGCGCAGGATGCTCATGACGCCCTCCCTTGGCGACCATGTCGTCATGCGCTCAGGTTAGGCCGGGGGCGGTGTTCTTGTGAAATTGCCTTGCTCAATCGGTTCGATGCAGCGCGGCTATGATTTCGCCCTGGTTCGGGGGACGCCTGCTTTTAAGGCTACCGGCATCGCTGCCGATGCTGCGCGGCCCGGAGTTCGAGCCGCGAAGGCGCGTTCGACGAGGCGCGCCTCGCCCCGCCAGCTGGGTGCCGGTCAACTTTGCAACGGAGCCCTTGCCGGCGGTCCCCGCCCGTCAGGCTACCGATGCCGCCTGTTCTTCCATTTCCAGAAACGTGAGCAATTCCGTAAAGCTCTTGCCGGCGAGCTCCCGGTTGCTTTCGAGCAGCCTCTTGATACCTTTCGCCACTTCATTCTCGACAGCGGCCGTGTCGAGTGTGTCAGGCTGCTCCCCAATGATCGCGCGCCGGCGGAGTTGACGGAGCATCCGGCGGTTCGCTTCGGCCTCTTCCGCCGTCAAAACCTTTGGTGCCAACAGGGTTCGTCCAACGGGGGTCGTGCTCCAGTCGTCAGGCGCCTTTCCGGCACGCAGCCACCCTGCAAGCACAGCAGGATCAAGAGTTTTCACCCGTTCCCTCTGATCCGGCCGGGCGTTCAGGAATGCCACGATGGCGTCGACCGTCGCCGGGTTGAGCGTGCCGTCGATCGGGCCGCTGTAGCGCCCAAGGCCAGTCAACAGTTGTTGTATTTCGCCGATGGCGGAAATTCCCCGGAGCGACGGGCCGTCGCCGTGGGTGGTGCGCTCGGCGCTTCCAGGCGCCTGGGCGGTTGAGTTGCTGGACCGCGGCTGAGGAGCCACCGCGATCACGGGCGCCGGGGCACGGCGGATCACATCGAGCGTGAGACGCGGCGCCAGCGACTCGATGAGGTTTTCCAGGGCGCCATAGACGACCTTGACGCCCATGCCAGCCAACAGCGCGAGCGCGACAGCGCTCACGTTCAGCCCCGTGCTTCCATCGCCGAGATCGAAGATCCTGGGAAGCAGCGCGCCGAGGATGGCGCCCAGCAGAATCCGAGTCCGCCAGCCCTGGAGGTAACGCTGATCGAAGGTCGCCTGTTCGATCCGGTCGCTCAGCGTCTTCATGAGGTAGACGCACGAACCAAGCGCCCCCCAAGCGAACAGGGTCAGGCTTCCAAGGGGCTTGGAGGGTTCCAAACCGACGTCGAGCGTGAGCCCGCGCGCCACCTCCAACGAGATGGCGGCTGTGGCCGACACGAGGGTCCATATCCCGATGCCGTGAAGGAAGCGCCCGCAGTTCTGGCTGTCAATGATCGCGCGGCCCGTCACCTCGCCGGTTAGCGCCATAAGTCGGCCATAGGCGATAAGCAGGGCGGCGCGCGCCTCGACGCTGGCGGTGTTGGCCTTGTATTGCTGCAGGGCCCGGACGAGCGGAGCGACGATGTCGGAATCAATGCGGCGCGCCGCCTCGGGATCGGCCCCGACGAGCAAGCGGTGTTCGGCGGCATGGAGCAGAAGCTTTTCGACCTGCTGGTCCAACGCCGGTTCCGCGGGCGTCGTCTGCCGGAACGGCGCGAGGAGGAAGGCCAACCCTTTCGTCATCGCGACACCTCATTTGCAGGTAAGTTCCTTTCCCGAATCATTCTTGATGCGGCAGAAGTATTCCGTGAAACCTTTGCCCGATGGCAGCTTGCATTGCGCCACCAACTTGGCGAGGCCGGCATTTACCGCTGCCTTTATCACGAAAGGGTTGTTCCCGGTTGCGGGCTGCGCGCATTTGCGCTCCACAAGCTGGGGCAGCAGAACCCGGTCCGCTTCGTCTTCGTTCGCAACACCCAGCTCGCAATTCGCTTTGTTGTCGTCGAACGTGACGCCCGCGCAGGCGGTGGCGGAAGCCTGCCCCTCGCCGTTCATCGACACCGGCGGCTTGGCTTCATTCACCGCTGCGATCAGTTCGTCGATCCGCGTCGTGAGTAAGCCGCTCTTCTGCAGCTCGGCCTCGCTGACCTTCACGAAGGCCGCCGCCGCAGTCCGGGTTTTCGGCCCGAGGATGCCATCGACCGGTCCGGCGAAAAGGCCCAGGGACGTCAGTCCTTGTTGCAGCGCCGACACCTTTGAGTCAGGGCGCGGGGCGGCAGCCGCTTGAACAGAGGCTGCCGCCGAGGCTGCCGCTGCCGCTGGGGCAGGGGCGGGGGCTGGTTCCGGCCCAAGGGAAACTGGAGGAAGTAGGGTGCGGAGCGCCACGCCGCACTGCGCCAGTTCCTCGCGGGACGGGGCGGCGGCCTGGGCGCGGCCGACGATGCCCATCAGTTCCGCGGTCAGGTGAACGACGGCGTCGGTTGGGTCCGTCAACCCGCGGCGATTGATATCGTTTTGCCTGCGCTGCCCGAAAAGCAGGCCTGGCTTCGGAGCCGGGGACGGTGGCTGGGCCGTTGACGGGGGCTGCGCCACGGTGAGTGGGATTGCCGACCCGAGCGAGCTGGCCAACTGCCGGAAATCCGGTTCTGTCTGGATCAGCGCACGGGTGACGACGTCCCGCACCTGATCAATCCCCTCGATCATGATGCTGCCGGCCTGTTCGAGCTGCGCGGAGAGCTGAGCTCCCTGCGCGAGCGCCGCCTTGCCCTGCGCCAGCGCCAGCTGGGCCCGGTCCAGATCCTTTCCGGTGTGGTTGGCCCCCTGAGTCCTGATCGTTAATTCAAGATTGATCACCGCCGCCTGCAGCTGCCTCTGGACGGTATTCAGCCCGGATGCGGACGCGCTGGCGCTCTTGAGCGGTCGCATGGCGACGTCGATGCAGGTCAGCCCCCTCAACCCCTCGGCGTACACGTCCTGCCGTGGCCGGCTCCGCAGGAAGCTCGACCCGAGATAAATGCCGCTTCCGCCCAACCCTAAGCCGAGGATAGCCTCGGAACTCCCCCCCTGCACCCCCAAGTAGGCGGCCGTCAGGCCAACCGGGATGAGCGCCAGGCCGCTCAAAGAGTTGAGCGTCGCCTGATCGCCGATCGCCTCCCGCCATTCCTTCCGTAACGCCGCTGAATAAGCCTGGGCGTTGGCGAGAGTCGGCGTGTTGCGGATGCTCTCCTCGATGGCGGGGGGTGGCCCGACGTGCGGGTTGACGAGCGAGCACCCGCCCATCAATGCGGCCGACATCACCAGAACCAGCCGAGCGCACTTGAAGCCGCCTATAGCTGTCCGCATCGACCGCCACCATTCATTCCCGAGCAAGGAGCTTTACAAGCTTGCCCTGTCGGTTGTAACTTATCAAGGATTATCTGCGTTACCGATCATCAGGGAGGTGGCGATGGTCAAGTTCAGCCCAGAACTGGCGGCGAAATTCCCGGCTCTGGGCCACTGGCTGCGCAACGAGCTTCCCCTGTTGCCGAACGATCCGGCAAAGGCTCATGTCTGGGATTGGTTCAAGTACTATGCGCAAATCGACGACGCTACGGCGCGCGATGCCTTGGCGCCGGAGGCGATCCGCTGCCCAGCCCTGATCGTGGCGGATCTCGGCGATTCAAACGGCTGTTTCCTGCCCGACCGGCCCAATGAAATTCAGCTTGCGCGGGACATTGCGGTCCGCTTCGAAGCGGACAGCCGCAATCCCGTGATGAAGCAGTTCCTGGAATCGACGGTACTCCACGAACTCGTCCACTGGGGGGATCAGCGCGACGGCTTATTGGATGGCGGAGTCGGCGACGAGGAGCGCGGCCGCCGGTTCGAGGTATCCGCCTATGGAGAGGATCTCCAACGGTTCTGGAGCGACGAGCTTTCGCTGGCGCCAACGTCGGTTCCGGACTTTTTCATCCCGGCCGCGGCCGACGATCCCACCCAGCCGGGCAAAGTGACCTTCGCCCGTCTGAGCGCCAATCCGGCCGCGTGGCCGGTCCGCACCGCCGATCCCGAACGACTGACCGTGGCGCACCAACCCGTCGTCGGCAAGTCGGTGGGACGGCCCAGCCGCGCCTTCGGCGCTCCGCGCGATGAGCGCTTTCATGCTGGTGTCGATCTCGCTGGATCACCGGGCGACGAGGTCTGCGCGTGCGAGGCCGGCATCATCGTTGCCCACCACCGCTTCCTCAACCCGACCGACGCGCTGCTGGTGGCCTGCGACAGCGGCTTCGTCATCAATTATGGCGAGGTCGAACACGACTCCTGGCGTTCCTACAATCTCTCGAAGGGCAGCAGGGTCGAGGCGGGCCAGCCGATCGCACGCATCGGCAAAACGGCATACGGAGCCATGCTCCATTTCGAGATGTACCGTGCCGGCACGCTGCAGACCTATCCCTGGTTCAGGAGCGCATCACCGCCGTCCGCACTCTTGAACCCAACCGCCTACCTGCTTGCGCTTGTCCGCCGCGAACGAGCCTGACCATGGTGAAATTGCGCGATGCCGACCGGCACACCTTTCCGCATGTTGCCAGCTATGTGCAGGCGGACCTGCGATCAGCGATAGGCGACGCGCGCCTTTGGAGCGTGTTCCGCGAGGCCAGCGGAATGGACGACCCGACGGCACGCGATGCGGTGACCGGCGGCATCCGCAGCCCGCAACTGGTCATCGTAGCCCTTGATGGGATTGATGGCCGTTTCGTGCCGGAGCGCCCCGGCGAGATCGATCTTTCCGCCGCGTCTGCGGAGCGCTTCGAGCGCGACTGGACGCGACCGGAGGCGCAGCGCTTTCTGCAATCGGTCCTCCTGACGCTGCTCGTCGCTTGGCGCCGGGCGCGGGCTGGTGAACTCGACTGGAGCACGCGCGCGAGCGTTTTCCAGCGCATGGCCTACGGGACGACCAACATCCGCTATTGGGAGGCCCCGCCGGCCGATTCGCCTCAGCGGCTGAACGCCATTCTCTTCGACTATCAGCCGACCGGGGCGTCTGACGCGACCGCAGCGCAGGACAGGCTCACCGGTGGCGTGTGGGCGTCGGAAGACATGGCTCGCCGCGACGCACCGCTCATTCTCCCGCACCGCGACAAGTTCAACGCAGCAGGCGCTGCGTTCCAATTGCCTCCGGCGCTGCTGGCAGGGATCGCCAGCCGCGAAAGCCGGGGAGGGCGTGCGCTCAGCAACGGATGGGGAGATGATGGCCATGCCTTCGGCATCATGCAGGTCGATAAGACCAAGCATGACGTCCTCGGAGCGGATGGAGACCCGGCGAGCCAAACTCACATCGATCAGGCGGCGGGCATTCTGTACGCCAATCTCCGCACGATGCGCACTCGCTTCGCGGCATACCCGGTCTCACGCCAACTCCAGGCAGCCGTAGCGGCATACAATTTCGGCCCGGGAAACGCCCGGACCCTGGAGAGATTGGATATCGGCAGCACCGGAAACGACTATTCGAACGACGTCTGGGCGCGTGCCACTTACCTCGCACGCGAGTGGTGGTGACTGGACCGTTCGGATGAACGCCACGCCGCCCGACGCCGTCAAGTTCGGGTTGGCAGGTTCGGCATGGCGAGGGTATAGGGCCGGCATGACGTTGCGCCCCGATCCGCCCCCCGATCCGATGTACCCCGGCTACCGCTTCCCTGCCGAGGTGATCAGCTGTGCGGTGTACCTGTAATTCCGCTTTCCGTTGAGCCTGCGCACGGTCGAGGTTTCCCGGTCGCTGTTCACGCGACGCGGACGGACTTCGGGTGCCCGAAATCGAGCATGCGGTTGAGGATCTACCGTGCCGGGGTGAACCAGCCCGCGTTGACCTGGGTGTGATCGACGCCGGCCAGCAGCACGGCGGCGCTGGGGCCGAAGCTGATCCAGGCGCCCTCCGGGTTGCTGAAGGC
>Ga0065721_10006126_pt1 | contig 11568 bp, 7 predicted proteins | sample Mesricmetagenome_FD_59108 | JGI IMG/M metagenome (GOLD analysis project Ga0065721, IMG submission 59108) | Mesophilic microbial community from rice straw/compost enrichment Sample: eDNA_1 v2 (version 2) | ecosystem: Engineered > Solid waste > Grass > Composting > Bioreactor | place: USA: Davis...
CTTCCAGCTGGCGCCGGGCTTCCGCAACATCATGGGCGGCCCCGACGGCTTCCTGCTCTACCAGCTCAGCGCCGACGCCTCGGCGGAATGGCGCTTCTCGCGCAACACCTGGGTGGGCGGCGTAGTCAGCGCGAACCTGGTCGACAACTTCGACAAGTTCAAGTACGACGCGCCCAGCAACCTGCCGCGCGTGCGTACCGACATGCGCCGCTACGTCACCACCGCCGACATCACCCTCCCCAACCTGCAGCTGACCCACGCCCGTGCCTTAGGGCGAGACCTGTACGGCATGGCCTATGCCGGCCTGTTCGAGTCGATGTACGGCGGCGTGGGCGGCGAGGTGCTGTACCGGCCGTTCGGCGAGCCGTGGGCGCTGGGCGTGGACGTCAACTGGGTGAAGCAGCGCGATTTCGACCAGCGCTTCAGTTTCCGCGATTACGAAATCGGCACCGGCCACGCCACGCTCTACTACTCGCTGGACCAGGAACGGCGGGTACAGGCCTCGCTGGCCGCGGGCCGCTACTTGGCCGGCGACTGGGGCGCCACCCTGACCCTGGCCCGCGCCTTCGACAACGGTGTGACCATGGGCGCCTGGGCGACCAAGACCAACGTCTCCTCGGCGGAGTTCGGCGAGGGCAGCTTCGACAAGGGCATCTACGTGTCCGTGCCGATGGATTTCATGCTGCCCCGCTCCAGCCGCGGCCGCACCAACCTGGTCTGGAACCCGCTGGTCCGCGATGGCGGCGCCCGCCTGGGGCGGGCCTACAGCCTGTACGGCATGACCGGCGAGCGCGACCGGCGCTCGTTCTTCGACAACCTGGAGTTCTGAGCATGCAGCCGGCCCCCTGCCGCTGCATCCGCACCCGGAATCGAGCCCTCGAGCTCCGTTCTGTTATCCTCGTCACATCCCCTGCTGCACTGCAGCAGGCAGGATGGGAGCCGAAGCGGATCGTTATCCCCGGCGCCCGCTACCGCAACCAGGGGGAACTGCAGTGTTACTGACTCCACTTCGGCCTACGGCCGAGGTCAGGGCCGGGTCGGCCAGCAAATTTGCCGCGGCCTTCGGCCTGATCCTGAAGGCGGGCGACCCGGCCTTGCTGGCCGCCGGGGCCTGCCTCGCGCACCTGCTGCGCTTCGGCACGCTGGCCCACTCCCGCGAACAGGTCGGCGTCATCGTCGTGGCCGTACTGGTGGGGCTGATCGTGTTCAACACCTCACCGCTGTACCGCAGCTGGCGCGGGCGCGGCCTCACCGCCGAGGTCTTCCAGGTCGGCCTGCAGTGGACCGTCGTGTTCACCGGCGTGCTTGTGTACATCACCGCACTGCAACTCGCCGACAACCTGTCCCGGATGTGGCTGCTGTCCTGGTTCGGAGTGAGCCTTGGCGGTGCGGTTCTGCTCCGTGTGGGCGTGCGCGGCGCCAGCGCCTGGGTGCGCTCCCAAGGCATGGACCTGCGCTCGGCGGTCATCGTGGGCGCCAACCCGGACGCCCAGCGCATCGTCANCACGATGCGCAAGGAAGCCTGGATGGGCATCCGCGTCGAAGGCTGGTTCGCCACGCATGCCGACCGCAGCAAGCTGACNTCCATTCCCCTGCTGGGCCAAGTCGATGCCCTGGCGCAGTACGTGGAAGACAATCATATCGACCAGGTGTGGATCTCTCTGCCGCTGCGCGAGCAGGGCCAGATCGCCTACATCCTGCGCCGGCTCGAGCACTCGACAGCCGAGATCAAGCTGCTGCCGGACCTGTTTGGCCTGCAGCTGCTGAACCATTCCGTGGACCAGATCGGTGGCCTCCCCGTACTGAACCTGCGCTCCAGCCCGCTCGACGGTGCCGCGCACCTGATCAAGGCGACCATGGACAAGATCCTGGCCTCGCTGATCCTGCTGATGATCTCGCCGCTGATGATCGCCATCGCGATCGGGGTGAAGCTCAGCTCGCCCGGCCCGGTGTTCTTCCGCCAGCTGCGGCATGGCATGGGCGGCAAGCCGATCGAGGTGTGGAAGTTCCGCAGCATGCGGATACACCAGGAAGAGGAAGGGAAGGTTACCCAGGCCCGCAAGGGCGACTCGCGCGTGACTCCGTTCGGCGCATTCCTGCGCCGCACCAGTCTGGACGAACTTCCCCAGTTCATCAACGTGCTGCAGGGAACGATGTCGATCGTCGGCCCGCGTCCACACGCGCTGGCGCACAACGAGCAGTACAAGACCCTGGTGGACCGCTACATGCAGCGGCACCGGGTCAAGCCGGGCATTACCGGCTGGGCGCAGGTCAACGGCCTGCGGGGGGAGACCGACACCCTCGAGAAGATGGCCCGTCGCGTGGAGTACGACCTGTACTACATGCAGAACTGGTCAGTGGAATTCGACCTGCGGATCATCGTGATGACGGTGTTCAAGGGTTTCATCAGCAAGAACGCATACTGAAACAGGACGTCAGATGAAGATCGCCGTTGCCGGCACGGGGTATGTCGGCCTTTCCAATGCCATCCTGCTGGCCCAGCACCACAAGGTCGTCGCCCTGGACATCAATCCGGGGCGGGTCGATGCCATCAATACCCGGCGCTCGCCCATCGAGGACCGCGAGGTCGAGGACTACCTGGCCAACCGCCCGCTGGACCTGGTGGCCACGCTTGATCCGCGGGAAGCCTACGAAGGCGCCGACTTCGTGGTCATCGCCACGCCCACCGACTACGACCCGCAGACCAACTATTTCAACACCAGCTCAGTCGAGGCCGTGATCCGTGACGTGATTGCGATCAACCCGGCCGCCACGATGGTGATCAAGTCTACCGTGCCGGTCGGCTACACCAAGCGCCTGCGCGAGGAGCTGGGTACCGAACAGGTAATTTTCTCGCCGGAGTTCCTCCGCGAAGGCCGCGCCCTGTACGACAACCTGCACCCGAGCCGGATCGTGGTGGGCGAGCGCTCCGAGCGCGCCGCTGCCTTCGCCGCGCTGCTGCAGGAAGGCGCGATCAGCCGCGACGTGCCCGTGCTGTTCACCGACCCCACCGAGGCCGAGGCGATCAAGCTGTTTGCGAACACTTACCTCGCCATGCGCGTGGCCTATTTCAACGAGCTGGACACCTACGCGGCCACCCACGGCCTGGATACCCGCCAGATCATCGACGGCGTATGCCTGGACCCGCGCATCGGCAGCCACTACAACAACCCGTCGTTCGGCTACGGCGGCTACTGCCTGCCCAAGGACACCAAGCAGCTGCTGGCCAACTACCAGGATGTGCCGCAGCACCTCATTCAGGCAATCGTCGACTCCAACACGACGCGCAAGGACTTCATCGCCGACGAGGTTCTCAAGTGCAAGCCGAAGGTGGTGGGCATCCACCGCCTCATTATGAAGGCCGGTTCGGATAATTTCCGCGCGTCGAGCATCCAGGGCGTAATGAAGCGAATCAAAGCCAAGGGCATCGAGGTCATAGTCTACGAACCAGTTCTCACCGAGCCCGAGTTCTTCCGCTCGCGCGTGGTCAACGACTTGCCCTCCTTCAAGGCGCAGTCCGATGTGATCGTGGCAAACCGGATCACGGACGAGCTTCGAGACGTGGCGGAAAAGGTGTACAGCCGTGATCTGTTCGGCGCCGACTAACTTGTAAAGACGACGCTCACATGAAGATTCTAGTAACAGGCGCGGCCGGCTTTATTGGCTTTCACAGCATCAAGCAACTGCTGAAGGCCGGGCATACGATTATCGGCATCGATAATCTCAACAACTACTACGACGTGCGACTCAAGCACGCGCGATTGGAACAGATGGAGGAGGACGCGGGTTTCACCTTCTTAAAGCTGGACTTAGCTGACCGGGAGGGCATGGCTGCGCTCTTCCACGGGCACAATTTCGATTTGGTCCTCCATCTCGGTGCCCAAGCTGGCGTCCGGTATTCGCTTGAGAATCCCTTCGCCTACGTGGACAGCAACCTGACCGGCACCCTAACCGTACTTGAGGGCTGCAGGCACCACAATGTTCAGCACCTTATCTATGCTTCCTCCTCTTCGGTCTATGGCGCCAACACCAAGCAGCCATTCTCCATACAGGACAGAGTGGACTCCCCGGTTTCGCTTTACGCGGCCACCAAGAAGGCTGACGAAATGCTGTGCCAGGCCTATGCCCACCTATATCGATTCCCGATCACCGGGCTTCGCTTCTTTACTGTCTATGGTCCGTGGGGCAGGCCCGACATGGCTTATTTCAAGTTCGCCGACGCAATTATGGCGAACCGGCCAATCGACATTTACAACTACGGCGACATGAAGCGGGACTTCACCTACGTTGACGATATTGTGGCTGGTATAGACAAGATCGTGCATCAAAAGCCCAGCGCGTCGGATGACCCTGTGCCCCACCGTGTCTACAACTTTGGCAACAACCAGCCCGAGCAGTTGATGGATATGGTTTCGCTCTTGGAAGCACGGCTTGGCAAAGTGGCTCGGAAGAACCTGCTGCCGATGCAGCCGGGTGATGTGTACGCCACATATGCCGACATCAGCGATACACAGCGCGACTTCGGCTTCCAGCCCACCGTCAGCCTCTCTGAAGGTCTAGACCGATTCGCTTCTTGGTATCGCAGCTACTACGGTTACAACTAAGCCCAATGAGCAAATCCTCTTCCTACAGTTTTCCCGTCGTCATGGTCGGCGGTTTCCCGACGGCGTCAGTTTCGCGTTTGGAACTGGCCAGGTGCATGACGCAGGATTGCCTACTGGCCAGACAGAATCGCGACCGCTGGGTCCCTAGGGTGGTTTTCTCCTCTAATGGCCAAGGTATCGCGCTGGCCGGACAGGACCCGAGCTTCGCTGCCGTGATGGCACAGGCGGATATCATTCATGCTGACGGCATGCCGGTAGTATTCGCCAGCCGCATGACGCGAGATCCGCTACCTGAACGCATCGCCACGACGGATTTCTTTCATGATGCTGCTAGGGAAGCGGAGGCACACGGCCTTCGCTTCTTCATCCTTGGGGCCAAGGAAGAACAGAACCTCGCTGCGGTCAACGAGATCCGCAGACTCTATCCGAAGGTTGAGATCGTCGGCAGAAGGAACGGCTACTTTTCGCCCGAAGAGGATGACGCCATTTGCGAAGATATCCGCGAGAGCGGAGCAGATGTCCTCTGGGTTGCTCTTGGAAAGCCGAGGCAAGAACAGTGGGCCATCAAGAACAGGGAGAAGCTCAAGGGCGTCGGGTGGATCAAGACATGCGGCGGCTTGTATGCGTTCCTAGCCGGCGATGCCCCTCGCGCACCAAGACTGGCTCAGGCCCTAGGGCTTGAGTGGCTGTACCGCGCGCTACAGGAGCCTAAGCGGCTTGGGCTGCGCTATCTCACGACAAACCCCTACGCCGCTTATCGCCTGCTGTTCCACACCAGGCGGAACTGAGAACTCATGTGATTCATCGCATGAAAATTGCAAACCTATCGCAGGTCAGCAGCCTTGGCGCGGGCCATTCGGACCCGCTAGAAGCTGGTGCATTTCTATTCTTCGCTCTTCTTTCTACCTTTCTTGGAATCGCCTGTTTAGCGGTCGAAAGTCCTCTTCTTCTTCTCGTCGCTTTCTCGACACTTCTGGCATTCTCATTCAAATCCCCAAAGCTCTGCCTCTCCCTGATCCTCGCAGCTGCGATATTCCAAAACACCATCCTTGCGTCACTTTCCGGACACATCCCGAGTGATGACCTGTTCAAGGCATCCCAAGGCGTTAACTTCCTCACCTTCTCCGCATTTGGATCAATATTTGCCGTCGTTTGTTTAACGACAACAGATCCGCGCATCATGCGCCATAAGCGCAAAGTCATGCTTTCGGCCCTACTTCTAGCGGTCCTCGTGGTCTATGTAGCCATCGGAGCAAAGAACGCAAACCTAGCAAGCGCAATAGTTTATTTCCGCCAATCTTCCATACTTTGCTTCGCATTTATTTGCGGACTTTATCTTGGCGCACGAATAAATGAAAAGTTCTTGTGGGATATCTTACTTGTAACAGCGATCATAGTCCTGGCCCTTGGATTCTTCGAATTATTTTTTCCTGACGAATTTTATACACTTCTTCAGGTTGGAAAGTTCAATTCCTTCAAATTTCAGAACAACCCAGAGTTACATCATCCGGAACTGATTGCGAAATCAACCGAGTTCAGCTGGCTCAATCTTACCGGCGATTATGCGCTCGACATAAAAGCTAGGAAGTTGACAGGCCCCACGCTTCACAACATCAGCTTTGGCTATGTGATTGCATTTCTCGCACTAACCTGTCTTTATAGGTCCAGATATTTCCTTTTTCTCGCCAGCATCGGCCTTCTTATTTATGTCGGAGCAAAGGGCCCACTTGCGATCTGCTTGGCAGCACTACTTGTTTTTTCCCTATTGCAGCTCACCAGGACCAAAGCGCGCTCCGCCGAAAAGATCGTCGTAGCGATAGCAGTCGCATACACAGCACTAGTTATTGCCTATGGCATTAAGTCCATTGATCTTCACGTGCTCGGCTTGCTCTCGGGATTGAACAGTATTTTTCATTCGCCGATGGGCCACGGCTTGGGCATGGGGGGGAATCTTAGTGACGCCGCTCGGGCCAGTCGCGATATCGTGGAATATCGCGCCAGCGGTGTGCCATTTGCCATCGAAAGTGCGACGGGCGTTCTGCTGTACCAGATCGGAATCTTCACTTCGCTCCTTATTCTGGTGTTCTTGTCGGCAGCAAAGGGACTCAGATCAGTTGCTGCAAAGGACAGGAAAGCAACCGTATTTGTCGCGTCTCTTTATTTTCTTTTCTGCAACACGCTATTTCAAGAAGAGTCGCTAGCCCCTGCGGCTGCCGGACTCTTCTTCCTCCTGTATGGATTCCTTATTTCCAACAGCGATCGTGTTGAGACCTCCTTGGACAAATTCCCGTAACGAAGCCACCGGAACCTCCTGATGCAAGCGCGCAGAAGCGAAGAAATCGAATCTCTAACTGGGCTGCGCGGTGTCGCCGCGTTGATGGTGGTCCTCTATCACGCGAACGAATCCTTCATTAAGGCGGCCGGCACCGGAGCCATGATGTTCCACGGCAGGCTTTTCGTAGATCTGTTCTACGTTCTGTCGGGCTTCGTAATGTGTCACGTTTATGTGACATCGAAGGAGATTAGCTGGCCCAAATTCTTCGTCGCCAGGTTTGCTAGGATTTGGCCTCTTCACATCGCTACGGCACTGTTTGCTGCACTTGGCCTATTCGCCCTCGGAGGCCCGAGCTCGCCCGAGCTAAATTTTGGGCAGTTCATCAGAGAGCTGACCCTCACTCAGGCAATGCCGTTCATATGGAGGGACACCATCTGGAACTCACCCTCCTGGTCGATCAGCGTTGAGTTCTGGTGTTACTTTCTGGTATTCCCGTTCGCCTATATAGGGGCCAAGAGGCTCAGCACGACCACAATTGTTGTGATGGGTTTCTCGATATTCTTAGTCGCATTGCTGATGCTCTCCTTACTACCGCTCAATCCGGCCAGAGGAGGGGGGGCATTTATTCGTGCCGCTTCGGGCTTTCTGGCAGGTTGGTCAGTGTGGAAGCTCTGCGGTAGCGAAGTCCAGGCGCGCACGAAATCAGTTTCCGCGCCCATCCTCATCCTTTGCTTCTTTGGCCTTACCCAGTTCTACTCAAGAGATATCTCCGACCCATGGTATGCGCTATTGATAGCGCCCGCCATTGTTATTTCTGTGGTCAAATATGATTCGATCGCTAGGAGGTGGCTCGAATCTAGGCCCGTGGTATTTCTTGGGACGATAAGTTACTCGATATATCTTATTCATCCCCTTTTGTTGAAATCTGTTCAGATTGCATTCTCAAAGCTAGGCCTCATCCACTTCGGCTTCGCGACCTTCGCCTCGTGTCTTCTCATTCTGCTGATCCCTGTATCTCATCTTTCCTATCGACTCTTTGAAATGCCGACACGGGCGCTGATTCGGGATCTGATCTCACGGCCGGCCCCGAAGCTCCCACCGGCCGAGGCCCAGTAAGTACAGATTTATGAACTTCCTATTTCGCTCAGTTCAGTTCGGCCTGATGCATATATGGCCTGCACTGGTCCTCTTTTTCTGTGCCGCTTTTCTTCCTGCTTCTGTACTTGGTACAGCGGCCGTCTTTCTGTCGGTCGCGACACTGTTTCGTCCGCTGGTAGGTCTTTCGCTTGGCAGGACCTCCATCCGCTCGGCAGGCGAAGCGTTCGCAACTGGTGGACGCGGAGAGGCTGAGCGCGTCCTCAACCTAGCGACGCGACTGGGATTCCTGGCATCCCTGCTCGGGCTTGCAGGCGCAGCAGTGGCAGTACCATTGGTGCAGCGCGTATACGGCCTTGAAGTTTCCGCCACGACCATCGCAGCGGGCGTCATCTTCATTTACGCCTTCGGCATCACCGAACTTCTTGATGGACTACTCAGGGCGCAAGGTGGGTTCCGACCGTTGGCAGGCGCCGTCGTGGTTAGTCGAATCCTCGGAGTTGCCCTGTTATTGGGGCTGCTCCCGCTAGTTCCGCGCCTTGATGTCTTGTTTCTTATTTTGGCCGTCTCGGAACTACTCTGCATCGCGTTGCTCCACCGGAACTTTATCCCGGCATTTAGGGAGCAGGCTCGTATAACCATTTTCTCGGGTCAGTCCCTGCGGATGCTGCGCGAGTGCGCCCCTGTTGTTGTAAATGCGCTATCGGTCTATCTGTATGCGCGGGCCATGGTCATGGTTGCAGGCCTGCATGATTCGGGTGCGAATCTCGGCGGCTTTGAGATGGCGGTACAGCTAACAAACCTGCCTATGGCCATCACGATCGTGTGTGCATCGGTCATGTCTCCTGTTGTGGCAAGGCTCTATGCCCAAGGCCCGGCGGGCCGCAACCGTGTCGAGGCAGTCGTGTCGTACGCCGCGTCATTTTCCGTGTGGGTCAACATGGTTGCGGCTACCTACCTGATGCTGGTTGGCCCATTCGTTCTGCGCTGGCTGTTTCCGGAGATTGAAGCCGCGCCGCTCATTCTTGCGATCATCGCCCCGCTCGTAGCGCTGAAGGCCTACGCTCAGATCCTGTCCGGCGAGTTGTCTATCGCAACAGGCACCGCTTCCACGGCGGCCCGTATAACAATTGTCTTCGCATTCGTAACTGTGTCGCTGGGCTTCATCCTTTCGAAAATGGATGGTGTTCGTGGAGCGGCTTGGGCGATGCTCATCGCGCATTCGATGGCTGTCGCTGCGACAGTGTTGGTTCTAAGCAAGAGGATGGGACTGAAGCTACGCTACCGCACCGGTAGCAGCTTGGCATTTGCCTTGTGCTGCGCGGCTCCCAGCGCACTGGTGATCTGCTGGTTCAGGACTGAACCCGGAATGGCTGCGCTCGCAGGTTCACTTTGCTTCTTCGCCATTGCACTACTGACTCTTGTCGTGTCTTTCAAGTGCAATCTGCCTTTGCATCAGCCGCTTCTGGATGGATGGAGAATGGTGAAGAGCAAGGGCATTGGTCAGACGGAGGAGTTCCTCGACCTATCGGAGCACGTAGCCGACCTTGGCCACAGTAGTTCGGCGCTGCGTGCCGGCCTTCTCCAACTTATCAAGGATCGGTCACCTTCCGGCCATGCCTTTTGGTTCGACGGCCAAGGTAGCGCAGAAGATGTGCCACTTCAGGACCATGCGGATATCGTCTATAGCACGTACCTCCTAGGTGAGGCTTCTCGTCTGCATCCGAAGGCAGTGGCAGCCTTTTTTGTCCACGTCGGCCAACTCCCCCTCTATGGCAAGAAGAAGGGGGGCGTCAATGCACATCTAACGGCGTATCTACTTGGAGCAATCCGATTACTCGAAGCCTCCGGAATGCCAGGGAATTCGGAAAGTCTTTACAAGGGCTGGCGCAAAGACCTGCTTCTGGATTCGCGTGGACTCCCAAGGTGGCCGCGCGCGTGGACTCACCATATCTGGCGCGTCAGCCACTGGATCGGTGGTGCACCGTCTATCCTGCTCCAGCTCGCCGAGTCTGGAAAGGTAGGTTGGGCCACACACGCCCTGGTTGAAGAAACTCTTGCTCTGTGCGAGAAGAACATCCTTGACCCGAGCACGGGTCTCCTGCGCCCTTACCGAAGTCAGCTGCTCCAGAATATTTTCCGGAAGCTATATCGCCTTCGTCATGACCCCGACATTGCAGATCTTGGTGGCGTGGTTCATCTGCTCTGGGTATTCCATGCATGTGGCCGTCCGTATGCTGCTACGGCTTCGCTCGCTGGGGCTGCCGATCATCAGCTCAAGCGCGCGCCTTTTATGGAAGACATGCCTTATTGCCTAGATTTTGACATTCTCCAGCTGCGCCGTACGGCGCTGGATGTGGACACCTCTACAAGAGCGCGTGGCCGTCGCTTCATCGAGGACTCTCTCGCATTCTTTCGGCAACCAATCAGCTCACGCTTCACGCTTCATAAACTGCCAGGGGCACTAGCCTCGATGCATGAGGCAGCGTTCCTCGCGGATGAAGGCTACGTTGCGGGCCTTTCTGTACAGCGTGTGGACATTATCCGCACCGCTTACTGGCTCTGATCTACGACGTAATTGTTCCAGCCCGCGAAGCGGTCTTCCGCGAGGACAGACATGGCTAGATGGGGCGCCAGTGCTATTCCCCAGCTACGGTTATCTGCGCTTGAGCGCTTGTGTAAGCGAGCACAGTGCCCTGTCTGGGTAGTTTGCTGGGCTTCCCTACGCCGTCTGTCATATTGGGCGACACGTTTCCGGGAACTCTGGCGCTCGGACCAGCTGCGTAGAAAGATCGGCCTAGCATCTTGCCCGTCAACGACTGCTAACGGAGAGGCTAGCACTAGCTCCTGATGCCAGGCCGAGTCGTTCGGGCGGTAGATAAACAAATGCCGATACGCCAATCTGTGCGCTTTGAGCCGCCGTCGTGCACGCGGGTCGGACGTCAGATCGAGCTGGGCCGCATCGTTTCTAGGCGCGGGTAAATTGACACCCGGACCGAGGACTCGGTGGTGATAGAGATAACCTGAGAAGGAACCGGAGCAGGTCCTGTCATCGGGACCTGCAGGGATCTATCTCATCGACGCATTGGATCGGGCATTGCTATCCTTTTCCGCATCTTCTCGCGCTGGATTCCCCATGATCCCCGTCATCCTCTCCGGCGGCTCCGGCACCCGCCTCTGGCCCCTCTCGCGCGAGGCCTATCCGAAGCAGTTCCTGCCGCTGGCCGGTCGCGACACCATGCTCCAGGCGACCTGGAAGCGGGTCGCGCCGCTGGCAAGTTCGGCGCCGATCATGGTCGCCAACGAGGACCACCGCTTCATGGTCGCCGAGCAGCTGCGTGAGGCTGGCTGCACTCCTGCGGCAATCCTGCTCGAGCCGGTCGGCCGCAATACCGCCCCGGCCATCGCCGTGGCCGCGCTGCAGGCCGGCGCCAATGGCGAGGACCCGCTGCTACTGGTCCTGCCGTCCGACCATGTGATCACCGATGCGGCCGCGTTCCGCGTCGCGGTGTCTGAGGCGGCCGGGGCGGCCGAAGCCGGCAAGCTGGTCACCTTCGGCATCGTTCCGACCGGCCCGGAAACCGGCTATGGCTA
>Ga0065721_10052593_pt1 | contig 11568 bp, 10 predicted proteins | sample Mesricmetagenome_FD_59108 | JGI IMG/M metagenome (GOLD analysis project Ga0065721, IMG submission 59108) | Mesophilic microbial community from rice straw/compost enrichment Sample: eDNA_1 v2 (version 2) | ecosystem: Engineered > Solid waste > Grass > Composting > Bioreactor | place: USA: Davis...
GGCAGTCGGCAGTCGGCAGTCGGCAGTCGGCAGTCGGCTTGAAGCCTTCGCATCGGCGGTGCAGTCGTCAAGACCCTTCGACGGGTGTCCCGTCGCCACCCTCCGCAAACCGACTGCCGACTGCCGAACCCCGACTGCCGAACCCGCTATTCCGCCGGAACCTGTTCCGCCAGCTTCTCGCGGAAGGGAGCCGCCGGGTAGATGCCGAGGATGCGCTTTTCGGCGGAGAAGAAGTCGAGTTCCTCGAGCGCCCGGCGCAGCGGAGCGTCGTCCGGGTGACCCTCGACGTCGGCATAGAACTGGGTGGCGAAGAACTGGCCGCCGAGCTGGTAACTTTCCAGCTTGGTCATGTTGATGCCGTTGGTGGCGAAGCCGCCGAGCGCCTTGTAGAGCGCCGCCGGAATGTTGCGCACCCGGAAGACGAAGGTGGTGATGACCGGGCCGTTGCCGGCCGCGGCGTGGGCCGGCGTCTTCGACAGGATGACGAAGCGCGTGGTGTTGTGGGCGGCGTCCTCGACGTCGCGGGCGAGGATGTCGAGGCCGTAGATCTCGGCGGCGCGCGCCGGGGCGAGGGCGGCGCGGGTCGGGTCTCCGGATTCGGCGACGAGGCGGGCGGCGCCGGCGGTGTCGCCGGAGATCTTCGGCGACAGGCCGAGGCTGCGGATGATGCCGCGGCACTGGCCGAGGGCGTGGACGTGGCTCTCGACGGTCTTCAGGCCCTCGAGCGTCGCCCCCTTCGGCGCCATCAGCTGGAAGCGGATCGGCAGGAAGTATTCGCCGACGATGTGGAGCTGCGAATTCGGCAGCAGGTGGTGGATGTCGGCGACCCGCCCGGCGAGCGAATTCTCGATCGGGATCATGGCGAGGTCGACCGACCCGCTCTCGACCGCGACGAAGCAGTCCTCGAAGGTCGGGCACGGCATCGGGGTGCAGTCGGGGTAGACGTCGAGGCTGGCGATCTCTGAATTGGCGCCGCGCTCCCCCTGGAATGCGACGCGCAGGGCGGTGGTCATCTCGGTCTCTTCCAGGTCGGTGCGCTTGCGGCCCTCCGCGAGGGCCGGACTGCCATAGCCGAGGCCCGCCGGGCCCGACAAGCGCAAAGTCGCGCGCCGGGCCGCGCCTCTGGGCCCGGATCGCTCCGGATGCCCTCAGCCGCCGAGCCGGCGGCGGGCTTCCTCGAGGTCGTGGGGCGTGTCGACGCCGAGCGGCACGTCGGCGACGAGGGCGACGTCGATCCGCATGCCGGCCTCGAGCAGGCGGAGCTGCTCGAGCTTCTCGCGCGTCTCGAGTTCGGAGGGCGGCAGATCGACGAAGCGGGCGAGGGCCGGGCGGCGGTAGGCGTAGAGGCCGATGTGGTGGTAGAGCGGCCCGGGGCCGTGGGGCGCGCTGGCGCGGGTGAAATAGAGCGCCCGCATCCGGTCCGGGGCGATCCGGGTGCCGACGACCTTGACGACGTTCGGGTTGGTGCGCTCTTCCTCCACGGTGATCTCGGCGGCGATGGTGGCGACGTCGACCGCGGGATCGGCGAGCGGGGCGAAGCAGGCGCGGATCGCCTCGGGCGCCACGGTCGGCAGGTCGCCCTGGACGTTGACCACCACCTCGGCCTCGCCGTTCGGATCGATCCGGCCGAGCGCCTCGAAGATGCGGTCGGAGCCGCTCGGATGGTCGGACCGGGTCAGGATGGCGTCGCCGCCGGCGGCGCGCACCGCGTCGACGATCTCGGCCGCGTCGGCCGCCACCACCACCGGCCCGATCCCGGCCTCGCAGGCCCGCCGCCAGACGTGGACGATCATCGCCTCGCCGGCGATTTCGGCGAGCGGCTTGCCCGGCAGGCGGGTGCTGGCCATGCGGGCGGGCACGAGGACGACGGCGGAGGGGCGGCGCGGGGAGGAAACGTCGGTCATGGATCGGCGGCCGGATCGCTGCGGCGGCGAAGGCCGCCTCGGGGAGGGAACGCCCATCCATAGACCATCGGCGCGCCGCGGGGAAACAGCGGGAAGCAAACCGCCGGGCGGCGGGATCGGCCCGATCGGCGGCACGCGGCGCGGGCGCCGGGCCGGCTTCTCCCGCGCCGCGGAAAAACAGCTTCTCGGTGGCCGTGAAGCCGGCGGCGGCAAGGCCGTACGGGCCTGTGGTATCGCCGCATCGGGGGGCGAAAATTAGACGTTCTCTATGGACAGGCGCCGCGAAATGTCGATAACGTCCGCTGCGAAGATGGCCGAAAGGCCGTCGTTTTCGGCCTGCTGCGAAGCGGAGATCCGCCCTTCGCCGCGGTGCCTCGGGCGGAGCGGCGCCGAGATGCCGCACCGCACGCGTTGATCCTGGAGCCCTCTCGATATGGATTCTTTCGAGTTCAACAAGATCGCCGGCACGGTGCTCGGCACGCTGCTCTTCGCCATGGGGCTCGGCTTCGTGGCCGAAGGCATCTTCCATGTGGAAGCCCCGGAGCAGCCCGGCTACGTGATCGAGGTGGCCGACGAGGGCGCGGCGGCCGGGGGCGAGGAAGAGGCCGAGCAGCCGATCACCGCCCTGCTGGCGAGCGCCGACGTCGGCAAGGGCGAAGGCGTCGCCAAGAAATGCGCCGCCTGCCACGACTTCACCAAGGGCGGCCCGAACAAGACCGGCCCCAATCTCTGGGGCGTCCTCGGCCGCACCCCGGGCACCCATGAGGGCTTCGGCTATTCCGGCGCGATGGTCGAGTTCGGCAAGTCGCACACCTGGAATTTCGAGACCCTCAGCGACTTCATCCACAATCCGAAGGCCGACGTTCCGGGCACCTCGATGGGCTTCGCCGGCATCAAGAAGCCCGACGAGCGCGCCAACCTCCTCGTCTACCTGCACTCGCTGTCGGACGCGCCGGAGCCGCTGCCGACGGAGTGAGTCTCGGGTTTCGCCCGACCGAGGACCCGTCGATAGAAAAGCCTCGCCGATTCGATTTCGGCGAGGCTTTTTCGTATCGGCAGTTCAACGCAGCCGGCGACGACGGGGGTGCGGACGCTCCCCCTCCCCGACGGTCGCCTTCGCGACCCGGCCGAGGCGGGGGCCGCGACGGCCGAGGCCGCTCACACCGTCTTGTCGACGTGCTCGGCGGCGCCTTCGCCGGCCGCTCCCGGCTTGGGGCCGCCGCGGGCGACGCCGACCATCGCCGGACGCAGCACCCGCTCGCCGATGACGTAGCCGTCCTGGACGACCTGGACCACCGTTCCCGAAGCGACTTCCGGATTCGGAACCTCGAACATCGCCTGGTGGAAATTCGGGTCGAACCGTTCGCCGGTCGGCGAGATCTTGCGCACGCCGAATTTCTCGAAGCTCGCCAGCAGGCCGCGCTCGGTCATCTCGACGCCTTCGAGCAGCGCGGTGAGGGCGGCGTCGGCGCCGGCCCGGGTTTCGGCGGGAACGGCGTCGAGGGCGCGGCGCAGGTTGTCGCCGACCTGCAGCATGTCGCGGGCGAAGTTGGCCACCGCATACTGGCGGGCGTCCTTGACCTCGCGCTCGGTGCGCCGGCGCAGGTTCTCCATTTCGGCCAGCGTGCGCAGCAGCTGGTCCTTCATCTCGGCGATCTGGGTCTCGGCGGCGGTGCCGGCGGCCTTCGGCTCCGCGGCGGTCTCGGCCGCGGCCTCGCCGGCGTCGACCGGCGTCTCGTCGGTCCGGTTGTCGTCGCTCATCGTCGTCCTCTCCACTCGATCGGGCCGCCGCGGCGCCCTCGCGGCGAGCGCGTGACGGTTCGGGCGGCGAAAGGGGCTGTCGGCGCCCGATATCAGCGTTCGGCCGGGAAAAATCAAGTCGCGAGACGGCCGGTGGCGGCGGGCGCCACCTCGGCGGGGCGCCTCCGACCTGCCGCCGTCCCGCGGCTGCCGCCGTGCGGGCACCTCCCCGTCCCCTCGCCGACCGGAGCCGCGGCGGGCCGGCGTCAGCCCAGCATCCGGCTGACGAGGCGGGCGGTGTAGTCGACCATCGGCACGATGCGGGCGTAGTTGAGCCGGGTCGGGCCGATGACGCCGACGACGCCGACCACCCGCTGCTCGCTGTCGCGGTAGGGCGCGGCGACCAGCGAGGAGCCGGACATCGAGAAGAGCTTGTTCTCCGAGCCGATGAAGATGCGCACGCCGTCGCCGGAATCGGCGAGGCCGAGCAGCTGGATCAGGTCCTGCTTGGTCTCGAGGTCCTCGAACAGCAGGCGGACCCGTTCCAGATCCTCGAGCGCGCGCAGATCTTCCAGCAGGTTGGCGCGGCCGCGCACGATCAGCGTCTCCGGCCGCCCGCCCGACGCCTGGCTCCAGCTGGCGAGGCCGGTGTCGACCACCTTCTGCGTCAGCGCGTCGAGTTCGGCGCGGTGACGGCTGATGTCGCGTTCCAGTTCCGCGCGCGCCTCCGACAGGGTGCGGCCGCGGATGTGGGCGTTGAGATAGTTGGAGGCCTCGGCGAGGGCGGAGGGCGGCAGGCCGGCAGGCAGGTCGACGAGGCGGTTTTCGACGGCACCGTTCTCGGCGACCAGCACCACCAGCGCCCGCGTCGGCTCGATGCGCACGAACTCGATGTGCTTGAGCACCATGTCGGCCTTGGCGGTGAGCACGACGCCCGCCCCGCGCGACAGGCCGGACAGCATCTGGCTCGCCTCGGTCAGCACCGATTCCATCGAGGCGGTGCGGCCGGAACCGCGGACCTGCGCCTCGATCGAGACCCGCTCCTCGGCGGTGAGGTCGCCGATCTCCAGCATGGCGTCGACGAAGAAGCGCAGGCCGCGGTCGGTCGGCAGGCGGCCGGCGCTGGTGTGCGGCGCGAAGATCAGGCCGGCGCGTTCGAGGTCGGACATGACGTTGCGCACCGAGGCCGGCGACAGCGCCATCGGCAGCATCCGCGAGAGATTGCGCGAGCCGACCGGCTCGCCGGTCTCGAGATAGCTCTCGACGACGCGGCGGAAGATCTCGCGCGAGCGCTGATCGAGATCGCGCAGCAGGGAGGGTGTTTCCGGTGTCGAGGCGGGCTGTCCCATGAAGGTGGCGAAGATTCCGTCTGCTCTGTGCTTCCCCCAATATGGGGGACATCCCGCCGCAAATAAACAGGCTTTCGGCCGCGAAGTCCGCCTCCGGCCTCCGGTTCGCCGCCGCGCGCCGCTTTCTCCGCTTTGCCTCGCCCGGGCCATTCGCTACAAGGCGCCGATCACGGATCGACAATCGCGAAAGACGTCTCTGCCATGCGCCCATCGAAGAGAGCCCCGGACGAGTTGCGCCGCGTCAGCCTGGAGCGGGCCGTCTCCAAGCACGCCGAGGGCTCCTGCCTCGTCAAGTTCGGCGACACCCACGTGCTCTGCACCGCCAGTCTCGAGGACCGGGTGCCGCCGTGGCTGCGCGGCGGCGGCAAGGGCTGGGTCACCGCCGAATACGGCATGCTGCCGCGCTCGACCGACGAGCGCATGCGCCGCGAGGCGAGCGCCGGCAAGCAGTCGGGCCGCAGCCTCGAGATCCAGCGCCTGATCGGCCGCTCGCTGCGCGCGGTGGTCGACCTCGTCGCCCTCGGCGAGAAGCAGATCACCGTCGACTGCGACGTGATCCAGGCCGACGGCGGCACCCGCACCGCCGCGATCACCGGCGGCTTCGTCGCCCTCCACGACTGCCTGACCTGGATGCGTGCGCGCAACATGATCGGCGACAAGGTGATCAAGGACCACGTCGCCGCGATCTCCTGCGGCATCCACCAGGGCGTGCCGGTGCTCGACCTCGACTACGCCGAGGATTCCACTGCCGAGACCGACGCCAACTTCGTCATCACCGGCACGGGCGGCATCGTCGAGATCCAGGGAACGGCCGAGGGCGCGCCTTTCTCGGAGGAGGAATTCGCGGCCCTGCTCGGCCTCGCCAAGACCGGCGTGACCCGGCTGGTCGAACTGCAGAAGCTGGCGCTCGCCTGACGCGGCCGGCCCTCGCCGCCGGTCAGCCGGTGACGAGAGCGCTGCGGATCAGCCCCTCGCGGACCTTGTTCTTGTGCTCGGCGACCATGCCGGGAATGAGGAAGGCGTCGACCAGCACCCAGATCGCGGTGCCGAGCAGCAGGACGAAGCCGACGCCGACGGCGGAGAGCAGCACGCCGGCGAGCGTCAGCACGAGCAGGCCGGTCCCGGACCGCGTGTGACCGAGATAGAAGCGGTGGACGCCGAGCCCGCCGAGAAAGAACCAGATGAGATAGGCGGCGCCGGTCGACTTCGCCTCGTTGGTCACGCGCTGTTCGATGAGGATCTGCTGTTCGGTGGTGAGCGCCATGGCGGTGAGCCCCCAATTGGTTGTGTGCCGGAAGGCTTCACATTTTAAGATTGCATTCCCGCCTCTTGCAATCCCTCCGCGCGAGGCGACAGGATGCGGCGACGAGCGAGGATGAGACTGCGATGACCTCCACCACCCCGTCGGCCTCCATGACCCCGTCGACGCCGGCGGCGCGGCGGATCGACGGCAGGCGCCTGCTCGTCGCCAGCCACAACAAGGGCAAGATCCGCGAGCTCGAATTCCTGCTCGGCGGCCTGACGCTCGACCTCGTCACCGCCGGCGAACTCGGCCTGCCCGAGCCCGAGGAGACCGGCACCACCTTCGTCGAGAACGCGCGGATCAAGGCGCTCGCGGCCGCGACGGCGGCCGGCGAGGTGGCGCTCTCCGACGACAGCGGGCTCTGCGTCGAGGCGCTCGGCGGCGCGCCCGGCGTCTACACCGCCGACTGGGCCGGCCCCGACCGCGACTGGGACCGGGCGATGCGGCTGGTCGAGGAGGAGCTGCAGAAGGTCGGCGCCACGGCGCCGGAGCAGCGCCGGGCGAAATTCGTCTCGCTGCTCTGCCTCGCCTGGCCGGACGGCCACACCCAGGAATATCTCGGCGAGCGCGAGGGCACCCTCGTCTGGCCGCCTCGGCGCGGACCGATCTCCTACGGCTACGACCCGGTGTTCATGCCGGACGGCGAGGACAAGACCTTCGGCCAGATGACGGCGGAGGAGAAGCACGGCTCGATCTGGACCGCGCCCGGCCCGCTGTCGCACCGCGCCCGCTCGGTGAAGAACCTCGTCGCCGGTGCTTTCCCGGAGGGCATCCGGCCGTGAGCCTCGCCGACCTCCGCGCGTCTTCGTCCCCTTCCACAACGGCCGGCGGCCTCGCGCGCCACGCCGCGGCGGGTGCCGGCACGCCGGCGGTCGGTTTCGGCGTCTACGTGCACTGGCCGTTCTGCGCGGCCAAGTGCCCCTATTGCGACTTCAACAGCCACGTCCGCCACGTCGCGCCCGACCAGAAGCGCTTCGCCGCGGCGCTCGTGCGCGAGCTCGGCCACTTCGCGGAACGCACCCCCGGCCGGCGGGTCACCTCGGTCTTCCTCGGCGGCGGCACGCCGTCGCTGATGGCCCCCGAAACGGTCGAGACCGTGCTCTCGGCGATCGCCGGCTACTGGAGCGTCGACGAGGCGGCCGAGATCACCATGGAAGCCAACCCGTCGTCGGTGGAGGCGGAACGGTTCCGCGGCTACCGCGCCGCCGGCGTCAACCGGCTGTCGCTCGGCGTCCAGGCGCTGCACGACGCCGACCTCAAGGCCCTCGGACGACTGCACGACGCCGCGACCGCGCTCGCCGCGATCGAGACGGCGCGGGCGACCTTTCCGCGCCTCTCCTTCGACCTGATCTACGCCCGCCCCGGCCAGACGCCGCAGGCCTGGGAGGCGGAGCTGACCCGCGCGCTCGACCTCGCCGCCGACCATCTCTCGCTCTACCAGCTCACCATCGAGCCGGACACCGCCTTCGCCGCGCTGCACGCCGCCGGCAAGCTGCAGATCCCCGACCCCGACCTCGCCGCCGACCTCTACGCCCTCACCCAGCAGGTGACGGAAGCGCGCGGTCTGCCGGCCTACGAGATCTCCAACCACGCCGTGCCCGGCGCGGAGAGCCGCCACAACCTGACCTACTGGCGCTACGGGGAATATGTCGGCGTCGGCCCCGGCGCCCACGGCCGCCTCGCCTCCGGTGCCGGCGTGTCCGCGCAGATCGGCGGCGGGCCGGACGAAGCCACCGGCCGCGTCGCCACCGTCACCGAGCGGTCGCCGGAAGCCTGGCTCGCCGCCGTCGAGGCGGAGGGCCACGGCGTCGTCTTCGAGGAGGAGATCGTCGGCGAGAGCGCCGGCGACGAGATGCTGGTGATGGGCCTGCGTCTCCTCGAAGGCATCGACCCCGCCCGCTACACCGCCCTCTCCGGCCGAACCCTCGACCCGCGCCGCCTCGCGGACCTTCAGGCCCACGGCATGGTGGAGGAACTCCCGAACGGCCACCTGCGCGCCACCCGGGAGGGCTGGTTCGTGCTCGACGCGGTGGTGGCGGACCTCGCGGCGTGAGAATCGGGAAGATGGAAAGTCGCCGATGAGAATTTCCGCTTCCCGCTGCACCCGGAGCCAGCGCCGATGAATGTTGTGGTTACGGCAAGGTGAGAATGGAACCGCCCCGACTCGGGAATAAAGGGAGTCTAGAGGAATGGACGAGATTTATTATCAGATAAGAACACTGGCAATGGCATTATCGTTTATAACATTTATTATTATCGGCCTTGCTAATAAGTACATTTTAGCAAGAGAATATCATTGCAATCCATCAATGCGCCCATATATAAATAAAGTCTTTATATTGTACTTTCCAAAACCAAATTGCCCGGAACATATATTACGACCCTCCAGAATACTTACAAGAATAGCGCTCCTTTCGTTGTTATCCTTTATTGTTATAGAGTATGCGACTCCCTCTGGTAGGGTTGATCTCGAAGGTAAGATGCGTTTTGTGGATTGATTCTATTTTCGGATCATCGTGAGTGTATTTGTATTGTATGCAGGACAAGAGCTTGAAGGGGCGGCGGCACGGCAGGGCGTGTTGACCCGATTCCCGATCCCACGCTGCTCCTGATCCCACGCTGCTCGATGCCCCGCAGCGCCTTCGCCCTTTCGACGCCCCCCTCACGCCCCCGCGAAGGCCCTGACCGGCGCCTGCACCAGCCGCGGCACGCCGCCGGTGACGGCGTAGATGGCGAGGCCGCGGTCGTTGGTGCCGTCGGAGTTGAAGCGGAACAGGCCGTTGACCGAGGAGATGAAGCCCTGGCGGTTGGCGATGATCGCCGGCTCGAAGCGGCGCGGGCCGGCCTGTTTGACGAGACCGCAGGCGAGCAGGGCGGCGTCGTAGGCGAGGCTGGCCTTGGGGAAGGGCGCGAGGCCGAAGGCGACGCGGTAGCGCCCGGCGAAGGCCTCGTGGCGATCGAGCTCGGGGGCCGGGAACAGGCCGCCGGACAGCGCGGCGTTGCCGGTCACCGCCGGGTCGTTCCACTGGCCGGAGCCGAGATAGGTGACGGTGGAGGGCGAGAGGCCCGCCGCCGTCAGCGCCCGGGCGGCCTCGCCGATGGTCGGCGCGCCGTCGGGCAGGAACAGCGCCTCGATCTGGTCGCGGTTGGCGGCGAGGGCGGAGATGCGGGCCGGCAGGTCGGCGGCGGTCTCGAAGCGCTCGACCTGGACGATGCGCACGTTGCGCGCCGCCGCACTCTGGCGCAGGCCCGCTTCGGCGAGGTTGCCGGCGGCCGAGGCCGAGATCAGCGCCGCGACCGAACGCTTGCCCATGACCGAGGCCTGGGTCACCATCTGGCGGACCTCGTCGCCGATCAGGAAGCCCATGATGTAGACGCCCGGCCCGGCGACGCTCGGGTCGGACGAGAAGGCGATCACCGGCACGTTGGCGGCGCGGGCGACCGGCCCGGCGCCGCGCACCTCGGCCCCGAAGAACGGCCCGAGGATAAGTTCGGCCCCCTCGGCGAGCGCCTGCTGGGCGGCGAGCTGGCCGCCCTCGGTGGTGCCGCCGGAATCCTTGACGAGGATGGTGACGTCGGCACCGACGAAATCGTCGAGCGCCATCGCCGCGGCGTTGCGCAGGGCCGTCGCGATCGTGGCGCCCTCGCCGCCGGCCGAGCGCGGCACCAGCAGCGCCACCTTGACGCTGCCCGTGCCGATGACGTCGCCCGACGGCAGCCGCGTCGCCGGGCCGGCCGGCAGGGTCGGGGCGATCGGTCCGCCGAGCTGGCCGCCGTCGTCGGTCGGCCCCGACAAAGGCGTGCATCCGGCGAGGCCGAGCGTGCCGGCCCCCACCATCGCCAGGACCTGCCGGCGCGATGCCCCGGCCGGCCGCAGCGCGCGGCTTTCGTCGTCGTAGCCCATGGCTCGTCCGCCTCCCTCGCAAGCCGGAACCGGACACGGCGCCACCCCGATCGGCGCCCGCATCCGGACGATGTCCGTCGATCCCGCCCGCGACTCCCGCCAAGGGGTGCCTCGCCGCCGGCGGCATCACGCTTCATCTGACGGACTCCCAAGGCTTTTTGCAACACGGGCCGCCGATTTTTCCTCGAATCGGCGAAACCGCCGCCCGCCGACCGCCGCGCCGCCCTCGTCGTCTCCCGGCCGGGGCGCCGTTCGGGCCACCGTTCGAGACGACGCCGGGACCACCGGAAACGTTGCGGGCGGGACGGCGCCGCCCCGTCCGTGCTAGAGCCTCCCTGCCAGAGCCTCGTCGACCAGAGGCGCACGAGGGACCCCGGATGGCGCAGCGACGCCCCGACGAGCCGCAGACATCGCCGCGACAGGAAACGGGGCCGGAGCCGCGCGAGCGGTCGCCGGGCTATTCGATCGACGGTGCCCACTTCCCCGCTCCCACGCTCGCCCCCGGCCTCTATCCGGTGGCGACGCCGATCGGCAATCTCGCCGACGTCGGCCTCCGGGCGCTGCAGGTGCTGGCCGCCGCCGATCTGATCGCCTGCGAGGACACCCGCGTCAGCCGCGTGCTGCTCGATCGCTACGGCATCCGCCGGCCGCTCGTCGCCTATCACGAGCACAACGCCGCCCGCGAGCGGCCCCGGCTGCTGGCCGCCTTGACGCTCGGCAAGGCGGTGGCGCTGATCTCCGACGCCGGAACGCCGCTGATCTCCGACCCCGGCTATAAGCTGGTCGAGGAGGCGCTGGCCGACGGACACGCGGTGACGCCGATCCCCGGCGCCTCGGCGCTGCTCGCCGCCCTCCTCGCCAGCGGCCTGCCGACCGACGCCTTCCTGTTCGCCGGCTTCCTGCCGTCGAAATCCGGGCAGCGGCGCCAGAAGCTCGGCCGCTTCGCGGATCTGCCGGCGACTCTCGTCTTCTACGAATCGCCGCACCGCGCCGCCGAGACGCTGGCCGACATGGCCGCGGTTCTCGGAGCCGACCGGCCGGGCGCCCTCGCCCGCGAACTCACCAAGCGGTTCGAGGAGGTGCGGCGCGGCACGCTCGCCGAACTCGCCGCCTCGGCGCGGGACCAGCCGCCGCGCGGCGAAGTCGTGCTGCTCGCCGGCCCGCCGATCGACAAGGCCGCCGGCGGCGACGACCTCGACGCCATGCTGCTCGACGCGCTCGCGACGATGCCGATGGGCCGGGCCGCCGGCGAGGTCGCCCGCGCCACCGGCCGCTCGCGCAAGGAGGTCTACGCCCGGGCGCAGACGCTGAAGGCCGTCGCCGGCGCCGCTCCCTCCGGCGAAGCGGACGGAGCCGACGACGACGAGC
>Ga0065721_10005941_pt1 | contig 11566 bp, 11 predicted proteins | sample Mesricmetagenome_FD_59108 | JGI IMG/M metagenome (GOLD analysis project Ga0065721, IMG submission 59108) | Mesophilic microbial community from rice straw/compost enrichment Sample: eDNA_1 v2 (version 2) | ecosystem: Engineered > Solid waste > Grass > Composting > Bioreactor | place: USA: Davis...
GCTCCGCGACGACGCGCCGAGCCGCCGTGGCCATCCCCCCCGCCTCGAAGCCGGCATCCGCCGAGGACGTCGCGGTCGCGGTGGCCGACACCCCGTCGGCCGCGGTCGTCGCCGCCAAGCCCGTCGCGAAGGCGGCCCGCGCGCCGCGGCCGAAGGCGCTCGCCGTCGCCGCCTCCAGCGGATCCGCCCTCTCGGTGCGCGGACTCACGAAGCGCTTCGGCTCGATCACGGCCGTCGACTCCGTCGACCTCGAGGTCGAGACCGGCACGTTCTACGGCTTCGTCGGCCCCAACGGCGCCGGCAAGACGACGACGCTCGCCATGATCACCGGCCTCCTGCGCCCCGACGCGGGCGTCGTGCGCGTGCACGGGGTCGACGTCTGGCAGAACGCCGCCGTCGCGAAGAAGTCGCTCGGCGTGCTCCCCGACCAGTTGCGGCTCTTCGACCGCCTCACGGGCGCCGAGTTCCTCCACCACGCGGGCGCCCTGCGCGGCCTCGACCGCGCGACGATCGCCCAGCGCGTCGACGACCTCTCCGCCGCGTTCGGCCTCCGCCACGCCCTCGACCGGTTCGTCTCCGACTACTCCGCGGGGCTCGTGAAGAAGATCGCGATCGCCGCCGCGATGATCCACTCGCCGCGGCTGCTCGTGCTCGACGAGCCGTTCGAGTCGGTCGACCCCGTCTCGGCGAACGTCGTCATCGGCATCCTCAAGAAGTACGCGCAGGCGGGCGGCACGGTGCTGCTGTCGAGCCACAGCATGACACTCATCGAGCGCACGTGCGACGCCGTCGCGATCATCGCCGACGGCCGGATGCTCGCGGCCGGCCCGCTCGACGAGGTGCTCGCGGGGCAGAGCCTCGAGGCGCGCTTCGTCGAACTCGCGGGCGGCGCGACCGCGGTGGAGGGCATGGAGTGGTTGCAGAGCTACTCCGACTGAAACTGCGGCTGCTCGCCAACTCCTTCCGGGTCCCGCGCTCGGCGGGGTGGGCGGGCGTCGGCGTGCTGCTCGCGGTGCTCCTCGTGACGGTCCTGTGGGTCGGGGCGGCGGTCGCGGCCGAACTCGACGCCGTCACGCGCGTGCGCATCGTCGTCGTCGCGGGCGCGCTCGTGTCGCTCGGGGCGTTCTTCGTGCCCGTCCTCGTCGCGCGCAGCCACCTGCTGCCGCCGCGGGCGCTGCGGCTGTTCGGACTCTCGCCGGGGGCCATCGGGGCCGCCATCCTGCTGCTCACGTTCGTCGGACCCGCGCTGCTGCTCCTCCCGATCGCGCTCACCCCGCTGTTCGTCTGGGACGGGCCGGAACGCGGCTACGCGATCGCCGCGGTGCCGCTCATCGTGCTCGAGGGGGTGCTCGCGGCGCGCGTCGGCGTCGTCGTCGGGGCGGTGCTCAAGTACCGCCCTCTCGCAAGCGGCATCCTCAAGCTCGTCGTCGGGCTGCTCTTCGTCGGCGGGCTCGCCGTCATCGCCGCGCACGTCGCCCCGGTCGTCGCGGCGCTCCTGCCGGGCACGTGGTGGCCGATCACGGTGGGCGCGGTGCTCGCGCTCGCGCCGTTGCGGTCGCCCCTCATCGCCGAGACGCTCTCGTACGTGCCGGTCGGGGCGTTCTGGCGCGCCCCCGCGCACGCGTTTGCCGAGCGCCCCGACCTCGTGCAGCAGGACCTCGCCCTCGGCGCCCTCGCGATCGCGGCGCTCGCCGGGTTGTGGATCGCGTCGCTCGTCTACATGCTGCGACCCACCCGCCGCGTCGCCCGCGAACGCGTCGCCCTCGTACCGGGCTGGTTCCGCCGTCTCCCGTCGACCCCGACGGGCGCCGTCGCCGCGCGCAGCTTCACCTACTGGCGCCGCGACCCGCGCTACCGCGCCGCCCTCGTCGTGCTGCCCGTGCTGCCGATCGTGACGCTCCTCGCGATGTGGATCGCCGGCATCCCGTTCCCGATCGCGGTGCTCGTGCCGCTGCCGCTCGTCGTGCTGCTGCTCGCCTGGGGCACCCTGCACAACGACGTCGCCTACGACTCGACCGCCGTGTGGACGCACCTCGCGGCGCAAACCCGCGGCGTGCACGACCGCGTCGGGCGGATGCTTCCGGTGCTCGCGATGGGCATCCCCGTCGTGCTGATCGGCGTGCCGCTCACGGCGTGGCTCGCCGGCGACCCGATGGTCGCGCCCGCCGTGCTCGGCGTCTCCGGGGCGCTCCTCCTCGGCGGCGTCGGGGTGTCGAGCCTCCTCTCCGCCGCCTACCCGTACCCCGCGACCCGGCCGGGCGACGCGGCGTTCCAGCAGCCCCAGGTCGCCGGATCCACCGGCAGCGGCGTGCAGGCGGCGTCGATCGTGCTGACCCTCCTCGTGGCCGCACCCGCCATCCTGTCGCTCGTGCTCTTCGTGATGGGGATGGTCGGGCCGTGGACGTGGATCGCCCTCGGCGTCGGGCTCGGCTTCGGCGCGCTCGTGCTGCTCGTCGGCATCCGCGTCGGCGGAGCCGTCTACGACCGGCGGCTTCCCGAGTTGCTCGAGTTCGCGCAGCGGCACTGACGCGGGGGCCGTGCGCGGGGTGGGCCGTGCGGCGGGTGGGCCGTGCGGGCGGCCGCGGGTCGCCGTACCCTGGGATCATGGCCGAACTCGATCGTGGACCCGACACCGTCGGGGGTGGCACCGACACCCTCGACCGCGAACTCGAGAAGCTGCTCGAAGACGCCCAGCTCGAGGACGGCGACCACGAGCGCTTCTCGCACTACGTGCCGAAGGACAAGATCCTCGAGTCGGCGATCACCGGCAAGCCCGTGCGCGCCCTGTGCGGCAAGAAGTGGATCCCGGGTCGCGACCCCGAGAAGTTCCCCGTCTGCCCCGACTGCAAGAAGATCTACGAGCGTATGAAGCGCTGACCCCCGCGCGGGGTCCTCCCGAGGGGTTTGCGGCCGCGAGATATCCCATATGGGATGCCTCGCCGGGATCGTTATCCCATTCGGGATGACGATGCACCGGTGAGACCGTTCACCGTCGCCCAGGCCCGTCGCGAGGGAATGTCGGATGCGCGCATCCGATCGTCCGAGTTCGCGGCCCCGTTCCACGGCGTCCGGGCGGCGCACGGCGTGGAACGCGATGTCACCGCTCTCGCACACGCGTATGCCGTCAAGATGCGGCGCGACGCGGTGTTCTCGCATGTGACGGCGGCCCAGCTGCTGGGGCTCCCGCTCCCGTCCCGCTTCGGGCCGTCGCCCCTGCACGTCCTCGTGCCGACGGGTACGGCACCGGTCCGAGGTCGTGGGATCCGCGGACACCACGCCGAGCGGATGCCCGAGCCGGTCCGCCTCGACGGGCTGCGCGTGCTCCCCCCGGCCGAGACGTGGGCGACGCTCGGCGCTCACCTCGAGGTGCCGGATCTCGTCGCGGTCGGCGACGCGATCATCGTGCGCGATCCGGCATCCGTGGGCCACGCTTCCCTCACGCGGTTGCGGGATGTGCTCGAGGGATGGCGGAGCACCCGTGGTTCGGTGGCCCTCCGCGGGGCGATCGACGGCATCCGCCTGGGTGCGGCGTCTCGGCCCGAGTCGCTTCTGCGGGTGCTGCTCACTGCCGCCGGATTCCCGGAGCCCGTGCTCAACCTGCGGGTGCCGGGGTCGGCATCCATCGTCGACTTGGCCTGGCCCGAGTTGCGGTTCGGCATCGAGTACGACGGCGGGTATCACCGCTCAGCGCGGCAGTACGGCGTGGACCTCGGTCGCCAGGAGGCGATTCACGACCTCGGGTGGCTCCTGATGCGAGTCCGCAAGGAAGAGTTGTTCGGCGATCCGCTTCTCGTGGTGGAGCGGGCGAGGAGACGGTTCGCCCATCGCGGATACGTGCTTCCGGCGGTCGAGATATCGCAAACCGTCGTTCCGCGGCCGTGAGTTATCCCATATGGGATGACTCACACCCCACCCCGCACACCGAGGGGGCCGGCGCGGTCACACGTAGACGGTGGGGATGACGGGCTCGCCGCGGGAGAGGGCGAACGCCGCGAAGGGCAGCTCCGCGATCGCGGCGGTGTGGTGTTCCCGGGCGGCGGCGACGCCCTCGGGGCCGAGGTGGGCGGCGTCCACGGCGCCGTCGGTGACGAGGTCGACGAGGAGGCCGCGTCCGGGCTTGGGGAGCGACTCGGGCTCCTCGACGTAGATCGTCTCCTCGACGGCGACGCCGTGGTCAAGGGTGCGCACGGGAACCTTCCGCCCGCCGACGGTCGCCTTGCCGTCGCTGCGCTTGCCGACGCCGACCCAGGATCCGTCGTCGGTCTGGCGGGCGACGAGCTTGTAGACCATCCCGGAGGCGGGGGACCCGGAGCCGGTGACGAGGGAGGTGCCGACACCGTAGGAGTTGACGGGCGCCGCGCGGAGGGCCGCGATCGTGTACTCGTCGAGGTCGTTGGTGACGGTGATGCGCGTCTCGGTCGCGCCGAGGGCGTCGAGCTGCGCGCGCGCGGCGGCGACGACGGTGGGGAGGTCGCCGGAGTCGATCCGGATGGCGCCGAGCGTCGGGCCGGCGACCCGAACGGCCGTCTCGATGCCCGTCTCGATGTCGTAGGTGTCGACGAGGAGCGTCGTGCCGGGGCCCATCGCCTCCACCTGCGCCTGGAACGCCTCCTCCTCGCTGTCGTGCAGGAGCGTGAAGGAGTGCGCCGCGGTGCCCATCGTCGGCACGCCCCACGCGCGGCCCGCCTCGAGGTTCGAGGTCGCGGCGAACCCGGCGATGTAGGCGGCGCGGGCGGCGGCGACGGCGGAGCGCTCCCCGGTGCGGCGCGAGCCCATCTCGGCGAGCGGGCGGCCGTCGGCGGCGGCGACCATGCGCGCGGCGGCGGAGGCGACGGCGGAGTCGTAGTTGAGGATGCTGAGCGCGAGCGTCTCGAGGATGACCCCTTCGGCGAAGCTCGACTCGACGACGAGCAGCGGCGACCCGGGGAAGTACACCTCGCCCTCGCGGTAGCCGGAGATCGTCCCGGTGAACCGGAACGACGCGAGCCAGTCGAGGGTCTCGGCGGAGACGACGGAGTGCTCGCGCAACCAGGCGAGTTCGGCATCCTCGAATCGGAAGGCGGCGAGCTGTTCGAGCAGGCGCCCGGTGCCGGCGACGACGCCGAAGCGGCGGCCGGAGGGCAGACGTCGGGTGAAGAGCTCGAACACGCACTCCCGGTGCGCGGTGCCGTCGCGCAGCGCCGCGTCGATCATGGTGAGCTCGTAGCGGTCGGTGAGAAGCGCGCTCGTCACCCTCCGAGCCTAGCGACGCCGGTAACTTAGGAGCGTGACCCCCCGGACGGATGCCCCTGTCGGCGTCTTCGACAGCGGGGTCGGCGGACTCACGGTGGCCCGCGCGATCCTCGACCAGCTGCCGCGCGAGGCGATCCTCTACGTCGGCGACACGAAGCATTCGCCCTACGGTCCGAAGCCGATCGCCGAGGTGCGGGCCTACGCCCTCGAGGTGCTCGACGACCTCGTCGCGCAGGGCGTGAAGGCGCTCGTGATCGCCTGCAACACCGCGAGCGCGGCGATGCTGCGGGATGCCCGCGAGCGTTACGAGGTGGCGTTCGGCATCCCGGTGGTGGAGGTCATCCAGCCGGCGGTGCGCGCGGCGGTGCGGGCGACCCGGAACGGGCGGATCGGGGTGATCGGCACGGCCGGCACGATCCAGTCGCGCGCCTACGACGACGCGTTCGCCGCGGCGCCGGGCGTCGACCTGTTCACGCAGGCGTGCCCGCGGTTCGTCGAGTTCGTCGAGGCGGGGGTGACGAGCGGCGAGGAGCTCTTCGCCGTCGCGGAGGAGTACCTCGCGCCGCTGACGTCCGCCGACATCGACACCCTCGTGCTCGGCTGCACGCACTACCCGCTCATGTCGGCCGCCATCCAATACGTCATGGGCCCGGGCGTGCGACTCGTGTCGAGCGCGGAGGAGACGGCGGCGGATGTCTACGGGCGCCTCGTCTCCGCGGGCCTCGAGCGCACCGACCCGACGCCTCCGCGGCACTCCTTCGAGGCGACCGGCGACGACGGCGCCGCGTTCCAGGCCCTCGCTCACCGCTTCCTCGGTCCGGAGGTCTCGCGCGTCGAGACGTTCGAGACCGGCACGATCCCGACGATTGGACTCTCATGACCGACATCACGCGCGCCGACGGCCGCACTCCTGACGCGCTGCGCGAGATCACGATCGAGCGCGGCTGGAGCGCGCAGGCCGAGGGCAGCGCCCTCATCTCGTTCGGCAACACGAAGGTGCTGTGCACGGCGTCGTTCACGAACGGCGTGCCGCGCTGGCTGACCGGCAAGGGCAAGGGCTGGGTCACGGCGGAGTACGCGATGCTCCCGCGTGCGACGAACGACCGCTCCGACCGGGAGAGCGTGAAGGGGCGCATCGGCGGCCGCACGCACGAGATCTCGCGCCTCATCGGCCGGAGCCTGCGCGCGATCATCGACACGAAGGCGCTCGGCGAGAACACGATCGTCATCGACTGCGACGTGCTGCAGGCCGACGGGGGCACGCGCACGGCGGCCATCACGGGTGCCTACGTCGCGCTCGCCGACGCCGTCGAGTGGGGCCGCGAGAAGGGCTTCATCGGCAAGAACGCGAAGGCGCTCATCGACTCCGTCGCGGCCGTGAGCGTCGGGATCATCGACGGCGTGCCGATGCTCGACCTCGCCTACGTGGAGGACGTGCGTGCCGAGACCGACATGAACGTCGTCATGACCGGCCGCGGCCTCTTCGTCGAGGTACAGGGCACCGCCGAGGGCGCGCCGTTCGACAAGCGCGAACTGGATGCCCTGCTCGAGCTCGCGGGACAGGGCACGGCCCGGCTCGCCGAGATCCAGACCGCGACGCTCGCGTGACGACGTTCGTCCTCGCGACCCACAACGCCCACAAGGTCGGGGAGCTGCGCCGCATCCTCGGCGACCGCCTCGGCCCGCACGAGCTCGTCTCCTATGACGGGCCGGACCCGGTCGAGGATGCCGACACCTTCGAGGGCAACGCCCTCATCAAGGCGCGCGCCGCGTTCGCGCACACCGGCATCCCGTCGCTCGCCGACGACTCCGGTATCGCGGTCGACGCGCTCGGCGGGGAGCCCGGCATCCGCTCGGCGCGCTACGCGGGAACGCGCGACGACGGCGACAACCTGCGCCTGCTGCTGCGGAACCTCGAGGGCGTGACCGACCGGCGCGCGACGTTCGTGTGCGCCGCGGCGCTCGTGGATGCCGACGGCGAGGTCGTCGTGCGCGGCGAGTGGCCGGGAGAGGTGCTCACCGCCCCCGCAGGGGAGGGCGGCTTCGGCTACGACCCGATCTTCCGCCCCGACGGCGAGACCCGCAGCTCGGCGGAGCTGAGCCCCGCCGAGAAGGATGCCGCGAGCCACCGCGCCCGCGCGTTCGCCCTTCTCGTCGAGGAGCTCCGCCGCCGCCACGGCTGACCCCGCCCGACGGCGCGCGAAATGCCGGAGTTCGCGTCTCTCGACCCGTGAGATGCCCGAATAGCGGCGTCTCGCGCGCTGACACCCGGGAGAATGAGCGCATGGGGCACGATCACGCGCACGGCCACGGGGCCTCGACGCGCGCGCGCCTCGCGGTCGCGTTCGCGATCATCGCGGTCGTACTCGTCGCCGAGGTGGTGGGCGCGTGGCTCTCGGGATCGCTCGCCCTCCTCGCCGACGCGGGGCACATGGCGAGCGACGCGATCGGACTGCTCGTCGCGCTCATCGCGAGCGTCTGGGCGACCCGTCCCGCGACCGACCGGCACACCTTCGGCTTCCGGCGGCTCGAGGTGCTCGCGGCGCTGTTCAACGGGGTGCTGCTCACCGTCGTCGCCGTCGTCGTCGCGATCGAGGCGGTGTCGCGCCTGACGGCGGCCGACCCGCACGCGCCGGCCGGCATCCCGATGCTCGTCGTCGCGACGCTCGGTCTCGTCGCCAACGTCGTCGCGTTCCTCGTGCTGCGCGGAGGCGACCGCAGCTCGCTCAACCTGCGCGGCGCGACCCTCGAGGTGCTCGGCGACCTGCTCGGCTCGATCGCCGCCGTCGTCGCGGGCGTCGTGCTGCTCACCACCGGGTTCGTGCAGATCGACGCGATCGCCTCCCTCGTCATCGCGGCGCTCATCGTGCCGCGCGCGGCGCTGCTGCTGCGCGACGTCGTGCGGGTGCTCACCGAGTCGGCGCCGCGCGAGACCGACGTCGCCCTCATCCGCCAGCACCTCGTCGAGACGCCCGGGGTCGTCGCCGTGCACGACGTGCACGTGTGGGCGATCACGTCGGGCGCCCCGGTGTTCACCGCGCACGTCGAGTGCGAGGAGGCGGTCTTCGCCTCCGGTCGCACGGGCGAGATGCTCGAGCGGCTCGGGGAGTGCCTCCGGGGGCACTTCGACGTGGGGCACTCGACGTTCCAGCTCGAACCGGCCGGGCACGCGGAGCGCGAGGAGCCCGCCCATCGCTGAGTCCGCCGCGGCGCCGCTCTCGACGGTCGCCGAGAACTACCTCAAGGCCATCTACAGCCACACCGAGTGGCAGTCGGAGCCGATGACGTCGTCGCAGCTCGCCGCGCGACTCGGGCTCGCCCCGTCGAGCGTGACCGAGATGGTGAAGAAGCTCACCCTCCAGGGGCTCGTCGAGCACGCCCTCTACGGATCGATCGTGCTCACCGAGCAGGGGCGCGTCGAGGCGCTGCGGATGGTGCGCCGGCACCGGCTCATCGAGACCTGGCTCGTCGGCGAGTTCGGCTACGGGTGGGACGAGGTGCACGACGAGGCCGAGGTGCTCGAGCACGTGCTGAGCGACCGGATGCTCGACGCGATCGACGCGCGGCTGGGGCATCCGACGGCCGATCCGCACGGCGACCCGATCCCCGCGGCCGACCTGTCCGTGCCGGCGGTGTCGGGGGTGCGCGCGGCGGCGCTCGAGGCGGGCCGGCGCGGGCGCGTGGTGCGCATCAGCGATCGGGATGCCGCCGTGCTGCGCGCGGTCACCGCGGCGGGCATCGGTGTGGGCTCCGAGATCGCGGCGGGCGAGGTGGACGCCGCGGCGGCGGACGCGATCTGGGTGCAGCCGCTCGACTGAGGTGCTAGTTTTCGGTCTACCGAAGTTTTCGGTCGACCGAAAGTTCTGCGTATGACCTTCACGGCGAAGAAGCCCCGCTCGCGCTCGATCCTGCCCTTGCTCGGCCCCGCGATGGTCGCCGGCGTCGCCTACCTCGACCCGGGCAACGTCGCGAGCAACATGTCGGCGGGAGCCCAGTACGGCTACCTGCTGGTGTGGGTCGTCGTGCTCGGCAACGCGATGGCGTGGCTCATCCAGTACCTCTCCGCGAAGCTCGGGTTCGCGACGGGCGAGAGCCTGCCGGGCCTGCTCGGGTCGCGCATGAAGAACCGTCCGGCGCGCGTCGCGTACTGGGTGCAGGCCGAGCTCGTCGCCATGGCGACCGACATCGCCGAGGTGCTCGGCGGCGCGATCGCGCTTCACCTGCTGTTCGGGCTGCCCCTCCTCATCGGCGGCGTCATCACAGGCGTCGTCTCGATGCTCCTGCTCCTGCTGCACAACCGCCGCGGCTCGCAGCCGTTCGAGCGCGTCATCACCGGGATGGTCGTCATCATCGCCGTCGGATTCTGCGCCGGCATCCTGTTCGCCCCCGTCGACGGTGGGGAGGTCGTCGGCGGCCTAGTGCCGCGCTTCGAGGACTCCGGCTCGGTGCTGCTCGCCGCGTCGATCCTCGGCGCGACCGTCATGCCGCACGCGATCTACGCGCACTCGGCGCTCACCCGCGACCGCTTCGGGCTCGTGCCCGAGGGGCGGGTGCGCGACCTCGTGCTGCGGGCGACGCGCATCGACGTGACCGTCGCGCTCGCGATCGCCGGCACGGTCAACGTCGTCATCCTGCTGCTCGCCGCCGCGACGCTCCAGGGCGTCGAGGGTACCGACACGCTCGAAGGCGCCCACGCCGCGATCGACGCAGCGCTCGGACCCGTCGTCGCGACGCTCTTCGCGATCGGACTCCTCGCCTCCGGGCTCGCCTCGACGAGCGTCGGGGCCTACGCCGGCGCCGAGATCATGCGCGGGCTCCTGCACGTGTCGATCCCGCTGCTCGCGCGACGGCTCGTGACCCTCGTGCCGGCCCTCGTCATCCTCGTGATCGGGTTCGACCCGACGCTCGCGCTCGTGCTGAGCCAGGTCGTGCTGTCGTTCGGCATCCCGTTCGCGCTCGTGCCGCTCGTGCGCCTCACGACGCGCCGCGAGCTGCTGGGTGGGAGCGTCAACCGCTGGTGGACGACGGCCCTCGCGATCGTCGCGGCGGCGCTGCTCATCGCGCTCAACGCGACGCTGCTCGTCCTCGTGGCGACGGGCGGCTGAGCCCCCCGCCGACGGGCGTCAGCCCTTCGGCGTGCCCGACTGGCCGTCCTCGAAGATGTCGGCGATCGCCTCGGAGTCGTTCATCGGCTTGTCCAGCCCGAGGCGACGGGCCTTGCGCGCCTTGAGCACCGACTGGATGTAGTGGAACGCCGTCGGCAGGACCGCGCACGCCACGGCGATGAGCAGGATGACGTCGATGTACTCGACGACGAAGTCCTTCAGCGGCGGGATGTAGCCGAGCAGGAAGCCGCCGAACGTGAGGCCCGCGCCCCAGATGAGGGCGCCGATCGCGTTGTAGAGCGAGTACTTCTTGTAGTTCATGTGGCCGACGCCCGCGGCGATCGGGGTGAAGGTGCGCACGACCGGCACGAACCGCGCGAGCACGACGGCGAGCGGGCCGAAGCGGTCGAAGAACTTGTTGGTGCGCTCGACGTTCTCACGCGAGAACAAGCCGCTCTCGCGGCGCTCGAAGATGCGCGGACCCGCCTTGTGGCCGATCAGGTACCCGACTTCGCCGCCGATGAACGCCGCCGCGGCGATCGCGAGGCACACCCACCAGACGGGGATGAGGATGCCGACCGGCGGGTCGACCATCGTTCCGGTGAAGGTGAGGACGCCGGTGATGACGAGGAGCGTGTCGCCGGGGAGGATGAAGCCGACGAGCAGCGCCGTCTCGGCGAAGACGATGAGGCAGACGACGAGGAGCGCCCAGGGGCCGGCCGCGTTGATGATCTCCGCGGGGTCGAGCCAGGGGATGAGCCCGGTCGGGGCGGAGAGCACGGCGGGGAGATTGCTGAGCAATTCAGGCTCCAGTTCGTCGGTCGCGAGCGATCGGCGGATACGTCGGTTCAGCCTAGCGGGGCCGGCTGGACGCCACCCGGGGGTCAGCCCCCGGGATCGGCGGTCGGGGGAGACGTCAACCCCCGCGACGCGGCCCCGCACCGCTCCTACGGTGGCAGCATGCGTCCCGTCGTCTCGCCGGTGCTCGGGGCCGTGTTCCGCGCGGCGTTCGGCGCGATCCTGCTCGTGCGGCGGCCACGCCCGATCCACGCGCACGGGGTCGTGCTGCGCGGCACGCTGACCCGGCATCCGCACCGACAGCGCTCGGGACTCGCGTGGGTCGACGCGCCGTCGGCCGGAGAGGTCGAGGTGCTCGCCCGCGCGTCGCGCTCGGTCGGGCTGCCCGCGCCGCTGCCCGACCTCGTCGGTCTCGCCGTGCGGGTCGAGGG
>Ga0065721_10007313_pt1 | contig 11566 bp, 9 predicted proteins | sample Mesricmetagenome_FD_59108 | JGI IMG/M metagenome (GOLD analysis project Ga0065721, IMG submission 59108) | Mesophilic microbial community from rice straw/compost enrichment Sample: eDNA_1 v2 (version 2) | ecosystem: Engineered > Solid waste > Grass > Composting > Bioreactor | place: USA: Davis...
CCTTGGCATCGAGGGCGGCGTTGAGTTCTTCCGCCTTGGCCTGCAGATCGAAGATTTCACCCAGCTTGGTGATGTTGGCCTTCACGCCTTCGATGATGGCGCCGTTGTTGACGCTCAGATCGATGGTGGGAACGAGGTCCTTGGAGGTCTCGTAGGCGGAAGCGGAGCGAGCGGCGACGAAATAGACATCAGCCTCGGCAGCGGCAATGCCTTCGAAATCGGGTTCGAACAGCGAACCGAGCTGGATGGCATCAGCCGGCACCGCATCGGCAAGATAGCTCGGGCCGTTGGACGATGGCACACCGGCAACGACCACGCCGAGAGCGTTGAGATTGTCGAAGGCCGCCCAGTCCTGCACCAGAACCTTGGCAGGCACGCCCGAAATGGCGGTTTCGCCCTGCGGGTGGGTGATGACCTTGTCCTGCGCGACGGCCGTCATGGCCGTGAAGGACAAGACGCTGGCGACGAGCGCGGCAAGAATGGCGGGGGAGCGGCTGAGCATCTGATTCTTCCAATCCGGTGCGATGAAACGGGAAGCGAGGCTAAATATGACCTTGCTTGTCCGATTTCCTAGTCAGCCCGATTGGCGAAGTCAAAAGATAATATGACGCAGCTTATCATATTAAAATTGCCCGACCCGAACTTAATCGGAGCGGGCGGATCGTGTCAGGACTTGGCGAGCAGGTTGCGCAGCTTGCCGAGGGCGGTTTCCATGTCTTCCCGATAGGCGATGGTACCCTGAAACTGGCCCTTGGCGTCGAGCAGGAAGACCGAGGCCGTGTGGTCCATGGTGTAGTCGTCGCCCTCGAGCGGGACCTTTTCATGGAATACGCCCCAAGCATCGGCCAGGCGGTCGATCTGGGCGGGATCGCCGGTAATACCGGTAATACGGTCACTGACCCAGCTCACATAATCGCCCAGCACTTCGGGCGTATCGCGCTCGGGGTCGACGGTGACGAACCAGGCGCGCAGGTCGGCGCCCTCGTCGCCCAGGGCGTCCAACCAGGCGCTCATCTCGGCCATGGTGGTGGGGCAGACTTCGGGGCAATGGGTGAAGCCGAAGAACAGAACCGAAGGATGGCCGACAAACACGGTCTCGTCGACCGGGTTGCCATTCTGGTCGACGAGATCGAACTGTGCGACGCCGAAGCCGTCGCCGGCGGGGGGCTGCTGGCGCAGCAGGACTGCACCAGTACCCGCAGCTGCCGCCAACGCGACCACTGCCACCCAGAGCCAGATGCGGATGGTACGGAGGGCCATCTAGTGTGCGTGCTCCGCGGTGGGCGCATCGGCCGCGGCAGCCTCGATGGGCAGGACCACATCGACCGTTCCGGCCTTTTCGAAAGTCAGGGTCACGGTGATGGTTTTGCCTTCCACCAGGGTCTGCTTGAGGCCCATGAACATGATGTGGAAGCCGCCGGGGGCGAGGACNACGGTCTCGCCGGCAGGGATTTCGAGCCCCTCGGNGAGGGGNCGCATCTTCATGACGTCGCCCTGCATGGCCATTTCATGAATCTGGGTTTCGTCCGCGATTTCGGACGCGAGCGAGATCAGGCGGTCGGACTCGGTGCCGGTATTTTCGATGGTGAGGAAGCCGCCGGCCACAGGTGCGTTGGGCAGGGTGGCGCGGGTGAAAGGCAACGAGATGTTGATATTGCCAAGATGGATGACACCATTATGGGCGAAGGCCGGCGTGACGACGAGGATGGCGGCCGCAAGGGCAGCGCGAAGCAGACGAAGCATGATGAAGTTCCGGTTTTGAATTGGGTCTGGTGGCCGCGAGGCCAGCGGGATCAGACCGGAACCGGGGGCGCGCGAGGACCGGCAGGTGGCGCCACGGGGCGGGGCAGGACGACAGCAGCCGCCAGGGCGAGCGGGGCAGCAAGCGCCAGAAGGTCGTGACCAATGGGCGCGATATCAAGCAGGGGCAGAACCATCTCGTCCTTGCCCACGCCAGCGGCGGGGCATTTGGAAACGGTGATGTCCTGATCCTGTCCGATCGTGCCGGCAGGGGTACAAAGCACCCAGCTCGACTGGGTCGTGGCATAGCCGAGCTCCTCGAAGGCGAGCTGGCTGGCTCGGGCCTGATGGATCGGCGCCAGCACGGTGAGCAAATAGATAGCCAGCACGGCCAGGGCCGTCCCGATCTCTCTGCTCATGGTGCGCATGGTGAACATGGTCTCTTCCTAGGAGCGATCCGCGTCCGGCTCAAGCACCGATATGTCGCAGATCGTGGATCGAGGTCAGAACATTGCCTGTCGCGTTTCCGAACCCCAAACCGTTGCCACTTTGCGGGAAACGCTCCTAGACGCTCGGCGTGTAGGTTTCGCTGCAGAGGGCAATGAAGCTCTTCATCGCGGCGGAAAGCGGCGAGGTCTTGCGGCGGGCGACGAGCAATTGGCGCAAAGCCCATGGCTCGGCGAGCGGCGCACAGGCAAGGTCGGTGCCGGCCAGCAGGTGGAGGCTGGTGGAGCGCAGGAAGCCGATGCCGAAGCCGGCTTCGACCATGCGCACCAAAGCCGGGAAGCTCTCGACGCGCACGCTTTCGACCAGGGGCTTGCCGGCCTTGCGTGCCGCTTCGCCCAGGAGGCGATCGAGCGAGCCAGCCTGGTGGATGCCGACAATGGGATAGTCGATGACAATATCGAAGCCGATATCCTTGCGCGGTTCGATCTCGGCGGCGAGAGGGTGGTCGGGCGGCACCAGGACCCAGACGCGATCATCCTCGAAGGCTTTGATCTCGAAGCGGGTGAAGTCGTAATTGTCGGATACGATGGCGATATCCGCCCTGCCCTCGTCGAGCGCCAGCAGTGCCTTGGCGGCACCCATCTCCTGGATATCGAGGGCAATGCCGGTGTGCTTGGCTGCGTAGCGCGCCAGGAGTTCCGGCAGGCGGCCGGTCAGGGCCGAACTGGTGCAGGCCAGGCGCAGGCTGCCGCGCAGGCCGGAGCCGAAATCCGCCATGACGGCATCGAGATCGGCAATGGCGCGCAAAACGGTGCGGCAACCCTGTGCATAGGCTTCGCCGGCATTGGTGAGTTTGACGCCATGGGCCGAGCGATCGAACAGCACGACACCCAGCCGGCTTTCAAGATCGGAGACGCGCCGGCTCACCGCCGATGAGGCAATGCCTTCGCGCTCGGCGGCACGGCCGATGGAGCCGGTTTCGGCCAGCAAAAGGATGAGGCGCGCCGTAACGCTGTCGAATGGTGCCATGTCGTCTCCCAAGGGCACCATACTCATCGGCGTCAGATCAGCAAGCTCAGGCCGCGGATCAGGTAATAAATACCGATGGCGGTGACCAGAAGCCGCGTCCAGGACTTGAAATTGGCATCGGTCAGGCGCTGGAGCACCCAATAGCCCGCGCTGGTACCCAAGACGGCAAAGGGCGCGGCCAGCGCGACGGCGCCCCATTCCCAACCGGTCAGCACCATGGTGGCGTTCCAGTAGAACAGCACCTTGCCGAAGTGATTGATCACCTGCACGGCCGCCTTGGTGGCGATGATGGTACGCCGGTCCATGGGCGTGCGGATGAAAAACATGTCGATGGTCGGGCCGGCCACGCCAACGGCCAGGTTGATGCCGCCGCCGAGGAAGCCGCAGATGAAGGCATGATGCGGCTTGCTGGCATCGAGCGCCAGCCAGGATTGCGGAATCCATAGGAGGATCGGCAAGAGGCCGATAGTGATGCAGACGGTGGCGAGGTCGGGCACATAGCGCAGGATAAAGAGCAGCGCGCCGGCAATGAAGAGGCCCGAGGTCATGATGGCGAGCACGCGCCAATCGATGAAGGCGCGGGAGAACCAGGCGCGCGAGCCATTGGCGATGATCTGGATAGCGCCCTGCACGGCGATGGCCGTGCCGACCGGCAGGATGAGCAGCAATATGCCCAGCAGGACGAGGCCGCCCGCCATGCCGAAAATACCCGACAGCATGGAGGTGAAGAACACCGCCACCAGCAGGGCGGCAGCAATTGAAAGAGTCATGCAATTATCCCCAACATGGAGATGTCATGCGCCTGTCGGGCGGGATGCGCCATGACGGATGCGGCAAGAGGGGGTGCCGGAGCGGACGCCAGGTGTGAACAGGCATTCTCCCAAGCGTGGCGNTGAACCGGGTCCATCNTGAGGTGCCCGGGGGCACGCAAGGTAGNGAACGCCCCACCTTGCGGCCGTAACATGATCCCGGGATGGGNCCCGGCTCAGGGCCGGGATGGCACTGTGGGTGTGGANTGTGCGTCGCAGGTCACGTACTCGCCGCCTTGGCATTCGCCTGCGCCACCAGTTCATCGGGGATGTCGTCGAAGCTGGCATAGTTCATGTTGTAGAGCTTGGCGTAGAGACCGCCCTTTTCCATGAGCTGGTCGTGGTTGCCGGTCTCGATCAATTCGCCATTCTGCAGCACGATGATGCGATCNGCGCCGCGGATNGTGGCGAGGCGATGGGCGATNACCATGCCAGTGCGGCCTTCGAGCAGGGTCAGCAGGGCCTTCTGGATTTGNCGCTCGGTATAGGAGTCGATATTGGCCGTGGCCTCGTCGAGCACCAGGATCTTGGCATCGGCTACCAAGGCCCGGGCGAAGCTCAGGAGTTGGCGCTGGCCGAGGGAGAGGTTGGAGCCACGCTGCTCCAGCATGCCGTCATAGCCGCCGGGGAGGCGGGTGATGAAATCATGCGCGCCCACGGCCTTGGCCGCCGCGATGACATCCTCGCGCGTGGCCGATGTCTTGTTGTAGCGGATATTGTCGAAGACGCTGCCGGTGAACAGGAAGGGCTCCTGGAGCACCATGGCAACCTGTTCGCCCAGCGACTCCTGGGTGACGTCGCGCACATCGTGGCCACCGACCAGCACGGCGCCGGACTGGACTTCGTAGAAGCGGTGGACGAGCGACATGGCCGAGGTCTTGCCCGAGCCGGTGGGGCCGACCAGGGCGACGGTTTCGCCTGGATTGACCTTGAAGCTGACGTTCCGCAGCACCGGACGGTCGGCGGCATAACCGAAGACCACGTCGCGGAATTCGACCGAACCATCCATGTCGCGGGTGAGCTTGACGGCATTTGGCTTGTCGGTGATCGAAGCCGGAATATCGAGCACTTCGGTGATGCGGCGGCCCGAGGTCATGGCGCGCTGCATGATGGAATATTGCATGGTCAGCGAGCGGATGGGGTCGAAGAAGCGCTGGATATAGAAGATGAAGGCGACGATGACACCGATTTCCAGGCTGCCATTCAGCACCAGCGAACCACCAACCACCACCACGATGGCCATGGCGATACCGGTGAGGCTATCGACAATGGGCACCATGACCTGGGCATAGCGCGAGCCGGTCAGCTGGGTCTGGAGGTTGTTATAGGCCTTGTCGTCGTAGAGGTCGAAATTGACCTTCTGGCGATCGAGATTCTGCACGGTGCGCACGCCATTGATGCCCTCGGCCATGGCGCCGGCGGTAATCGAATTGGTCTCGTGCGCGGCCCAGAAGGCGCGCTTGGCGGGGGGCAGCCAGAAGATGCGCACGATGAACAGGATGGGCATGGTGGAAAGGGTCAGCAGGCCCAGCCGGAAATCGAGCGAGAGCAGCACGAAGACGATGCCGCCGAGCAGCACAATATCCCCCACCGAAATCACCGAGGTCTCGAGGAATTCCTGCATGGAATTGACGTCGCCCTGCAACCGGCTCATCAGCCGGCCGACCTCGGTCTTGTCCATGAAGCTGAGAGAGACGCGCTGGAGCTGGGCGAACATGGCCCGGCGCATGTCGAACAGCACATTCTCGGCCACCTGCCCCACCTGGCTTTCCTGAATCCAGGAGGCGGCATAGTTGATGATGACGGCCACGGCGAAGGCCGCGACGGCCCAGGCGAGATTGGTCGTATTGCCGCCTTCGGTCATGCCGCTGTCTATGGCGCGGCCGATGATGAGTGGAATGGCGAGCTGGGTCGCTGTGAAGGCCAGGACGGCGCCCACCGATAGGTAGATCTTCATGCGATAGGGGCGCACGAAGGCCCAGATGCGGCGCACCGTATGGGGATCATAGGCCTTGCCGAAGATTTCTTCTTCGATGCGGTGGCTGCCCACGCTGGCACGGGGCGGGCGCTGGCCCGGAAAGGCGGCGACTTCGCGGTCGTCTTCTTCAATGGCGCTCATTGGGCGGCGCTCCCCATTTCGATATCTTCCACGGGACGCGTCTGCAGGTCATAGAGCGCGCGATAGCGCCCGCTCTGGGCCAGCAGTTCCTCGTGGCTGCCCTGCTCGACAATTCTGCCATCCTCGAGGAAGAGAATGGTATCGGCGTGGAGGAGCGAGCTCAGGCGGTGGGAAATGACCAGCGTCACCCGATCCTTGGCGTAGCGCTTGATGGCGCTGCGGATGCGGTGCTCGGTGCCGGCATCGATGGCGGCGGTGGAATCGTCGAAGACCATGACCGCGGGCTTGAGTACGAGGCTCCGGGCGATCGAAAGGCGCTGCCGCTGGCCGCCGGACAGCGACACGCCGCGCTCGCCCACGACCGTGCCGTAGCCGGAGGGCAGGCCCATGATGTAATTGTGCAATTGGGCGCTTTCGGCCGCCTTTTCGATCTTGGTCTCCTTGGACCAGGGATCGCCATAGGCGATGTTGTTCTCGATCGTGGTGGTGAAGAGGAAACTGTCCTGCTGCACCACGGCGACGGCGCGGCGCAACGACTCCAGGGAGACCTGGCTCACATCCTGCCCGTCGATGGTGATGCGGCCGCCCGTGACATCATAGAAGCGCGGAATGAGGTGGGCGAGCGTGGACTTCCCGCTCCCCGGAGCGCCGACAATGCCGATGGTCTGGCCGGCGCGGGCCGTAAAGCTCACGCCATTGAGCGTGGGATGGGTGGCGCCATCATAGGTGAAGCGCACATCCTCGAAGCGCAAAGTGCCTTCGGTGACCTTGAGGTCGGGCACGCCGGGGGCATCCTCGATGGCCAGGGGTTCGTCGAGGAAGCCGTAGAAGCGCTCACCGCAGGTGGAGGCGCGGGCATAGGAATTGACCATGAGGCCGAGCTGGCGCACCGGCATCTGCAATATGGTCATGAAGGTGAGGAAGCTGGCCAGCGTGCCGACGCTCATCTCGCCAGCGATGACCTTGTTGCCACCGAACCAGAGCACCAGGCCCATGGCAGCGAAGAAGGAAAAGGTCATGGCGCTGGTATTGCGCACGCGGACATGCACGCGCTCATGCGCCAGCTCGAGCGCTTCCATGCTGGCCGCGTCGAACTTGTCCAGCTCGAATTTCTGGCCGGCAAAGGCGCGGACCACGCGGATACCGCCCAGGTTTTCTTCCATGACGCGGGTCAACGCCGAGAGCTTTTTCTGCAGCACCAGCCAGGTGGCGCGCAAGGTGAGCTGGGCGACGGAGGAGCGCCAGGCGACGAAAGGCACGAAGCTCAGGGCCAGCAGGCCCAGCAGAACATCGGTGGTGAGCAGCATATAAGCGCCGACACCGATCAGCACAGCCAGCAGAATGGTGCGGACCAGGCCAGTAGCGAAGAACATGCGCAGGCCATCGAGATCAAGCAGGCCGATAGTGATGAGGTCGCCGCTATGAACCTTGTCGTGATAGGAATAGGAGAGACGCTGCACCTTGTCATAGAAGGCCAGGCGCAGCTCGTAGCCGACATGGTGGCCCACCGATTCCGAATAGTAGTTCTGGATCAGGGTGAAGAAGCCGCGCGCCACCGAAACGCCGAGCAGGGTCATGGCGCTCCAGAACAAAGCCTGTTCCGCGCCTGCCTGCCCGCTGCCCAGAATGTCCTGCGCCTGATCGACCGCATGGCCCAGCAAGCGCGGGATGAGCAACTGCAACACCGATGCGACGATGGTGGCGCCGATCGCGGCGGCGGCCTGCCAGGGATGGCGAAGGGAATAAAGGGCGATCCGCATCAGCGGCCCACGCCCCTTTCCGGCGTGAGCGGCGGCCACGTGAGCCCGAGCATCGCCGCGTGAATGGACGCGGCCAGCCTTGTCGGTGGTCAAGGAAGTATCCAGACTTCAATATGTGTGGGGTCCGAACGGCGGGAGCCAACCTTAGCCGAAGCTCGGACAAATCAACTCGCGGTGATTAATCAACGCTCATTCGCGCTGCCATTCAAGATCGATTTTGCGCAAAAAACCGCAAATCGCAACGTTCTAGTGCGAGAGATCTGCTCATTGAGCCAAATTCAGCTCCGGGTAGATCAGGGCCGAGCATTGCCGGTTCTGCGCATCGAGCATGGCCTGTTCGGCCGCGGTGACCATGCCAGTCTCGATGGCGTTCCATAGCTCGTTGGTCTTCACCCCTTCAAGGCCGCATTGGCAATAGGTGACGCAGAGTTCGGCCGATGTGCCGCCAGTGGTGCAGGTTGACTGGCAGGAGCGCAGGAAATCGGCATCGCGCATGGCGAGCTGCGGCTGCAGGATTGCGGCGGCGGGATAGACCAGGCCGAACAGGATGGGCTGGTGGAGGAGATAGATCAGCAGGCTCCAGCGGCCCATGAAGGCCAGGACGCGCGGCAGCCGCCCCGATGCCGCAATGGCGGCCAAGCGGGCGGCGAGGCTCGAGGCCAGGACGAGGCGGGTGACGACGATGCCCACCAGCACGGCGCTGAACCAGGGGAAGACTGGCACGAGGTCATTGGTGGGCGGGGGCACCTGCCAGAAGCCCAGCCAGGACCAGGCCTTTTCGTTGAACAGCGCGTCGGAATGAAAGAATGGCAGAGCGATGACGACAGCGGCTACGACAACCGGCAGCCAGAGCGGAGTCAGTACGAAGGCCAGGCCCATCAGGCTGAAGAGCGCTATGGCGTGCAGCACGCCGAAATAGACGAAACTTTGCGGGAAGACAAAATATGTAGCGGTAGTGATGATCAACGCACCGGCCACGACAAACAGCCAGCGCCGCCAGAAGCTGCGCCAGCGGATGCCGTTGCCATGGCCCAGGACGAGTCCTACGCCAACCAGGAACAGGAAGACCGCGAGAATGGAGCGGGCGATGAACACCCATTGGGGATCGCGGCCCACATCGGCGGCAATGAAGCGGAAGTAGCTCAGATCCCAGCACAGGTGGTAGGCCACCATGGCGATAATGGCCACGCCGCGGGCAATGTCGATGATGGCGAAGCGGGGGCGGCTGGCGGCCTCGGTCACGCGCTCACCATGCGTTTCACCACCGCCAAAAAGTCCTCGCCATAGCGGTCGAGCTTGGCCTGGCCGACGCCGGGCAGGTTCAGCATGTCGTGCGGATGGATAGGGCGGGCCAGGGCCATGGCTTTGAGCGTGGTGTCGTGGAAGATGACATAGGGCGGCACGCCCTGCGCCTTGGCGAGCCGTAGGCGCTCCTCGCGCAGCGCGTCGAACAACGGACGGGCATGGTCGGGGACTTCTATGGAGCGCGCCAGCGCACGACGCACTTCAACCGACTTCTTCGGCCGGTCCTTGCGCAGGGTGACCGGACGCTCATGCTTGAACACGGCATGGGCGCCCTCGCCCAGCGTCAGCGCGCCATGGTTGGCGTGATCGACCACGATGAGTCCCATGGCGGTGAGCTGGCGGATGACCGATTGCCAGACCTTGGGATCGAGATCGGCGCCCTGCCCGAACACCTTCTGGTGCTGGTGGCCGAAGCGGGTGACCTTTTCGGTTTCCTTGCCCATCAGCACATCGATGACATGGGCGGCGCCGAAGCGCATGCCGGTACGATAGATGGCAGCCAAAGCCTTGATGGCGGCTTCGGTGCCGTCCCAGCTTTCGACCGGTGAGCGGCAGGTGTCGCAATTGCCGCAATTGCCTTCATGGGCTTCGCCGAAATGGTTGAGGATGGCCTTGCGGCGGCATTCGGCAGTTTCGCAGACCCCGAGCAGGGCATTGAGCTTGCCATGTTCGAGGCGCTTGATCTCGTCGGGAGCATTGCCCTCGTCGATCATGCGGCGGCGCTGCACAACATCGGCCATGCCATAGCTCATCCAGGCATCGGCGGGCTGGCCGTCGCGGCCGGCGCGGCCGGTTTCCTGGTAATAGGCCTCGATGGAGGCCGGCAGATCCATATGGGCGACATAGCGCACATCGGGCTTGTCGATGCCCATGCCGAAGGCCACCGTGGCCACCATGCAGATATTTTCCTCCTTGAGGAAAGCATCCTGGTTGGCGCTGCGGCGCTCGGCACTGAGGCCGGCATGGTAGGGCAGAGCCGGAATGCCCTTGCCGCTGAGCCACTCGGCCATGTCCTCGACCTTGGCGCGGCTGAGGCAATAGACGATGCCTGAACTACCCTTGTGCGCGGCGAGGAAGGCCAGCAACTGCTCGCGCGGCTTGTCGCGCTCGACGATGGAATAGGAAATGTTGGGGCGATCGAAGCTGGTGGTGAAGACCTGCGCCTGTTCGAGCCCCAGCCGCTCGATGATGTCCTCGCGGGTGGTCGGATCGGCCGTAGCGGTCAGCGCGATGCGCGGCACGCCGGGGAAGAGCTCGACCAGGTGGATCAGCTCGCGATATTCGGGGCGGAAATCGTGGCCCCACTGGCTCACGCAATGGGCCTCGTCGATGGCGAAGAGCGCGATATCGATACCTGAGAGCATATTGGCGAAGCCAGGCGTCGCCACGCGTTCGGGCGCAACATAGAGCAGGTCGAGCTGGCCATTGCGCAATTGCCGGCGGACTTCGGCCGATTCCTCCGAGGTCATGGCCGAATTGAGCGCGGCGGCGGCGACGCCGGCCTGTTTCAGCGCTTCAACCTGGTCGCGCATCAGCGCGATGAGCGGGGAGATGACGATGCCCACGCCCGGCCGGCAGATAGCCGGGATCTGGTAGCACATGGACTTGCCGGCGCCGGTGGGGAAAAGCACGACGGCGTCGCCCCCGCCGACGACATGGTCGACCACGTCGCTCTGCTGGCCACGGAAGCTGCGATGACCGAAGACGTCGCGCAGAACCGCAAGCGGGTCGCGCGGCATGGCCGGCGCGCCGCTGGTAAAAAGATCCCATGCCGATTCAAGCGTGCTCACCCTGCCCTTGGATCACAGGGGCGGGGTGAGCCGCAAGGCGGCAGAAATCACGCTGTCGCGCTATCCACCGACGATCTCGCCGCCATTGGGGTGCAGAACCTGGCCCGATAGGTAGGAACTTTCCTCGCAGGCAAGGAAGAGATGGCAGGTGGCCACTTCATTGGGCTGGCCGGGACGCTTCATGGGTTGGGTGGCACCGAATTCGGCCACCTTGTCAGCGTCGAATGTGGCCGGGATCAGCGGCGTCCAGATGGGGCCCGGCGCCACGGCGTTGACGCGGATGCCCTTGTCGGCAAGGTTGCCCGCGAGCGAACGGGTGAAGGCGACGATGGCCCCCTTGGTGGACGCATAATCCAGCAGTTGCGGCGAGCCCCGATAGGCGGTGACCGAGGTCGTGTTGACGATGGAGGCGCCTTTGCCCAGATGCGGCATGGCGGCCTGGGTCAGGTAGAAATAACCGAACAGATTGGTCTCGAAGGTCTTCTGCAACTGCTCGGCGGAAATGTCGGTGATTTCCTCCTGCGGATGCTGCTCGGCCGCATTGTTGACCAGCACATCGAGCTTGCC
>Ga0065721_10005808_pt1 | contig 11565 bp, 10 predicted proteins | sample Mesricmetagenome_FD_59108 | JGI IMG/M metagenome (GOLD analysis project Ga0065721, IMG submission 59108) | Mesophilic microbial community from rice straw/compost enrichment Sample: eDNA_1 v2 (version 2) | ecosystem: Engineered > Solid waste > Grass > Composting > Bioreactor | place: USA: Davis...
TTTTTGGGGGTGTTCCGGATTCTACCCTTGGTTGGAGTGCGCCGCTGCCTGTCGAGAGTCGAGGTCTCTCGTTAATCCCCTTCGAAACCAATAAGAGGCAACTACGAAGAAATGCCCATGGCGGCTTAATTAGCCGCCTCGTTGGTCCGGCGACACCTGCTAGCCGTGACCGACGTCGACAGCAGGCATAGCGCGCGGAGCGGTCCGCGGACCGCGCGCCGTATCTTCATCCGGGGAATAGCTGNAACCTTAGCGCGTGCGACGGCTTGGTTTCGGCGAANTTAAAGTCGCACTANACANGGTAGACGCGGTGTGCAAAGGTCAGGGGCACAGGGGTTCAACTCCCCTCACCTCCACCAATTTNTTCGAGTGCGGGCGGGTCGGCNNNNCGAAGACGCTGTATTTGTTGGCGGTGAGCCGTGCGCGCTACGCGAGGAATGCTGAGAGCGCGGCGTCCAGGTGGGTCGGGTCGAGGGTGAACTCGGTTTTGGGCTGGGGGCTGAAGGAGGTGAGGCGCTGGCGTTGGGAGCGGCCGATGAGGACGCCGTAGGGCATGTCGCCGCTGGCGCAGAGGGTGTAATAGAACCACCGGTTGTAGTGCTCGGAAATTTCGGTCGGCATCAGTTCGAGCACGCGCGTGCCGGGAGCGCAGAAAACGAGATTGGCGAAGGCGGCGCCGTGGACGCCGACGACGTGGCTCGCTTCGGCGAGGTGGCGGGGGAGGTCGGGGGTGATGGCGGGATCGAAGGTTTCGAAGCCGGCGGCGGCGAGTCGGGCGGCGAGGGCGGGTTCGTTTTGCGGGTAGCGGTTGTTGCGGCGCGGAAGATAGAGGCGGCGTGTGCGGGGCGTGGCGGTGGGTGGGAAGAGGCGGCGGTAGAAGTCGAGAACCCAGGGGGGCGTGCAAGCGAGCGGGCCGGGGAATGAGGGCTGGACGAGGGTTTCGCAGGTGAATTGTTCGCGTCGGCCGATGAGGATGAGTTTTTCGCGGGGCAAACCGGAGGCGGCGACGATCGCTTCGGTGGTGGGGCTGCTGAAACGGGGGAAGAGGATTTGGTCGAAGTCGCTCCAGTCGTAGCCGGCGCGCTGGACGAGTTCGATGCGGCTGATCGAGTCGATGACGAAGTGGAAGAAGTTGGTGACCGCGTTGGCGCTGCAGAGATTGAGGGTGCGTCCGGGGACGCGGCGGGGCGGGTGGAGTTTGATGATGTGGTAGACCTTCGAGAAGCGGCTCGGGCCGGTGTAGCAGAAATCGCCGAGAAAGGTGTCGTTGGGGCCGACGATCCACGCGTGTTCGTCGAGGACGCGTCCGCCGGGGATTTCGGCGACGCCGGTTTCGGGCCATTGGATGGTGCGACCGTGGGCGAGCGGGTTGGCGGGGTCGTTGCAGAAGAACGGAGGCGGGAGGGTTTGGGCGCGTTCGGGGCTGACGCTGCGCCAGAGCATGCCGGGGCGGTGGCGAAATTCGGTCCAGCGGGCGGCGCGGCGGGGAGGTCCGAACGTGGCGGAGGTGGCGGGGAGGAGGCGAAGGGCGCGGGGCGGAACGACGGACCAGAAGAGTGGAAACGTGTGGTGCCGGAAGCGGTTGATTCGCTCGCGCAGCGGGGAGTGGACGGGGAAGGTGGTGAAGTGTTGCACCATACGCGGAGCGGCGGGCTTGGAACGGAGACGGGTGGGGTTGGTTCCGGAGGAGAGGGTAGCGGACGTGACGGAGTGTATCGTGCAGGATGCGGAACGGGAAGCCGCGAGGCGCCGCAGCTTGCACGGAAATTGTCCGTAGGGCGGGGCGGGGATTTGTCGGGGGAATCTTTTTTGCGTCTGATGCTCAGATAATTGCGGGCGGAAGAAGACAGGTGGCATGAGCTGTGTTAAAGTGCGCGCGTGGCCAAACTCTTCGGCGTCCTTCTTCTGATCGCGGGTGCGATTCTGCTCTATTACGGCTGGGAGGCGCATACCGCGACTCCGCCGCAGCCGTTGTTGGAGACCGTGAACAGCCCGCGGCCGGAGCGCTCGATCTGGCTTCTGGCGGTCGGCGCGGTGGCGTTGGTGTGGGGACTTTTTGCTCTCCTTCCGCGTCGGACGGCGGTGTGATTGCTTTGGCCTTGTTCAACCTCAACCTACATCACGCATATGAAAAACGATTCTGGTGCCCACACGGAAACTCCCGATGACATTGTCGATCACATCAGCCGGCTGATGAACGAAGCCGAAGCGCTGATGGTCGGTCCGGTGTCGGAAAAGGCGAAGGACCGGCTGGGTGAGTTGCGCGCGCGTTTCGATCAGTTGCAGGCGAAGGCGGGCGTGGCTTACGAAGACGCGCGAAAGAAAGTGATCGAAGGCGCGCGAGTGACGGACGAGACGATCCGCGCGCATCCTTACGAGTCGCTCGCGATCGCGCTGGGCATCGGCGTGTTGATCGGTGCGCTGATCCGTCGGAGCAACCACTGAGCGTGGCCATGGAAGGGCAAGGTCCGGCGACGGGCGGCCTGCTTGGGTCCGTGCGCGGGCTGATCGACAGCGTGCTGTTTTCGGCCCGCGAGCGGCTCGAGTTGTTTTCGCTCGAGCTGCGCGAGGAGAAGCTGCGTGCGATTCAGCTTTTCGTGTGGGTGTGCGCGGCGGTGTTTGCGGGGATCATGGCGATCACGTTCGCGAGCCTGGCGATCGTTTACCTGTTTTGGGAAACGGCGCGGCTGGCGGTGTTGATCGGGTTTGCGGTGGTGTATGCGGGTGGGTTCGTGGCGATCCTGCGGTATTGCCGGAAGCTGATCTCGCAGCAGCCGCGGCCATTCGATGCCACGATCGCGGAGTTGACGCAGGATCGCGCATGTATCCGGAAGGAGAATTGAGAGAGCTCGCGCTGCGCAAGGAGGCGCTGCGGGTGAAGATCGCGGCGCACCGGGCGGAGTGCGTGGCGTATGCGGAGCACGTGGCGCGGCCGATCGCGGCGATCGATCGCGTGGCGGAGCAGTGGAGGCGCGTGGCGCCGTATGCGAAGCTGGCGGCGATTCCGCTGGGGTTTTTGCTGCAGCGGCGGATGGCGAAGAAGCAGGCGCGCGCGGGCGGATGGAAGCGTTGGTTGAAGCTGGCGCCGGTGGCGATGAGTGCGGCGCGGATTTGGGAGAGGTTTCGGCGGTGATGGGTGTCGCGCGGCCGTAATGGGCGCGCTGGCGCGGCCGAACGCCGTGCTACGGTAGGGCGAGAAAATCGCGCAGGCGATTGAGGATGGCGGGACCGGCGAGGGTGAAGATGTCGTTGTGGCCGACGCCGGGGAAAGTGATCACGCGGGCTTGGTCGGGTTTGGCGTGGGCGGCGAGCGTGGCCGACATCGCGACGGGGACGAGGGTGTCGCGTTCGCCGTGAAAGAGCAGGAGCGGCGCGGAGATCGCGGGGAGTTTCGCGAGGTTGTCGAAGCGGGAGCGAATGAGGAGTGAGGTGGGCGCCCAAGGGGCGACGAGTTTGGCGACCGCGTGCATCGAGGTGAACGCGCTGACGGTGAAGACGTGCGAGACGGGACGGCGGCTGGCGAGGTCGAGGGCGACGGCGGCGCCCATGGACCAACCGCCGGCGACGATGCGGGCGCGGTCGATGTCGGGGCGCGAGAGCAGGTAGTCGTAGGCGGCGTCGGCGGTTTCGTAGAAGGAGTCTTCGCCGGGCGAGTCGCCGGGGCTGATGCCGTAGCCGGGGTATTCGGGAATGAGGACGTTGAGGCCGAGGCGGCGGAAGGCGTCGAATTCGCGTTGCGTGTAGGCGAGGCAGGAGCCGTTGCCGTAGAAGAAAATCAGCGTCGGGCGCGACGCGGGGGAGAGGGCGCGGCCGCGGTGATCGAGGGCGGCGCCGAACTGGGCGATGGCGGGCGTGCCGCTGCGCGTGGTGAGCGAGACGAGTTCGTAGTGCGGGCTGGGGGGAACGAGCGTGTCGGCGCGGCCGTGGGTGGCGGTGCCGGGGAAGATGAAGCCGCGCTCGAGGTTGCAACCGGAGAGGAAGGGGAGGAGCACGGCGGCGAGGAGCCGGGCGAGGAAGGCGAGAGCGGAGGGGGCGGGGTTCAAGGAGGCGGGATTTCGCGAGGGGAAAGTGTCATACATTATATGACACTTTGCGAAGGGCTGGAGGTGAGTGGGTGGGGCGGAATCGCCTGCGGGCAGGCTCCTGCATCTCTTGCGCGGAGGTGTTGCGTGCTTTGAATCCGGATACACAGCCGGGCGCGGAAGTCGCGGCGGCGCCGGCGGCGCGCGCACGAGTCAGGTTTTGCGGTGGATGGCGCTGGGGNGNGGCTTCCATNTGGCCGCGGGTNACGCCGAGTTGGTGGANGAGNTTNANNTCGCGCCAGAGGGCGTCGCCGGTGATNTCGCCGCGNAGNAGCTGGGCGTAGCGGGTGAGNGTGCGCGCGACTTCGTCGGGCGGTTCGTTGACGAATTCGACGCGGAAGCCGCGGGCGCCGAGATCGAGGAGGCGCGAGACGTATTCGGCGCCGGTTTGTGCTCGATTATTGAATACGGTGTTGCGGCAGCCGGCGTCGGCGCGGAGCGGAAGTTCGGCGCCAACGCGATCGCGGAGGGCGACGCGGTGTTTGTCGCAGGGGCGGCCGCAGTCGCGGTAGTCTTTGCCGGTGGAGAGAAACGCGCAGAAGACGCAGTGCTCCATGTGAAACATGGGCATGTGCTGGTGGATGGTGATGTCGAACCAGGCGGGCGGCGCGGTTTGGAGGAGCGCTTCGAGCTGCGCGATGTTGAGGTCGTAGCTGGCGGTGACGCGCTCGAGTCCGTAGCGGTCAAGGAAGTAGGAGGCGGTGAGGGGATTGGCGACGTTGAGGGAAAAGTCGCCGCGTTTGCGGTCGGAAGCGAAGAACGCGAGGTGGTCGTAGTTGCGGATCAAATACCCGTCGGCTTCGCAGGAGCGGACCTGTTTGAGGATCCATTCCTCGCCGGGTTTGAAGATGCGCGGGGCGGCGACCCAGATGGTGGGATTTTCGAATTTCGAATTTGGATTTTCGATTTGGAGGGTGCGGAAACGGGCGACGGTGTCGCGGTAGTGTTTGGGGTTTTCGAATTCGCAGTAGATCGTGCGGGCGCCGGCGGACCAGGCGGCGTCGAGTTGCTCGGGGAGGCGGATAACGGCGATGAGTTCGGGAGCTGCGGCAGCGGTGACGGAGGAGGGGAGATCGACGCGGAGCGCGGGCGACTTTTCGTGGAGCGTCCAGCGCTGCGGGGCGGCGCGCTGGGATTCGAGGGAGGCGATGGCTTCGCGGCGGAGGCGGTTGAGCTCGCTGAGGGGAAGGATGACGCTGCCTTCGAGGTGGGAATGGAGCTCGCCGAGTTTGAAGGGCGTGCCGCCGAGGCGACCGAGTTGGTCGCGGAGGCGGTTTTCGTCGAGCGGTTGGGTTTCGGCGGGGGCGAGCGGAATCGTGGACGCGACTTGGGCGATGTGGCCTGCGGCGTCGCGGGCGATGAGCGTAAGCGGGGCGCCGGCGTGGCCGTGGACCTCGAAGGAGAGCGGGCGTTGGAAGCGGATTTTTTCGCCTTCGAAGGTGGAGCGGAGTTCGCGTTCGAGGGCGGGGTCGCTGGTTTTCCAGACACGCTGGCCGGGGCGGATGCGGCGGAAGTCGAGGTCGCCGCGGCCGAAACGGAGCGCGGTTTCGGAGGCGCCGGGGCGGGTGTCGACGTGGTAAACGCGACCGCCTTCCTCGCGTTCCTCGGGACGGCCGGCGTCGAAGACCACGCCGTCGCCGGGTTTGAGCGGGGCTTCGAGTATCAGGAAAATGGATTCACGCTCGACGCGCGTGACGGTGCCGAGGAAGACGCCGCGTTTGGTGCCGAAGCGCGCGTGGGCGAGGTGTTGGTTGTCGATCCCGCGGAACCAGCCGGTGTAGAGGCCGCGGGAGAAGGCCATTTGGAGTTCGTAGCGTGCGGGGTCGGGGACGGAGGTGGAGTTGAGAGCTGAGGGTTGAGAGTTGAGAGACGGAGTCAGGCGGTCGAGGGCCTGGCGGTAGACGCGGGTGATGGAAGCGACGTATTCGGGGGATTTGAGGCGGCCTTCGATCTTGAGGGAGGAGACGCCGGCGCGGACGAGGTCGGGGAGGACGTCGATACCGGCGAGGTCCTGCGGGCTGAGGAGGTAGCGTTTGTCGCCGAGCGGGACTTGGCGGCCGTCGGCGATGAGATCGTAGGGGAGGCGGCAGGCTTGGGCGCATTCGCCGCGATTGGCGGAGCGACCGCCGAGCGATTCGCTGGTGAGGCACTGGCCGGAGTAGGCGACGCAGAGGGCGCCGTGGACGAAAACTTCCAGCGGAAGCCCGGAGCCGCGGGCGGAGAGCTGGGCGCGGATTTTTTCGATTTCGGCGAGGGAGTTTTCGCGGGCGAGGACGACGAGTTGCGCGTCGAGCTCGCGGGCGAATTGGACGCCGGCGGCGCTGGTGATCGTCATCTGCGTGGAGCAGTGGATCGGGAAGTCGGGCGAAAGCGCGCGGATGAGGCGGCACATGCCGACGTCCTGGACGATCGCGGCGTCGACGCCGGCGGCGATGATCGTGCGGAGGTAGTCTTCGGCGGCGTCGAGTTCGTTGGCGAAGACGAGGGTGTTGAACGTCACGTAGCCGCGGACGCCGCGGCGGTGGAGAAACTCCATGAGCGCGGGGAGGTCGGCCTGCGTGAAGTTTTTCGCGCGCATGCGGGCGTTGAAGCGCTCGAGTCCGAAGTAGATGGCGTCGGCGCCGTTTTCGATCGCGGCGCGGGCGCATTCCCAGTCGCCGGCGGGCGCGAGGAGCTCGGGGAGCGCGAGGCGGGGCGCGGCGGGTGGCGGGGAGAGTTCGGTGGCGGACGAGGACATCGGGTCAGGCGGCGGCCTTGGAGGCGGGCGGCGTCGCGGGAATTTTCTTGGCGGGCGCGGCGACGTGCGGAGCGACGGAGCGGAGTTCGGCCGCGAGGAGGACGGTGAGAATGAAGAAACCGGCGGCGACGTAGCCGAGGTTTTGGAAGCCGAGGAGTCGGCCGGAGGGAGAGCGGGCGATGAAGAGGCCGGCGACGATGTTGGAGAGGGCGGAGGAGGCTTGCTGGAGGGCGGCGTTGACGCTCATGAAGCCGCCGCGGTAGCGGGGTTCGACGGCGTTGGTGATCATGGTCATCGTCGGCGAGAAGCGGCTGGACATGCTGACCATGAAGGCGGCCATCATGAGGGAGGCGACGAGCACCGAGCTGGGGCCTAGGCGGGTGATGGCGAGGACAACGACGATGGCGATGGAGGAGGTGATGGTGAGGAGTTTCAGGCGATCCATGTGATCGCTGAGCCAGCCGAGCAGGGGAGTGTTGAAGGCGGTGGCGATGCCGCCGACGGCGTAGGCGATGGGGAGTTGGACGGATTCGTCGAGGCCGACGTTGGTGATGAAGCTGGGGGCGAGGAACGGCACGATGACGCCGCCGCCCATGACGAGGACGGAACCGAGGGCGAAGGCGCGGAGGTGGACGCCGTGCGAGACGATTTCCCGCATCTGGCGGAGCGGCTGGTGGCCGGCGACGGCGGTGTGAATGCGAGGAAGGGTGAACCAAGCCGCGACGAGGATGGTGGCGCTGCAGGCGGCGAGCATGAAGAAAGGCGCGTGCCAGCCGAAGTGGCCGGCGAGCACGAGGCCGGCGGGAACGCCGAGCACGGAAGCGAGCGGGAAGGAGGCGGCGATCCAACTCATTGCGCGGCCGCGGCGGTGGATGGGGATGATGTCGGCGACCATGGCGTTGACCATGGAGCCGGCGAGACCGCCGAAAGCGCCGGCGGCGACGCGGGCGACGAGCAGCCACGTGTAGGTGGGAGCGAGGCCGCAGGCGACGGTGGCGACGGCGAAACCGGCGTAGAGAAAGAGGAGCGAGCGGGTGCGGTCGAAGCGATCGAGCACGAAACCGCCGGCGAATCCGGCGGCGGCGGCGGAGAAGCCGTAGCTGGCGACGAGCTGGGTGAATTTTGCCGGGGTGATCTCGAACACGCGCATGAGCTGCGCGCCGAGCGGCATCATGATCATGAANTCGAGGATGTGCGTAAACATGATCGCTCCGAGAGCGATCAGCGTCGCGAACTCGCGTCGCGGTGTTTGCGCATGGGTGTCGGCGGACAGTAAGGGGAGGAGCGGTTGGCGGTTCGCGGGAAAGCGCAACCGTGCAGCAGGGGGGCGGGCGAGGACGGCGGGTGTCAGGTTTGAGGAGAGGCGGTGTCGCTGGTGTCGGTGGTTTCGCCGGGCGATTCGGGGGCGGCGCGGGTGACTTCGCTGAAAGGGTGCTGCGTGTGGATTTCGGCGACGTAGTCGCGGAGAAGGGTGAGGAACTGTTCGGCGCCGCGGCTTTGGTAGCGCTGGAGGTGGCGGATGACGGCGAGTTGTCGGGTGGGCGCGCTGCCGGCGAGGCGGAGGTAGACGAGCGAATCGGTGTCCTCGGGCATGCGATCGACGAGCGGGAGGATGGAGATGCCGACGCCCATGGCGACAAAGGCTTTGAGGGTGGCGACTTGGGCGCAGCGGTAGCCGACTTTGGGTTCGATGTTGTGATCGCCGAAGAACCCGCGGATCTGGCCGGCGAGGGAGCTGGAGTCGCCCATGGTGACGAAGGTTTCCTCGGCGATGTCCTGCAGACTGATTTCGGAACGGTTGGCGAAAGGGTGGTCTTTGCCGACGACGAGCAGGAGTGGCTCGGTCATGAGCGGTTCGATGGAGAGACGCGGGTCCTTGACGGGAAGGCTGACGATGGCGAGGTCGAGGTCGCCCTCGGCGACGGCGCGGACGAGATCGGGGCGGAAGTCTTCGCGGACGTGGATCGTGAGATTGGGCAGAGACTTCTGCGCGTGGGCGATGAGCGGGAGGAGCAGATACGGGGCGACGGTGGGGAGGGCACCGATGGTGATCTGGCGATCGAGCGACGGGTGATCGCTGAGTTCGCGGGCGGCGTTTTCGACTTCGAAGAGGATACGGCGGGCGCGTTCGAGGAAGACGGCGCCGGCTTCGGTGAGGACGGCTTTGCGGCCGAGGCGATGGAAGAGCTTGTGGCCGATCTCGGCTTCGAGATTCAGGATTTGTTGGCTCAGCGTGGGTTGCGTGACATTGCAGTGCTCGGCGGCGCGCGTGAAGTTACCGGCGTCGGCGACCGCGACGGCGTAGCGGAGCTGGTGCATTTCCATAGGCGTTAGCTATGGGATAGATAGTGAAACGCAATTTCAACTATTGGGCAGGATCGGGTATTATCGGCGGCGTCAACACGAGCGTGTTGGCGAACCACGAAAGACACACACCATGAAGAATAACAAACTGGTCCTTGCGGCTCTCCCCGGCGTGATCGCTGCGGCCGCCCTGTTGCTTTCCTTCCGTTCCCCGATTGCTGTGGAAAACCTCATCGGCNACGGCAGCGTTTTAGCGCTGCTCGCGGTCATGGCGGTTGAATACCGCATCAATTGGAAGCGGGTTTTCGGTCGCGAATAAGGCTGGAAACTTATACCTAAGAACAAGGGGCTCGGTGAAAACCGGGCCCCTTTTTAGTGTTCGGGGGGACGAGTCGCTGGTGCTCGCAGCTACAGGGCGAGGCGGAAGTAGTCGCGGGCGTTGGCGAAGCAGATGTTTCGCACCATGCCGCCGACGAGGTCGCGATCGTGGGGGATTTCGCCGCGCTCCATGTCGGAGCCGAGGAGATTGCAGAGGATGCGGCGGAAGTATTCGTGTCGCGGGTAGCTGAGGAAGCTGCGCGAGTCGGTGAGCATGCCGACGAAGCGGCTGAGGAGGCCGAGGTTGGAGAGGGCGTTGATCTGCCACTCCATGCCTTCCTTTTGATCGAGGAACCACCAGCCGCTGCCGAACTGGAGTTTGCCGGGGATGGTGCCGTCCTGGAAATTGCCGATCATGGCGCCGAAGACGTAGTTGTCGGCGGGGTTGAGGTTGTAGAGGACGGTGCGGGGAAGTTCGTCGGTGGAGTCGAGCGTGTTGAGATAAGTCGAGAGCGCGCGGGCTTGGGGGAAGTCGCCGATGGAATCGAAGCCGGTGTCGGGGCCGAGTTTGGCGAGGAGGCGGGCGTTGTTGTTGCGGAGGGCGCCGAGGTGGAGCTGCTTGGTCCAGCCTTTGCGGGCGTCCCAGCGGCCGAACTCGAGCATCATGAAGGAGGCGAATTTCGCTTCGTCATCGGGCGAGGCGGCGCGGCCGGCGCGGGCGGCGTCGAAGATGGTCTGGGCTTCGGCGGCGGTGCAGGGAGACGCGAAGGCGTTTTCCATGCCGTGGTCGGAGAGGCGTCCGCCGACGGCGTGGAAGTCGTCGTGACGTTTTTGGAGCGCGGCGAGGAAGTCGTCGAACGAGCGTATTGGAAGTTTGGAGACGCCGGAGAGTTTTTCGATCCAAGCGTTGAAGGCGGCGGGGGCGGCGACGAGGAGGGCTTTGTCGGGGCGGAAGGTGGGGTAGACGCGGGTCTTGAGGCCGAGCTGGGCGATCTTTTCGTGGAGATCGAGCGGGTCGGCGGGGTCGTCGGTGGTGCAGACGACGGCGACGTTGTTCGCGGCGAGGATGTCGTGGACGCGGAGCGAGGGGAGCTGGGCGTTGGCTTCGCGCCAGATTTTATCGGCGGATTTTTCGTCGATGAGGTCGGTGAGGCCGAAGTAGCGGGCGAGCTCGAGGTGGGACCAGTGGTAGAGGGGATTGCGGAGGGTGTGGGGGACGGTGCGCACCCAAGCGTCGAACTTTTCGCGCGGGGAGGCGCCGCCGGTGACGAAGTGTTCGTCAACGCCGTTGGAGCGCATGGCGCGCCATTTGTAGTGGTCGCCGCCGAGCCAGATTTCGGAGAGGTCCGCGAACTGGTGGTTGGAGAGGATTTGCTGCGGCGGGAGGTGGCAGTGGTAGTCGTAGATGGGCTCGGCCTTGGCGAAGTTATGGTAGAGGTCGCGAGCGGCGTCGGAGTAGAGGAGAAAGTCGTCGTGGATGAGCGGGCGCATGGCGAAGGAAGAAAATTTAACCACGGATGGAGGTGGATGAACGCGGATCAGAGGGGGAGGATGTGGACGCGGCGTGGGAATTTTTTAACCACGAATGAACACGAAGGGACACGAATGAATGAGGCTTCAGTAACGGTGAACCGCGGAGGCACCGAGACACAGAGGGAGAGTGGTGGACGTTGACTGGGAGGGAGCGCGAGCGAGCTCGCGGCCTACGGGGCGGGGGTGGCGAGGGATTTGAGATTTGAAATTTCGGATTTGAGAAAGCGGGCGCGAGGTTACCGGGAGATGTCGGCGAGCATGGCGTCGAGGGTGGTGTAGCGGTCGAGGAGGGTGCGGGCGGCGGCGCAGCGGGAGGCGGGGGCGAGGCCGGTGTTTTCCGCGAGGAAGATGAGGTAGCTCGCGATGTTTTTCGCGAAGAGGAGCCGGCCTTCGTCGCTGATCGTGTAGAAACGTGCGCGCTGGCGATAGCCGGCGGGGGAGTGATCGCCGAGCGCGGATTTTTCGGGGCGTCCGTCGGCGGCGAGGACGTAGAGGAAGTTGTATTCGAAAAAGAACATGTGCTCGGGGCTCGGGGGGAGCGATTCGAGCGCGGAGCGGGTGTTGGCGGGGGAGGAGAAAAGAGATGAGTCG
>Ga0065721_10052599_pt1 | contig 11564 bp, 9 predicted proteins | sample Mesricmetagenome_FD_59108 | JGI IMG/M metagenome (GOLD analysis project Ga0065721, IMG submission 59108) | Mesophilic microbial community from rice straw/compost enrichment Sample: eDNA_1 v2 (version 2) | ecosystem: Engineered > Solid waste > Grass > Composting > Bioreactor | place: USA: Davis...
CGGTCAGCGCCGTGGCGTCGAGCAGGTCCTGGTCGATGCGGCGCAGGCCGTCGGCAAAGGCCGATGTCACCGGGAAGAAGATGATGAGCGTCGCCATCACCACCTTGGACGGCATGCCGAAGCCCAGCCAGATTACGAGCAGAGGTGCGATCACGAAGACCGGGAACGCCTGCAATACGAGCACCATGGGCCAGACCAGCCGGCCGAGCCGGGGCAGCGCTGCCATGCCGAGCGCGGTCAAGGCACCGAGGATGGAACCGAGTGCGAAGCCCGCGAGGATCTCGGCAAGCGTGACCAGCGTATTCTCAAAGAGATAGGCGGGTTGCCGCCGCATGGCGGCCAGCACGTCCAGCGGCGCCGGGAGAATGTATCGTGCCGGCGACCAGATCCAGACAATCGCCTGCCAGACGCCGAGCAACGTCACCAGCGTCCGCAGGATGGAGGAGAGCGTTCCCATCCGGCCGGCTTCAGCCGGTTGGTCTGGTGCAGGCGGTAGGATTATATGGCATTGGCGATCTCCTGATTGTCATCATGGAGATCCAGGCAGAGCGAAGAATTGGGAAAGGGGCAGCGGCGAACCCTTGTTCCGTTCCTACGCCGGCATGACCCGGATCAGGTTCAAGGGTCCGGCTCACCGCCATCTCAGCGTCGTTCGACGCCCCCCTCGGAATGGGGTGATCTAGTCAGGGAAAGGGAACGGCGTCAAGCTGACTGCGCCTAATAGTACCAATACTTCAACGTTTGAGTGACAAAGCCGTATTGCGCGTCCGGTCCAATTGCTGGCGTTGGAGATGAAGCTGGCCATTTATCGCCTGTGTTTGCGCGTGAACACGGGCAAGCGCCTGCGCCTGATCGCGAGATAACCCCATACTGGCTGACAGTCGGCCAGCATCGCCGGCTTTGAGGGCTGTACGATCCGCAGGTGTCAGCCGCCGATTGATGGCGGTTGCCAGGCTGTCGAGCTCGCGCCGGAACTGCGGAGCGGTGTTGAGGCGGGCCGCCTGCTCATGCGCCGGCGCATCAAGTATCGCTGCCAGGCCCTCGGATGGAGCGCGGATTTCCTGACGGTGGCGATGCTGTTCATCGCGATGCCGCGTTTCCATCTGATGCCGCTCGAACTCGACAGACCGACCATAGTCCTCGAGCGCGGCCGCAAGCTGCGGCAGATGGTCTTTGGCGGCCTGGCGTTCGGGGCTTTCGGTGCGCAGGAAGCCCCCTGCCTCGCCGGCGAGAGGCCCGAACCTGCCATTGCGCACGTCCTGCGCAGCCGCCGACCCGGCCCGCGGCCCGTCAATCCCGTCGATCGCCGCCGAAAGGGCAATCGGATTGCCATAGACAAGCTGGGAAAGTCGCTCGATCTCGGCGCGTTTGTCGGCAAGCAGGCTGGATTTCTGGAGCCTGGCCTGAATCTCATCCTCGCGAAGGTCCGGTAGATCGCGGCTTGGCACGAGCACTGCGCCAGGCTCAATTCCGTGTTCGCGCGATGGGCGCTCGCGTGAGGGCGCCCTCCTCCGCTCGTGCTCGTCGGCGGCGCCATGCGCTATCACGCCGCCGGACATCAAGGGACCACCCCTGCTCCTTTCCAGCCCGCATGTGCCTTCGTCGCCGGCGGGCGCTTCCCGTCGTTTGCGCTCCGCCATCAGCCACGCCAGATCGGCGCTCGACTGCGCTCTTGCGTCATCGAGCATGGCGGCGGTTGCGCCGCCTTCTTTCATGAGGGCTATGACCTTCTCCCATCGGCCGGCGAGGTCCTCGACCATCTCGCTCGAAAGGCGGCGTTTCGCCTCTTCCAATTGGCGTTCACCCTGAGATGATCGATCGGCGTCACGCCTGAACATCGCCATCTCAACCGCGATGGACTCCCTCAGTTCTGATGCGGATTCCAGCTTGTCCATGTTGACCTTCCCTCTCCGTCTATCGGGTGACGCCCCTGGCCTGTCGCAGCGCCCGCATCTGGCGCTCGGCGACGATCTCCTGTGATCGATCGGCACGCACGGCCTGCTGCAGGACCTTCAGCCTCGGCTGCATGGCCTCGAAGACCTTGCGCTGAGCCGCCGGCACCCGGTCGATCACGGCCGGGTCGCCGCGAGCAATGGCGTTCGGCCCGAACCGCGCGTCGAGCGCCTTGCTGACGGATGCAAATTCCGCCCTCACCGTGGCATCGACAGAGCGCACCAGCTGCGTGGTCTCCCCCGGCGATTTCGCAATCGCGGCCGTCAGGTGCGCGAGCTCGGCCTCGGCCCGCCGCGACAGCCCCGGAATTGGCACCGCCATGCGGTTGCGATCCGCCTCGACCGCGGCCTTCTCGGCCTCGAATGCGTTGCGCCAGGCCTGTCCCATCATGCGCGTCTTGGTGACGACGCTCTCAAGCGCCTGCTCGGCTTCCTTACGCTCTCTGCCGGGGGCAAGCAGGCGATCCATGATCCGGTCGGAGCCGCGCAGTGCACCATAGGCGGCAGGGTCATTGGCAACCGCGCGAGCGATTCTCTCGGGGTCGACGCCCCTGATGAGCAGATCCTCGATCGTTGCGAGGGCGGCTGCCGGATCCCGCCAGATGCGCTGCACGGTGTCGGCGAGGCCGGCACGGCTCTGCCTGTAGCTCGCGACATCCATGGCGCGGCGTCTGGCCTCGTCATCAAGGGGAACGGCAAAATCGGTGACTGCCGCGAGCATCGGCAGAGCCGGTGGCTTCGACATCTCCGGCACGCTGGAAGCATCGTGCACTGCCGGCGCGACGGTGCGCGTGGGATCGCGCCTTTCGGCGTGGTGCTGGAGCTCATTGAAGCGCCGTACCTGCGAAAACAGAACCGCCAGCTCCTGACTTCGCGCCGGCGTCATACCCTCCGGCATGCGATCGACCATCTGCTTTTGCGCATAATGGTCGGCCTTTTCGGTAAAGGCGCTCCACCCGAAACGAGCCGTCAACGCTTCGCCGACCGCTTTCATTTCCTGCACCAGCGACCGCTCCTGTGCTGCGTAGGCGAAAGCGGTCTTGTAGGCGCCTTCCCCTCCCCTTTCGCGCACCGCCTCTATTTCCTCGAGCCGGGCAATGGCATGCGGCGAAAGTGCGGGCACGGATATCGACATGGCGGCACGCCGGGCATGTTCGCGCTTCTCGAACATCCCGCGACAACGAACAAAATTCTCCGCATGGCTGCGGGCCAACGGCGCAAGCTCCGATGCGGATCTGGTTGCGGCCGCTCGCTCTTTCCGGCTGGCCTGCCCGTCGACAAGGCTGGTGCTACCATGCAGCGCGCCGAGCATGGCGGGATCGCGCGCGATCATCTCGCCGAGACGGCGAGGATCGCCATTGAACGCCGACGCCTGCTCGTTCAGAGCCGCAAGCGCACCTTGCGGATCGCGATAAATGCTTTCGAGCACTGGCAGCAGAATGGCCTCGCGCTCCGTCCATCTGGCGGAGGCGAGATGCTCGATGCGCGCATCCTCCTCGACAGAACGCGCAAACCGCTCCTGCGGCGCTAGCAGGTAACGCTTCGCATCGGGCTCGGCCGGGATCTGCCCCGGCGCATTGGTCCTTGCGAGCGCATCATCGTCATAGGAGACGCTGCGCTCCTTCTCGATTGCCAGGCCGAGCGCGACGCTGGCGCGCTCCCACAGCCTGGCGACGCGATCGCGCTGTGCGGCAATCCACGACAGACGCCGCTCCACCCCCTCTTCCATCCCGGCCGCAACCTCGGCGGCGTGATTCATGTGGCGGCGTCGGGCGAAGTCGACAATCTGGGCCTGGTAGCCGGCCTCGGATTCGTAATCGAGCGTCGTGGTCTTCGCGCCCGAACGCGACAGGCGCTCGACCAGCCGGTTGAACAATGCGGGTCGATGGCTTTCCTGCTCGATGCGGTCCTGACGGATCTCAGCCGTCTCGTCCTGCTTTGCGGTCCAGACATTGCGGTCGACCTCGCGCTCCTCGAAGGTTTTCTTGCCGGTTTCGGGATCGGTGACGGGAACATTTACGGTGACTCGCTCGACGCCGTCCTTGCGCAGGGTGACGGTGTCGCCGACGGCAACGCCGCCTGCCTCGATCGCCTTCGGCAGGCTGACGCCCCAGACGCGATGCACCTCGCCGTCATCGGTGCGGACGTCGGCATAAGGCGTTTGCTTCGCATCTTTGTCGCCGCGGTAATGGTCCTCGCCTGTTTCGACCAGTTCGCCGGTGACGCCGGCGGTATGATCGACGCGCGCTCCCCTGCCCCAAGGCCCACGCTGCTCGAAATCCTCTGTCGCCATATAGAGGTCGGCGCGATCGCGATGCCGGGACATGGCGACATAGGCCAGGTGCTGATCCATCATGCCGGTGGCGAGAACGAAGGTCCGGTCGACCGTAGCGCCCTGCGATTTATGCACGGTGGCGGCATAGCCGTGATCGATATTGCGATAGGTGTCCTGAGAGAACACGACCTCACGGCCGACATCGAGCCTGATGGTCAACAGGGTCTCGCCGCTTTCAGTCGTGGTGCCGATCACAGTGCCGAGCATGCCGTTCTTTACATGCTGGACGGAAAGGTGTTCGGCGCGTGGTTCGAAGAAGCGGGCATTCTCCAGAAAGATCAAACGGTCGCCGATGGCAAACTCGCGCTCACCCCGCTCGGTCTGGAAGGACCGGCCGTAATCGAGCGCGCCCTGTGCGGCCATGATGGTGCGGATTGCTTCATTAAGCTGGCGCACGTCATCATTGGTCTGAGCCAGAACCAGAAGCTCGGAACCGTCGATCGAACGTCCCTCCGCCTGCGCCGCAGCCTGATATTGCAGCCGCGCCTGGCTCCAGTCGAAGACAATTCTCTCGATTGCCACCCTGCGGGTTTCGAGCTCGACGATACGGTCCTGCTGCGCATAAGCGTCGAGGGCTTCTTCCACCTTTCCGCGCGCGAATAGCCGCGAGGCGTCACGCGCCCACTGCTCGCGCTGCCGGCGCACGCCGGTCAGTTCGGCAAAGCCGATCCGTTCGACGATGGCGCGGAAGGCGGCACCCGCCTGGATCGGCTGCAGCTGCATTGGGTCACCGACCAACACCGCCTTGGCGCCCGCGTCCTCGATAATTTTCAAGATACGGGCGAGTTGCTCTGACGACACCATTCCGGCCTCGTCGACAACCAGCACATCGCCCTTTGCGAGCCGATCCCTTCCATCGGCCCAGGCCAGTTCCCATGCGGCCAATGTGCGCGACCTGATGCCGGAGCTTTCCTCCAGACCTTCGGCCGCTTTTCCTGCAAGGGCCGCGCCAATGACACGCCGTCCATCCGCCTGCCATGCGATGCGCGCCGCATCCAGCAAGGTGGATTTGCCCGCACCGGCGAGACCGACGACGGCTGCAATTGCCGTATCGGCGGTCACATGCCTGACGGCATCGGCCTGCTCGGCATCCAGCCGGAACGGCTTTTTCGGATCACGCTGCTCGATCTCCTGGATGGCCGCATCCACCTTTTCGGGGGCGACTTTGAACCCTGACCGTCCGGCGAGCGCGGCCGCAGACCGCGCCATGTCGTATTCGGTGCGCAGCATGGCGCGCGTCGTGAAGACGGCCGGCACCGTCGCCTTGCCTGTCTCGGGATCGATCTGCTGCGGCTTCAGCACGACCAGATCCGACGACGCCATCAGCTGCGCGCGGATATTGGCGAAGATTGTGGGATCGTCGACATAGCGGTGCAACGTCTTGGCGATCTCGCGCTCGTCGAAGGTCGAGCGTTCGCCAGAAAGCTGCTTCAGCAACAGGCCCGGCTCGTCACTCAGGCGATCGGCCATTTCCTGGCGTTTCGCCAAAGCGGCCGGCGCGAAATATCGTTCCTGCCCCTTGCGGGCGAGAGCCGCCCGCGCCGGTCCGAGATGGCTCTGCGCGATGCCGTCGAGACCCTGCTCCGCATAGGAGCGGCCGTCGAGCCGGATGTCGTGTCCGGCAAGGGCAAGATGCCGATTGGCTGTTTCAGCCCAGGCGATTTTCCACGCCTTCATCGTGTCCTTGTCGCCGGCCCAGAGCCGATAGACGATCTTGCCCCTGGGGCGATCCGGCGTGACGACGCGCAAGGGTTCGCCATCGGCCCCGAGTACCGCCACCTTCTTCTTTCCGAACCCGTCATCAGTCAAAGGCCGCAAAGGGGTCATCAGATGGATGTGCGGATTTCCGTCCTTGTCGTGATAGACCCAGTCGGCAACCATGCCTTTCGAGGTGAGATTGTCACGGACGAATTCCCGCACCAGGGCGATATTCTCTGCCCTCGACAGTTCCTCCGGCAGGGCGAAAATCATCTCGCGGGCAAGCTGCGCGTCCGCCCGCTTCTCGAATGTATCGACGGCATTCCAGAGCATCTCGCTGGCGCTGGCGACCGTCCTGCCGTCGATCATCGTACGCAGCCAGGCCGGTGTGTCGTCGGGCAGCGCCAGTTCCTCATGGACCAGCTCCGCCCTGCCACCTTCATACCGAAAGCTCATCCCGGTCTGCTCTTCCTCCATTCTCGTACGATGGCGATAGGCGGCGGCCGAGACGACGCTGCGTCCGGCTCCCCGGCTGATCACCTGTGCCCGTACGAACATGATCGCCATGCGATCCGCGAAGCCTCCCAAGCATGTCGCTTTAGCGACGTATATTGCGCCCTCGAACAGATCGGACCTGAGGGCCGATACCGTCTCTCGGGATGCGCCCGAACGGGCGCAGACCTGAAACGAGCCATTCGGCTCGTCGAAAACTAGCATCTTTTACTATGCGTTTCCACACGGTATAATCGCAGCATTATTGCCGCTACGACCGGAAGGAAGGTATAAGATGCGTGCGAAATCATCGATTTCCGAGATTGATGCCCAGATTGAGAAACTGCGCGAAAAACGCCGTTCTATTCTGGCCAAAGCCAATGAGCGCTTCGCGCGCGCAGCGGCAAAGGCGGGGTTGGCCGAGCTCGACATTCCCGACAATGAACTCGACGCCATTTTCCAGGAGATCGCCGCGCGATTTCGAGGCGGAGCCACGAAGCCTTCGGGCGCATCTGCTTAGACGTCTCGACCAACGCATTCTGGCTCTGGAGCGGAGGCGGCGGAAGGAAATGACCGACGACCGGAAGAAGGACGCGCGCGAAAAGATCGCGCTGGGCGGCTTGGTGGTCAAGGCCGGTCTGCGACAGGCAGACCGTGCCTTCCTGCTCGGCGTGCTTCTGGAAGCGGCATCGATCCGTATCGGATCGAATGAGCACCAGAGGCTGAAAGCCAAAGGTGCGATGGCGTTCCGAAGTGACCGAATCGAGAAGTCCGGTGAGCGCAGTTCGGAGCCGTCGGTCGACAAGGCATCCGGAAAGATAACGAGCGCTTGAGCGCCGGAAAGGGGGAGGCCGCATATGGCGTCGAGAAGCAAAGTGAGCCCGGCGCTGCTATGGGCGGTCGTGCCGATTGCCGTCACCGCGATCACCCTGGCGATCACATCCTATCGCTGGCAGATTATGGCGAGCGGCTTCTCGCCTGGTAATGCTTGGTGGTTCTTGCGCGCCGCGCCGATTCCCAATCTGCTGTTCGGGCCGATAGCGGGGCTGATTACGGTTCTGGCCTTGCCGCTGCATCGCCGGCGTCCGGTAGCGATGATGGGACTTCTGTGCTTTCTCGGTGTCGCCGCGTTTTACGCCTTGCGCGAATATGCCCGTCTGTCACCCTCCGTCGAGAGCGGCGCGGTGACATGGGACGAAGTGCTGTCCTATCTTGATTTCTTCGCCGTCATTGCGGCTGCGGTCGGTTTCGTCATCGTGGCGATCTCGGCTCGCCACTCCGTCGTGGTTTCCGATTCAGTCAAACGGGCACGGCGCGCAACATTCGGGGATGCCGACTGGCTTACCATGTCCGCGGCGGGAATGCTGTTTCCGCCCGATGGCGAAATCGTCGTCGGCGAGCGCTACCGCGTCGACCGCGAAACCATCCGCGACGTGCCGTTCGATCCGGCCGACCGAGAGACATGGGGCAGCGGCGGCACGGCCCCGCTGCTAACCTACAGGCAGGATTTCGATTCCACCCATATGCTGTTTTTTGCCGGATCGGGCGGCTTCAAGACCACGAGCAATGTGGTGCCGACCGCGCTGCGCTATACCGGCCCACTGATCTGCCTCGATCCCTCGACCGAGGTCGCGCCGATGGTCGTGGAGCATCGCCGGGCCAAGCTCGGGCGCGAGTGCATGGTGCTCGATCCGAGCAATCCGGTGACGGGTTTCAATGTTCTCGACTGGATCGAAACCTCGAGACACAAGGAAGAGGATATCGTCGCCGTCGCCCACATGCTGCTGTCGGAAAGCGCCCGGTTCGAATCCTCGACCGGCAGCTATTTCCAGAACCAGGCGCACAATCTCCTGACTGGCCTGCTCGCCCATGTCGTGCTCTCACCCGAATATGCCGGCAGGCGGAACTTACGCAGTCTGCGCCAGATCGTCTCCGAGCCGGAGCCATCGGTGCTTGCGATGCTGCGCGACATTCAGGAGACGTCAGAATCCGCCTTTATCCGTGAAACGCTCGGCGTCTTCACGAACATGACCGAGCAGACTTTCTCTGGCGTCTATTCGACGGCCTCGAAGGATACGCAATGGCTGTCGCTGGAGAACTATGCCGCTCTGGTGTGCGGCCGGACCTTCCGGTCGGCCGATATCGTTACCGGCGGCAAGGACGTTTTCCTCAACATTCCGGCGGCGATCCTGCGATCCTATCCGGGCATCGGCCGGGTCATCATCGGCTCGTTGATCAACGCGATGACGCAGGCCGATGGTGCGTTCGGGCGACGCGCTTTGTTCATGCTCGATGAGGTCGATCTGCTCGGCTATATGCGCGTGCTCGAGGAGGCGCGCGACCGTGGCCGGAAATACGGCATCACGCTGATGCTGATGTATCAGTCGGTCGGCCAGCTCGAACGGCATTTCGGAAAAGACGGCGCGACGTCATGGATCGACGGATGCGCTTTCGCCTCCTATGCCGCGATCAAGGCGCTCGACACGGCGCGCAACGTTTCTGCCCAATGCGGGGAAATGACCGTCGAGGTTCAGGGCAAATCCCGCAATGTCGGCTGGAGCAATTCCAACAGCGGCGCACGCCGTTCGGAAAGCCTCAACCTGCAACGCCGGCCGCTGATCATGCCGCATGAGATCACCCAGCAGATGCGCAAGGACGAGCAGATCATCATCGTGCAGGGGCATGATCCGATCCGCTGCGGACGGGCAATCTACTTCCGGAGAAAGGAGATGGATGCGGCCGCCAGCCCGAACCGCTTCGTCAAGACTTCCGCCTGACGGAGGGGCGGTAACGGTCGAACGGGTCTGTCGCCCCGGGCGGAGCGAACCAGTCAAGAAAGAGATTATACCCGATGGCGAAAGCGAAGATGCCGAGCGCCATCAAAAGGAACGACCACCACGGCATCGGTGCGGCGCTCGGGTCGACAAAGACGCCCAGCGCCATCGGCAGCATGACGATGGCGGCCAGCACCATGAAGGCGGTGAAGGCGCGAAACGCGCAGGCAACGAAATAGAGCAGATGCCATGCTCCGTAGAATCCGGCGCGGCCGATTGCTTCGAGCATGTTGAATGGCAGCGCGACAAGCGAAGGCATAACGCGAAGCGCTCCGTCGCGATCGACTGTTCCGGCCTTATCGTCACCCCGCGAATCTCTCATGCCTCGAAACCCCCAGTGCTGGTCACATTCGCGATCTTTTTCATCCGGTACTGTCTCACAGCGTAATCCCGCTAAGCTTGCACCAACGCATCCCGCGCCATGGAACACATTGGCACAATGCGCCAGAATCCCGGATGAAATTGGACACCAGCGACAGGTTGATATGAGCGTCGATCAGCAACAGCCGCCTATCTCTCTCGGCACGATCATCCAGCTCCCGCTGCGCCGGTGTGGTCGAGTAGAATATTCGATGCCGGCATCCAACGCCGCCTGCTCACAGTCAAGCATGTGGCGGATCTCGCAGATCCGGCGGCGGACCTTCCGTTCATTACGATGACGGGGTCGGCTCCGGGCAGGTCGCGCGCCGTCAAGAACCGCCCGTCCTTGCCTGATCGGCGCGACGCGTGCAATGGCTGCCTCAGTGATGGAAGCCGCAGACCCGCCAGGGCCGGGTCCGTATCCGGCGGCCAGCCGGATATGCCACGTTTCCACGAGCACGCCGGCCGACTTTTCTCACCGGCTTCGCCGCGTCGCGAGAGGATCGTCGCCTGCATGGGGCGAAACCGCATAGGCGGGTTCGCTGAGCGCAGTCAGCAGAGCCGTGCCGAAGGGCCTCGCCCGAACGCTACTTCCGGAAGAGAGGATCGCCCGGTGCCTGGATCGACTGCACATATCCATCACTGGAATGAATCGGTCACGTCAAGTCGATTCACAGAACTCGTTGGACGCCGCTTCCAAAGGAAGCGAGACTCCGGACATGGATGACCAGGAGACAGCGCCGATACACCTTCGCCGCATCGACCCGACGCAGAACATGCGGCGCTTCTATACGCTTGCCATCCAGCCGACATTGTTCGGCGGCGCGTCCGTCATCCGCAACTGGGGCCGGATCGGTACCAACGGGCAGTCGATGATGGAAACCTTCGATCAGGCCGAAGAGGCAGGCATGAGCATGGCGAAGCTGGAGCGTACCAAGCGCCGGCGCGGCTATCGGGATTGAGCCGCCGCGACATCTCCACAAATTGCCGTCGATCACACCAATTCCGCCGCTTTTCTTGGATTTTCTGGGATTCCGAGACCACGCACCTCTTCCAGAGGCGAGCTTTCGTTGTCATAGGTGCTGAGGGGATTTTTAACATAGACAGGTATTGCAATGACAACGACGAATGAAATCGCCGACAAGATCGCAGCCGAACAGAACCTGACCAAGGCTCAGGCCAAGACGATGGTCGAGAGCGTGTTCAAGCAGATTGCGGATGCGGCCAAGGGCGGAGCCGAGACCAGTATTCCCGCGTTCGGCAAGTTCAAAATAAAAGAGACTGCGGAACGCGAGGGCCGCAATCCTTCGACCGGTGCGACGATCAAGATCGCGGCATCGAAAAAGCTGACCTTCACGCCGGCAAAGGCGATCAAGGATGCGCTGAACGGCTAAGCGCAGCCGATGTGGCGCTGACGAAGCCTCCCTAGAAGGGAGGCTCGCCGAAGGTGGGTCCGTAGGCGTCGGCGAGAAGCAGGTCGCGCTCGGCAATCGCCCTGGCCAGCTCCAGCTCGATCTCGCGGCGCTCCTCGGGATACACCGCGTTACGGGCTTCGGCCCGAAGCTCTTCGATGTGTTGATCGATCGACATTGGTCGTCTCCTTGATGTTGGTGAAAGACGACATCGGCTGTCATGGCGGACCGGAGGGATCAGGGATCGCGGCACGCGACCGCCAGCGGCGGCGAGTGGGGGAGCCGAAATGCGCCAGCATTTTGGGGGAACCGCTCGTCCTTGAGGCCTCCGGGCCGGCATGGCAGACTTGGACGATCTGAGCAGACCCCCTCACCCGGTTGGCGCCAGAAAAGCCGGAAGCAGGCTCGATGCCTGGTTCCGGCTTCATCGAGCGCAAGGAAGCGCCCCGCCTTGCGGCGGGGCCTTCTCGCGGGAGCCTCA
>Ga0065721_10006025_pt1 | contig 11561 bp, 9 predicted proteins | sample Mesricmetagenome_FD_59108 | JGI IMG/M metagenome (GOLD analysis project Ga0065721, IMG submission 59108) | Mesophilic microbial community from rice straw/compost enrichment Sample: eDNA_1 v2 (version 2) | ecosystem: Engineered > Solid waste > Grass > Composting > Bioreactor | place: USA: Davis...
TCCATGTATACAATGATTGGTCTTTACGTTCGGCATCTGAAGAAGGTCAATTAGAAGTAGCTAAATATTTAGTTGAAAATGGAGCCGATATTCATGCAAACAATGACTATGCTTTACGTTCGGCATCTGAAAAGGGTCATTTGGAAGTAGTTAAATATTTAGTTGAAAAAGGAGCTGATATTCATGGAGACAATGATTATGCTTTGCGTTCGGCATCTTGTTTTGGTCATTTAGAAGTAGTTAAATATTTAGTTGAAAAAGGAGCTGATATTCATGGAGACAATGATTATGCTTTGCGTTCGGCTTGTAGAAATGGTCAGTTAGAAGTAGTTAAATATTTAGTTGAAAAAGGAGCTAATATACATGTATACAATGATCGTACTTTGCGTTCGGCATCTGAAGAAGGTCAATTAGAAGTAGTTAAATATTTAGTTGAAAAAGGAGCTAATATTCATGCAGAAAATAATGCTGCTTTACGCTGGGCTTGTGAAGAAGGCCACTTAGAAGTAGCTAAATATTTAGTTGAAAATGGAGCTGATATCCATGCAGACAATGATTATGCTTTGCGTTCGGCATCTTGTTTTGGTCATTTAGAAGTAGTTAAATATTTAGTTGAAAAAGGAGCTGATATACATGCAGAAGATGATTGTGCTTTACGTTCGGCATCTGAAAAGGGCCACTTAGAAGTAGTTAAATATTTAGTTGAAAAAGGAGCCGATATCCATGCAGACAATGACTATGCTTTACGTTCGGCATCTTATTATGGTCATTTAGAAGTAGTTAAATATTTAGTTGAAAATGGAGCTGATATCCATGCAAAGAATGATTGTGCTTTACGTTGGGCATCTTCAAAAGGTCAAATGGAAGTAGTTAAATATTTAGTTGAAAAAGGAGCTGATATTCATATGATAATATAAATTTATTAAATTCTTTTGTTGTTTAGGATACTATACTAACATTCTATAATTTGTAATTTGTAATTTATTAATATAACTATATTAATAAACCACCAATATAATTATTAATAAATCATGTTTAATCCATTAAACCAAACAAACCCATTAAACATTGATGAATTGGCACGTATGATTATTAATAGGTTGGATTTTAAATCAATTCGATCTATGCTTCAAGTTGATCAATGTGCTTATCAATTAATAAGTAGCATGCCTATTTATAGAGAGTTGATGAAATGTTTAGACGATATAAAAGAAGACAAAAGTTTACAAAAATATAGGTTCATAGAAAAAATTTTTATACGTGCTTGTTCCAATGCTTGTTGGAATGTTATTCACAATATTTTAATATATGAAGATATGAAAGATGTGTTGAATGATAGCCTTAGAATGGCTTGTGAAAATGGTCATTTGAAAGTAGTTAAATATTTAGTTGAAAAAGGAGCTAATATCCATGCAAATAATGACGATGCTTTACTTAGGGCATCTTTATACGGTCATTTGAAAGTAGTTAAATATTTAGTTGAAAAAGGAGCTAATATCCATGCAAATAATGACGATGCTTTACTTATGGCATCTTTATACGGTCACATAGAAGTAGTTAAATATTTAGTTGAAAAAGGAGCTAACATTCATGCAAAGAATCAATTTGCTTTACATTATGCATGTGCAAAAGGTCATCTGAAAGTAGTTAAATATTTAGTTGAAAAAGAAGCTGATATACATGTATACAATGATGGTGCTTTACGATCAGCATCTAGAAATGGTCACTTAGAAGTAGTTAAATATTTAGTTGAAAAAGGAGTTGATATACATGTATACAATGATTGTGCTTTACGATCAGCATCTGCAAATGGTCACTTAGAAGTAGTTAAATATTTAGTTGAAAAAGGAGCTGATATCCATGCAGACAATGATTATGCTTTGCGTTCGGCATCTTGTTTTGGTCATTTAGAAGTAGTTAAATATTTAGTTGAAAAAGAAGCTGATATACATGTATACAATGATGGTGCTTTACGATCAGCATCTGCAAATGGTCACTTAGAAGTAGTTAAATATTTAGTTGAAAAAGGAGCTGATATTCATACAGACAATGACTATGCTTTACGTTGGGCATCTAGAAATGGTCACTTAGAAGTAGTCAAATATTTAGTTGAAAAGGAGCTGATATTCATGTATACGATGACTATGCTTTACGTTGGGCATCTAGAAATGGCCACTTAGAAGTAGTTAAATATTTAGTTGAAAAAGGAGCTGTTAGTTAGATATGGTGCAGATGTCAATGCACGTGACAATAAAATGAGAACACCATTACACTACGCAAATTCTGTGGAGGAAGCATTGTTTCTCATCAGAAATGATGCAAATCCAAATATCAGAGATGTATATGGAGATTTACCTAACTATGTAAAAATTCTTATGGGGTATTCCCCATAGTTTACTTTGTCATTGTTGTTTTTTAAAATAAACTTATAAGATAAAGTAAATGAGTACGACATTCCTGTTCGATAGATTTGAGATTCTTGAAACTTTAAGCATTAAATCTTCGAGTGCAGTTTACAAAGTCTTAGACGAAAAAAATGGAAAGATTAAAGTTTTGAGAAGTGTGGATTTTATTGAACAAGAAAGTTTATACACAGCAGAGTTGGATTTAACAACAAGAATAACACATCCAAACTTAATTAAGTATGAAGAGTATTTCTTCACAGACGAAAAACTTTTTTATTTGATGCCTTTGGCGGAAGGTAATTTATGGGAATTCATCCACTCCGAGAAGTTAACAGAAAAGGAAAAGTTACGTTACGTTTACGAATTTGTGAGTGCATTAACATACATTCACGAGGCTGGAGCTTATCATTGTGATTTTAAACCAGAAAACATTTTACTTTTTTCCGATGATGCTCTTGAAAATGAAAAGAGTAAAAAAGTTGTAGTTGCAGACTTAGGACTTGCAACGTATAAGGACTCTTCAATTTGGCAAATTTGCCAAACTTCGATTTGGTCAAGCCCAGAAACACTCATCGAATTCGCAGATGTTTTTGGAATTTCAGATGAGAAAGTTGCAAAACTTCAAGACTTTTTATGGAATATAAGTTACAAGGTTGATTACAAGGTTGATTACGAAGTTGATTACGAAGTTGATTACGAAGTTGATTACGAAATCAAATACAAATTTGATCCATTGAAATCTGAACTTTGGAGTGTTGGTATGACAATCTTGTCTTTGATACTTTCAAAGTATCCCTTTAGTTACATTTATGAGGCAGATCCTGAAAACAAAAGTAGCTATGTGAATAACTATGTTGATGCTTTCATTGAATTCTTGGGAAATCTTGAAGAATACATTCTCCAAGTTCCAGTTGAATGGCAACAAGTCCTTCATGGACTTCTAAATATAGATCCAAATAAGAGACTTCGTTTGGACTTCATTTTTGATACAGAACTTTTTAAAAGAGCAAACTATGATGAGAGAATCAAAGGAACAATCATTCGCCAAGTCGAAAGAAGAAACTTGTATTCAAGGTACGTAAATCCATCTCTTGAATGGATGCTTGAAGTCAGCAAGACTAAGAATTTACCAATAGAAGTTCACTGTTATGCAATTGATCTTTTTATGCGTTCCTTTGAAACTAGTCTTCCTTCAAATAAGATCCAACTGCTCATCTTGGTTTGTTTTACAATTGCAACGACTTCCTTGTATAACCTTTTCACAGACGAAGAATTTCTAGAATTGGCGAGTAGTGAAAAGGGGAATTTGTATACAAAAGAACAATTAGTAAGTATGAGAATGAAAGTTGTTAAAAATTTGGATGGTGTTCTCTATCTTGATAATTACTTTACTTTGGCTTTCTCTAAAGATTCCTTGAAGAAAATAATCCCCTCTCTTAAAGATAAGAATCTTTACGCTATTGGAGCTGAGAAAGTAATGCTGGAACTTCAAAACAAAGAGACGACCAAAGAAAGAGAAAACAGGAAAAGTAAAAGAGGTCTTATCTTTGTTGAAGGTGAAGAAGAAATAGAGTACATTCAAGATATAATAGAAAAAAGAGAAAAAGAGAGAAGGAAATAAAAATAATGTGTTGAAGAATTTATTAGTAACGGTGAAAAAAACAAGATGAATAACATTCGAACAAAAAGAGGAGTGTATGAAGAGACAATTGAAAGACCAGACGAAAGACCAGAAGAACAACCCATGGATCCTACCATTTTTGGAAGAATCTTAGCAGAAGAGAAACCAACAACACTTTCAACACTTTGTGATAAATCATCATTTTATTCTTTTTGTTACGATGAGTATTTGAGACTACGCACACTCATTGACTTCTATGGAGATTTCGACCAAGAATGGCTTGACTTGAGCCTTGTGCATGCAATTGAAGATTACGACCTCTTAAAGAATGAAATTGAGAGTGGGATAGAAAACGATATCGCACTTTCTTTCGTTGAATCAAGGATAAATGCACTTTTGGAGATTGGCGCAAATCCAAACTACAAAGATGAAACAGGTTCAACACCCCTTCACAAAGCAAAGGATTTAGAACTTGTTAGACTCTTGTTGAGTTATGGTGCAGATCCAAAAATAAAAGATAAGAATGGGTTAACTGCTCTTGATTTTGCAACAGAACGTCAAATCATTGAGACTTTGTTAAAGGCTGGTGCGGATCCAAATGGTGTTGATGTTTTTGGTATTCCTTTGGTTTTTAAGGTTGCGGATCTTAGCATTCTAAAGCTATATGAAAAATATGGTGCAAATCTTGAAGTTGTTGATAGTAATGGAAACACTTTACTTCACAACAACATTGACGATGCGGGAATAACACGCTATTTATTACAAAAAGAATTGGATCCAAATAAAAAGAACAAAGAAGGTAAAAGTCCGTTGTATTACACAAGGAATCCAAATGTCAGGAAACTTCTCGTTTCATACGGTGCAAGAGAAGGAAAGAGATAAAATAGAACAAGAAGGAAAAGAAAAAAAAAAGATGACGAATTAATCACAAAGTAATAGCAACGAAGGTAGATTGTATAAGTATCCACAGAATATTTATACAAAGAACAAAAAAATGCTATCTTACTTGGAATTATTATTCCTTACTCTTATTTTCATCTTTATATTATTTTTAGTCTATACTCTATCTTATTCTTTTCATGAAATAATCTTACATCAGGACTTTAATTCTATTAAGTCTCTAGTTTCCAAATATGGTGTTTTTAGTGGAATGAAAGAAATAGGTGAGATAAGTAACTCATTAAACCTTGATGAAGATAAGAAGGTCAAAGAAGATGAAAGAAACAAAAAAATCATGAAAATGGACAAAACGAACGAACAACTTGAAGTGAGTGAATCGCTAGAAGAAAAAGATCGAAATCAATACACCTTTCAAACTGGAAGTGAGGTGTATCGTTCAAGTTTCTATTACATTCTTTCTCTTTCTTTATTTGCATTCTTCATTATATTCTTTATTTTATCTTATTCTCCCTTCTCCATTCCTCTTTTTTATTATATGTGTTTGTTTTTCTTTATCTTTCTTTCCTTCTTCTTGATTTGGTATCTTCATGAGCTTTATCACAAGGAACATTCTTGGCCAGAGCAAGTTCCAATAGTAAACTATTTTTATCTTAAGTTAAAAGCGAAACATACATCTTATCATAATAAATAGGCTTATTAAGATAATTAAAGTGTATAAATGGGAAAACATTGTGAATCGGAATGTTGCTACAATAATTGTAGCAACACACAAGATACTACATACAAAAGCGTTTGCGCTAACACAAAAAGAAAATATTTGTTTGCAGGGACAAAGGACAATAAAGTTGTTATTGGTTTAAGCAAAAGAAAAAGAGGAAGAAGAGAAACAAACTATTATTTCTATGAAGGATTTCCTGCACTTTACGCAAATCTCTTTTATGAACTCTTGAAAAGATTGGGGAGGTATGATGTGGAAACTTTATTTGGTTTCTTGAACGATTGCAAAGATGTTGTAACTCTTTTGGATACAATGTTTTCAAATATAAACTTCGATGAAGAATCTTGTGTTGTTGATATGGTTACTGTTGATGCAAAAACTTGTTGTGTTAATGAAGTTCCAGATAACATGATTGAAAATGAACAACAAGTCAATCGAATAGGTGCAACTTCTTACATTCCAACACAAAATTATTGTTTTTATGAACCTCTTAAACCAATTCAACACGTTCAAACCTTTCAACCAAACCAATCATTCCAAGTAATTCAACCTGTACAAATCTCTCATTCACTTCAAGATATTCATCCTTCTCAAAGTTTTTGTCAAACCAAAACAACAAGAGAAAATGCAATCCAATGCAATAAGAAGAATAATAAAAAAAAGAGAGACAAAAAATCTTCGAAAAACAAGAAAAAAGATAAGAAAAAAGATAAGAAATGTTCCAGTGAAGAATATAGTAAAAATCACAATGAAGAATTAGAAATAGACGAAGATGTATGTGAATCAATCAATATGAGTGAAGAAGAAAATAGAAGCTGTGAAATTAATCATGGAATCAACAATCATGGAATCAACAATCATGGAATCAACAATTACAAAGACAATGTTTATATTACAGATGAAGAAGGTGAAGAAGATGAAGTTAGCGATCTTGAAGAGGAAAAGAGCGATAAAGAATTAATTCGTACAAACGATACATACAAGAAAATTAGAGAGAAATCAATTACAAAAAATAAGGAAAAGAAGAAAGAAGAAAAAACTTCATGGAAGAATATTTGGAGAGATACTTCAAATGTTTTAGCGGATGTTCCAACATATGATGGAACATATGTTCCGACAGATAATCCAAATGATAATACGAAAAGAAGCATTGAAAGTAATACAAAAAACAATAAAAGAAACATAAGAGAAAACATAAGAAACAGAACAATAGAAAAAACAAAAGAAGATGATAGAGAAAAATCAAGAAATAATAGAGAAAAGGAAAAAAATAATTTTAGTCATACGTGTAATTATTGTTACACTGCATTTCCAACTCATTCGAACAATAAAATAGATAAGACAAATACGTACAACGACATATCTCTGTTAGATGATCCATTCTTGTATTAATTTAAATTAATCATCTATTTAAAGGTGTATATTTTTATGTATTTAAATTTCCTCGAATACATAAAATGGCGAATCAAGTTGGGCAATACTGCACATCAAACGATCCTTACATCACACTCATGGAAAACACCTTGAAACTTGCAGCTTCAATAATCAATTCCACAAGCAAATCAACACAAAACTTTCCTCAATTCGTTACTCTTTTTCAAAATATGCTTCAACAACGACCTCAAACTCATGTTGAAAGTGTCATAAATGGTAACTACGCTTCAATGAACGTCATCAACACTCAAAGTGGAACACAACCAGGAACAGTTGCGATCTCATTGCCTTATACAATCATTTTACAACAACAAGGTAATATTATTAACTACTCTATTTCTTGTTTTGCAACTAATGGTTCAAACAGTTATTCTGGTTCTGTTGTACTTTCAGGTGCTGTCTCTTCAAGTGCTGGCTCTTCAGGTGCTGGAACTCAGAACGATTCTTATAATGTTTTTGTTACAAGAGGTTTGGGAAGTGATGCTCTTATTTCAAACGATGTAACTTGTACAAAAGCAGATCCCGCAGCCACAAGCATAAGAAATGTTCTCTTTTCGACTATTGCGGCTGCAAATCCCCGTATAACAACAAACCAATTTGCAAATGCCTTGAGAAATAACTTGAGAAATTCTGTTCCTTACTTAGACATAACTGTAAATGGCAATTCATACGCCAAGTCGGGTAGGTCAAGCAAACAAAACAAAAGAGTTGATCAAAATAGAAGAGCACACTACTACATTCTTGTTTCTGTTGCAAATGGAAATATCAAGTACACGATAAGCTGCAATAACAATAGAATCTTTGGAGGCACAACAAAAGCTGGTGAACGTCAACAAAGAGTGTTGTCTTCAACACAGAAACAAAACCAAAAAGGAGGCATTCAAGTTGTAAATCCATATATTCAACCACATCATCTTGAAAACGGTGCTTTTTCACAAACCTCAAATGGCTATTTTAAGAATGATGTTTTCGATGATGGCTTTTATGGAGTTGGAGTATTCGACAACACTAATGAATTCGATAACGTTGAAACTTTTGATGGTTTTGGAACATTCGTTGACGTTGATACCTTTGAAAATGCTAATGAATTAAGTCAAGGATCAAACCTTTATGGTTCAGGGGCGTCTCTTTCGGGAGTTGTTTGTGATCACGTACGAATCATGGAAGCTTTAAATCGTGCTTTAGGTGAAGCATTAACACCAAAAGAAGAGAATGAAAGTGCAAATAGAATTGCAAAAAGAATCGCAAGAATAATGGGAAACAATGCACATATCTTTCAACAAGCTGGTGTTCAAAGTGCAGACTATTTGGTTGGTCAAGGTAGTGTTATTCTTAGATTGCTTGCGATTTCTGGTCCAATTTGCAATGTTACAATAACTAAAGGACAAAATAACACTTGGAATTATTCCTTGACTTGTGCAAATTTTGATTTAGAGTTCGCGCGATTAAATACAAATGGAGAGTTTCTTGGATTCAATTAATAAAAAAAGAAAATATCATCGAAGAAAGAAATAATTATTTATTATTTCTTTTATAAATTCAAAGACTTAAAGAACGGGACAGATTAATAAAATTCCAAAAGAGAAGAAATTACAAGAAACAACAAACATTTGATGTCACCAGGAAACGTAACAAAAAATGTACTAAGAAATACTTCCAAAGATGAATTTTATAATCATGTTTCTTTTCCTTCTATTTCTGTTTTATCTTTGCTTATGATGTTTTTTACACCACTTGTTTCGTTTTTCTTGTTGAATATAACAAATCCAACTGCTACTTTTGTACCTTCTTATGAAGTTGTAGCAGTCTATTTTTGTTGGCTTTTATACCAATTGATCTTGTATTTTATTCTCCCAGGGAGAATTGCTTATGGACAAAAAACGCCAGCTGGTTTGGAACTTAAATACAAATGTAATGGTCATGAAACTTTTGTTGTGAGTCTTGTTACCTATACAATTCTTGTATTGACTTCTTCAATAGACAATAGTTGGATTCGAAACAATTGGTTTGCACTCTTTACTGTCTCAAATGTCTTTGCTTTTTTCTTGACTTTTTTCGCCTATTTCAAGAGTCTTTATTTTCCTACACACTCCAAAGATAGAAAATTTAGAGGTTCATTCTTCTATGATTTGTTGATGGGTGTTGAATTCAACCCTCGTTTTGGCAACTTTGACTTCAAACTCTTCTTTAATGGGAGACCTGGGATAATTGGTTGGGTAATTATAAACATCTCTTTCCTTTTTCACGATGAAATGACACTCTCAAAGAGTGTACTTTTTACACTTCAACTCTTATACGTTCAAGACTTCTTTGCGAATGAAAAATGGTACCTGAAAACAATAGATATGGCACATGACCATTTTGGTTTCTATTTTTGTTGGGGTGACTTAGTCTGGCTTCCATTCATGTATACTTTGCAAGCGCAATACTTAAACTTCACAGGTGCTTATTGTGACTTATGTGCCTCAATTGCTCTTTTATTTGGTTGCTTTGCTTATTGTTTGTTTCGTTTAGTTAATGATGAGAAACAAAATTTTAGAGACGCGGATGGAGAATGTTTGATTTGGGGACAAAGACCAAAATACATTAATGTCAAATATAAAACACTTGATGGTTGTGAACATAAAAGTAAACTATTAGCAAGTGGTTTTTGGGGTCTTGCAAGGCATTTTAATTACGTTCCAGACTTAATTTTGTCGTTTTGTTATGGACTTGCTTGTGGTGTTGATTCCATAATTCCATATTTGTATTTCTTTTATATGTGTATTGTGCTCGTGCATAGAATCGAGAGAGATCATGGAAAATGCTTAGAGAAATATGGTGAAGGATATGTTGAATATTGCAGAAGAGTTAAATACAAGTTAATTCCTTATGTATATTAAAGTAAAAGTTAGAATCATAGAAAATACATTGTATTTGGATACAATGTATTCTTATTGAAGAAACGAGGAAACTAAACACTTATTTTTTTTGTCTAATGTTCAAAAAAAAATGGGTGTTGTATAAACTTTTCTATATATAATTGTTGTTTTGTATATAGAAAAGTTTATACAACACCCATTTTTTTTTGAACATTAGACAAAAAAATAAGTGTTTAGTTTCCTTGATTTGTACTATACTTTTCATGTCGTTTCTTTATTCATGTCACTCATGAATAAAGTTATAGTTACAAATTTAAGAAGTTACCATAAAGAAAATATATTTATACAAGAGTTACCTCCACAATTGGACAAACACGTATTTTCGTTTGTCAGTAATAAAGATCTATTTAATGTGTTTTTAATTTCTTCCTATTTAATTAATTCTTTATTTCATTTGCTAAGTGAACGTAGAAAATTCACGAAGAAAGAATAAGAAAACAATCATGGATTCTCTTCACATAAGGAGACAACAAAGCTTATGAGAAGTCACGAATGTTCTTGAATTCTCTCATAAACATTTAACAAAGAAAAAAGAATATGCTGATGTGAAGTTAAAAGATATTTTCTTTGAAATGGAACTTGGATTTCTCTTTATTATCATGATTCCACAATTTAAGAAGTATAGTCATGATTTTCTTTGTATTTTTGTCCTGTCTTTAATGTTAGTTACTTATCTTTGGAAATTTTGGTTAATCTTTTGTGTCATTACTTGCAATTAGAGGCTTTAAACAAAACAGAGAAGTATGTGAAGAATTTTGGTGATATGACAATTACCAATAGATCCATGAACTCCGAAGAATTACTAACATTCTTGAAAGAAAGATATGGTATTGAGACAAAACAAAAACTTGTAACTTATTTTTATTGTGAATGCGATGTAAAAGATATTCGTGAAAGTTACAGTAAGTATAAGCTTAGTAAGGCAATTTTAAGTATTGAAGTTGTACAACAAATGAATGATGAATGATGAATGATGAATGATGAATGATGAATGATGAATGATGAATGATGAATGATGAATGATGAAGATCTTAAACCTTTCTTAGTTTGGTTTAACACAAGAGATAAATATGATGCAATTGTAAAACAGTATGCAATTTGTCAGAAACTCTTTTTTATTTGAGTTTAAATGAAATAAAAGGACACTTGTTTAACGGAAAACTTTAATAGGACATTATCAATGCTGAAAGAAATACCAAAACGAACCCTAGAAGAAACGTCAGAAGAAACGCAAAAAGTTCTAATAACAATAGAAAGTTTACCATGCGAATTAATAGAACTTATATCTTCTTTTCTTCACGTTAAAGATGTTTTTTCTATATCTTTGTCTTCTTCCTATTTAAATTATTCCTTAAGTAATTTACTTAAAAGGTGTAAACACATATATGAAGAAAAAGAAAGAATAAGAAAAACACACCCATGGATTCTTTTTGCTCAAAAGCATAAAGAACTCTTTGAACAATTTGCAAATATAAGTGTTAGAGATATAGCCATCCCTGTATCAATGACGAAAGATTACAGAGATAAGAAGTTAAATGAAGTTTTTAACGAGATGGAACTCG
>Ga0065721_10000030_pt1 | contig 11559 bp, 12 predicted proteins | sample Mesricmetagenome_FD_59108 | JGI IMG/M metagenome (GOLD analysis project Ga0065721, IMG submission 59108) | Mesophilic microbial community from rice straw/compost enrichment Sample: eDNA_1 v2 (version 2) | ecosystem: Engineered > Solid waste > Grass > Composting > Bioreactor | place: USA: Davis...
TTTTTGCCAAAGCTGCAGCTTCTTCCGCATCTTTGTAAGGCATTAAAGTAGAAACCGGACCGAAAGCTTCCACATCGTGAGAGATGTTCTTTTCAAAAGGTTTGTCATTCAGGAATAATTTCGGACTCATGAATGCTCCTTTTTCATAATCGGCATCTACCAACTCATGCTTACCGTCATAGATAAGCTCTGTTTCAGCTTTCAGCATATTTATTTTTCTGAGAACCTCATCNTATTGTTGTTTTCCGACAAGAGATCCCATTCTGGTTTCNCTGCTTAACGGNTTACCTATTTTAGTCTGATCTAAAGCTTTAGACAATGCATTCTGAACGTCTNCGATCAAATGTTCCGGAACAATAATCCTTCTGATCGCNGTACATTTCTGACCTGCTTTTGTGGTCATTTCATTACGAACTTCTTTNATGAACAGATCAAACTCCGGTGTTCCAGGCTTTGCGTCCAATCCAAGAATTGAGCAATTCAAAGAATCAGCTTCCATATTGAAACGAACAGCATTTCCGGCAATGGAAGGTAAAGATTTCAGCTTTCTACCCGTATTTGCCGAACCTGTAAACAATACAGAATCTCCGTCCTGAACATAATCCAGAATATTTCCCGGTTCCCCGCAAACCAATTGAAGAGCACCTTCAGGAAGAAGACCACTTTCGATCATATCCNGGAAAACCGCATTCGTAAGGTAAGAACCATACGGTGAAGGCTTTACGATAGAAGGAACTCCCGCCAACAACGATGTTGATAGTTTTTCCAACATTCCCCAAACCGGAAAGTTATAGGCATTAATTTGCACCGAAACACCTTCACTTGGTGTAAGAATATGAGTTCCCAAATGTGTTCCATTAGCAGAAATTTTCTGAGTGTCACCATCTACCCAAAACGGTGTATTTGGAAGCATTCTTTTTGCCAATCCTGAATAGGTGAAAAAAGTACCGAAACCTCCTTCGATATCCACCCAAGAATCAACATGTGTTGCTCCTGTTTTATATGATAATTCGTAATATTTTTTCTTTCTTTCTAAAAGGTAAAGAGCCACTTTTTTCAGCATCTCTCCTCGATCGTAGAAAGTCATGGAAGAAAGGTTTTTGTATCCTACTGTTCTTCCGAAATCAAGAGCCTGCTCGAAGTTTAGTCCTTCTGTATCCGAAACAGCAACCAGCTCCCCATTTACGGCGTTGTACAACGGAATTCCGTTTCCGGTTCCTTCGATCCATTCTCCGCAGATATAATTTTTTAGTTTTTCCATATAGCTATTTTACTTTATTTAAATAAACCTTATAGGTTTTAAAAACCTATAAGGTTTGAATTTATTTTATATCGTCCCAAATGCTGTAATCCACCACTTTCGTAGGAATCTGCTGAACATATTCTGTAAAAGGTTCACAAGGCAAAATAGCATCTTTTCCTGCTCTTGCCAGTTCCTGATAGAGTTTGGTTCCTTCCGTTTTCCATTTTATCATTTCATCAGAAACGTCACGGATAATTTTNGCCGGACTTCCAACGATTAGTTTTCGTGCTTCAGATTTAAAATTAGCAGGAACGAAANCTAAAGCTCCGATGATACACTCATCTCCAATCACAGCCTTGTCCATCACGACAGAGTTCATTCCAACGAGACAATTTCTTCCTATATGCCCGGAATGAATGATCGCTCCATGTCCAATATGAGCAGATTCTTCCAAAATGGTTTCAATGCCCGGAAAAACATGAAGTGTACAATTCTCCTGAACATTCGCTCCGTCTTTTACCAAGATTTTTCCCCAGTCACCACGAATGACTGCATTGGGTCCTACATAAACTTCTTCGCCTATTTCCACATTTCCAATAATCACTGCTTGCGGATGAATATACGCAGAAGGCTTGATAATAGGACGAATTCCGTGGTATGAGTAGATATTCATAATTTTTAGTTAAAAATTAATTCAACAATGTAACAGTGTAGCAGTTTACCAATGAGATGCTTCGACAAGCTCGGCATGACAAGCGCATAAATTGTTACACTGATACATTCTTATACTGGTAAATTATTGAAAAGTTATACTTTTTCAATTACCATTGCATAACCTTGCCCGACACCGATACAAAGGGTACACAATGCATATTTTTTATCTTGTTTCTGAAGTTCCAATGCAGCAGAACCTACAATTCTCGCTCCTGAAACTCCAAGAGGATGTCCTATAGCAATCGCTCCACCATTCGGATTGATTCTTGNGTCATCATCTTTCAAACCTAAACTTCTTGTTACCGCTAAAGCTTGTGCAGCAAAAGCTTCATTCAGCTCAATGATGTCCATATCATCCAAAGAAAGATTCAGTCTTTTCAATACTTTTTGGGTAGCTTCNACAGGTCCGATTCCCATGATTCTAGGCTCTACACCCGCAACAGATGATCCTAAAATCTTAGCTTTTGGTTTTAAACCATATTTCTTAACAGCTTCTTCGCTTGCAAGAATAAGTGCTGCAGCTCCGTCATTCATTCCGGATGCATTTCCGGCAGTTACGGTTCCTTCTTTTCTGAAAGCAGGACGTAGTTTCGCCAACCCTTCCATTGAAGTTGCCGGTTTTATGAATTCATCTTTATCAAAAACTACAGGTTCTTCTTTTCTTTGTGGGATTTCCACTTTTACGATCTCTTCCGCTAATCTTCCACTTTCCTGAGCTTTCGTGGCTTTCTGTTGAGACCAAAGTGCAAATTTATCCTGATCTTCTCTACTGATTTGGTGAATATCCGCTAAGTTTTCTGCGGTTTCTCCCATTCCGTCAACACCATACATTTCTTTCATTTTAGGATTGATGAATCTCCATCCGAAAGTAGTGTCAAACATTTGGCTGTCTCTTCCAAACGCTGCACTCGGTTTTGACATCACATAAGGAGAACGCGTCATGTGTTCCACTCCTCCTGCGATATAAATTTCCCCCTCTCCTGCAGCAATGGAACGGAAGGCATTCGCAACGGCAGACATTCCTGAAGCACATAGCCTGTTTACAGTTTCTCCTCCTATTTTATAAGGAAGTCCCGCCAATAACAGCCCCATTCTTGCTACGTTACGGTTGTCTTCACCTGCCTGATTGGCGCATCCGAAAATAACATCTTCAATTTCTTCTACAGGAATTTCAGGATTTCTTGCTACGATTTCTTTCAGCACAACTGCCGCCAAATCATCGGCTCTGACTTCTGATAATCCTCCCTGTAATTTTGAAATAGGAGTTCTGATGTAATCTATGATGTATACGTTGTTCATAATATTTTTGCTTTAGGCTTTAGGCTATAAGCAGTAGGCTTATCAGCTTAGAAAATAGCTTACTGCCTATTTATAGTTCTGTTACTTTTTTTCCAATTTTATATACTGTTCCGACAAATTTTGCAACCAATTCTTTGTTTTGGTTGGTGATTTGAATGTCATAAACGGCTGTTTTTCTTGTTTCATTCACCAATACACTTTCTGCNCTGAAAANATCGCCTTCTTTTCCGGCTTTGGTAAAGTTGATGATACAGTTCAATGCAACGGCAGCATCTCCGGAGTTGTTGGACGAAAATGCCAATGCAGAATCCGCAAAAGCAAATGTTACTCCTCCATGAACGGTTTTAAGCCCATTAATCATCTCTTTTTTAATGGGCATTTCTATTAAGCAATAATTTTCTTTTACTTCAATCATTTTGATATTCATCCATTGGGAAAAATAGTCTTGATTGAGCATATAATCTGCAACTTGTCTCGGCGTCATATTTTTAATTTAACAATGTATCAATGTAACAGTTTACCAATAAGGATTCTTCGCTATGCTCAGAATGACAAAAGGATTGTTACATTGTTAGATTTATATATTGTTACATTTTACGAAGTAACGGGCTTTGTCTGTATCTTTCTTCCTGATATTCTTCGTAAAGGTTTTGCAGGGTTTCGGAGATTTTAGCGTACCCGATTTCTTTTCCCCAACTTAATAGTCCTTTCGGATAGTTCACTCCTTTTTGCATTGCCAATTCGATATCCTCATCATTCGCAACTCCTAATCTTTTGGCTTCAACCGCTTCATTAATGAGCATTGAAATGATTCTTAAAAATATCTGTTCGTATAAAGCTTCTTCTTTTTGAGCAGCTGGTTTTTCTGCACCTTCACTGTAATCGTAGAACCCTTTTCCGGTTTTTCTTCCGTGAAGTTTAGCTTCGGACATACGTTGCTGTAATAGTGACGGTTTGTATTTCGGATCGTAGAAATAATCTTTGTAAACAGTTGTTGTTACTGCGAAATTCACATCTACACCAATTAGATCCATCAGTTCAAAAGGTCCCATTTTGAAGTTACCCAATGTTCTCATGGCTTCATCAACCTGTTCCGGTGTTGCCATATTTTCTTCAACAATTCTCAATCCTTCTCCATAATAAGGACGCGCAATCCTGTTAACAATGAATCCCGGAATATCTTTAGCAATGACAGGTGTTTTACCCCATTCTTTCATGAGGGTATATAGTTTTTCTGCCAATGATTTTTCTGTTAATAAGGATGGAATAACTTCCACTAAAGGCATCAACGGAGCCGGGTTGAAGAAATGAATTCCGATGAAACGCTCCGGTTTTTTAAGTTCCGCACCTAAAGAGGTAATAGAAATGGATGATGTATTGGAGCCGATGATACAGTCTTCTGAAACATAATTTTCAAGCTCTGTGAAGACTTTTGTTTTGATTTCTTTGTTTTCTATGATCGCTTCGATCACAAGGTCTGAATCTTTTAATCCTTCAAGATTTTCAGCCTTACTGATGTTATTTCTTATTTCTGAGGCTTTTTCCTGAGAGATTTTAGCTTTTTCAACTAATTTTTGAAGGGTTTTCTCTAAGCCTGCAAGCGCCTTATCAATCTGCTGCGTCTGCGCATCATATACTACTACTTTACATCCTGCCGTTGCAGCTACCTGGGCAATTCCAATTCCCATGGTTCCTGCTCCAATAATTCCGATATTCATAATTCTAATTTGAAAATTTGAGAATGAGTTAATTTGAAAATCTGCATACATCCCGATTATTTAAGTTTTGAGCTTGAAATAATTTTTGAAAGGATTAATGAAATTTCTTTTAAATCTGACAATAATTTTTCATCAGGAGAACTTAAATATTGTGACTTCAAACAAAGTAAAGCCAATACTCTGTCTCATCAGCTTCTTTAGCAGCTTATTTTTANTTTATGAATAAAGTCAGCCTTACTTTCAGCATTTTGAGCTCCTCTTACGTTAGCTCCAATGGAAGTTCCTGATTTAAAGATCTGGTTTCCCAGAGAATATTTATTAACCTTATATAATTGTTCTGAAAATTCAATAATGTTTAATGCAAATTCAAAAGTTTTATTTACAATGATATTTTCTTTGTCATTTCTCATTTTCAAATTTTCAAATTAACTCATCCTCAAATTAATTTTATCTTCCTTTATAATTAGGTTTTCTTTTTTGTAAAAATGCGTTCACTCCTTCCAGAAAATCTTCTGTTTCGGAGGCTTCCTGCTGAAGATCAGCTTCCAGTTCCAATTGCTGACTTAGGGTATTATCATAAGAATGTGCAAAAGCTTTTTTAGTCAGTTTGAAAGCTGCTGTAGGCATATTGGACAGTTTCTCCAGAATCTCCATGGATTGAGGTAAAAACTCTTCTTCATTGAAGACTTCCGCTACCAATCCGTAAGATTTGGATTCTTCAGCTGATAATTTTTTTCCTGTGAAAGCAAGATAAGTAGCCAATTGTCTTCCCAATAATTTAGGTAAGAAATAAGTCCCTCCAGTGTCAGGAATCAATCCAATACCTGAAAACGCCTGAGAAAAATAGGCTTTTTCACTAGCCAGCACAAAATCGCAGATCAAAGCCAACATAGCTCCGGCTCCTACTGCAGGACCATTTACCAAAGCTATAACCGGTTTTCTGCAATGTGTAATTTCCATTACAAGCGGGTTATAATAATCTTCTACGATCTTGCGAACGATATATTCATCATGATGTTCGCTACCCTGAACGAAAGCATCATCTAAATTTTGTCCGGAACAAAATGCCCTTCCTCTCCCTGAAATGGCAACACATCTTACAGTTGGGTCTTCATTGCAATCTTTAATAAAGTCTTTAAGATCTGATAAAGAAGGTTTTGTAAGAGCATTTAANGATTCAGGCTGATTNAGATAGGCAATTTTGAGTTTTCCTTCAAAATGCGTTTCAATATCAAGTTGTGTATACATATTGAATTGNTTATTAATANGTTANTATAAAATGATTATTTCTATAAAGTTAATCATTTTTAATGACATTTAAAATAGTCAAAAGGTTCCAGACANTCGAGGCANTGGTACGAAGCCTTNCATAGTGTAGANCCGAATCTGCTNATCTGTTTGGTGTGTATGGAACCACAACGGGGACATTTTTTCGGTTTCCCGATATGATGTTCATCCGCTCCTTTTTCGGGTGGTGTAATTCCGTAGGCACGAAGTTTTTCTCGTGCTTCATCCGTTAACCAGTCTGTTGTCCAAATCGGAAACATTTTGGTGATCACTTTCACTTCCCATCCGTTTTCCTTCATGATCTTGGTGATATCTTCCTCAATGGTAAACATGGCTGGACAGGCAGAATAAGTAGGCGTAATAATCACTTCGCAAGAATTCTCGCCGGTAATTTTCGCTTCTCTTACAATGCCTAATTCCACGATGTCGATCACAGGAATTTCCGGATCTGGAATTGTTTTTAATATTTCTAAAGGATCTCTCATTTATTAATTTGAGAATTAAAAAATTTGAAAATTTGAAAATGAATACCGTATCAATTCATTTTCAAATTAGCTCATTTTCAAATTAACTCCTTGATTTACCATGTGCATCCAGGATACGCTCTCTGCATATACTGCAATTCACAAAGGATATATCCGAAGTATTCTGTATGATATCCAGTTCTTGATTTTGGCTGCATGAATGGATTCGCTGGATATTCTAATCCGAAATCCTGGAAATCCTTCTTCGTGACAGCAACAAACTGCTGATACAATTCGTCAACGTTTGGAGCAATGTTTAAAGCTATTAACTCATCTTCTCCTTCTGTTTTTGCGAATAAGCCTTTCGTGTATTCCCAGATATTTTCAATAGCCTTTACTAAACGTTCACGACTTTCTTCCGTTCCCTGAGCAAAAATTTTCATCCATGAAGAAGCATGTGTATAATGGTACTTTACTTCTTTCAAAGATTTTTGAGCAATCGCAGAAAGTTCTTCATCCGCTGAATTAGACAAAGCTTCATACATCAGTTTCTGATATATTGAGAACACATATACTTTAAGAATGGTTTGTGCATAATCTTCATTAGGCAATTCTACCCAATGAGCATTAACGTATTCATGTTCATATCTTAAAAATGCCAGATCATCTTCACTTTTACCGTTATCCGCTACTCTTGAAGCATATACATAAAAGTTATTGGCCTGCCCCAGTTCATCCAATGCAATATTTGTCAATGCAATATCTTCTTCAAGATACGGACCTTCTCCGCACCATTCAGACAGTCTTTGCCCCATGATAAAGCTGTCATCAGCAAGTTTTAATAAGTAATTATATAGTGGATTCATTATTTTATTTTTTTGTAAAATGTAAAATGTCGGATGTACAATGTACTTTTTACATCTGACATATTACAAAAAATTACATATTTTTCACATCATTAGGAATCTCATAGAAAGTAGGGTGACGATACAGTTTATCATCCGCCGGATCGAAGAACGCATCCTGATCCATCCCTTCAGAACTCACAATATATTTACTTGGAACTACCCAAACACAAGTTCCTTCTTTTCTTCTTGTATACACGTCTCTTGCATTTTGCAATGCCATTTCTGCGGTTGGTGCCTGAACTGTTCCTGCGTGTTTGTGAGATAATCCCGGTTTAGTCTGAATAAACACTTCCCACATATCTAAATTTGCCATATTTTAATTTGAAAATTTGAGAATTAGGTAATTTGAAAATTAGAATACATTAATTCATTCTCAATTACCTTATTATTTATATTACTTCTTTTTCCTGTTTTTTTGCAAAAGCTGCTGCTGCTTCTTTTACCCAGGAATTTTCTCTTTGAGCTTTTCTTTTGGTTTCAATACGCTTTTTATTACAAGGTCCGTTTCCTTTCAAGATTTCCATGAATTCATCCCAAGGAAGTTCCCCGAAATCATAATGTCCTCTTTCTTCATTCCATTTTAAATCTTTATCAGGAATAGTTAATCCTAAGAATTCTGCCTGTGGAACGGTAACATCAATAAATCTTTGACGCAGACTGTCATTGCTTTCGCGCTTCACTCTATAGTTCATAGAGATTTTAGAGTTTGGAGAACTGTCGTCATTAGGTCCGAACATCATTAAAGCCGGCCACCAGAAACGATTTAGTGCTGCCTGAGCCATATCTTTCTGTTGTTTCGTTCCTCTGCAAAGCGCCATTAAAATTTCGTACCCTTGTCTTTGATGGAAAGATTCTTCTTTACAGATTCTCACCATCGCTCTTGAATACGGTCCGTAAGAATTCCCCATCAACATTACCTGATTCATGATTGCTGCACCATCTACCAACCAACCGATTGCACCTATATCCGCCCAGCTCAATGTCGGATAATTGAAAATGCTTGAATATTTAGCTTTTCCTGAAAGCATATCTTCATACGTTGCATCTCTATCCGCTCTGATCGTTCCGTTACCCAAAGTTTCAGTAGCAGCGTAAAGATATAATCCGTGTCCTGCTTCATCCTGAACTTTAGCCAAAAGAGCCATTTTTCTTCTTAAAGAAGGTGCTCTGGAAATCCAGTTTGCTTCCGGCAACATTCCTACAATCTCGGAATGGGCGTGCTGTGAGATCTGACGAACCAATAGCTTCCTGTAATCATCAGGCATTACATCTTTTGGCTCTACTTTATTTTCTTCGTGAACGTATTGAACAAATTTTTCTAAGTCCATAATTTTTTAATTTAGCAATGTATCAGTCTAGCAATGTACCAATGACTGTTACTGGTAAATTGTTACATTGTTACATTAATTTTTAAACATCATAATTAAGCATCACCACATTGGTTGTCGGGTGACATTGACACGTCAGAACATAGCCTTTAGCTACTTCGTCTTCGGTAAGAGCAAAATTTTTCTCCATGAAAACCTCNCCTTCTAAAACCTGTGCCTTACACGTACAGCAAACTCCTCCTTTACAAGCGAAAGGAACAGGAAGCTGGTCTTTCAATGCTTTATCCAGGATGCTTTCTTTTTTAGAATTCAGGTGGAATGAATATTCATCATCATCAATGATCACCGTCACCATACTTTCGATATTGGCAATTGCCTTGAATTCTTCGCTCATTTCTTCAGAATTTTCTTCGTCAGGAGCTGTGAAATATTCATATAAAACCTGGATAGCAGGTACTTTTTTATCTTTCTTTAAATAATCTGCAATACCTTTGATCATTTCTGCAGGTCCACAGATAAAATAGGTAGATTCTGCAACATTAATATCCGAATATCTTTCAAATAACTGTTCCAGTTTTTCAGCAGAAATTCTTCCTTCAAATACAGGATCTTCATGTTTTTCACGACTTACCAGATAAATCACCTTCAGCCTTCCGTGGAACTGCTCTACCAGTTTATCTATTTCAGCCTTTTTCATCACATGATTCATACTTCTGTTACTATAGAACAGATAAGCATTACTGTTAGGTTCCTGATAAAGACTTTCTTTAATATTGGAAAGCACCGGACTGATCCCGCTTCCTGCCGCCAAACCGACATAAGTCTTGGTATTGGATGGATGATATGTGGTGTTGAAACTTCCCATCGGAGGCATTACTTCAAGAACCTCATCCATATGAAGGTGCTCATTGAAATATCCTGAAACTTTTCCGCCTTCCAACAATTTCACCAACACTTCCAGTGTGTTGCTTTTTTCACTTGGTGCATTGCATATAGAATAGGAACGGCGTTCTTCGTTTCCGTTGATCATTAATCTGAAATTAAGATACTGCCCCTGCTTGAACCTGAATTTATCCTTCAGTTCTTCAGGAATTTCTACCGCTACATTCACTGCATCATGGGTATCTTTCTGAACCTTTACAGTTTTTAGCTTATAAAATGAATTCATTATTTTTTTAGTATTCTGTTAATTTTTCCACCTTCGCACTTAGGCAAACTGTCCTGGGCATGAATTTTCACTTTCGTGGTGATTCCTACCCGTTTTTTTATTTCGTTTTCTATATTTTTTCCAAAGTTTCCGACAAAATTAAAATAATCTTCGGTATTTATAACAAGCTGTTGTTCTTTAACCAATTCATCATCAATTTCAACATCTATATCTAAAGCCACACACATCTGTTCCTTTTCCACAGGCTTCAGATAATAATTAGGCACTACTCCTTTCACATGAGAGAAAGCTTCTTCTATCTGACTTGGGTAAACATTGACCCCTCTTACGATCAGCATATCATCGGCTCTTCCGAGAATAGGTTTCATTTTTACCATTGTTCTTTTCGCATCCCGGTCGTAGTACAGACTTGTAATATCATTGGTCCAATACCTTAAAAGCGGCATTGCTTTTTTCGTTAATGTTGTGATCACCAAAACACCTTCTTCCCCNAAAGGAACCGGTTGTTTTGTAACGGGATCTAAAATTTCAGGATAAAAATGATCTTCCCAAATATATGCACCTCCTTTTTCTTCAAAATCCTCCATGGATACTCCCGGACCAATGATCTCGCTTAATCCATAGATATTGGTAGCGTGAAGACCCAACCTTTCTTCAATATGTCCTCTTATAATTTCTGTCCAGGGTTCTGAGCCAAGAACAGCATATTTCAAACTGATCTCTTCTGCTGCAACTCCCCTTTTCGCAAATTCATCAGCAATAGTAAGCGCATAAGACGGAGAACAGCAAATGACTTCAGGTTTAAAATCTAAAATTAAATCCACCTGTCTTGCGGTCATTCCTCCTGAAATCGGAAGAACGCTCATCCCGAGTTTTTCCGCCCCATAATGCAATCCGAGACCACCGGTGAAAATTCCGTATCCGTATGCATTGTGCAACTGCATTCCCGGTTTTGCTCCTGCAGCATTCAGGGATCTTGCCACTACCTCGCTGAAAAGTTCAACATCTTCTTTGGTATATCCTACTACCGTCGGCTTTCCTGTTGTTCCGCTGGAACAATGAATCCTTTGCAACTCATTCTTAGGAACAGTAAACAAACCAAACGGATAATTATCTCTCAAATCCTGTTTATATGTAATAGGAAGTTTTGTGATATCTTCAATTGTCCTTATATCCTGAGATGATATCCCCAATACATTCAACTTCTCTTTGTAAAAGCCCGATCTCTCCTCAAGATATCCGACCAATCTCTCCAATCTCTCCGTCTGGAGATGTCTCAATTGGTCGAGCTTTAAATATTCAACCGAAAAATCCATAAAACTAACTAATTAACTAACTAACATTTGTTAGGCGTAAAATTAAAAAGAATTTCCTTTCCTACAAAATTTTTATGATTTTCATCATATTTTGAATAGTTCTAAATAATTTAT
>Ga0065721_10052600_pt1 | contig 11559 bp, 10 predicted proteins | sample Mesricmetagenome_FD_59108 | JGI IMG/M metagenome (GOLD analysis project Ga0065721, IMG submission 59108) | Mesophilic microbial community from rice straw/compost enrichment Sample: eDNA_1 v2 (version 2) | ecosystem: Engineered > Solid waste > Grass > Composting > Bioreactor | place: USA: Davis...
GACGCCCTTCATGCCGATCGGCTCGAGCCGGGCCTTGGCTTCCTCGAGGATTTTCGGATCGGTTTTCTGGCCGCCGACGAGCTCGGCGAGCGGCAGCAGATAGACCGGGTTGTAGGGATGGGCGACGAACATGCGCTCGGGATGCTTCATGTCGCGCTGCAGCTCGGTCGGCATGATGCCGGAGGTCGACGAGCCGATCAGCGCCTTGGGATCGGCGGCGGCGTCGATCTGGGTGATGACGTTGCGCTTGAGCTCGACGCGCTCGGGCACGCTTTCCTGGATCCAGTCGGCCCCCTGGACCGCTTCCTCGACGGTCTTGGCGAAGGTCAGCGTGCCCTTCTTCGGCAGCGGCGCCATGGTGAGCAGGCCATAGGCGCGCTCGGCATTGGCCATCACCTCGCCGACGATGCGCTCGGTTTCCGGATGGGGATCGTAAAGGGTCGTGTCGATGCCTGCGAGCACGAAGCGGGCCGCCCAGGCCCCGCCGATCACCCCACCGCCAATGCAGGCTGCCTTGTTGATTTTGCTCATTGCTCTGGTTCCACCTCTGACTTGTTCGGCAGGTATGGTCCCGCGCATGACCGAGGCCAAGCCGCTCCCCCGGGAAGGGGGAGCCGGCCTGCAGCGCCGGCCCACAGAGGGAGGACGGGGCGCGGCGCCGATCTCGCGGGACTCTCCAATTGCGGCGGGGCTCGCCCTTACCGCTTCTTCAGTTTCAGCTTCTCGCGCACTTCGGCCGGGCCGATGACGCGGGCGCCCATGTTCTCGACGATGCTCACCGCCTTCTCGACCAGTTGGCCGTTGGTGGCGAACTGGCCCTTGGCGACATAGAGGTTGTCCTCGAGGCCGACGCGGACATTGCCGCCGGCAAGCACGGCAGCCGCCGGATAGGCGAGCGCGTTGCGGCCGATGGAGAAGGCCGAGAAGGTCCAGTTCGACGGCACGTTGTTGACCATGGCCATGTAGGTGTTGAGGTCGTCGGGGGCGCCCCACGGAATGCCCATGCAGAGCTGCACGAGCACCGGATCCTCGATCAGACCTTCCTCGACGAGCTGCTTGGCGAACCACAGATGGCCGGTGTCGAAGACCTCGATTTCCGGGCGCACGCCGAGATCGGTCATCATCTTGGCCATCGCGCGCAGCATCGACGGCGTGTTGGTCATCACATAGTCGCCGAGCGAAAAGTTCATCGTGCCGCAGTCGAGCGTGCAGATTTCCGGCAGGCATTCGGCGACGTGGGCGACGCGCTCGGTGGCGCCGGCCATGTCTGTGCCTTCCGCCTTGAGCGGCAGCGGGTTTTCGACATCGCCGAAGATCATGTCGCCGCCCATGCCGGCGGTGAGGTTGAGCACGATGTCGACGTCGGCCGAACGGATGCGGTCGGTGACTTCCTTGTAGAGATCCTTGCGGCGGGACGGCGCACCGGTTTCCGGGTCACGGACGTGGCAGTGAACGACCGCAGCGCCGGCCTTGGCAGCCTCGACCGCGGCGTCGGCGATCTCCTTCGGGCTGCGCGGCACATGGCGCGACTTGTTGGCCGTGTCGCCCGATCCGGTGACGGCACAGGTGATGAAAACTTCGCGATTCATGTTGAGCGGCATCTGTCCGCATCCTCCCCTGAACAAATGACTGGGCGTGATTAGGACCGAGGCGGAGCTGCTTTGCTTTGCACAGACGGAAATTTTCTATACACTTTCGGAAACAGGATCAGAACCTTGCTGGAAGCCTCCGACAAGCCGCTCGAAATCGACATCCTCGCCTTTCCGGAATCGACGGTGCTGCTGTTCGCTTCCGTGTTCGAACCCTTGCGCGCCGCCAACCGCATTTCCGGCCAGACGCTTTATTCTTGGCGGATCTTCAGCCCGGACGGGGCGCCGGTGCATACGACCGCGCAGATCAACATTCCGGTCGACGGCCCCTTCCGGCCGGAAAAGGACGGCAATCCGCTGTTCGTGGTGGCAAGCTACGACTGGAAGCGGCAGGTGACGCCGGCGATCAAAATGCTCCTGTCGCGCACCGCCCGCCACCGGCCGATGATCGCCGGCATCGAATCGGGCGCCTTCCTGCTCGCCGAGGCGAGCCTGCTCGACAACCATCGCGTCGCCGTCCACTGGGAGGACCGCGAGGAATTTGCCGCCCGCTATCCGCAGATCACCGTGGCCAAGGACCGCTTCGTCATCGACCGCAAGCGCATGACCTCGGGGGGATCGGTCGCGACCATCGACATGATGCTGGAAATCATTCGCTGCCGGCAGGGCTATTCGCTGGCGCTCGAAGTCTCGCGCGCCTTCCTCTACGAGCGCGAGAGCGGCGGCGAAGTCTCGCCTGCGCCGGCCGTGGGTGGGGCGGCGCTCGACCGGCGGCTGGCGCAGGCGATCCGGCTGATGGAGCAGAGCGTCGATCAGCCGCTTTCGCTCGACAGGCTTGCCAGGCGCACCGGCATCAGCGCGCGACGGCTCCAGAGCCTGTTCAACGAGAGTTTCGGCGTGCCGCCGCATGTCCACTATCTGGCGCTGCGTCTGAACGCGGCGCGCCGGCGGGTGATCGAGACGCGCGCCTCCTTCGCCGAGATCGCCGCCTCGACCGGCTTCAACTCGGCCTCGGCCTTCTCCCGCGCCTATCGCGCCCAGTTCCGTGAAAGCCCGTCGGAAACCCGCAGGCGGCTCAGGGCGGCGCTGAACGAAAGTCCGGCTTAGTCACCGTCGAACAGGACGATTTCTGCACCTGCCGCACCGCGCGGGATTGAATTTTGCCGGCCTTTCTGAGATATTGACTGAACGACCATTCAAAATGATTTCGATAATCCGTTGCAAAACAGGATATTGGGTCAGGTTGCAGGAAATTCAGTTCGGGAGAGGACCATGGCAGCAAAGCGCGAAGAACTCGATTCAGCCGACGCTCATGCCTCGCCCTTCGAAGCCATCGCCGAGCGGCATCTGGTCCAGCCATGGCCGGTTTCCGGGTCGATCGGCGCCGAAGCGCGGGGAGTGATCGACAGCGGCGACGGCGTCTATGTGACGGACGCCCAGGGCCGGCGGCTGATCGACGGGCCTGCCGGCATGTGGTGCGTCAATGTCGGCCACCGGCGCGAGGAGCTGGCGCGGGTGCTCTACGACCAGGCGATGGCGCTCACCTACAATTCGCCGTGGTACACGACGAATGCGCCTTCGGCGCTGCTCTCCGAACGGCTGGCGCACTATGCGCCCGGCGGCCTCGACCATGTGTTCTATACGACCGGCGGGTCATCGGCGGTGGAGACGGCGCTGCGCTTCATGCAGTTCTACAACAATGTCCGCGGCCGGCCGGAGAAGAAGATCATCGTCAGCCGCGAGGGTGCCTATCACGGTTCGACCTATCTCTCGGCCTCGCTCAACGGGCGGCCGCGCGACCAGGACTGGATGGACAGCGCCAGCCACCTGGTGATCAAGCTGACCTGCCCCAATCCCTTCCGCCGGCCCGCCGGCATGACGGAGACTAAGTTCACCGATTTCCTCGTCGGGGAATTCCGCGAGACGATCGAAAATGTCGGGGCGGAGCGGATCGGCGCCTTCGTGGCCGAGCCGGTCATGGCGTCTGGCGGCGTGATCGTGCCGCCGCCGGGCTATCTGCCGCGGATGCGCGAACTCTGCCGCGAGCACGACATCCTCTACATTTCCGACGAGGTGGTGACCGCCTTCGGCCGGCTCGGCCATGTCTTCGCCTCCGGGGAGGTTTTCGGCATCGAGCCGGACATGATCACCTTCGCCAAGGGGGTGACGTCGGGCTATTTTCCGCTCGGCGGGGTGATGATGCGTTCGTCGCTGTTCGAGGAGCTGCGCCAGTCCAATCATTCGGAAGCGATGTTCGCCCATGGGCTGACCTATTCGAGCCACCCGATCGGCTGCGCGGTGGCACTGCGCAACCTCGAGCTGCTGGAGGAAGGGCTGCTCGCCGAGGCGCAGGCGCTTGCACCCTATTTCCAGGCGCAGATGCGCACGCTCTCCGACCTGCCGCTGGTGGGCGAGGTGCGCGGGCTGGGGCTGATGGCCTGCATCGAATGCGTCGCCGACCGGGTGAGCAACAATCCGCTGACGCTCGACCTCGAAGTGGGCAAGCGCATCGATCGCCATTGCCAGGAACTCGGGCTGCTGGTGAGGCCACTCATCAACATGTGCGTGATGAGCCCGCCGCTGACCATCAGCCGCGCCCAGGTCGACGAAATGGTCGAGATCCTGCGCAAAAGCATCGAGCTCACCCAGGACGAGCTGACCCGCGAAGGGCTGTGGAAGCGCTGATCACATCTCGCCGCCGGCGCGGAACTGGCGTTCGCGCAAGGTCGCAAGCATGTGGCGCAGGCCTGGCGCGCCAACAAACAGGAAGAGGCCGGCGATCCAGCTGACGGTGGCACCAATGGCCGGCCGCATCAGGTCGGCGCCGTGATAGTCGAAGGCCGTCAGCCGCTGGGCGAGCACGATGAAGCCGATCGTTTCGTGGATGGCGAGATAGAGGATGTAGGCGCCCACCGCCGAAAAGGCGATCGCCTGCAGACGGTCGGCCGTCAGGCTTGCGTCGGGCCGGGTTTCGTGTGGCGCGGGCGTCATCAGGTCGATGAGCGGACCGGCGAACCAGAAGGCGAGCAACATCGGCACGAAGAGCAGCGAAACCACGGCGATCGACTGCAGCAGCGTGGTGGCGGGGCTCGCGCCCCAGAGCATGATGGCGCTCAACAGCGTGTAGAAGACGAACAGCAGCGCGAAGCAGCGAATGACGACGATCAGGCCGGAACGGATGGACATCGTGTCCTCCTCTTGTCGGGTTTGATATCCCCTGGCAGGTGCCGCTTGCGCATTCAGTGCCTTGGGGCACAGGGCCAAAGGGCGTATAGGACGGCTTTCCACTGACGAAGGGCTGTCCATGTCGCAAACAACCATCCCGCTTTCCGGCGAACTCACCGCCGACGGCCATGTGCTCACCCAGCGCGTCTATTACGAGGACACCGATTTTTCCGGCGTCGTCTACCACGCCCGCTATCTGCATTTCCTCGAGCGGGGCCGGACCGATTTCCTGCGCCTGCTCGGTATCGACCAGGGACAGTCGATCGCAAGCGACGACCCGTTCGTCTTCGCCGTTCATCGCATGGAGATCGATTTCAATGCGCCGGCGCGGATGGACGACGTGCTGACGATCATCACAAGAACGGAAAAGGCGGCGGGCGCGCGGCTGCAGCTCGCCCAGGAACTCCGCCGGGGCGAGATTCTGCTGATCGCGGCGAAGGTGACGGTTGCGGTGCTGACACCCGCAGGCCGACCGCGGCGGCTGCCGGCAGGTCTTGCGGAGAAGTTTCAGCGCCCCGCAAGTTGATGATTTTCATGTGTTCCCTTTGGAACAGCCGCGAGTCCCCGAACGTTCTAGAACAGACCCAACGAACGCTGGTTGGCGTTCACGGAATTCGGATAGGGGGACACGGACATGAATACGGCTTCGCTCGTTGGCCTGGCGGCTCTTGTCACCGCCTTTGCAGCCATCTCGCCTGCCGTACCGGATGCGAAGAAGGACCGTGCCGGATCGGGTCACGACGTCATCCGCTTCGGGGAAGGATGGCGTGCCGCCCAGGACGACGCCGCGCCGGACTGCTGGCTGAAGGGTACCTGGAAACGGGACTATTCCGGCAAGCCCTATCTGAAGAAAGTACGCGTCTGCGCCTGATCCCCGTTCACCACGGCGCAGATTGCCCTGAAGCCCGGTCCGCCGCCCTGCAGGACCGGGCTTCCTCCGTTCCGGAGGCCGGTCATCGCATGACAAGAAGGAGGGGGAATGATGGCGCAAGGGGAAAGCGCGATCCACGACAACCGGTGGAAGGTCGATCCCGGGCGCCTACAAAGTAGGTGGGTGCCATGTGCTCCAGCCCACGGGCCGGAACAGGGACAGCTCCCTTGAGATCGAGTATGGCCCCAGGGAATATGTTATCCTGCCGGGAAGCGCAGACCGCACCGGGAATATAGAGTGCAGCCGCTGCGTTGAGAAGGGGGCGGCAAAGATATTGTCGTGGCGCGCGTTGACGCACCCCTCGGCCAGCGCCGAACGCGTCCGCCGCTGCCGGCGATTGCATCTGCCGCGCGTTGACGCGCTTACGCCTTGACCTGGGTCTCGGCCCCGGAGTCCTGCGGCTGGCCGTCGAGCTTGGCCGACAGTGCCCGCACCTGGGCGGTGAGTTCGCGCAGCATGGTCGCCACCGCCTCGTCCTTGCGCTCGGAAATCTCTTCCTGGCCGTCGCGCTCGCTGCGCAGCCTGGCGATTTCGGCCTCGAGCTCGCTGCGGGCGCGGTTGGCTTCCTGCAGCTCGTCCATGACCATGATCGCGGCCATGACCGTGAGCCGCAGATCGCCGATCTCGCCGAACTGGCCCTTCAGATGCACCACATAGGCATCGAAACTGCGGGCAAGGCCGAGCAGGTGTTCTTCCTGGCCCTCTTCGCAGGCCATGCGGTAGGCCTTGCCGTCGATCGATACCGTTACCTGGGCCATGAATCCTGTCCGTTCAACGTTGAGACTTACCGGTCGAGCACGGCGCGGATGGTCTCCATCGCCGTTACCAGCCGGCGCGAGACTTCGCGATTGACTTCCTCGAGACGGTTTGCACGGAATTCCGCCTGGTCGAGCTCCTGCGCCAGCCGCGAACGGTCGGCATGGGTGCGCTGGACCTCGTCCTGCAGCTCGGCAACCTGGGCCTCGCGACCGAAGCGCTGGTCGATCGCGCTGTCGAGCTCTGCGAGAGCCCGGCGCAGTTCATCGAAAGCCGTACTGACCGCTGCTCCTTGCGACATCGTCCTCAAAATCCCAAGGCAGCGAATCTCTGGCTGCCGTCCTATCGACGAGCCGCAATTCTATGGGAAGCCTTCCCAGCCAGTCAATGTCCTAAAACAACGCAAAATCAGGCAATTCTGTGGAAGAGTTTGAGTAGTGGATTGTCTGCGGGCAGCAAAGCTCCCCGGAGCAGGCTGCAACCGAGCTGTGATTTTTACGAAGCTGCTGATGAAAGCCCGTCCGTATTTATTGACTCGACCGGGCCAGCTGCTATGTGTGCCCCTGCATTGACGGCAGGCCATCGCAATGCCTGCACTTTCCGCAACTCTGACGCAGGCGAGCTGACATGATCTCACGCGAAAATCACGACCGGATGGCGAATGCGATCCGCTTTCTGTCCATGGACGCGGTGGAGAAGGCCAATTCGGGCCATCCTGGCCTGCCAATGGGCGCCGCCGACATCGCGACCGTGCTTTTCACCCGTTTCCTGAAGTTCGATTCCAAGGCGCCGAGCTGGCCCGACCGCGACCGGTTCATCCTTTCGGCCGGCCATGGCTCGATGCTCCTCTATTCGCTCCTCTACCTCACCGGCTACGAGGACATGACGATCGAGGACATCAAGAACTTCCGCCAGCTGCATTCCAAGACCGCCGGCCATCCGGAATATGGCTATGCGGCCGGCATCGAGACGACCACCGGCCCGCTCGGCCAGGGCATTGCGAACGCGGTGGGCTTTGCGCTTGCCGAGCGCAAGCTGCGCGAGGAATTCGGCTCCGAGCTGCAGGACCACTACACCTACGTGCTGGCCGGTGACGGCTGCCTGATGGAAGGTGTCAGCCAGGAAGCGATTTCGCTGGCCGGCCACCTCAAGCTCAACAAGCTGATCGTCTTCTGGGACAACAACGACATCACCATCGACGGCAAGGTGTCGCTCGCCGACTCGACCGACCAGCATGCACGCTTCCGCGCCTCCGGCTGGAACACGATCGCCGTCGACGGCCACGATCCGGAAGCCATCGCCAAGGCGATCGAGGAAGCCCAGAAGTCCGACAAGCCGACGATGATCGCCTGCAAGACGGTGATCGGCTTCGGTGCGCCGAACAAGGCCGGCACCCACAAGGTCCACGGTTCGCCGCTCGGCGCCGACGAGATCGCCGCCACCCGCGAGGCGCTCAAGTGGCCGGCGGCCGCCTTCGAGGTGCCCCAGGACGTGCTCGACATGTGGCGCCAGGCCGGCACGCGCGGCGCGTCCGCCCACAAGGAATGGGCCAACCGCCATGCCGCTTCGCCGAAAAAGGCGGAATTCGACCGTCGCTTCGCCGGCGACCTGCCGGAAGGTCTTGCCGGCGCGATCAGCACCTACAAGCAGAAGCTGGCCGAGACCAAGCCGACGGTTGCCACCCGCAAGGCCTCCGAAGACGCGCTCGAGGTGATCAATGGCGTGGTGCCGGAGACTCTCGGCGGCTCGGCCGACCTGACCGGCTCCAACAACACCAAGACCAGCCAGACGGCATCGATCACCCCGGCCGACTTCTCCGGCCGCTACATCCACTACGGTATCCGCGAACACGGCATGGCCGCGGCGATGAACGGCATTGCGCTGCATGGTGGCCTGATCCCCTATTCGGGCGGCTTCCTGATCTTCTCGGACTATTGCCGTCCGTCGATCCGCCTTGCCGCGCTGATGGGCATCCGCGTGATTCACGTGCTCACCCATGACTCGATCGGCCTCGGCGAGGACGGCCCGACCCACCAGCCGGTCGAACAGCTCGCCTCGCTGCGCGCCATCCCGAACCTGCTCGTCTTCCGCCCGGCTGATGCGACGGAGACCGCCGAGTGCTGGGAGCTGGCGCTCAACTCCCGCAACCGTCCCTCGGGCATCGCGCTCACCCGCCAGAACCTGACGGCGGTGCGCACGACCTACAGCGCCGAGAACCTCTGCGCCAAGGGCGCCTATGTGCTCGCCGAGGACAAGGACGCGAAGGTGTCGATCTTCGCTTCGGGTTCGGAAGTCGAGATCGCGCTCAAGGCAAAGGACCTGCTGGCCGAGAAGGGCATTGCCGCCCGCGTGGTCTCGGTGCCGTGCTTCGAACTGTTCGAGGAGCAGTCCGCCGAATACCAGGCCGAGGTGCTGGGCAAGGCGCCAGTCCGGGTCGGTGTCGAGGCCGCCGTCCGCCAGGGCTGGGACCGCCTCATCGGCACCGACGGCATCTTCGTCGGCATGTCCTCTTTCGGCGAATCCGCGCCCTACAAGGCCCTCTACAAGCACTTCGGCATCACGCCGGAGGCGGTGGCCGAGCGCGCGGCCGAGAGGCTTGCATAAATCGATTAAATGCGGTGAAGTGTCCCGCAAAAGCAGGACGCGGATAATTCGGGAGATATGAAATGGTAGTGAAAGTCGGCATCAACGGTTTCGGCCGCATCGGCCGCAACGTGTTGCGGGCCATCATCGAGTCGGGCCGTACCGACATCGAGGTGGTGGCGATCAACGATCTCGGTCCGGTCGAGACCAACGCGCACCTGATGCGTTACGATTCGGTGCATGGCCGCTTCCCCGGCAAGGTGACGGTCTCCGGTGACACGATCGATGTCGGCCGCGGCCCGATCAAGGTGACCGCGATCCGCGATCCGAAGGAACTGCCGTGGAGCGATGTCGACATCGCGATGGAATGCACCGGCATCTTCACGTCCAAGGAGAAGGCTTCCGCGCATCTGGCCAACGGTTCCAAGCGCGTCATCGTCTCCGCCCCCTGCGACGGTGCCGACAAGACGATCGTCTACGGCGTCAACCACAATGCGCTGACCAAGGACGACATGGTCATCTCGAACGCCTCCTGCACCACCAACTGCCTGGCGCCGGTGGCCTACGTGCTGAACCGCGAGTTCGGCATCGAGAAGGGTTACATGACCACGATCCATGCCTATACCGGTGACCAGCCGACGCTGGACACGATGCACAAGGATCTCTACCGCGCCCGCGCGGCAGCGCTGTCGATGATCCCGACCTCGACCGGTGCGGCAAAGGCCGTCGGCCTGGTGCTGCCGGAGCTCAAGGGCAAGCTCGACGGCTCGGCGATCCGCGTGCCGACCCCGAACGTCTCGGTCGTCGACCTCAAGTTCATCGCCAAGAAGGCGGTGACGGCCGAGGAGATCAACGCCGCGATCAAGGCGGCCGCGGAAGGCGAACTCAAGGGCATCCTCGCCTATACCGAGGAGCCGCTCGTTTCCGTCGACTTCAACCACGACAGCCATTCGTCGAGCTTCGCCGCTGCCCAGACCAAGGTCATGGACGGCAACCTCGTGCGCGTGCTCTCCTGGTACGACAACGAGTGGGGCTTCTCCAACCGCATGGCCGACACCGCCGTCGCCTTCGGCAAGCTGCTCTGAGCTTTCCGATCACGAACTGTTGCGAAGGGCGGACGAAAGTTCGCCCTTTTTTGTTTTGCGGGCGAAGAGACAGCCACAATCTCGTCCAATAAGATTTTACCAATATGGCTTAAGTGATTTGCAGGGACCTACACTGCAACGTCATCCCCGAGCCGCACAGGGTTCTCCTGCTGTGGCACTCACCTAAATAACCCGGCGTCCGACGGATCCAGGCCCCGTCGCGCTCGAGACGTGCGAAGAGGGCAAGCGTTTGGAGACGTTCTATCTGGCGATCCTGGTCGGTTCATCGCTGATCCTGCTTGCCGCTTTCTCCTCACTGCTCTCGTTCCGTTTCGGCGCACCGCTGCTGCTTCTCTTCCTCGGCGTCGGACTTGCCTCGGGCATTGACGGTCTGGGCATCGACTTCAACAACAACCGTCTTGCCTACATGCTGGGCTCGGTGGCGCTGGCAGTCATCCTGTTCGATTCCGGCTTCGGCACGCCGATCCGGGCCTTCAAGCTGGCGGCGGCACCGGCGATGACGCTGGCCACGCTCGGCGTGCTGATGACGACGGCGATCTTCGGCGGCCTGGCGGCACTGCTGTTGTCGCTCTCCTGGACCGAGGGCCTGCTACTCGGCTCGATCGTCGCCTCGACGGATGCTGCAGCCGTGTTCTTCCTGCTGAGGATCGCCGGCATCAACATCCGCGACCAGATCACCTCGACGCTCGAGGTGGAGTCGGGCACCAACGATCCGATGGCGATCTTCCTGACGATCTCGCTGGTCTCGATGCTGGCGGCCGGCAAGAGCATTTCCTCGATCGACCTTTCGGTGCTCGGCGCCTTCGGTCGCGAAATGGGCATCGGCGTCGTCATGGGGCTCGCCGGAGGCTGGGTGATTGCGGAGGCCGCCAATCGCTTCAACCAGGACCGGGGGCTGGCGCCGATCTTCGTCATGGCGCTGGCATTGCTGGTCTTCTCGATCACCGGGGCGCTGCACGGTTCGGGCTTCCTCGCCGTCTATGTCGCGGGGCTCATTGCCGGCAACAGACGGATGCAGTCGAAGCTGGCGATCCAGCGCTTCCTCGAAGGCATGACGTGGCTGGCGCAGATCATCATGTTCGTGATGCTGGGGCTGCTCGCCACGCCGCACGAATTCGCTGCGATCGCGCTCCCCGCGATCCTGCTCGGCCTGCTGCTGATCTTCTTCGCCCGGCCGCTTGCCGTCTGGCTCTGTCTGCTGCCCTTCAACTTCCACCAGCGCGAAATCACCTTCGTCGCCTGGGTGGGCCTGCGCGGGGCGGTGTCGATCCTGCTTTCGATCCTGCCGATCCTCAACGGCCTCGAGGACGGCCAGACCATCTTCAATGTCACCTTCCTCGTCGTGCTCGTCTCGCTCGTCGTCCAGGGC
>Ga0065721_10006788_pt1 | contig 11558 bp, 5 predicted proteins | sample Mesricmetagenome_FD_59108 | JGI IMG/M metagenome (GOLD analysis project Ga0065721, IMG submission 59108) | Mesophilic microbial community from rice straw/compost enrichment Sample: eDNA_1 v2 (version 2) | ecosystem: Engineered > Solid waste > Grass > Composting > Bioreactor | place: USA: Davis...
TCTGTCGAACGCAGATTCCAGCAGGGCGACGATCGGCGCAGGCAGTGTGATTACCATTCTCCAGCAACCTTGTTGGAGGCACGCTGGCACAGAATCTTGAAGAGGTCGAAGTCCATACTCTCGCTGGCGAACCGAACTGCCCCATCAGCAAGGAGCACGTGGGCTCCCCCAGCATGAATGGACTGGATCGGCTTGTTTGTCTCCCCGCCAAGCGTCAGATCAGACGTGTTCCCAATCCCTAATGTGCGATCAGTTGTGTATTTTTTGTGGTTGAGAGGATAGCGAATGGTGGTAATCTGGTACGTCTGATTTCCGCCCGGCCAGGTAGTCGCTTCACCGGGTATTCCATCTCCATTGCAACTGGCCGCCAGGCTGAACACACCCGATGAACGCATTTCTCTGGGGGTTCCATCCGCATCAAAACCAAAGTCTGATTGCTCTCCGATCATGATGGTATTTGACGCGCCGTCCGTAATTTCAGCGATTTTGACAGCCTTATTTGGTGGGAGTACCCCATTTCCATTGACACGCCCTCGGTCGACTTGAATGGCGCGAGCATCATCGATCCCCGAAATTCCAGCGTATGTTGGCTGAGGGGCGTTTGGGACTTGGTTGGTCGACGGCGTATAGCGACGAAGGGGAGTAGATGGGCAAAAGAACAGATCTGATCGCAGGGTGGCCAATGCATTCTGGTTAGCAGGAATTGATTGTCCCACAGGTTTGAACTGGTATTGGCTGAAGATTGGAGTCTGTTCAATGAACGGCAACAGTCCTAACCAGAAGTTGGAAATGTTGTTGTTATTTCCAGTTGCCCATCCAATTCCTCCCGGAGGAAAGACCCGGTGGACATCCAGATAGTTATGCATTGCCAGCCCGATCTGCTTCAGATTGTTTTTGCATTGGCTTCGCCGGGCCGCTTCTCGCGCTTGTTGTACCGCCGGAAGGAGTAAAGCAATCAGGACGGCAATGATGGCAATGACAACAAGAAGCTCAATGAGTGTGAACCCCTTCTTGTGGCTTTGATGTGACATTACAAAACGCATCATAGGACTGGACCTTGCTGAACAGGAAATGAGACGGAAAGGTCATGCATAGAACATCTGGAGGTTATTCATCCCGGACCACAAGAATTCGGGCCTGATCGAGCGACTTCCCTCCTGAGACTCCGAAGTAAAAGGAAATGGTTTTCAGATCATCAGAGATCTGGATTTCGTCTTCATCCAGCTCCAGCTCACGGAACTCGCCCGGTTCGTATTCCGTTCCGGGAAGTCCGAAGGCGTTGTCTGTTTTCAGGAGTTCTTTTCCATCCACCAGAACGGCAGCAATTTTGCCGTCGAAAGTCACAGCCCCACGGGGGGCGAATGTTGTCCATTCGTCGGGGTCGTAATGCACCAGATAGCTTGCCAGTCGGGTTCCTTCCGGCAGACGAACCGGGCCATTAATCCCGGTCACCTGTAGTTCCTCAGCAAGAAGGACGTGCTGTTGCTCGGGGATCACGAGCATATGATTGGTTGTGATCAGATGTTCGGCCCGCAGCGAGACAGGCGGAGTCGACGCTGTTCTCAGAGCACCGTCGATCGTGCGAATGCTCCCCTTTGCACGAATNACCTCNTCGAATCGATCAGGAGTGAAGTTGACCTCCCGGACAATCTGTTTCTGCTCGTCAAAGACGGCGGAACGTCTGGTTGTCAGGTCCATTGCCTTGATCGCAGCCCCGACAGAATTCAGCAGGCTTGCCTGAACGCGACCCCGGAGGACATTCACAGATGTCCCCGTCTCAGGCTGGTATTCGACAGAAAACTCAGTCCCGAGATCGACGATGACACTTCCAGGGGTCCGGACGGTAAATCCTTCTCCACCGGGACGCACAATGGCGTGAACCGCGCCACGAATAAGCTGTAACTGTGACTGTCCCGACATTCGAACGGTCACTGGACCGATGAGATCCACGGAGACATTTGGAAGTTGCAGACTGACAATCCCTTCCTGAATGGAAAATGTCTTTCCGACCCGGATGATTTCTCCCAGTTCAACGCTCGAAGAGGAGGCCCGGACATCTGCGGTCAAATTGCTGATGGTGCCGACCTTGGGTGACAGAGCCGTCCGTAAGTGAATCAGTCGCTCAATGCCCACTCCAAACACCAGCAGGCAGGCGACAATGGCGAGGCGAACTCCCCAGACCTGCCGCCGCCGACGTGCGGACTGTCGCGTGAGAATCCGCCCCATGGCAACTTCTGCCTGACGCTCAGCGGAACGTTCCGTCGACTGTTTCATCAGGTCTCCGTGAAACGCGATACGCTCCACATAGACCTGTAGACAGGCAAGATCTGAGGTGATCAGTGTTTCCAGCCGCTTGAGAGAAGCTGCGTCGATATGACGGTCAAACATGGCATCCGCGAGTATTCGCGTCTCCTCCAGACGACTTCGCTCACCCGTCACGGCGACTAACCCCTTCCCAATGTTCGTTGAAGGCATTCCGTTAATCGAGCCCGCAGCCGCTTCAAGCGGGTGTACACCGTTTCCACATTTGTTTTCTGGGCGCGAGCGACGTCAGCAATCGTCTTGTACCCGCCATAGCAGTCATCAAGAAACTGGCGGTCTCGTGCGCTCAGTTTGGCAACACAATCGCGAAGAAGTTCCTGGCGCAGCTCCAGCAGTTCCCCTTCTCCTGAACGGACCTGCTCGATGCGTGAGAGGGCATAGTCTCCCAGTCCAAAGGAGCGACGACGCTGTTTCCGAACGAAGTTCTTTGCGACGAAAAACGCGACCGAACAGGCCCACTTCTGGAAATTGGTCCCTTCTTCGAATTCGTCGAACTTCTCCCACATGACGACGCAGGCTTCCTGAATCACATCGTCTGCATCGGTCCGGTTTCCAACAATGGCCAACGCACAGGCATAAGCCTCAGAATAGACTCCCGCCAGTCGCCTGAGAAATTCTGCTTGTCGGGCGGGATCGTCCTCCGCTCTCTCCGAATCCAGGCTGAAGGTGGATTTTGATGTCATCGCCCCGAGGCCCACTCAGTGGAAATATCGCGATTTTTTTATGGGGTCCGGCTGGCAGCGCGCGCCTTCNNTCTGGTTATGTCACGAGACCTCACGATCCGTCCAGGAAAGTCGCAAAAAAGGCGGCAAAAACTGCCTTTTGGATCACTGAAAGCCCAGTCGGGGACGTAAGTTAGTACTTTTCTGGGAGAAACGGAATTTTTCGGATGAATCCACCAGTTTTGCGTCCCGGGCCAGTGTTGATGGGAGCACAAATTCACCGAAACCGGCTCAATACTGGACTCATAGGGAGAAATTGATTCATCCCAAAGGCTTCCGGGAGGAATACAGAACAGAGAAGAATGACGGGGCAATCAGCGTCTGAAATTGGCTTTCTCAGCGATCAGTTGCAATGGTGAGTGTGGCTGTCCTGAAGTGACCAGCTTCACAGAGTCAATAAAAAAAGGCCGCCATGCTGGACCTGCATGGCGGCCTTCAAGGTGATACGTGATGCTCCCAGACTGGGCAGCACGCATGCTCGACACTCAAATCAGTTGGGAATTCCCAACATTTCCTCTTCTTCTTCCTGGATGATAATTCGAGGAGTGACCATCAGCATCAGGCTGCTGGTTTCTCGACCGACTCCAGTGTTCTTGAACAGACGGCTGATGTAGGGCAGCTTGTTCAGGATCGGGACGCCAGCCATGTTGCGGCCTTCTCGCAGGGACTTGACCCCACCCAGGAGGACGGTTCCACCATCCGGGACGCTGACTGTTGTGATGACGCTGACTGTAGCGACCACAGGCTGCTGCACCGTCACGGATCCGCCTGCATTGTTATTATTATTGTTGTTATTGTTGTTGTTATTATTGTTGTTGTTATTTCCGCCGAAGCCGCCTCCGCCGAAGTTTCCACCTCCGCCGAAGCCACCTCCGCCGAAGCCGCCTCCACCGAAGCCGCCTCCGCCGAATCCACCTCCACCGAAGCCACCACCGAAGTTGTTATTGTTGTTTCCGCCCCCACCGGTGATGTAGGAGAAGGTGAACACGTCGGTGATGTTGCTGAAGTTCGGGACCACATTCAGTCGGACATATCGTCGGTCAGCAGAGACAACTGCCAGCACGGAGAGCATTGTTCCATCCGGCACCACCTGAATCTGAGGCTGGTATCCAATGTTGAAGGCACTGGCGACAGGAGTCAGCGAGGTGACGAAGGGACGCTGCGTTGCACTGATCACGGTTCCCATCTGCCCGTTGAACAAGGTGATCTTCGGGGCGTTCATGACGTTGGACCGTCGATCTCCCTGAGCTGCCCGGACGAACATGAAGGCTTCGATGTCGCTCAGGATTGCCATCCCGAAGGAGATCCCCGCGTTCGGATCAAATCCTCCGAAGGTCGGAGCAGCCAGGTCGAACGATCCTTGACGGAACGGGATATCCAGCGTCGGTGTGAACGTGTCAGTTCCGTTCAGAAGTCCGACAACCGTTCGGGATGGCCACTTGTCTCGGTCCTGGATGTTCAATGTGGGACCAGTGCCGAATGGAGCCAGACGATCAGAGGCGCTGCCATTATTATTGTTATTGTTGTTGTTATTATTGTTGTTGTTATTGCTTCCTCCGGTGTTTCCGGATCCGTTATTGTTGCCAGAGCTGCCCACTCCTCCGAAGATCGGATCGACAGATCCGAACGGTCGCATCGGAGAGAAGTCGTTCTGGACATGTGGTCCACCGATGGTGTCATTGACATTGAAGTCGAAGTCGATCCCGATCTGCTCGAAGAACTGATCGCTGACGGTGATGAACCGGACTTCAATGGTCACCTGCAGGTCCTGCAGCCGTCGGAGCTGATCCAGCAGGTCAGCAATTTCCTGGTGAACCCGCTGAGTCTGTCGGATGACAAGGCTGAGCGTGCTCTGGTGCTGGCTGATCGATCCCGGTCCCTGCATTTCTTCCCATGAGTCAGGAGAAATGGTTGTGGTGATCAGTTCGGTCAGTGCTCCAAATCCGTAATTGGTCTGTGAGGGACCAGCCAACTGGTTGGCATCAGCCCCCAGGGCAGGAATTCCCTGTCCACCAATTCCGGTCAGAGGATTGGCACCGACCTGAGCAAATCCACCATTGGGCATTCCGAGCATCGGAGCTGCCGGCATGCTCTGCATAGAAGTCCCACGATCCCCGAAACCTGCTCCAGGAACCGCATGGGCTACCGGTGACGAGATGGTCACAGGAACCACCAGGTCTGCGACCTGATAAACCTTCGTCTGCAGTTCACCCTGTTTCCGCATCCGGCTGGTGATGTTCAGAACTTCATTCTCAATCGTGTAACCCAGATTGAGCGGGTTGAGCATCAGGTTCAGGGCACTTTCCAGACGGATTCCGTCCACTGCGATGCTGATGGGAGTGCTGGACGTGACCGCTTCTTCGGTCAGACCGCTTTCATCAACCATCACGTTGATTCCCTGCGTATCCGCGATGAACTTCAATACTTCTGAGAGAGGAGCATTGTTGAAGTGCAGCGAAACAGGGTTGTTCAGGCTGCGACGGACCCGCATTTCGGTTTCCGTGTGCAGGCCAGCATCGGCCGGACGGGCCTGACGCCGTTCCTTGAGCTCTTCCCAGTTCTTGGGATAGGCAATCGGGTTGGCATCGCCGACATTGGCAATGGAGGCACTGTCGACATCGTTCAGCATAGCGGTAAAGCTGTCTGCCTTACGCTCCTTGATGTCCTGATTGAATGCATTCTGCATTGCAATCTGCGACTTGATGTTCATCGTGACCGTGACGGGGTTTTCTGGAGCCAGTTCCCGGGCCTGTTTGGCCAGAGTGTTGGCTTCTCCGTAACGGCGCTGATCCATCAGTGTGTTGAACTTTTCGACAAGCGCGGCCAGTTCCTGTTCAACCCGGACGCGAGCTTCGATGTCCCGCTGAATCAGGTCGCGGGTTTCGGCATTCTTCCGTTCCATTTCGAGAACGGGACGCTGCTGTGCGATATAGGCTTCGATTGAGCTGCGGGAGCTGGTGACCCATGCACTCAGCGAGGCTTTCTGTTCTTCGCTCAGATCTGCGTTCTGAATGTTTTCCAGAGTCTGGGTCAACAGAGCCTGAGCCTGTTCCGGCTGCTTCTCTCGCATCTTCTCTGCCCGGAAGATGGCGTTGAGGCACTCGGTTCTCATTCTGTCAAATCGAGCCGCCTGTGACTGGGTCATGGCGTCGATTCGTGAACCCGGAGCCATCAGGTCCGGTGCTCCATCGACCACTTCGTTCTTGACCTGCTGGATCTGGTTGCGACGTGGTGCGAGTTCACGGAGCTTGTCCTGGAGCTGCTGCTGGCGATAGGGGTCCAGCTTCTCTCCAGAATGGTATGCTTGAAGGAAGGAGTCGTATGCTGCTTCCCGGTTCCCCTGACGCAGGTAGTTCACGCCCTGCTCATAGAGTTCCTGGGCAGAAAGTCCAGCTGTGTTGACGACCATTCGGTCACGTGTCCCGGTGGTCGGGGCCTGTTCCTGAACCGGAGCGGTCAGATCCAGAGCGGAGGGGGCGCTCATTGCGACCGGAGCCCCGCGCTTCGCTGCCAGTTCAACTTCGGCCAACAGTCGTTCCGGGCTGTCTTCGAACAGATCGTAGGTCACGTCGAAGGTGGCCGCCTGATTTGCCTTGGCACGAGCCTCGTCAATCCGTCCGGCCTGAAGATCAGCCCGGGCTGCAGCCAGCAGTTCCTGAGCCTGATGCTTCATGGACTCGTGAGACATCTCAGCGCCAGCAGGAGCTTCCGCCGGGACAGTTGAGGTGGAAGCAACGCTTTGCGGCATATTGCCGGCCTGCTTCGCTGCGATCATTCGGTTCAGGTCGTCCCGGACAGTCTCCGGATTATCTTCGAAGAGTCCGAATGCCACGTCGAAGGTGGACGCCTCCTGAAGATGTGCTTCAGCGGTGGCAAGGTCACCTCGTCGCATTGCTTCACGAGCAGCGCTCAACAGCTGCAGTGCCTGTGCCTTCTTCTGGTTCTGCATGGCCAGACTTCCAGCAGCAGCGTTTGCAGATGGGGCTGCTTCCGGAGTCGGTCGAGCCGGCTCCATCATATTCTTTGAAGCAAGAACACGGATTTCCTGAAGAACCAGATCGGGACGATCGTCAAAGATCCCGTAGCTGGCTTCCAGTGCCTGGGCTTCCATTGCCTGCTGTTGTGCCAGTTCCAGCTTGCCGGCAGCAATATTCTCGCGGGCGCTCTTGAGCAGTTCCAGAGCGGCGGTGCGAGTCTGCTGGGCATCCTTCATTGCGTTTTCACTGGGGGCAGCAGCAGTAATGATCTGGGTATTGGTCTTCCGTTCCAGATCGGCCAGCAGGTGTTCCGGATGTTCTTCCAGAAGGGACCAGGTGACATCCATTTGCTGGGCCTGCAGTGCCAGCTGACGGGCTTCAGCCATGCGGCCTTCGGCCATGGCTGCCTTTGCTGCGGCCATCATCTGGAGCGCCTGCGCCTTCAACTCCGCTTGAGAAGGGGGAGCCTGTTCTTTCGGAGTCGTTGGTTCAGGGCGGGTTGGAACAATCGGTTGATTGCTCATCCGTGCCAGCTCTTCCAGTGTTTCGGAAGGACCTTCCGGACGTGCAGGCTGGCGTCGGGCCAGTTCTGCGAGCAGATGTTCCGGGCGAAGTTCAAGGACTCCCCAGGTGACGTCCATGTTCCGGACTTCTTCGATGGTCCTGCGAGCGGACTCGTAAGCACCTGCTTCGAGTTCCATCTGTGCGCGGGCCATCAGCTTCTGGGCGATTTCTTTCTGTGAACCGGCAGGGGCAGTTGCCGAATCACTCTGCGGAGCAGCTGTTGCTACTGTTCCTGCGGCCGGAGTTGCCCAGGCGGGGGTCTGTGCCGGAGCCGGCTGAGCAAACTGCAACTCAGTCCCCTTGGGTGCTTTGGCCCGGATTTCCGCCATCAGCTTCTGTGGTGAAACTTCTGTCGGAGCGAAGGTGATCTGCCATTGCTGGGCCATCAGGTTGGCACTGGCAGCCAGTCTCATCGCTTCCTGATACTCGCCCTGCTGCATCTTCTGGCGAGCCTGTCGCATCTGATCGGTGATGCGGCGATACTTCACATCTTCCAGACTGCCGGGGGTTCGTGTCCCGGACTCACTACTTCGATGAAGTGCATCAAATGGATCCGCTCCAGACTTGGGAGCGTCCTGGGCGCTGATCTGCTGCGCTCCGAGCCAGAGACTCGTAGTCAACAGACCACCGCACATGAACTTTCCGAAAGTGCGCAACAAAGTCGGTCCCTCCGAGGGGCTATGACCAGGCTGATTCAGGCTTGTTCGATTTCGGGCCATGACGTGGTTTGCCGCTGAAAGATGAAAGGGGGGAAAGGACGCCACTGTCGGGAGGGATCTGAATCTGTCCGGGGAGGACGATTCAGACTTCTCGTGTCCGGGCGAAACAGGAGTTGAAAAAGGGAAGTGAAACGGAAAGGTGCTTCAGGATCGCTGAATAATTCAGGAAATCGAACAGGGTCAATAGGGGGAAAGGAAATTTCTGTTCGATGCTGAATTTGGCCGTTTTCATCGGCGAGTGTTGCCGAAGAACGGTCTCAGGGCTCAGCGGGTCCCCGAGATTTTGGGGGCGGACTTGTCGTCCGATTCTCCGTCAAAGATCGTTTTGATCACGGCATTGGCGCGAAGTTCTTCCACCACTGCCCTGGCACGTTCTTCTCGGAATTCCGTAATGATTTGCTGTCGGATCTCTTCCTGAACTTCCTCAAGTGGCAAGTGGCCGGCCTCGCGACGGGCGGTCACTTTCACCAGTTGAAGGGAAGTCGGGGTTGTGATTACCGGGCTGATTTCATTTGGTTTCAGAGTCTGCAGAGCCTTGCGGACATCCGCATTGGCGACACTGTCCGGTTGGGTCCAGTCCCAGTGTCCACCATTGTCCTTGAGCGGGCCATCAGAATATCGCTTCACGACATCATCAAATGGCTTTCCAGCCTTCAGCTCCAGCTGGACCTGCTGCATGACCTGATGGGCTTTTTCCTTGCTGTCGCCATTCTTGAAGTTGATCTGCAGCTGCTGCCATTTGACCTGCAATGGCTGCGAGTACTTTTCCTTCTGCTTGTTGTAAACCGCCAGAAGTTCCGCTCGCGAGGGACGGGGATCTTCGCCCATTTTTGTTCGGACGTATTGCTGAGCGAGCTGCTGATCGGCAAACATTTTCCGCATCGATTCCAGTGACATTCCCTGCGACTGAAGAATGCCTTCCAGTTCAGCGGTGGAATCAACGTTGAACTTGGCTTTGAGATTGGCAACAAAGTCTTTTTCGAAGTAGTTCGCCAGTTGCTCATTCACAGCATCCAGCTGTTCCTTTTTGAGCTTCGAGCGAACAGCTTCCGCCATCAGAACCTGTTCGATGTACTTGTCGAGGTCCCGCTTGATGAGCATCTCCTGCGTCTCGCGAATCTTGGCGAGACGGACAGAGTCATCAATGCCCCCTTTTCGGACCCCTTGCTGGAGAACCTGATCGTACTCCTTGAGCTTTCCGAGGTACTGTTCGAGGATTTCGCTGGCAAGGATGGGCCGCCCGTTGACTGTGGCCACCACCGCAGTCAATTCCAGCGGGACCTTGTCCTCATAGCTCACCGGCTGGATACCTTCGGCCTCGGCCGACTTCTCCACAGAGGCCAGAGATTTTGACTCCTCTGCCTGCATCTGCCGGGCGAGAGCGTCCTTAATCCGCGGGGGAGGGGGGCCGACCACCGGATTTCCGACGTTGTAATTCTTCGTCCCGCAGCCTGCTGCCAGCAAGATCGCCAGATATAAGGATTTGCGTGACATGTGAGGGGCTCGCAGGAGAATTCCGAAGCGGCAGTCTGCCGCAGGTGAATTCGTCTGAAAAGGTGAGAAATAGGGGAGTTATGTTCCGAATCAGGGGCCGGGAAAGGGATTTGCGTCGGCTTATTACTCCGACACCCCCTTTCAACGCAACACGGATTTCAGAAACTCGACCAAAGTGGGCCCACTCATCCCCTTTTGCGGCAAAACAACGTACGCATTTCGCCGGTCGACGATTCGCAGATCCCGTCCATAGTGACGGACCAGCTCCTGCATTCGCTGTGGGTCCTGATAACTCAGGACGGCAAACCGGTCCTCTTCAAGTCGGATATTATCAATCCCCCATCCATAAGCCATTAACTCCAGCTCTTTCAAGAGGATAAAGCGAACCGCCTCATCCGGAAGCGGACCGAATCGGTCCCGGATCTCCTCGGCGACCTCGTTGAGTTCGGCGTGGGTACTGACCGAAGATAACTTCCGGTAGACATCCACCTTATGACGACCGGGCGGAATATAGGACGCCGGGAGATACGCGGTAATGGGAAGATCGATATTGACGTGCGGGCTTTCCTTGGGGGGGAGTGCCTTGAGCTTGCGGACGGCACTTTCGAGCAGATGGCAGTACAACTCGTAGCCCACGACAGAGATGTGACCACTTTGCTCTGTCCCCAAAATGTTGCCGGCTCCACGGATTTCCAGGTCTCGCATGGAAATCTTGAATCCGGCCCCCAGTTCGCTGAACTCCTCGATTGCTTTCAGGCGACGAGCCGCCGTTCCGGTGATTGATTTGTGCTCACTGACCAGCAGATAGCAGTAGGCCCGATGCTTGTCCCGGCCGACACGTCCCCGCAACTGATGGAGGTCGGCCAGTCCATACATCTCCGCCTGATCGATGAACATCGTATTCGCGGTGGGAATATCCAGCCCACTTTCAATGATGGTGGTCGCGACCAGAATGTCGGCCTTTCCGTTCACGAACTGAATCATGTTCTCTTCGAGTTCTTCCGGGGCCATCTGCCCGTGGCCGATCACAATCCGGGCTTCTGGAACGATCTGTTGCAGCCGATCCGCGACTTCGTGAATGTCATACACCCGGTTATGAACGAAATAGACCTGTCCGCCACGGTTGAACTCTCGCATGATTGCGGAACGGATCATGTCCGCATCCCATCGGGCAATGCGTGTCTCCACAGGGAGTCGGTCCTGAGGGGGAGTCGTCAGGTTTGAGATATCCCGAATCCCGAGCAGCGACATGTGAAGCGTTCGTGGAATTGGTGTCGCACTCAATGTCAGGACGTCAACGTTCAATCGCAGATGCTTCAGCATCTCCTTGGTGGCAACGCCGAATCGCTGCTCCTCGTCGACGATCAACAGTCCCAGATTGCGAAAGTGGACATCCTGAGAGACAAGCCGATGGGTCCCGATGCAGATGTCGATCCCTCCACTGGCAAGTTTGTCCAGAATGTCTCGTTGTTCCGCTTTCGATTGAAAGCGGGAGAGACACGCAATCTGAATGGGAAACTCAGCCATTCGCTGGGTGAACGACCGATAGTGCTGAGCTGCGAGAACCGTGGTTGGGACAAGGACCGCCACCTGACGGCCGGCATCGACCACTTTGAACGCAGCCCGCATGGCGACTTCGGTTTTTCCAAAGCCGACATCTCCACAGATCAGACGGTCCATCGGACGGGGCTGCATCAGGTCTGCCCTCGTTTCCTGAATCGCCCGCAACTGGTCTGCGGTTTCAACGAATGGAAACGAGG
>Ga0065721_10005809_pt1 | contig 11557 bp, 9 predicted proteins | sample Mesricmetagenome_FD_59108 | JGI IMG/M metagenome (GOLD analysis project Ga0065721, IMG submission 59108) | Mesophilic microbial community from rice straw/compost enrichment Sample: eDNA_1 v2 (version 2) | ecosystem: Engineered > Solid waste > Grass > Composting > Bioreactor | place: USA: Davis...
AGGCGACTGGGCGGGACATGCGCGACTCCTCGACGATTTCGGCGCCCTTCCCTAGCCGCGTGACCGCAAGATGAAAGCCGAAGCCGCCTTCATCGACGGCCTGCGTGCACTCGCCCGCCATCCGGCCGCGAGAGGTTTGCTCGACGATGCAGCGGTGCTCGATGTCGGCGATGAGACACTCGTACTGACCCACGATATGCTGGTCGAGGGCGTGCACTTCCTGCCCGGGGCGGACCGCAGTCACGTGGCCTGGAAGCTCGTCGCCACCAATCTCTCCGACCTCGCCGCGAAAGGAGCTGAGCCGCTCGGCCTGCTGCTGGGCTACATGTTCGGCGAGGACCGAGAGGGCTTCATGGCCGGCCTCGCCGAGGTGCTAGACCACTACGGCGTGCCGCTGCTCGGCGGCGACACGACGTCGGGCGGCCCGCCGCAGTCTCTCGGCCTGACCGCGATCGGCCGAGCCACCCATCGTCCGGTACCGTCCCGCAGCGGCGCCCGTCCCGGCGACGCGCTGTGGCTGACCGGCGAGGTCGGCGCTGCGATGCTCGGCTTCGAGGCGCTGCGCGACGCCACCGGCGGCGACGCACTGCGCTACCTCCGCCCGCTGGCACGACTNGCCGAGGGGCAGGCTCTGGCCCCTCTGGTGACGGCGATGATGGACGTNTCCGACGGCCTGNTGCTCGACGCCTGGCGCATGGCCGAGGCGAGCNANGTCTCGCTGGCCATCGACGGCGCTGCCGTCCCGATCGCCGCGCCCGAGCCGCGCCGCNTCGACGCGCTGCGCTGGGGCGACGACTACGAACTGCTGTTTACCCTCCCCGCCGGCGTCGAGCCCCCGATCCCCGCGGCCCGCATCGGCGCCGTGGAGTCGCGCGGATTCGTCCCCCTGTTCCTCGACGGCGAGCCGATCGCCAACAGCGAGGGCCTGGGGTGGGAGCACGAGGCCCACTAGCGCCGGTTCCGGCACTGACCTCGTCGTCGGGGAAGCTGGCCCGGCGGGCCGAGGTCAGACCCACCGCCCCCGCAGCACCGCGTAGAGCCCCCACGGCGCGCCGATCAGCAGGCCGAAGGCGATGCGGCTCATGCCGAAGGGCGCGGCGATGTCCCAGTAGGCCATCGTCTGCGCGATCAGCGGGGCGATGAAGCCGATGCCGAACAGGAACGGCATCCACTTGAAGAGCTGCTGGACGGCCGCCTGCATCAGAGCTTGCTCACATCGACGCCGCGCGCGGCGAGGATCGGCTTCAGCGCGAAGTACGCCGCCCGCGTGCGGTGGTTGGGAATGTTCGGGTAGAGATGGTGGATCAGGTGCGTTTCCATGCACATCGACAGCACGTGCCCGAGCCGGCTCTTGAAGATGTAGGTGTTCTCGTAGCGTCCGGTGCGCCCTTCGCGCGGGTGATGCGGCGCCCAGCTCAGGTAGAAGCGGATGTAGCTGAGCCCGATATGCCGCGGCAGCCACCAGACGAGCGCCGCCTCGATCGCGTAACCGGTCCATGCCATCGTGAAGAGCACGGCCATGAACACCAGCTGCAGGACCATCGTTTCCTTGAGCGAGCGTTCGGCCTCCGGCGTGCCCATCTCCCTCAGGATACGCTTGTAAGCGTGGATCGACCCGTCGACGCCCGGCTGGCGGTTGTACCAGGTCTTGTACCAGGCCATCAGCGCGTTGGGCGCCTCGTCGGGATAGTCGGGGTCCCTGAGCGGGTCGTTGCAGTGATAGTGGTGCTCGAGGTGCATCAGCCGCGCCATCGAGAACGGGAACACGATCGGAATCGTCGAGACCTGCCCGACCCACTCGTTGATCCAGCGGTACTTCGAGCCCTTCTGCGCGATGTTCGAATGCATCGCCTCGTGGCTGGTGACGTAGCCGCCGGTGGCGAGAATGCACGAGATCACGAAGGCGATCGGCAACGGCATGATGCCGAGCATCGTCAGCGGGAACAGGCTGAGCCACAGCGCGAACCCGCCCCAGGCCGCGACGACGTAGGGCCACATCGTCCCGCCCATGAACTGCTTGGCAATCGCCAGTTCCTGCCTGCGCAAGTCGCGGCGGACGTGACGGTCGAGTTCGTCTTCGGCGGCAAGCGGAATTGCCGGCGTGTCCGCCTCGGGCGCGCAAGTCTCGAGTTCTGCGCTGTCGCGCGAGAGCACAGGCTCTTCGCCGATCGGTCTGTCCGACACGCGTGCGATCCCCAAAGTATGCGGCCCGGGGGCCAGCGAATTCGGTCGTTTACTTCGCATAAACCATGCCGACCGGCAATATTCGGCAATTTGCCGTCGCATTTGGGGACAATCGACCGAATGCGCGCCGCGGGCCGGGATTCCCCGGGTTTGGGGCTTGCGCGGGGGTGCGCCGCGCTTTAGCCATCCCCATCACGCGCGGACCCGGCGCCATAGATCGGGCCGCGCTTTCGCTCTTAGGAGAGGGGGAGTTGGTCTCGCTATGGACCTCGTACTGATTGCCATCGTGCTGGGACTGCTTGCTGTGGTCTACGGCTTCGTCACCAGCCGCCAGGTGCTCGGCGCGTCCGCCGGCACCGAGAAGATGCAGCAGATAGCCGCGGCCATCCAGGAAGGCGCCCAAGCCTATCTCAAGCGCCAGTACACGACGATCGCGATCGTCGGCGTCATCGTCGCCGTCATCGTCGCGGTGTTCCTCGGTCGGATCAGTGCGGCCGGCTTCGTGCTCGGTGCGATCCTGTCGGGCGTCGCCGGGTTCATCGGCATGAACATCTCGGTCCGCTCGAACGTCCGCACCGCCGCGGCGGCGCAGACCGGGCTCCAGCAGGGCCTGACTCTCGCGTTCCGCGCCGGCGCGATCACCGGCCTGCTCGTCGCCGGCCTCGCGCTGCTCGCGATCGCGGTGTTCTACTGGTACCTCACCGGTCCCGGCGGCTACTCGGTCGGCGGTGAGGACCGCACGGTGGTCGACGGCCTCGTCGCCCTCGCCTTCGGCGCCTCGCTGATCTCGATCTTTGCCCGCCTCGGCGGCGGCATCTTCACCAAGGCGGCCGACGTCGGCGCCGACCTCGTCGGCAAGGTCGAGGCCGGCATTCCCGAAGACGACCCGCGCAATCCGGCGGTGATCGCCGACAACGTCGGCGACAACGTCGGTGACTGCGCCGGCATGGCCGCCGACCTGTTCGAGACCTACGTCGTCACCGTCGGTGCCACCATGGTGCTGACGGCGCTCCTGCTTACCGGCGCGGGTGAACTGCTCGCCAACCTGATGGCGCTGCCGCTGCTGATCGGCGGNGNGTGCATCGTCACNTCGATCATCGGNACCTACTTCGTCCGCCTCGGCGGCGGCACGAACGTGATGGGCGCGATGTACAAGGGCTTCCTGATCTCGGCGATCCTCGCGATCCCGGCGATCTGGTTCGCCACCTCCTACGCGCTCGGCGGCATGGCGGCCGATATTCCGGGGACCGATTTCAACGGTCGCGAGCTGTTCTACTGCGCGCTGCTCGGTCTCGTGATCACCGGCCTGATCATCTGGATCACCGAGTACTACACGGGCACCAAGTTCCGCCCGGTGCGCTCGATCGCCAAGGCCTCCGAGACCGGCCACGGCACCAACGTGATCCAGGGCCTTGCGATCAGCCTCGAGGCGACCGCGCTGCCGACGCTGGTGATCGTNGCNGGCATCATCNTTGCNTACCAGNTCGCCGGCCTGATCGGCATCGCCTACGCCGCCACCGCGATGCTCGCGCTCGCCGGCATGGTCGTCGCGCTCGACGCTTACGGCCCGGTCACCGACAACGCGGGCGGCATCGCCGAAATGGCGGGGCTCGACGACAGCGTGCGCGAGAAGACCGACCTGCTCGATGCGGTCGGCAACACGACCAAGGCCGTCACCAAGGGCTACGCCATCGGCTCGGCCGGCCTCGCCGCGCTGGTGCTGTTCGCCGCATACACGACCGACCTCAGGCACTTCTTCCCGGGGCTGTCGGACGGCGACCTGACCAACGGCGAAGTCAGCTTCAGCCTCGAGAACCCCTACGTGATCGTTGGCCTGCTGCTCGGCGCGCTGCTGCCGTTCCTGTTCGGCTCGATGGGCATGACCGCGGTCGGCCGTGCGGCCGGCGACGTGGTCATCGACGTCCGCGACCAGTTCAAGAACGATCCGGGCATCATGGCCGGGACCAGCAAGCCGAACTACGCCAAGACCGTCGACCTGGTGACCAAGGCGGCGATCAAGGAGATGATCGTGCCCTCGCTGCTGCCGGTCCTGGCGCCGATCGTGGTCTACTTCGTGATCACTGCGATCGCCGGGGCCGACAACGGCTTCGCCGCGCTCGGCGCGCTGCTGCTCGGCGTGATCGTCGGCGGTCTGTTCGTGGCGATCTCGATGACCGCCGGGGGCGGCGCTTGGGACAACGCCAAGAAGTACATCGAGGACGGCAACCACGGCGGCAAGGGCTCCGAGGCTCACAAGGCCGCGGTGACAGGCGACACCGTCGGTGACCCGTACAAGGACACTGCCGGCCCGGCGGTGAACCCGATGATCAAGATCACCAACATCGTCGCGCTGCTGCTGCTGGCTGCGCTCGCGGCTGCCGGCTGACGGCAGCGACATCGATGCAAGATGGACCCCACCCGGGATGGTCCGGGTGGGGTTTTCTTTACCACGTTCGTTAGCCTCTCCTTCGCCCGGCAGGACTAGCACGGTCGCAACGGTCCGATCCGTTCCGCGCGAAAAGGTTAACGCCGCTTGGCCACTGCCACCGCCTTACCACTGACTGCCCCGATCTTCGCGGCCGAGCCCGCCACGCCCGACGTGCGGGTGCGGCTCGAAGTCCGCGACTGGCGCTCGCTGGATGAATGCGAGATCGCTGCCTGGGACGAGCTTGCCCGCGTCGCTGCCGAGCCCCAACCCGTTCTACGAAAGCTGGTACCTGCTGCCCTCCTTGCGGCTGTTCGATCCTTGCAGCGAGGTCAGGCTGCTGTAGGCTCGAGGCCGACGGCCAGGGTCGTGGGCCTGCTGCCCTTGCGGCGCGAGATTCGCTATTACGGCCATCCACTGCCACACTGGCGCAACTGGCTGCATGCGAACGTGTTTCTCGGCAGCCCGCTGGTCGCGTGCGGCTTCGAAAGCGAGTTCTGGCAGGAGTTGCTCGCCTGGTGCGACAGGCATGTCGGAGCGGCGCTGTTCCTGCATCTGGCCCAGGTCGCGGCTGACGGACCGCTGCACGCGGCCCTCGCCGGGGTGCTGGCCGAGTCCAGGCGCCGACACGCGACCGTCGTGCGCGAGGAGCGCGCGATGCTGCGCTCGGAGCTTTCACCGGAAGCGTACCTCGAACGCTCGCTGACGGGCAAGAAGCGCAAGGAGTTGCGCCGGCAGGAAAAGCGGCTGGCGGAACTCGGCGAGCTCAGCGTCGAGCGCTCGACCGATGACAACGACGTCACCGCCTGGGTGGAGGAATTCCTGGCGCTCGAGCGGTCCGGCTGGAAAGGCGAGGCCGGTTCGGCGCTCGACTGCCACATCGCGACGCGAACGCTTTCGCTCGAGGCGCTCGAAGGCGCGGCGCGTCGCGGCCGGCTCGAACGGCTCGCCGTGCGTCTCGACGGACGGCCGATCGCCATGCTGGCGACCTTCCTCTGCCGGCCCGGGGCATTCTCCTACAAGACCGCCTTCGACGAACGTTACGCCCGCTTCTCTCCCGGCGTGCTGCTGCAGCGCGAAAACCTGGCCATGCTGGCACGCGAGGACATCGCCTGGACCGACAGTTGCGCGGCGGCCGGCCATCCCATGATCGATCACATCTGGCGCGAACGCCGGGCGATCGCCTGCGTCAACCTCGCGCTCGGCGGCGCGGCTCGCCAGCTGCTGTTCCGGGCTCTCGCCGCCCGCGAAACCCGTTCCGACACGAAAGAGAGCGTATGACAGCCCACCAGTCCGTTACCCGAGCCCCAGCCAGCGAGGTGTTTCCGACCCTGTCGCGCGCGATGTTCGCCGCTTCCTACCCGGAAGGCGCACACAAGTTGCGCCACGAACTGGGCGCGCACCCCCTTCTCGAGCTGGAATCGCTGGCCGCCCTCGGCGAGGCGCTCCCCGAGAATTCAATCGAATACAACCGCGGCGACTTGCCCATCGGCGTTGACGGCAAGCCCGGATCGACCGGGCTGACGATCGGCGAGACCATTCGCGGAATCCGCCAGACCAACAGCTGGGCCGTGCTGAAGAACGTCGAACAGGATCCGGCCTACGCCGCCCTCCTCGCCGACCTGCTGTCGGAGCTGGAACCGGAAATTGTCGCCAAGACGGGCCGCATGCTGATGACCCAGGCGTTCATCTTCGTTTCGAGCCCGAACGCGGTGACTCCCTATCACTTCGATCCTGAGCACAACATCCTGCTGCAGATCGAAGGGACGAAGACGATGACCGTATTCCCGGCCGGCAACAAGCTGTGCGCGCCGGACCGCGTGCACGAAGCCTACCATACCGGCGGCGCTCGCGAGCTGACCTGGCGGGACGACCTCGCCGAGCTTGGCGTGCCGTTCCGACTCGAGCCCGGCGAGGCGATCTACGTCCCGGTCATGGCACCGCACCACGTCCGCAACGGCCCGGAACCCTCGATTTCACTGTCGATCACCTGGCGCAGCGAATGGAGCTTTGCCGAGGCGGACGCCCGCGCCTTCAACAAGCTGCTGCGCAAGTGGGGGCTCGATCCGGCGCCGCCCGGCCGGTGGCCGGCGCGCAACAGGGCCAAGTCAATCGCGTGGCGCGTGCTGCGCCGACTGCCCGGCATCAATTGACTGACGGCATGACGCCGCGCAATGCGGCATGGATGGCGGCCCCCGACGCGCCTTTGCCGACTCCCGAGCAGCTCGTGGCCGAGCTCGTGCTCCTGCTCGATCTCGAGCCGCGCGGCGGGGACCGGTTCATCGGCCGCCAGCAGCGGGAAGGCACCGGCAGNGTCTTCGGGGGCCAGGCCATCGCGCAGGCGCTCGTCGCGGCGCGGCGGACGATCGACGAGGACCGCCACGCCCATTCGCTTCATGCCTACTTCCTGCGCAGCGGCACCGACGAGATGCCGATCGAGTACCGCGTCAAGCGCGACCTCGACGGGCGCAGCTTCTCCAACCGCCGCGTCGTCGCCAGCCAGCGCGGGCAGCCGATCCTGAACCTGATTGCNTCNTACCANAAGCCCCAGTCGGGTCCGTCGCACCAGTATGCGAAGATGCCGGACGTGCCGCCGCCCGAGGACATCGAGCCGGACGCAGCCATTCGCAGGCGGTTCGCTCAGGATTTGCCCGACGGGCCGCTCAAGAACCTGATGTTGCGGCCACGCCCGATCGACATCCGCTCCGTCGAGCCGCGCAACTGGCAATCGCCGGGCAAGCGCGAACCTGTGGCCCACTGCTGGTTTCGCACGGTTGCGCCCCTGCCCGATCACCCACCGATCCATCGGGCCGTGCTCGCCTACGCGAGCGATTTCCAGCTGCTCTCGACCGCCATCCAGCCGCACGGGCTGAGTTTCCATCTCGGACAGGTGAAGGCCGCGAGCCTTGACCACGCCCTGTGGTTCCACGGCCCGTTCCGCGCCGACGACTGGCTGCTCTACGTCACCGACAGCCCCTGGTCCGGCCTCGCGCGGGGCTTCGGGCGCGGCCAGATCTTCACTCGCGACGGCCGCCTGGTGGCGAGCGTCGCGCAGGAAGGGATGCTGCGCGAGGTTCCCTCGAAAACGTGAATCCGCGTTCGGTCGCTGATCCCGTGGCAGATGTCACGGATCGGGATGTCGATACAGCTCAACCTCGCGGGTGATAGAAGTCGTAGACGGCCTGCGCGACCGCCTCGCTGACGCCCGGTGCGCGCTTCAGATCCTCGAGCGCAGCGGCGCGGACCTTGCTGGCGGTACCGAAGTGCAGCAGCAGCGCGCGCTTGCGTGCGGGCCCAATTCCCGGGATCTCGTCGAGCGGCGAGGCGCTGATCGCGCGGCTGCGTTTCTGCCGATGCGCCCCGATCGCGAAGCGATGCACTTCGTCGCGCAGCCGCTGGAGGTAGAACAGCACCGGCGAGTTGACCGGCAGCGTCTTCTCGCGACCGTCCGGGAAATGGAACACCTCGCGCCCTTCGCGTCCGTGGTGCGGCCCCTTGGCGATCGCGATCACCGGCACGTCCTCGATGCCGAGTTCCTCGAGCGCGTCGCGCACGCTCGACATCTGCCCCTTGCCGCCGTCGACCAACACCAGATCGGGCCATATCCCCGTCTGGCGGTCGGGATCTTCCTCAAGCGCGCGGTGGAACCTGCGCGCCATGACCTCGCGCATCATCGCGAAGTCGTCGTCCGTCTGGGCATGTCGGATGTTGAACTTGCGGTACTGGTTCTTGAGGAAGCCCTCGGGCCCGGCGACGATCATCGCGCCGACCGCCTTGGCGCCCTGGATGTGGCTGTTGTCGTAGACTTCGATGCGCTTCGGCACGTCCGGCAGCTCGAGGAACTCGGCCAGTTCGCGCATGATCTTCGCCTGGGTGCCGCTCTCGGCGAGTCGTCGGTCGAGCGCCTCGGCCGCGTTGCGCGCCGCCTGCTGCATCAGCCGCCGGCGGTCGCCGCGCTGGGGCACGCTGATCTCGACCTTGTGCCCGGCCGCCTCGCCGAGCGCCTGCTCGAGCAGCTCGCGTTCGGGCAGCGCGCGGTCGACGAGAATCGTCCGCGGCGGCGGCACTTCTTCGTAGAACTGGGCAAGCACGCGGGTCAGCACCTCGGCCTCGTCGACACCCTGCGTGTGGCTCGGGAAGATCGCCCGGTGGCCCCAGTTCTGCCCACCGCGGACGAAGAACGCCTGGATGGCCATCTGGCCGCCCTTCGAGGCCATCGCGAAAACGTCTGCATTGCCGACCCCCTCGGCGTTGATCGCCTGCGTCCCCTGGATGAAGGTCGCCGCGCGCAATCGGTCGCGNAGCGTGGCCGCGGTCTCGAAATCCAGCGCCTCGGCCGCTGCAGCCATCTGCGCCTCGATCTTCTTCTGCACCGCGACCGACCTGCCGCCGAGAAAATCCTTCGCCTCGCGCACGAGCTCGGCGTAGCCGGCGACGTCGATCCGGCCGACGCACGGCGCCGAGCAGCGCTTGATCTGGTACAACAGGCACGGCCGCTCGCGCCGTGCGAAGAAGCTGTCGGAGCAACTGCGCAGCAGGAACAGCTTCTGCAGCGCGTTGATCGTGGTGTTGACCGATCCGGCGCTGGCGAAAGGTCCGTAGTAGTCGCCCTTGTACTTTCGCGCCCCGCGGTGCTTCATGATCCGCGGGAAATCGTGGTCCGCCCGCAAAAGGATGAACGGGAACGATTTGTCGTCGCGCAGCAGCACGTTGTAGGGCGGGCGAAAGCGCTTGATCAGCTGCGCCTCGAGCAGCAGCGCCTCGGCCTCGGAGTTCGTCGTGACGATCTCCATTCCCCCGCGTCTGGCTGACCATCCGCTGCAGTCGCACTGGCAGGCCGCCGATCTGGGTGTAGTTGGCCACCCGGTTCTTCAGAGAGCGTGCCTTGCCGACGTAGAGCACGTCGCCGCGGGCATCGAGCATGCGGTAAACGCCCGGCTTGGGCTTCAGCGTGCGCACGACCTCCCGGATCGCCGCGACGCCTGCCTCGATGTCCGGCTGCGCCGAGCCGCGCAGCGCGTAAGTCGCACGCTCCTCGTGGAAGCGTTCGGCGCCTTTCGGGTGCGGAGGGGTTCCAGCGCGAGTGCGAGCCATGTCGGCGAGATAGGCAAAGGTCCCGCCCGCGTCATCCCGCGTCGATCCGTTTTGGCTCCTTCTCCCTATACCGCGTTATGCACAGCCCGCCGGGCCAACCGTCAGCATTTCCGAAGATTTCTCAGTTGATGCCGCAAGTCGTGGAAATGACTAACGGTTCAGGCGTCACGCCGCCAACACGGAGAAGACGTCTTCCTTGAGGATTGGCGACAATCCGCTAAGTTTTCCACAGGGGGCACCAGAACAGGCCGATTCGTTACCTCGGGAGAGCGACAGATGACGCTGGACGATTCGGCGATCGGGATCGCCATGGATGACGAGCTTCGAATTTGCGAGGCTCCACAAAAGAACGAGCACCCTTCGGTCGTACTGAAGGACATCTGTTCGCGGCGACGCCCGCAGGGCCACGTCATCGCTTTTGCCAACGAGAAGGGCGGCGTCGGCAAGTCGACGCTTGCCTTCAACTGCGCGCTCGCGCTCGCGCATCGCGATGCGGACGTGCTGGTGATCGACTGTGACCGCCGCCAGCAGACCCTGAACCGCCTGCTCGAAGCGCGCGAGGGCACCGCCCGTGCACTCAGGATCGCCCTGCCGCAGCCGCGCCGCGTCGTGCTCGACCACCAGAGCGGCGCCCTGCTCACGCAGGAGATCGAACGGCTCGGAACGAGCTGCGCCTACGTCGTGATCGACCTCGCGGGCCACGATTCCCCGATCGCTCGCCGCGCGATCGCCCTTGCCGACACCGTCGTCACTCCGGTCAACTGCTCGCCGACCGACCTCGACGCGCTGGGCCGGGTAAACGCGGTCACTCGGCGCTTCTGCGGCGCGGGACCGTTCGCCGAGATCGTGACCGGCCTGCGCGCCGAGCGCCTCGCGCTCGGTCAGGCCGGGTTCGACTGGGTCGTAGCGAAGAACCGCGTCCGGCGCTGCGAGCACCGGCTGCAGGCCTCGATCAACCAGAACCTCGCGACGATGGCGCGCCATCTGGGATTCCGCGCGGTCGAGGGCCTGACCGAGCGTGTCGGCTACCGCGAACTGATGCCGTTCGGCCTGTCGCAGTTCGATCTCAGGCTCATTCCGGACCTGGGATCGTCGCCTTCAGCCAGCGTGCGCGAACTGCGGCAGCTGGTCGAGGCGCTGAGGCTGCCCGAGCCGGCCCCGAAGCCCGCCCAGGCCCGACGGCCGGAGCGGGAATCCGCCCCCGTTCTCGCCCGCACGACCGAGAGCTACCGCGAGGCGATGACCTCGGTCCTGAGAGCCTGCCCGGCCGCCGCCTGAGCGGTCAGAACAGCTTGCGCAGCTCGATCTCGAAGAAGCGCCCCGTCGGGTCGACCAGGTAGGGCTGATAGCGCAGCGGCACAGCCCCGGTATTGTCGGTGACCACCTGCCGCGCGTCGAACACGTTGTTGACCGCAAGCGTCACGCGAGTGTTCTTCAGCAGCGGCACGTCCTCGATCAGCTGGGTCCGCTGGTTGAGGTCGGCGAACACGCGCAGATTGAAGGTCGCCAGGTCGCTGAAGAACAGGTCGGTGCTGCCCGGCAACCCGCTGCCGTCGATTCTCGAGGAGCCCTGATAGCGACCGTTCACCTGCGCGCCGAAGCCGGCGTAGAACAGGCCGAGATTGCCCTGGACCGTGTGCCGCGGCTGCGCTCCGCCGGTAGCGCCGCCGTCGAGCAGGTCGAGCAGCGGTCCGCCGGGGGCAACCAGCACCTCGTTCTCGAACTGGTAGCTGTAGTTGAGGTTGAAGAACCACCGGCCGCGGCCGTCTGGGCTCCCGCCACCGCCGGGTCCCACGAAGCCGCCGCCACCCGGGCCGCGGGGGCCGCCGCCGGGGCCGCGCGGACCGCCACCGG
>Ga0065721_10052602_pt1 | contig 11557 bp, 7 predicted proteins | sample Mesricmetagenome_FD_59108 | JGI IMG/M metagenome (GOLD analysis project Ga0065721, IMG submission 59108) | Mesophilic microbial community from rice straw/compost enrichment Sample: eDNA_1 v2 (version 2) | ecosystem: Engineered > Solid waste > Grass > Composting > Bioreactor | place: USA: Davis...
AGCCGATCGCTCCGCGCCGGCTGCCGTCGACGATCGTTTCAACTTGGCAGGGAACGAACACCCCGACGGGACGTCCGAGACGTCCTAAAGGGGCGTTCGGCGTAGAGGACGCCGTTGATGCTTCTTTGCCGGACGTTCGGCCCGATCGGGGCTCGAACGATCGCGCCGCCAAATCGGGCTATCCCTAAGGGGTTGGCCGGTTTTCTGGTTCGAATCCAGTATCCCCTGCCATGGCGTGTTCGACAAGAGGCTCAAGTCACTACCCAGACTGCTTCAGGGCGCTTTGAACGTGACTGATCGTGGTGGCGGTTTAGACGTTATGTGGATACGAATAGATGGATTTATACAGTTATTATTCCAAGGCGGCTCCTATCTTTCGCGATAAATGGATTTATACAGTTAATTTCTTCACTTAGACGGCTCGGGCCGCCCTTGGAGGATCAACAACTGTATTTTTCCATTTATTTCGCGTTTTCGGGCAATCGGGGGGTGAAATAACTGGACTTTTCCATTTGTTTTCGTTATCGTACCGCGCCCAGTCCCCTACCCAGTCCCTTACCCCAGCCACCGCTCCAGCATCCGATAAAGCTGCTCCGGCTCGAACGGCTTCGTCAGAATGTCCGAGATGCCGGAGGCGAGGTAACGACGATGGTTGTCCCGGAAAACGTCGGCGGTCAGCGCGACGATCGGCAGATTCGCGAATCGGCCGTCCTGGCGAATCTTGCTCGCGGTCTCGCAGCCGTCCATGACCGGCATGTGAATGTCGACGAGCAGCAAGTCCCAGCGTTCCCGGCCGAGCCTCTCCAGCACTTCGGCGCCGTTGCCGGCGATTCCGAGCTCGTAGCCTTGATCCTTCAAGAGCTCGGCTACGATCAGTTGGTTGATTTCGTTGTCCTCCCCGAGCAGAATGCGGCCTTTGACCGGTTCCGAAGCCTGGGGCGGGGCCGGTTCCCTGGCCGGGGCGACGGCAAGCGGCGCGCGGAGAGCTTGCGTTTCCCCGAGTACGGCAAGCGCTTGGGCCAGACGATTCCGGCTGACCGGCTTTAGAAGCATCTGGCCGAGTCCGTTCTCGCCGTAACGCTGAACCAAGCCGTTGCGGGCGTGCGCGGTCGCCAGGGCGAGAATAGGAAGACCGGACGCGCGCGAATCGGCGACGAGGGCATCCCACTTCCCGGACGCGACGTCTTCGTTCGATAAATCCAGAACGACCAGTCCGGCGCGGTCTCGCGCCGTCTCCGTCCCGGCGACGGCGAACCCGAATCCGCGAACCATTCTCTCGACGGAGTCGCGCACGATCGATGAACCGCCGGCCAGCAGAACGGTCGGATCGGCCCAGCCGTCCGCGGGCGAAGGAGCCTGCGGAGAGTCGTCCCGTGCCAAGCCGAAAGGGATTTCGAAGGTGAACAGGCTGCCCCGTTCCGGTTCGCTGCGAACGTCGATCGTTCCGCCCATTCGTTCGACGAGCTGCTTGCAGATAACCAGCCCGAGACCCGTTCCCCCGAATCGGCGGCTAGTCGAATCGTCCGCTTGGGCGAAAGGCCGGAACAGATCCGGCAGCTTGCTCGGCGCAATGCCGATGCCCGTATCCTGCACCCCGAATTCGAGAACTCGCCGATCCGGACCGTCGCTTCCGGGCACGGCTCTCGCGTAGACGCGAACGTAACCGCGCGAAGTAAACTTGATCGCGTTGTTGCAGAGGTTCAGCAGCACTTGGAACAGAAGCCGGGGATCCCCGACCAGCCGATCCGGAGCGTCTTCCAGGATGTCGAAGACGACGTCGATCCGCTTCCGGTCGATAAACGTCGCGGCGATGTCGGCCACCTCGCCGAACAAGTCTCCCAAGGCGAAAGGGATGTTTTCGATCGGGATTTTCCCGGCTTCGTATTTGGAGAAATCGAGGATCTCGTTGATCATCGCGTGAAGCGTGCGGGACGAAGTCATGATTTTGTTCGCGAAATCTCTCTGAATCCCGGATAGAGGCGTATCGAGCAGCAGTTGGGTTACGCCGAGTATGCCCGTCAGCGGGGTTCGGATCTCGTGGCTGACGTTGGCGAGAAACCGGCTTTTCGCCTCGCTGGCTTTGATCGCTTCCTTGCGCGCGACGGCGTCGGTCAGATCGTGGATCGTCACGGTCAAGCCCGCCGTGGCGGAAGGAGCGGAGAAGCTGGGCGATACGGTCAGCGAATAGGTCCGAATCTGATCCCCCGCGGCGTGCTCCCATTCCCACTGCTGGGCAACGCCGTCTTGGACCGCGCGAACGAGAGCCTCGGACCAATCCCTTTCCTTGTCCCGGAACAGAAAGTCGGTTAGCCGCCTTCCGCAGATTTCGCCCGGAGAGAGTCCGAGCAGAAGGCAAAGCGACTGATTGACGGACAGGATCGCGCCGCCGCGGTCCAAGGCGAGGATGAAATCGCGGGAGCTCTCGACCAGCGTCCGGTAGCGTTCTTCTTCGTGGGCCAGACGCAGATCGGCTTTCTTGCGGTCGCTGATGTCGACCGCCGTTCCGATGATTTCCTTGATTCGACCGTCCTGGTCCGCGATAGGCTGCAAGGTAAGGAGCAGCGTCCGGTGCGGAATCGGCCTCGAAGGATCGGCAAGGACCGCCGGAGTATAGGAAGCCGAGCGGCTCTCGAATTCGTAGCTGACGCTTTCCCCTTTCCACGCCCATTCGTGGTAAAGCTGAACGGGGCTTATGCCGGACACCGATGGAATCGTCTCGTTCAAACCGCGTCCGATGAAAGCTTCCGGCACGAGGCTCAACTGATGCAGCAGCCGGCCGCCGATCATGGAGAAGACGAACGTGTCGTCCTTGCGGACCATTTTATAGGAGAACCCCGATTGCATCCGCACGATGTCGTTCACGTCCTGCTGCGCTTTGTGCAGCTGTTGGTCGAGGAGCTTCTGACGCTCGAAGAACCGCATGATCGAGGCGATGAATACAACGTTAAGCGCGCAGATCGACAGGAAGGGAGCGAGAGTTCCGGCGAAGGGAACGGGGTAAACCCAGCCGAAGACGACCAGGTTGTCGAGCAGGACGAATCCGAGCATAAGTCCCCATTTTTGAACGAAAGAGCGCCCCTTCATTGCCGCCCATCCGCTTAGGAGCGCCAGTAAAGTCAAGGCGACGAGAACCGACCAAAAAACGGAGGGAACCTGCAAGGACCGGCATACGACGACGACGGCCGAGGCCAGGAGAGCCGGGACCGGACCGCCGAGGTATGCGGACAGAACGATCGGCAGCATGCGCAGGTCCATGGTCGCATCGCCGCTGACATGGATGCCGATCTGAATCAGGCCGAACGAGAACAAGCCGTGGGCGACGCCTATGATCAGTTTGAACCGCCTCGAATCCAGGCGGGAAGCATTGGCATAATAGTGACCCGCGACGAAGGCGAATACGGACAATATCGCGGAATTCATGATCAAATCCCGTAACAAGAGGCTCATGAGGAACTCTCCCTTAAGATAGGTGGGTCGCGGATGTACAATATTCGAGAAGGGAGGCGCCGATTCCTGCCGATATGTCGAACAATGTCATCGGCGTCCATCTAGCGGGAGGGACGGATTGCCCGATAAAATCGCTTCCCCGAGGATAATCGTACCACCGTACCTCTCATATAAGATTTCATATAGATGGGAGGCGGGCCGGGAACGGGGAATTTCGCTTTTTCTCCCGGTTCGACGGGAAATCCCCGTTCTTCGGAACCATTGACCGCCTTCGCGGCGGGAGAACATAATAAAGATGGCATTACATAATTTTACAGTTGGGAGAGGATACGCTTGTCCAAAAAGGTGCTCATACTTACGGGAGACGGCGCGGAAGTGTTGGAGGTCTATTATCCTTTTTACCGGGTTAAAGAAGAAGGATACGAAGCGGTGATCGCCTCGCCTAGGAAAAAGACGCTGAATACGGTATGCCACGATTTTGTCGACGGATGGGACACCTATACGGAGAAGCCGGCTCATCTGCTTCCTGCCGATATTTCTTTCGCGGACGTGTCTCCGGCCGAATACGACGCGCTGCTCATACCGGGCGGCAGAGCGCCCGAATTCATTCGCAACGATCCGGATCTGCCGGGCATCCTGCAGCATTTCGTGAACGAGGACAAACCGATCGGCGCGATCTGCCACGGCGTTCTGCTGTTTCAGGCGCTGCCCGACCGCTCGTATTTCGAAGGCAAGACGATGACGGCGTACAACGCGTGCAAGCTGGACGTCGAAGCGCTCGGAGCCCGGTATGGAAGCGAGACGCTGCACGTCGACGGAAACCTCGTCAGCGGCCACGCTTGGCCGGACCTGCCCGGATTCATGCGGGAGTTCTTTAACCTGTTGGGGCGCACGTCGGGCAAGGAGCTGTCCTCCAGCGTGAACTGAGGCGCAGTACGGCACAAGCAGCCGGCGATCGGGCGATCGCCGGTTTTTTGAAATATAAGGGATCGCCTCGCTTTGGTGCGTTTGCACGCGTCAAGCCGAAAAAATCGGATTAATACGCGGTAATCGGCGGATAGTCTCCGTGCAAGCCGAAAAAATCGGCTTAAACGCGGCAAACGGCCGATCATGCCCGTGCAAGCCGAAAAAACATCCCATGACAATGTTCCATTGCCACCCCCGGCTTAAGACGCCAAACGGCCATAGCTTCTCTGTCCTCAAAGGACGCCGAAGGCTTTTTTGCTTGATGTCCCAGGTTCGGAGACTCGTGTCTTGGCGGGCCAGAGTGCCGAATGTATCCGATTTTTGGACATAATGCGGGCCGTAGGGGGTCAGAGGGTCGGATGTATCCGATTTTTCGGACATAGTGCGGGCCACAGGGGTCTAAATCCAAAGGCTAGTCCAAGGCGCCAAGCGGATGGCAAATTTCTGCCAAGCACCTCATGCCGGGAGCTGCGCGCGGTGCAGAAAACGGCTAACCGCCGAATGGCTTCCTTGATGAGATCTCCGAAGGCCCGCCAAGTTCGCGAGAGTTATTCCGTGCCGATCACAAGATCAACGTCGCGGCCAACCGGCGGACGCCTTCCTCGATGCGGTCCTCCGACAAATTGCCGTACCCCAGAATGATCCGATGGCGATGGTCCTCATGGCCGAAAGCGTGGCGGCTCACGGGATACACTTTGACGCCGCCTTGATCTTCCAAGCGAGAGACAAGGCCGGCATCGAACTCGATTCCGGGGAACTCGGCGATCAGGTGAATGCCGGTGGAGTAGCCCCGGACGATCACTCGGTCGCAGAAGGTCCGCTCCAAGCTTCGGATCAAGGCGTCGCGCCGCTTGCGGTAAACCTTCCGCATTTTGGACAGGTGGCGTTCCAGATGGCCTTCCTCGATGAACTCGGCCAAGATCAATTGCTCGAGGGACGGCGTATGGAGGTCGGTAAGCCACTTTTGGTTTCGCGCGTTCTCCACCAGCGGACGGGGCAGGACGAGATAGCCGAGGCGCAATGCCGGCGACAAAATCTTGCTGAACGTGCCGACGTAGATGACCCGGTCCGGGTCCAACCCTTGCAGGGAACTGATCGGAGCGCTGTCGTAACGGAATTCGCTGTCGTAATCGTCTTCCACGATATAGCTTCCCGCGCGGTTCGCGTATTCGATCAACTGGACGCGCCGTTGGATCGGCAGCACGCCGCCGAGCGGGAACTGGTGCGACGGGGTGACGTAAATGAACTTCGGCCGCAAGCGGGAAGGAAGCCGGTCCGTTAGGACTCCTTGCCAGTCGACGGGGATCGGATGAAGCTTCGTTCCCGGCAAAGCGTACATCGCGTGGATCTCGTGCGTCAGCGGGTCCTCGAGCAGCACGTCCGCGTTTTCCGCAAGAAAGATTTTGGCGATTAGCGTAATGGCTTGAGTGGCCCCGGTCGTCACGATCAATTGCCCGGGCTCGCAGACGACGCCCCTGGATCTGCGCAAGTAACGGGCAAGAACGTTACGGAGCTCGTGCCGGCCTTCCGGCCTGCCGTATCCGAACGCGTCGCTGCCTATTCCGGCGCATACGCGCTTGGCCAGCTCTCCCCAGAGCCTCCTGGGAAAAAGCTCGAGCGCGGGAAGGCCATGGCGGAAGTCGACAAGGTTGTCCCGGCGCGAGGGGGCGGCAGGCAGGGACTCGCGCGCCATAGAGCCGACGGAAGTCGCGCCGGGCGAAAAGCGCAGATGCGCGCCATCGGAGACGTATGTGCCGGAGCCGTGGCGCCCTTCGATGTAGCCTTCCGCCAAGAGCTGCTCGTAGGCCTCCACGACGACGGTACGGGAGACTCGGAGACTCGCGGCTAGTTCCCTCGTGCTGGGAAGCTTCTCGCCGCTCTTCAGCTCGCCTTGCAAAATTCTAGCGCGATAGCTTTCGTAAATTTGCCGAAACAGGGGCGTGCCCGTGTCCCGATCGATCGCCGTCCATGCCATCGGTCTTCCTCCTTCAAGTGGTATGTTCAAAATCGACCGAAAGTGATCCTTTTCTCCTCCACTTTATCACGATACAGTTGGTACTGAACAGAGAGAACAGGTGCCCCGATCGGGCAGGAGGAATGACGCGTGATGGAAATCGGACGGGTTAGCGAAGCCCTGGAAATGTATCCGGCTCTTCGCCGGACGGCGCGGGGGATGATGGCCGGGACGACGAAAGAGGACGCCGTTGCCGAGGCCGTGAAGCTGAATTGGAGAGGGTTCGGCGTATCGCTGGAATTCGTGGGAGACGTCCCCGCCGACGAGCGGGAAGCCGGGGAAGCGGCCAACGAGCATCTGAGGCTGATCGGCATGCTGGGCGTCGCCGGGCGATCGGCGACGATCGCGCTCGATCCCGCGCGCGTCGGGCTCAAGCTCGGCCGGGAGGTCGCGTCCCGCCAGCTGGACCGGCTGCTCGGGGAAGCCGCGATCTATGGACTCTCGATCGTGATCGGCGCGGAGGCGGACGACCATGCCGACGACGCGCTCGAGCTCTATCGGAATGCCTCCGAACGGTACGCTTCGGCTTCGGTCGGTATCGCGCTGCATGCGGATCGGGAGCGGACGGCAAGCGACCTGGCGGAGATCGGCCCTTGCCCGGGGCGGATCAAGATCGTGCAAGGAAGCCGGCGGGGAGACGGGCAGGGGAATTCGGACGGACCGAAGGAGAAGGTTCTGGAGCTTATCGGAACGGCGGCGTCCTCCGGTCGCCCCGTCACGATCGCCTCGCATGACGAAAGTTTATTGCGCGAAGCCGGGAAGAGGGGAGTATTCGCCCGTCCGAACGCGGAAGCCGAGCTGCCGTACGGCATCCGGTCCGATTTGGCGGAGAAGCTGATGAGAGAAGGCGTCCGAACGCGGATCCAACTGCCCTACGGTACGGAGTGGCACCTATTCTTGTCCCGTCGTCTGTCCGAGGCGGCGCTCGGGCCGGACTCGGTAATCGCCGGCTTCCGTTCATAGAGTCCGACCCGCATTGGAACAGCCGATTCCGGAACCCTCGCCGGAAATCGGTTGTTTCGGTTTGGCTTTGGCCGCGCTACGAATCCGCAGATTAGGTTTTTTGGCGGTTTTAATAGGAAAAATTCCCCTCCTGTCGAATTATATAGGAATGCTTGATATAGAACGTAATCCGGAGGGACCAATCGCCATGGACGACAAAGCAATCTCGGAGTTCAAGAAACTCGTCTCCAATCTGATGAGGGCGCGTTTTCCGTTTCTGTATATTCAGACGTGGGAGGAAGAGCGGGCGTTATCCGTGCTGCGCTCCGTCGCGGCGGACGAGAGCCTGATCAAGACCCCGCGAAAGGTATTCACCTGGAGCTTGACGGACGGCTTGGCGGAGGACGGGCATAAGGGCACGGACGATTCGAAAAATCCGGTGCGTTGCCTGGAATTCATCGAGGGGTACGATGCGCCGGCTATCTTTATATTGAAGGACTTCCACTTCTGCTTCGGCTGCGGGGGAAGGGTGGCGGATCCGATCGCGATCCGGAAGGTGCGCGATCTCGTGCCGGCCCTGAAGCAGAGCGCCAGCCCGAAAAACGTCATTCTCGTCAGCCCGACGCTGCTGCTGCCGACCGATCTGGAGAAGGACGTCACGATCGTCGACTTCGATCTCCCCTCCTTCGCGGAGCTGAAGGAGCTGCTTCGGGAGATGATCGAAGCGAACCGGAAGAGCAGCCGGATCATCATCGATCTGAAGCCGGAGGAAGAGGAGCGGCTGGCCAAGGCCGCGCTCGGCCTGACGCTGAACGAAGCGGAGAACGCGTTCGCCCGGGCGATGGTCGACGACGGACGGCTGGACCGGCGCGACGTCGACGTCATTCTCGAAGAGAAACGGCAGATCATCAAGAAGTCGGAGATTCTCGAATTCGTGAAGTCGGACTTGAAGATCGAGGACGTCGGCGGATTGGAGAACCTGAAGCGCTGGCTGTTCAAGCGCAACAAATCGTGGCTTGATTCCGCTTCGCAATATAACTTGCCCGCTCCGAAGGGCGTGCTGATCACCGGCGTGCCGGGGTGCGGCAAGAGCTTGATCGCCAAGGCGGTCAGCGCGATGTGGCATTTGCCCCTGCTGCGGCTCGACATCGGCAAAATTTTCAGCGGCATTATCGGAAGCAGCGAAGAGAACGTGCGCAAGGCGATCAAGACGGCCGAAGCGATCTCGCCGTGCATTCTGTGGATCGACGAGATCGAAAAAGGCTTCGTGGGCATGACGGCCGGCGGAGACAGCGGGACGTCGAGCCGGATTTTCGGAACGTTCCTCACCTGGATGCAGGAGAAAACGAAGTCGGTATTCGTCATCGCCACGGCGAACAATATTCACTCGTTGCCTCCCGAGCTGATGCGCAAAGGGCGCTTCGACGAAATTTTCTTCGTCGACCTGCCGACGAAGAAGGAGCGCCGGGATATTTTCCGGCTGCATATCAGCAAGCGGCTGACGAATCCGAAGGTGATCGGCGACTTCCAGCTGACGAAGGAAACGCTCGATTCGCTCGTCGACGCGACGGAGGGCTTCGTGGGCGCGGAGCTGGAGCAGATCGTCGTCTCGGCGCTGTTCGAGGCTTTCTCGGAGGACCGAAGCATCCGGCTGGACGATCTGCGAAAGGCGATCGCCACGACGGTGCCGCTCTCGGTGACTCAGGCGGAGCAGATCCACGCCATCCGGGAATGGGCGAACGTCCGCGCGGTGGCGGCGACGCCGAAGGAGGACCGGCTCGAGTATCGCCAGGAAGCCGCGGCGGCGAAGTCCGCCGAGCCCGGGGACGAAGATATCCGTTCCGCCCGGGGCGGCCGCGCGGTCGATTTCTAATCGGAAGGGGCTAAAGCGGATATGGCGGCCGACAAAAAGCAAATCAAGGTGCGGGTTTATCCGGACGGACGAATCGAAGCGGAAACGGTCGGAATCAAGGGAGAAGCCTGCACGGATTATATCGAGATTCTCGAGCGATTGCTCGACGCGGAGACGGTCGATTCGTCCTATACCGCGGAATATTACGAGACCGAGCAGGTCGAAGCGCGGCAACGGAACGTGAATTCGACCCGGCTCGTCTAGAAGGAGGCGGCGAAGATGTCGGTATCGCTCGCGCTCGTCCCCGTCGCGCTGACGCTGCGGCTCGTGATGGGCAAGCGCAATTTCAGCAATTGGATCGATTCGATGCAGGACAAATATCCGACCTCCTTCCGAAACGAGCAGGAGCTCGTTCGAGCCGTGCATCTGGCCGGCTACGACACGGAAGATTGGGGAGGCAGCATCAAGACGCACATCGACGAGAAATTTTATTTTTTCTGGGAAACGGTCGAAGGCAAGTGGACGGCCGTATTCGATAAGTCGGACGACAAGGCGATTATCGAGCGTTTTATGGAAGACATCAACCGGGCGGCCGGGCGCCGGGTGTTCGGCGAGGAGACTCTCGAATCGCGGCCGCAGCGGACGGCCGCTTCAACGGACCGGGCTCCGTCCCCGGCCGTCCGGGAGGAGGCGCGGCAGGAAAAGAAGGTTCCGACGGCTACGTTTCCGACGAATTTCCGCGACGGAGAGCTGCTGTTCCGCACGTTGAAGGAGTTCGGCGTCAACCCGACGCGCCACGGCCGGGAAATCCGATGCAAGGCGGAAAACTCGACGCTGACGTTCCGCCAGTCCGGCGCCGAAGGGCCTTACAGCGTCGAAGTGACCAACGCGCCGGATTTGCGCAGGGTGTACGAGTACTTGTCCACCGTGGACGACGAATACAAGCGCTGCGTGCAGGCGATGGTCGTGGAGAAGCTGAAGGAGCGGGCCGCGGACCGCGAGATGACCGTCGAGAGCGAACAGGTGCTGGAGGACAACTCGGTCTTGCTCACCTTGAACGTCCGGAGATGAACGTATGATCGACATCGAGAGAATCGCGGACATTTGCGCCGATTATGCCGGACCGGGCTACTACGTCGGGGGCCGGATTCCGGGTTACAAGCTGGCGGGAGCGAGGGCGTCTTTCCCGATCCCGGCCCGCGAGCGCGTGCTCGCTTTCGTCGACGGCTCGGAGTCCGGCAAAGGAAAGAACGGCCTCGCCGTCTGCGAGACGGGCGTCTACTGGCGCAACGAGTGGTCGGGTCCAACCCACGTCCGTTACGTGAGCTGGAAGGAGTTCCGCGGCGAGAAGGTCCGCAGGGCGGGAAAAACCGACATCGAGCTCGGTTGGGGCAATCTGTTCGACATGTCGGACTGCGCGTTTCGCAAGGACGTCCTCGTGGCGCTGCTGGAACAAATCCGAGCCTACGTCGACAAGGCTTGGGACGGGGACCGGAACCGGGGTTGGGCGGAAGAGGAAGAGGAAGAGGAAGAGGAAGAGGAAGAGGAAGAGGACGAGACTTGTCGGAATCGCGGGACGGACGGATCCCTCGGGTCAGACGAAGATGAGGATTGCGATTCGCGCGGGGTTGAAGAGGATTCGGAAGAAGAGTGGATGGTCGCGATCGACGGGCAATCGTACGGTCCGTTCGACCTTTCGCTGATCGCCGACATGGTGAGATCCGGCCGGGTCCCGCCGGACGATTCCTATGTCTGGAAGCCGGGAATGACGGATTGGGCGCCTTTCTTGAAGCAGCCGGAGACGGCGGCGCTTGTCAACCGGCCTTCTTCGAGCTCCGCAAGATCAGGGAGTGCCGTCGAAGGCGGAGGACCGTCTTCGAGCGGGAACGTGCCTAGGTCGCAAGCCGGCAGAAGGGTCGAAGGCGGGACGCGGGAAAGCGGCGGCGCAAGCGCAAACGGGCAGGCGGGAAGAGACGGCGACGGAAAGACGAGCGAACGCGGAAGCGGGGAGGGAGCCGCATCCGCGCCGGCGAGCGTTCGGGCGATCGAGGAATCCGTGGAAAGGGCTCTAAGCGGCGCCGCGAACGAGGCCTCGGCTGCCGGTCCGATCGATGTGAATACGGCTTCCCGAGAGCGGCTTCTTGAGCTGCCCGGCATCGGCGCGGCCGACGTCGAGCGTATCCTGCAAGCCCGGGCCGCGAACGGCGGTTTCCGCTCCGCGGAACAGGTCGGCCGGTTGCTGGGCTTAAAGCCGCATCAGGTCGTAAAGCTGAGATCGCGGACGGCATTCGGCGGAATGGCCGGAGGAACGGCGGGCGTGTCGGAGGGCGCCGCCC
>Ga0065721_10052603_pt1 | contig 11554 bp, 23 predicted proteins | sample Mesricmetagenome_FD_59108 | JGI IMG/M metagenome (GOLD analysis project Ga0065721, IMG submission 59108) | Mesophilic microbial community from rice straw/compost enrichment Sample: eDNA_1 v2 (version 2) | ecosystem: Engineered > Solid waste > Grass > Composting > Bioreactor | place: USA: Davis...
ATGGTGGCGGGGGTGACGGTCATGGCGGGGTCCTCTCGTGCGGGTCACCTGCTCCATGCGCAGCGGACCGGCGGTTTGCGGGTCACTGGATGGTGCGGTGCAAGCGCGTGACGAGCGAACGGGCCTTCCGGCGGATGTTGATGCCACCGTCAGTGTGACCTGCCCACAGAGGCGCGTACGGGTTGTTCAGCAGGCGGTTCACGCACGCGTGCGCGGCCGGGACGAGTGCGGAAGCGTCCGGGTCGTCACGGAGGGCCGCGGCGACAGGCTCGGCGGCGACGTACGGCGCGGATGGGTCTGCCATCTGGACGACGATGGCAGCCAGCGCGAGCTGCTCCTGTTGGAACTCCACGTCGTCCCGCTCGTCCGTCTCGAGCGTCAGCAGCAGATCCTCGACCGGTTCCGGGTTCGCCAGCAGCTCGCCAAGGTAGGCCGCACCCCACTGGGTGCCCAGTGGTGTCGGGCTGTTGTACTGGCCGCGGCTCACGCGGTTGCCTCAGCGAGCTTGCTTTCGAGGGTGGCGACCTGGTCGCGGAGCTCGGCGAGGATGTCCCGCTGGGCCGGGGACGCGGACGGGAACGACCAGTCCATCGGCTCCCCGTCGAACTGGGAGGGCCGGAACAGGAACTCGTGGAGACCGCCCCGGCCCCACGTGTCGTAGTACATGACGGCGAGCGTGCTGAGAAGGACGCTCATCACGCTCTCGCAGCCGGACCAGCCGCCGGTGACGAACGACGCCTTGAACTGCGGCTTCCCCCAGAGGTCGGTGACCTCCTCCACGGAGCAGCCAGCACCGTTGCGCCACAAGGTCTGCGCGAACTCGATGAGCTCACGCGCCGTGCCACGGAACGCAGCGAGGTGGCGAAGCTCAGTCGGCGACGGGTAGCCCTGGTCGGGCTCGAACACCTCACCGTTGGCGCGGTCGATGGCCTCGGAGACGATGTCCTCGTGCAGCTTCTTGAGGAGGGTGCTCGTGACCCTCCTGAACTCGCGGCCGGAAGCGAGAGCGTCGGCGATGTCGCGGGCGATGCGACCCTGCGCGGCGTACGACAGCATCGGCCAGGAACGGCGGATGATGGCTTCGTCTGACATGAAGTGGGAATCGTCGCCGGCCAGGGCGGATGCGACAACACGGACGAGAACTGACTCGTCGAGAGGGATGAGATTCATCGGGGAGTGGTTCCTGTCGGTCAGTTGGGTAATGCGGGCGCTTACGCGTCGCGCACCTCGATGGTGAACTCGATGGAGGTGGCGATCGCGAGCTGCTGCAGCTCGGTGAGCGTTATGTCATTGTCGCCGTCGAGCTTCATGCGGAGCGTGTTCACGTCCATGTCCAGAAGCTCGGCGACGTACCCGTAGCCGAGGTCGGAGGCGGCGAAGTCGAGGGCTTCGAGGAGGCTGTTGACGGCCTGGCGGTTGCCGGCGGGGCGGGTGAGAAGCTGAGTCATGCGGGTGTCCTGTCAGGCGGTGTGGATGGGGGTGTCGACGATGACGCGGCGGACAACGTGCGCGTTCATCCAGTCGCGGATGACAGCGCGCGCCTCGTCCTCGGTCGCATACTCACGGCTCGGGTCCGGCACCCAGTCGTCGGCGGTGTCCGGCGCCAGCAGGTACACGACCTTCGCGGCGAGGTCGTCCTGCTCGACGACGATCTGGTCGATGTCGGCGGCGACATTCAGAGGCACGTCCTCATCGGCGATGCGGGCGAGGATGTGGGCGACGGCCGTGTCCGGGTGCCGGTAGCGGCTGAGGATGCGGTCGAGCTCGGCGAGGTCCTCGACGGTGCCCTGCTGCGTCTGACGCCAGACGGCGACCTCTTCGTAGAGCGGGTGAGTGGTCAGCATCATGCCTCCGGCGTCTCGGGCACGGCGACCGCAGCCGTGAGCGGCTCGGACGGCTCGGTGCGGGCGATGTCGTCGAGCGCATAGGTGAGGTCGTACGCCGCCGTGCGGAACGCCTGTGAGTGCTTGCGCAGCTCGGCGGTCGCCTCCGCGCGGCCCTTCATGTACGCGCGGCGGAGCGCGCCCTCGTCGGGGACACCCTGCCGGAGGCGCTCGTTCTCCTCCGTGAGGCGAGCGATCTCGTCGTTGCGGCGGCTGAGGCTGGCTTGCAGGTCCTCAATGTGGCGGACGAGGTTGGCGGGGCCTTCGATGGTCGTCGTGATGGTGGGCTGCTGGGGCATGAGCGGGCTTTCAGGTCAGAAGTCGAAGTCGTCGGCGGGAAGAGCCGACAGGACGGGCGGTGCGGGGCGGGTCGCCTCACGGGGAATCGGGGTGATGACGGTGCGGATGGAATCCACGCGGGCCGTGTCCGGCAGGCCGGTGTCGGCCATGTACTTGCCGAGCTCCTCCGCGGTCATCGGGACTGTGAGCGGCTTCTCGTCATCCGACATGACGACGAACATCTGGGCGACGGATGCGCCCTCAGGGACAAGGTGGCCTTCGGCGTCTAGGGCACGAAGCGCAGCGGTCGCTGCGATGAGGGCGGCACGCGCGGCGTTCAGCATCAGGTCGCCGGCCTCACCGTGCTCGAATCGTGCGAGCGCGGCGTCGATGGCCTGCTCGGCGATGGCCTGCACATGGTCGGTGTGGCCGGTGCTGGCAGCGTCCAAGGTCAGCTCGTACTCGAGCTCGCGGTCTTCGAGGGTCGTGGACATGGGGTCTCCAGGGAGGTGTCACGCAGGCCCATGCCTGCACGACCTCCATGCGCAGTCCGCGACGAAATGTGGGTCAGAGGACGGTGGGGAGGTCCGCGACAGACCCGATGATGTCCACAGCCCCGGCGGTGCGGAGTTCATCGGCGGTGGCAGCGCCGGTCAGCACCCCGATGCCCCGTGCACCGGTAGCGCGGGCGGCGCGCATGTCCGCCGCGGTGTCCCCGACGATCGCGCACCACGCGGCCGGGTAGTCGGTGTCGACGATGGCGGCGCGGGCAGCGGCGGTGCGGTCCGCATGCACGTCACCGAACCCGAGGCTGGAAGAGAACGCGAAGAAGTCGTCGAGTCGGTGAAGGCGGAGCTTCGCGCGGGCGATGCGGTGCGCGTTGCCGGTGGATATACCGAGGGAGAAACCGCGGTCACGGAGGCCTTCGAGAACCTCACGGGCACCCGGGACGAGGGTTCCGGCGGCGGCGACGCCCGCGTTGATGCGGGACGTGAATGTGTCCGCGTACTGCGCCATGATGCGGCGGACCTCGTGCGCGGGCTGGTCAGGGAGCAGAGTCCGGACGATCTGCACGTCGATGAACCCAGCCAGGTCCACACCCTCGACGTGGGGGCGTTCCCCTCGCATCTCGAACGCGACGCGGCTTCCCGGCACCTCGTTGAGCGTGTCCGCGAGCGAGGTCAGGTGGTCACAGGCGCCTGTGAGGAGAGTTCCGTCGATGTCGAAGAGGATGGAGCGGGTCGGCATGACCGTTACCCTGCGGCGACAGCCGCCTTTTCCGCCCTGGTCGCGGCGGCCTGGATGGTCGCCTCATGCAGGTCTGAGGAGCGGGTCGTGGCGACGTGAGCGTTGTGTTCGGCGCCGTCGCAGAACAGGGCGATCTCGGTGCGGTACGTGACGAGCATGCGGGGGCTCTCAGGAGAAGATGCGGCGGCCAGCGCGGACGAAGATGGCGCGCACGCGCCACACGAAGGACTCGAGCGGCTGCCAAGCCGACCCGAGACGGATGCGCGCGCGGTGGCGGACACCGCCGGACTCCCAGGCCGGGTAGAAGCGGAACCACGCGCCGGGCGTGAAGTAGTAGAGGAACTGCGGGAGGACGATGGTGTTGCAGCAGTTGGTCCGCCGGATCCGCCACGAGAAGAACCCAGGCAGGTCCGAGGGGTGCTCGACACCCCTCGGAGGACGGGCTCCAGCCCGGACGACGAGCGCCCAGCGACTCTGGCCGGGGGCGAGCTCGTTGTTGCACCAGTCGACCTTGTTGGAACGCATGCCCTCGCCGGAGTTGCCGGGGCAGCGATAGCCCTTGTTGAAGTCGGGCAGCGAGATGTACAGCGGCTCACGGCCGCGACGGTTGATAGCGATCACCGTCCCTCCATGCGCAGTAGAGGGCGGTACGGCGGGTCACCGTGCTTTCGACGCCCGGTACGCGAGACTCTGGACGACCTGCTGGGGGAGAGGTTCCGGGGTCGGCGACACCTTGGCTTTCGTGACGACAGTGATGCTCTGGTCGTCATGGACATGCCACAGGCCGCAGTTGTGCGGAGCCTTCACGTCCAGGTAGTCCGGCACGACGTACACGAACCGGTGCACGACGTTGAACCAGGGGCGGCGCTTCGCCCACGTGTCCCGGCGGAAGTCCGTAGCGGTCGTCTTGATCTCGATGGCGGTCCGCACGAGCGTCTGGAACATGAGCGCGTCGATGCGGCGGAACTCCGACACCTTCTCCCCGTCCGGGGTGACACGCTGGCCGGCGTCGTAGGCCGGGTCGTCCATCGTCACCTCCGGGACGATCGCCGCCTCCGGGTACTTTCGGCGGATGGCGGCGAGGATGAACTTCGCGTCCATCAGGACGCCTGCGGGCGGAGCACGGGGAGCGCGGAGGTGAGGCGGGCCGCGATGGTGGGGTCGGTGACAGACACCAGGCGGAGAAGGTCGGAGACGCGAGGGTCGCTGAGCGAGGAGGTCATGGCATCGTCTATGCGCGTGCGCGGGTGACCAGCAGAATCAGGCGGGACTGCGCATGTAGGAGGGGACAGCCACGAGCAACCTGAAAGGCGCACCTCATGACCATCAAGCTCCACGTCGGCACCACCCAGCCGAACGCCCTCCGCGAAGCTCTTCCCGAGCACCTCACCGTCGAGGTCCGTCAGTGCTCGTTCGACGACTGGGAGGTCAAGGCCGGTCCCAGCATCGCCGCTGAGGTCGTCATCACCGGCCCCGTCGAGGACGCAGAGTCGCTCATCGCCATCGCCAAGAAGGTTCACGCGGACCGCCCCGGCGTGCTGGCGTCCATGGGCGGCTACCGCACCCAGGTGGGCACCATCGCCTACGTCACCGACGACGACTACGAAGAGCACACCGTCGCATCATTCAAGACCGCCATGGAGGCAGCAGCATGAACATCCAGCCCATCGAATCCCGCCCCGGTCACTTCGGCGACGAGGTCATCGAGGCCCACCCGGCGTTCGGCACGGTCACTGTCTCCCGCAAGTCCGGTGGCGACGGTGTCCTGTTCGGCAGTGACGTGCTCTCCGGCCAGTCCATCACCCTCGCCATCCACGCGGCCGAGCGCTCCCGAGACAGCCGTCAGGACCGTGTCCACGCCACTAATCAGCTCATCGAGATCGAGATGACCCTCGCCCAGTGGGGGTCGCTGGTCTCCTCCGTCGGCATCGGGTCCGGCGTCCCTGTGACCCTCCGCTGGCTTCCCGGCGGTCACGTCCCCGGCATCCCGTTCGAGCCCCGCATCGAAGCGTCCCTCAAGGGCGTGGACGAGGCAGCCGACAAGATGCTCGCCGACATCGAGGCGAAGGTCGCCGAGCTCGGCGAAGCGATCGAGTCCGGTGCCGGGAAGAAGGCCCTCCGGGAGGCGCACTCCCGCCTGAACAGCACCGTCCGAAACGCCAAGCCGAACGTCTGGTACCTCGCCCGCGAGCTGAACCGGACCGCCGAGGACATCGTCCAGCAGGCCCGCGTGGACATCGAGACGCAGGTGCTCGAAGCCAAGCGTGCCGTCGGCGCCGCGAACGTCAGCGTCCCTAAGCTCACCATCGAGGAGGGCCAGCAGTGACCGACCTCCGCCACAACGACATCATCTCGTACACCCCGGAGCACCCGTTCCGACGCGACGGATACGCCCAGGTGTCCACCCGCTACGGCACGGTCGACCTGACGGCCAAGGACACGTACAGTGTCAGCGAGGCCGAACTCACCGACGAGGAACTCGCGACCGCCGTCGTCCTGTTCAACCTTGATGACGTCGAGGAACGCCGGCACCTGAACGTGGAGCATTACCACCCGGAAGATGTGTTCGTCCTCCCCACGCGCAAGGGCATAGTCGTCCGCGTCTTCCTCCGGAAGGGCGCGGAGGTGCTTCCCGAGAAGCAGATCATCGCCCGGCGGGCACATCTCCGGTACACCGAAGACATGCAGGCGCGAGCGGTGCTGCTCAGCCCTCTCGTGGACCAGTCACTTGCCGCCCAGCCGCTCCCACACATGACGATCGAGGAGACCGGAGCCGTCCGCGAGACCCTCACCTGGTGCCAGCGCGCATCCCGTCAGTTCGAGCGTTCCCTCGACCACGTCGTGAACATCCAGAAGGGCGGGGATGGGAACCTCCACTACGCCATCGTCCACGCCGACGATGACCACTATGAACTCGTTCGCGCTCGCCGCGCTCTCGACAGCAAGCTCGCCGCCCTGCGAGAGGTCGCGGTGGCTGCGTGAGCGACAGCCTCCGCCCCGTCGTCGCCCTCGACCTGGACGGAGTGTTCCGCATCTTCTCCCGCGATGGGGAGGCGCCGGCGGACGCGCTCGAAGTGCCCGTGACGTTCCGCTCCGACGCGTGGCCCCGAAACTGGTTCCACCGTGAACTGGACTGGGATGCCGACGGCACCCTCACGTTCACTGACCTCATCTCGGGCCCGGGCCGCACCTGGGTGCAGTCGCTGGTTGACCGTGACGTGGAGCTCGTGTGGGCAACCACATGGAAGGAGCACGCGAACACCTACTTCGCTGACGTGCTCGGCATCCCCCACCTCGAGGACGCTCTCCTCCACGAGGAGCCCCGGTTCAAGGAGTCGTCCTCATCCTGGAAGGCACGGAACCTCCGCGCCGCGTTCCCGGGGCGTCCCGTCCTGTGGGTTGACGACAACATCTTCGACTTCGTTGAGCGTCGCCCGCCCCGCGACCGGGCGCTCACCCTCTTGCACGAGGTGAACCCACTCACCGGCATCACCGCCGATGACGTCGCCGTCATGGAGGAGTGGCTGGGCCTGGCTGGCACTACGGACGGGCAGCAGGAGCTGCGCCGGCGCCGTCGCCGCGCGGGGCAGCGCAGGTACGCGCAGATGGTCCGTGACCAGTTCGGTTCACCGGAAGGTCAGCGCGTGTTCAAGCTCGTCGAAGCCCGCATCGAGAAGGCGCACCCGCGCCACGCGCACCTCGCGTGGATCCTGGCTGACCACGCGATCGACCAGCGGGGCCAAGCCGTCGACACCGACTCCATCATCGACACGCTGACCGGACCTCGCTGCGGTCTCACCAAGGAGCAGGCCGCCCAGCTCATCGACCTCGCGTACGTGGAAGGGTTCCACGCGCCCCGCAGGTGAGCCCGTTCGGGATATCGCCCTTCTCCGCCACCTGCGGAACCACCGCATTCCCGGAACGGGAGACGACGCTGCCCCGCGTGCGGGTGAGCACGCGGGGCAGCAGGGAGGCGAGGGGGAGTGGGCGCTCAGGCGCTCGCGACCCCTGTCGACCCGAAGCCGGAAGTGCCACGGTCCGTCTCCTCCTCGGTCACATTCGCTTCGACGAAGGTCGGCGCGATGAACGGGGTGATGACGAGTTGGGCGATGCGGTCGCCGACCTCGACGAGGAAGCCCTTGTCGGAGTGGTTGATGAGGATGACCTTCGTCTCGCCGCGGTAGCCGGCGTCGATGACACCGGGCGCGTTGAGGACGGTGATGCCGCGCTTGCCGGCAAGGCCCGAGCGGGGGCAGACGAGCCCTGCGGTGCCCTCGGGGAGGGCGATCGCGACACCGCAGTGGATGAGGCGGTACTCGCCGGGCTCGAGCCAGACCTGCTCGTCGGCGTGGAGGTCGAAACCGGCGTCGGTCTCGTGCGCGCGCTTCGGGGGCGTGGCGGTGTCGGAGAGGAGTTCGTAGCGGAGCTCGAGGTTCGTCATGGGGTCTTCCTGTTCGCGCGGCCCCGGTGGAGCCGCTGGGACCTCACCCCTATGCGCACAGCACCTCCTAACCACCTCCTAACCACCTCCTAACGTGAGGAGGAGAGGCAGCTCAGCCTTCCGCGTCGTCCCGCTCCCACTGCAGCGTGCCGGTGTCCCCGTCGTAGGTGACGTGGTAGGTGCTGAGGTCGCTGACCGCGTTGCCGAGCTCGATGACGTGGTGCGCCCGGTTCACGAGGTCGGCGGTGCCGGTGTACATCCGGAACCGGTAGTGCACCTCCTCGATGACCTCCTGGGCGTTCCGGTATTTCTCCGCGTCTCGGGTGACGGTCTCGTCGGCCGGTGCCGGGGCGTCGAGCTTCTGCAGCTTGTCGATGAGACGCTGGCAGCGGTCGCAGAGCGTCGGGACATCGTTGCGGTGCCCTCCGCGCGCCCAGGTGGTCGCGTGCGGCTCCCCGCCGTTGTACCCGAGGCACTCGTCGAGGACGGCGGAGAAGATGGCGTCGTTGCGCTTCTTCGACGACTCCGCCTTCGCTTCGGCGTACGCCGTCGCCATCCCCATCAGGTGCGACATCGCGCTCTTGAGCTCCCGGCCCCACTCGGTGGCGGGCATCGTGAACCGGTGGGAGTCGATGTCGAGCCATTCGCCTACGACGTTGAGCGTGTGCTCACGGTCTTCCGGCGTCGCGCCCTCAGGCTCGAAGAACGTGTGGATGCCGCGGAGGTCCGCGAACTCGCAGGTCTCAGGGTCGTCGATCACGGTGTGGTCTCCGAGGTCTCAGGGGCGTCGTCCCACTCGGTGCCGTCCAGGACGGCACGGCAGTCCACGCAGAGCGGGCAGCGGTGGTGGTCGACGCCACAGTCGGTGGTCGCGGGAGCGTCTTCGCACGCAACGCAGATGTCAACGGTCACGGCGGATCCTTTTCTCGATGGCGTGACGGAGGTCGTCGACACGGTTCAGCACCCACCACCAGCCGTACTGGGCATCCTCGCGCCCGCGTTGCAGCACGGAGCGGGGCGCAGCCCAGCACGGGTCGGTGCGGATCCCGCAGTCATCGCAGAAGTAGTGAGTGCGGCCGCATTCACAGAAGTCCGTCGCGCCAGTCCACAGGTTCCGGTGCTTGCAGCGAAGGCGAGTCATGAGCGACATGGTGTCCCCTGCGCGCCGCACGCGATGCAGTAGTAGTGGGCGTTGCCGCACCAGCAGATTTCGCGGCTGAACCACCAGTCGGGGTGGGGCCCGCCGTTCTCGCAGGTCTCAGGGGAGTCGCTCACGTTCTGCTCTATGCGCGTGGGCGAGGTAGCCGGCGACGTACGCGCGGAACTCCCCGTACCGGTGGTCTTCGCTGTCCCACGCGAACCCGATGGAGTGCTCCTCCCACGCCTTCTCAGCGTCAGCGGCGAGGTGCGTGTCGAGGTAGCGGCGCTCCGTCTGGCAGTAGCCGGGGCGGGGACGGAAACGGATCTCCGTCCACATCGGCCGCCGGGCGGGGCGACGCTCGAACCGGCGCCCGGACGGGGACATCGTGTCGAGGTACGGGGCCGGGTCCAGCGACAGCAGGTGGTCGTACCGGGTGCGGTCCTGCTCGAACTCGGGGCGCGGGTCCAGCGGCAGCAGGTCCGGGGCGCCGCCGTCGTGAGCCCACCGCGTGCCGTCGTGGCGGTTCCGGAACGGGAGCGGGTCGAGCTCCGTCATGCTGCCGCCTCGTCAGCGACGTCGTCGGCCGGGTCGTAGGCGGTGCCCTCACTGCGGCTGTCGCGGACGAGAATGAGCCGCCAGCCGAGACCGGCGAACGTGTGGAGCTTCGGGCTTTCCAGCAGCGCGTCACGGAACTTGTTGGCCGCCACGATGTACTCGGGTCGGTCGTCCTCCGGGTCGCCCTTGAGGCGGAGCCGGTACGGGTTCTTCGGCAGCTTGACCGTGGTCATCAGCGCCCAGTGGGTCTTCGCCCAGATGTGGCGGGCGAGCGCGACCAGCAGCCACGCGACGGCGACGGCGAGAGCGAGCCCGCCGAGGGCGATGAACGGGGTGATGACACCCCAGGCGTATTCAGACATGAGTCTCCTTCGAGTCGGCGTACTTGCCGAGGGTGGTGAGGTCGATGGGGAGGGGGACGAGGACACGGGCGGTTTCGTCCCAGTCCTGCTTTCGGAAGCCGTACGGGTCGCCGGCCACCTGGACATTGCCATTGCTGTCGATGTGGGCGATGCGGCCGTGGATGTTTCGCCGGTCGTAGCCGGAGCCGACGGTGAGATTCACGACGGACCCGACATGCAGCGACTCGAACGGCAGGTGCGACCACGTCCACGCCTGCGCATCGGGGTCGCAGGCAGCGTCGAACAGCCGGTCACACCGGCGCTTCTCGTCGATGAGCCGGTCAGCCATATCGAGAGCGGCGATACCGAGCTCGAAGGGTTCGAACGGGACGGGCACGCCCAGCGGGTTCCCGTTCATGACGCCATTCAGCAGGTAGTCGTCCAGGTCGGTCACAGTGCACCATCCAGCTGCTCCATGCCGTCGATGAGCGCGTCAGACGCCTCCCCGACAAGACGCACACCACGGTCCAGGTCGTAGAACGGACTGGTGCCAAGAGACGGCGGAGGCAATGGGAGGTCTGCCCGTTGGAGCGCCTTCATCGCGCGGCCAAGGTGCCCGATAGCCAGGTTCACCTGGCGGCGCTGCCGGGGTGTGAGCTCGGCGGTCACGATGCGGCTCCCGGCTTCTTGCGTCGGATGAGGGAGTCTGTGGCACGGTCGATGTGCCGGCTCATCTCGGGGCTCGGGTCGATGCGGCGGAGCGTGTCGAAGTAGTCACGCTGACTCTCGGTCAGTTCCGCGTCAGCGGGAAGGTCAAGGGCGCGCTTCCCGGCAGTGGACAGGGAGAAGAACGGCTGGTGGACGTCGTTGTACTCCACGAGCACGAGGCCGAGATCAGCGAGAGCGCGGGCGGCGCGGGCGCCCTTCATTGGCATCGTCCCGCCCTTCGAGCCCTGGAACCCAGGGCGGGAGCGGGTCGTCTTCTCCCAGGCGGGGGAGTCCGGCCAGAGCTTCTGAGCGAGCTGGCGTCCGGTCGCGCCCCGGTCACCGAACTCGGCGATCGTTTCGAGGGCGCGACGCTGCGCGTCGGTCAGCAGGCGGTCCTTCTTAGCCATGTGCGATCCTCTCCTCGTTCCGCAAGCGGGCAAGACGGGTTCGCTCAGCGACCTGCTCGGGGCTGGGTTCGACGAAGTCGTGGGTGAGGATGCGGTGCATCCGCTCGGAGATCCCACACTGCCCGCACCCGTGGACCCGCTTTCCATGTCGAGGGCGACGTCGATGATGTGGCCCGGGTCACCGTGCCGGGAACGCGCCCAAGTGTGCGAGTGCGCGTCGATGTGGTCCTCGCCGGGGTGCGGGAAGTCGAGGACGCACTTGCCGTACACCTCACCGGGCGAAAGGGCGTCACAGGCGCAGCTCATCGGTCCTCCTTCTCGGAGATGTGGAAGTGTGCCAGGAGTACCTGCGCGGTCTCACCGTCCACGAAGTCTTCGAGGCGGCCGCGGACCGTCTTGGAGTTGCTAACCACCCACGCCGCGTAGGCGGGGGTCATCGTCTGGATGGCGAAGTCCTTGCCCCGCATCAGACCCTCTGGGTCGGGCTGCCCGAGCTTCACGCGGAGGCTGACGATCGCCTCGTCATCGGCGAGGGGCCGGGCGCTGATGGC
>Ga0065721_10052604_pt1 | contig 11553 bp, 9 predicted proteins | sample Mesricmetagenome_FD_59108 | JGI IMG/M metagenome (GOLD analysis project Ga0065721, IMG submission 59108) | Mesophilic microbial community from rice straw/compost enrichment Sample: eDNA_1 v2 (version 2) | ecosystem: Engineered > Solid waste > Grass > Composting > Bioreactor | place: USA: Davis...
CCCGCCGCTGCCAGACTACCCAGCGCGTTGGCTGCAGCGAAAGATCCGATCCTCCCAATGCCGCTCAGGAAGGCCAAGGCCGCATTTCCTAGCCCGATGACAGCCTGCGTGACGGCGATAAGCAGGAACACTGGCGCCAGCTCCGGGTCGAGGAGGATGAACGCACCACCCCACAGGTAGCAAACGAGACAGAACGCTCCTAACGCCAATGCCGTGACTGTGGAAATGACTGATGCGGCCCGCAGCCAATCACCGCGCGAGGCGGGATCCTCCGAGGCTGCAACATTGCGGATCAGGCCATTGGCCAGCCCGCCACCGGCAAACATGTAAAACACTGCCGAGACGCCGATGACGTGGCTCAGCGCACCGAAAGCTTCCGGTCCAAACGCTTCAGAAATCAGCTTGACGATGGCGAACGTGGACACGATGCGGGTCACGGCCATGCCGACGAGCAGTATCATCGACATATGCTTCATGAGCTGCGCGCCAATCGAGCCGGTTCCGAGCCAGCCTCCCTGTCCGAAGGCTCGCATATTTCGTTTAATTCGATCAGGCAAGCGAATTGCGGGAGCCTCACGGATTTGGGGTTGACTCACCATGCCAGCCCGGTAACACCGCGGCTCTATCCCATTGCGTAATCTTGTCGTCGGAGACTCTCTTGGCACGAACCGCCCTCATCACCGGTGGCACCGGTTCCTTTGGCAAGACCATGTTGAACTTCCTCTTGTCGGAAGGCTATGACCTCGTTCGCGTCTTCTCTCGGGACGAAGAGAAGCAGCACGCCCTTCGTACTGAACTCGCCGATGAGCGTGTTGAGTACTATATCGGCGACATTCGCGACCGGACTCAGATCGGGCGTGCCATGGCGGGTATTCAACACGTGTTTCATGCCGCTGCCCTGAAGCAGGTTCCCTCGTGCGAGTTCTTCCCAATGGAGGCAGTCCGGACGAACGTCGTCGGATCCGAGAATGTCATGGATGCAGCCATCGCTGCCGGCGTGTCGAAGTGCGTCCTACTCTCGACAGATAAAGCGGTCTTCCCGATAAATGCCATGGGTATCAGCAAGGCGATGATGGAGAAGCTGGTGAGCGCCAAGGCTCGCCTCGAGCCCCATTGCCCCACTGTGTTCTCCGTCGTGCGCTACGGCAATGTGATGGGTTCGCGTGGCAGCGTCATCCCGCTGTTCATCGATCTCATCCTCAAGGGCAAACCTTTGACCGTGACCGATCCCGAGATGACGCGTTTCCTCCTGCCTTTGCCCTACACCGTTGATCTGGTCCGCCACGCTTTTGACCATGGCAAGCAGGGCGATGTCTTCGTCCGCAAGGCGCCCGCCTCCACCATGGGTGTGTTGGCGAACGCCATGCTGGAACTGTTTCAGTCCGATGCCGGCATCCAGCTGATCGGCGAACGGCACGGCGAGAAGCTGTATGAGACCCTTGCTTCCGCTGCCGAGATCATGCGTAGCGAAGATATGGGCGAATACATCCGTATTCCGGTGGACAGCCGCAACCTGAACTACGCCCTGTACTTCAACAAGGGGCATGATGCCAGTTCAGCGGTAGAGGACTACCACTCGCACAACACCGAGCGCCTCGACATCGAGGCCACCAAGGCTCTGCTGCTTACCTTGCCCATCGTCCGTGACGGAATGAAGCGTGCGGGTATTGAGGTCAGCAATTGAAGGTCGGCGTCACGGGTGGGCGGGGCCAGCTCGGCTACTACGTTCGCGTGCGCCTTGCCTATCACCACGGGCTTGAAGTTTCAGTTGCCGACCGTGAGACTTTCTCCGACACGCAGCAACTCGATGCTTTTGTACTAGCCAACGATGTGATCGTCCATCTTGCGGGCGTCAATCGCGGAACCGACGAAGAGGTTGCTCACGGCAACCGCAATTTGGCGACGGAGCTTGCCGCGGCAATAGATCGGGTCGGGCAGCCGCGACACTTAATCTACGCTTCGTCCGTTCAGCGGGACCACACCAGCGTATACGGCTTGGCCAAGGCGGCCGTTGCCGAGATACTCTCCGATGCCGTCGCGCGGAACGCTGGCACCTGCGTGGAACTGGTGCTGCCCAATCTGTTCGGGGAGTTTACGCGTCCGCGATACAACTCGTTTGTTGGCACGTTCTGCGCCCTGCTCGCCAATGGTGAGGAGCCGACCGTAAACGCCGATGCACCAGTGTCGCTGCTGCACTATCAAGATGCAGCGGACGCGATCGCTGGCGCCATTGCATCGCGAGGGCAGGTGCAGTTGCGGCCGGAGGGTCGCCCGACCACGGTGGGGGCCGTTGACCGCCTGTTGCGCCAGATGCTGGCAGACTACCGGCTCGGTATCGTACCGGACCTTCGCGATCGCTTCGAGTTGCAACTGTTCAACACGCTGCGATCCTATCTCTACCCCAGCCTGTATCCGTTCGCCCTGGAGCGCAAACAGGACAACCGAGGTTCGCTGTTTGAAGTGGTCAAGGAGCGAAACGGCGGGCAGGTTTTCTACTCCTCCACGTTCCCTGGCATTACACGCGGCAACCACTTTCACTTTGACAAGGTTGAACGTTTCCTCGTTGTCTCAGGGCGGGCGCGAATCTCGATCCGTAAGGTTCTGACCGACGAGGTCCGGCACTTTGACGTGTCGGGCGAAGCGCCCTGCTTCGTCGATATGCCCACCCTGCACACTCATAATATAACCAATACAGGCTCAGGCGAATTGCTGACCCTGTTCTGGTCCCACGACATCTTCAATCCGGCTCGCCCGGACACCTATATGGAACCCGTGTGATGGTGGCATCGGCCGCACCCAAGCTCAAAGTCATGGTAGTTTTCGGAACACGACCGGAGATTATCCGCCTCTCTGCGACGATGAAGGCGCTCGAGAAGTCGGTGCACCTGATCACCGTCCACACTGGACAAAACTACGACTACGAACTCAATGAAGTGTTCTTCCAGGATCTGGCGTTGCGCAAGCCCGACCATTTTCTTGGAGCGGCTGGTGCGACTGCCTCCGAAACTATCGGCCAAGTGATCATCGGGACTGACAGGGTCATCCGCCAGGAGCGGCCTGATGCCATCCTGCTTCTTGGGGATACAAATTCCTGCATCGCCGCACTGCCGGCGCGCAAAAACCGTGTTCCCGTGTATCACATGGAAGCAGGTAATCGCTGCTTCGACTTCAACGTGCCGGAGGAACTCAACCGGCGCCTTGTAGATCACATGTCTGACTTCAACCTAGTCTACACCGAACATGCACGGCGGCATCTTCTGAGTGAAGGCCTCCCGCACCGGCGCATCTATCTTACTGGGTCGCCGATGAACGAGGTCCTCTCGCTTTACCGCAATGACATCGACGCAAGCGACGTGCTGTCCCGGCTGAGCTTGAAGCCCAGAGAGTTCTTCATCGCCTCTTTCCACCGCGAAGAGAATGTCGACAACCCCGACAATCTTCGGCAGATCGTTGAGGCCATGAACCACCTGGCCGAAAGCCACGAAGTGCCAGTCATTGTTTCAACGCACCCGCGCACGCGCAAGCGTATCGAGGCTGCTAGCGGTGAGTTGGCGGTATCGGACAAAGTTGTCTACATGAAGCCGTTCGGCTTCCACGACTACAACAAGCTGCAGATGGAAGCGCTCTGTGCCATTTCCGACAGCGGCACGATCAGCGAAGAGAGCTCGTTGCTGGAGTTCCCCGCAGTTACCATTCGCAATGCCCTGGAGCGGCCTGAGGCCATGGACACGGGTGCGATCATCATCACCGGTCTCGATCGGGACACCATCGTGAATGGTGTGGAACTGGCGATCGCCGATTTTCAATCGGGCAATGTACCGCCGGTGCCCGCGGACTATCAGATCGCGAACACCAGCCAGCGCGTGGTGCGTCTGATCCTGGGCACTGCTAAGCTCTCCGCTCGCTGGCATGGCTTGGAACAACGGCCGGAAGCCGGCCCGCAATAGGCCAACATGCGGATCGTCATCGTCAATCGCTACTTCGAGCCGGAGCCGGTGCTGGTCAACGACATTGCGCGTTGGCTGGCCGAGGCAGGGCACGACGTTGAGGTGATCTGCAGTCAGCCAAGCTACAATCCCGAGGCAAACCTGCCACGCCAGCCCAAAAGGGAAATACTGCACGGCGTTAGGGTACGCCGACTTGGTCTCCTGCCGGAGCGAAAGCGCGGGTTAGCGCGATACATCAACAGCATCCTGTTCATCGTGGTGGCAACGCTCCGCGTTCTGATCGGGCGGCGCGCAGACGTGGTATGGAGCACCTCCATCCCACCCGTGCTTCAGCCGGCCCTGCTGCGTCTCGCCAGCGCGATCCGAGGTAGCCGGTTCATCTACTTCGTCCAGGACATCTATCCGGAAATTGCCATCACAATGGGCATGATCCGACCCAGTTGGATCACGCGGCTTATCTCCGCAATGGACCAATGGACCATCAGCCACACCGACACGACGGTGGTGCTGTCGTCGGATATGATCAAGTCCTTGAGGCAGCGCGGCGGCACTTCCGGGCGACTGGTTGCCGTGAACAATTTCGCCATGGTGGATCGCCCCAATGACACGACAGCGCCGCTCGCGGGGCCGGTGCGCTTTATCTTTGCCGGGAATATCGGGCGCTTTCAGAACTTGGACCGCTTGGTTGACCTGTTCGCGGACATCGATCCGACGGTTGCCGTACTCGAGTTTTTGGGTGAAGGGCGCATGAAGGCGCACCTGCGCGAGCAAGTGGAAGCAAGGGGACTTGAATCTGTCCGCTTCTATCCGCTGGTCTCCCCCACCGAAGCCGCTATTTTGATAGCCCAGCGCCACGTTGGAGTAATATCGCTCACAGAGGAACTCTATCGCTACGCGTACCCCAGCAAGACTTTCGCCTACCTCGGAGCAGGCATCCCAGTGCTTGCCATGGTCGAGGCCGAGAGCGAACTGGCCCACGAGATCGCCAAACGTCAGGTCGGTGTTGCCATTGACTGGTCGTTGCCACGTGAGCAGCAGTTGGCACGTCTTTATGAATTGTGCCGTTTGCAGGCGGACCTGCGGCCCCACGTGCTGGCTCGATCTCAAGATATGTTCAGCCGGACTCTCGCCCGTGAGCGCTGGCTGACTGCCTTCGATGAGGCGGCAAAATGAAGCGCGCGTTCGACCTCGTACTAACGATCGCGACACTGCCGCTGTGGGGTCTTGCCCTATGCCTCATTGCATGGCAAGTCCGGCGGCGCCTTGGCACGCCGGTCTTGTTCCGCCAGGTTCGACCGGGGCTACATGGGCAGCCTTTCGAGATGCTGAAGTTCCGCAGTATGACGGATGCCCGGGATACCCAAGGCAACCTCCTGCCTGATGCGGACCGGCTCACAGACTTCGGCAGGATGTTGCGCTCGACCAGTCTTGATGAGCTTCCAGGACTTATCAATGTCCTGCGAGGCGACATGAGCCTGGTGGGTCCGCGCCCCCTGCTGATGGAGTACCTCCCACTCTATACCTCATCGCAGGCGAGGCGACACGAAGTCCGCCCCGGACTAACCGGATGGGCCCAGGTCAACGGCCGAAACGCGCTTTCGTGGGAAAGCAAGTTCGACCTGGACGTGTGGTACGTCGATAATGCCAGTCTGTGGCTGGACATCCGCATCCTCTTGTTGACAGTGCTCAAGGTGGTACGACGCAGCGACATAAATGCCGATGGTTCGGCAACCGCGGAAAAGTTCCGAGGCTCGCAGTGAGTAATGCCAGCCTTGCGATTGCAGGCGCCGGCGGCCATGCCCGCGTCGTGGCAGACACCGCTGAAGCGCTGGGTTGGACCGTGTCCCTGTTCGATGACAACTTGGCCGGGCGGCAGTCCGGACCATGGCAAGTGGCGGACACCGTTTCCTGGCTTATGGAGCACCTACACCACTTCGAAGGTCTCGTTGTGGGAATAGGCGACAACTCGATTCGATGCCGGGTACAGCAAGAGATCGTCAACCGCGGTGGGCGACCGGTGACGCTCGTACATCCGATGGCCTGGTGCAGCCCACGGGCAGTCCTCGGGGCGGGTTCCGTGATGTTTGCCGGCGCGGTCCTCAACGCCGGAGCTGTTACGGGATCGGCCTGCATCATCAATACCGGCGCCACCGTCGACCATGACTGCCGGCTGGCGGATGGCGTTCATGTCTCGCCAGGAGCACACCTAGCAGGCAGCGTAAGGACTGGTCATTGCTGTTGGATCGGTATTGGCGCTGCAGTGCGTCAGCAAATAGTCATAGGTGACGATGCGATTGTGGGTGCTGGAGCGACTGTTGTTGCCGATGTCGCAGCTTCCACTACCGTTGTCGGCACTCCCGCCACTCCGTTGGTCAGGCCCTGATCATGCTCAATACGCCGTTCTCCCCGTGGCCCAGCTACACCAAGGAAGAAATCGACGCGGTTGCCGCGGTACTCGCGTCCAATAAGGTGAACTATTGGACCGGCACTCTTTGTCGGGACTTCGAGAGCAAGTTTGCCGAGTGGGTAGGTACACGCTATGCCGTTGCGCTTTCCAACGGGACTCTTGCGTTGGATCTTGCCCTTAAGGCACTGGGAATTGGGGCCGGCGATGAAGTCGTTGTGGCGCCGCGAACGTTTATCGCCTCTGCCTCGACAGTGGTCACAGCGGGCGCCGTCCCGGTGTTTGCCGACGTCGATCCCGATACCCAGAACATCTCGCCAGCCACTATTCGTCCAGTTCTCACGGAACGTACCAAGGCCATCATCTGCGTCCATCTCGCAGGCATGCCGTGCGACATGGACGGCATCATGGACTTGGCCAGACAGTACAACCTCAGAGTCATCGAAGATTGCGCCCAGGCTCACGGCGCGACCTACAACGGTCGCAGTGTTGGGTCTTTCGGTGACGTGGGTGCCTGGTCCTTCTGTCAGGACAAGATCATGACCACCGGCGGCGAGGGTGGCATGGTCACCACCAATGATCCGGAGCTATGGTCAGCGATGTGGTCATACAAGGATCACGGCAAGAGCTGGGAAGCCGTTTACGAGCGAGATCATCCGCCGGGCCCACGTTTGGTACATGACACGTTCGGCACTAACTGGCGGATGCTCGAGATGCAGGCGGCAATTGGCCTGATACAGCTTGAGCGCATGCCGGAATGGACAGCCCGCCGGCACCAGTTGGCAAGGCGCCTTGCCGAGGCTTGCGCTCCCCACCCAGTCATCCGTGTGCCCAACGTTCCGGAGGGGGTGGAGCATGCCAACTACCGCTTTTATGCCTTTGTCCGTCCCGAGCATCTGCGGCAGGGTTGGACGCGTGACCGCATCATCGAAGAGGTAGTGGCTCGGGGGGTCCCCTGTTATCACGGCTCCGCCTCCGAGGTGTACCTGGAAGCTGCGTTCGACCAAACCGGCTGGCGCCCTGCGCAACGACTTCCAGTGGCGCGCGAGCTTGGTGAAACCAGCATTGCCATGCTGGTGCACCCCACATTGACTGATAATGAAATAGAACTGAGCGCCACCACGTTGCACGCTGTCCTTGCCGAGGCGGAGCAATAGCGGACACTGCACTGGCCAACGGGGCCAAGCAGCTTGAACGGCGACAAGAGGACAAGCATGCTGGATAGCCTGCGACAAAATCTAAGCAATCTACCTCGGCTGTGGAAGCGGATCATTCTGATCGGCTTCGACGTCTTCGCCCTGTCTGGCGTGGTGATCCTTTCCTATTCCTTGCGGTACGGCACTTGGATTCTGCCGCAGACGCTGGACCAGCTTGGTATCGTCTTGTCAGCGCCATTGATCGCGCTTCCTGTGTTCATCCGCATGGGTCTTTATCGAGCAGTCATCCGGTACCTTCCGGAACGTGCGTTGTGGACGATCGTGCAAGCGATGTTGATCTCGGCAGTGGCCTGGGTCGTCCTGATCTTTGTTCTCGAGCTAGCTGGTCGCGGCGTCGTGCCTCGCTCCATCCCGTTCATCTATTGGCTATTCGGGACCATCGTGATCAGTGCCAGCCGCTTCGCGGCAAAGCGCTTCCTTGGCCAAGGTGCTGTGGTCGGGCGGCACGAGCGCCCCGTCATTATATACGGCGCGGGTGAGGCCGGGGCCCGACTGGCATTGGCTCTCCGTCGAGAAGCGAATCAGTACGTCGTCGGTTTTCTGGACGACAATCCGGGTATTCAGGGACAGGACGTAGCCGGCATCCGCGTCTATGCACCCAGCCAACTACCTAGCCTCGTTGCTGAATATGATGTGCGCGATGTTATCCTTTCCGTGCCGTCAATGCCGGCTGCGGAACGGACCTCGCTCGTCGCGAAAGTTGGTGGACACGGAATAAAGATCCGCACCCTGCCTCCCATCGGGGACTTGGTACAGGGCAAGTATGTCGTCAACCAAATCCGCGAGATCGACATCGACGAACTTCTCGGTCGCTCCTCGGTCCCTCCAGATCCGGAACTGCTGCGCACCATGATCGAAGCCCGAACCATAATGGTCACAGGCGCCGGCGGCTCGATCGGATCGGAGCTGTGCCGGCTGATTGCAAAAGGTGGGCCTCAGCGGCTGGTCCTGTTCGAGGCCAACGAATTCGCCCTCTATCGAATTGAGCAGGAACTGGCGGCAATACCGGAGTTGGCGATCGTGCCGGTCCTTGGTTCGATCACTGACGCCGCCTGCGTCAGTCAGGCACTGAAGATGCACAACGTGGAGGTGGTGTTTCACGCTGCAGCGCACAAGCACGTGCCACTCGTCGAAGCCAATGCCTTGGAAGGCATCCGGAACAATGTGGTGGGTACCAAGGTGCTGGCTAATGCTGCCTTCGAACATGGTGTCTCCAGCTTTGTCCTGATATCATCTGATAAGGCCGTGCGTCCCACCAATGTCATGGGCGCAACAAAGCGGTGGGCAGAGTTGATTGTCCATCAGAAGGCCGTTGAAGCGAGCCTCAAGGGCACTGGCCAGCGCTTCGCCGCCGTTCGTTTTGGCAATGTCCTCGGATCCAATGGCTCGGTGGTACCGCTCTTCAAGGAGCAGATTGGTAAGGGTGGCCCTGTCACCCTCACTGACGCCGCCATGACCCGCTACTTCATGTCCATTCACGAAGCGGCGGAACTGATCGTGCAGGCCGCGGCCCTGTCCGAGGGCAATGACGTGTTTCTGTTGGAGATGGGTACGCCGGTGCTGATCCGCGATCTTGCCGAAAACCTCATCCGTCTTGCTGGCTTCTCCGTACGAGATGCACAGAACCCCAACGGGGACATCGAGATCGTCGTGACGGGCAAACGCCCTGGCGAGAAGATGTACGAGGAACTTTTCTACGACGAGGCCAACGCCTCCGTGACGCGGCATCCTAAAATTCTGCGCGGAACGAACTCGGATACCGGCAAGCTCGACGTTGCTCAGGCCTTGCAGCAGTTAGAAATCGCATTGCAGCAATACGACGAACCGCTAGCACGCCAGATCCTATTCAGCTTCATTCAGTAAGAAGCCGACTAGAACAGCGGCAGAGCCAGTGAATGCTCGCGCCAGTTAGGCGGCAGCACGGCTGTGAACGACGCAGGCAGTCGTGTCTGGCCGTTGACCCGCTCAATTGCGAGAACACAACTGGCCAATTGGAGCGGCACCGAGATAGCGGCTAGGTGCTGGGTGGCGCGATAGAAGGCAGGAATAATAACCTGACCGGGTGTTGCTTCGGTTCCAGTTCTGCCGACAATCGTCTCGTCAAGAGCCTGCCAGGCACCGTGTTTCTCGTATTCGAGAGAGAGCGGAACGTCGGCCTGCGGGCATTCCTCGCCGCCCAAAGACACCACCAGGCGGTCGACTGAAGCAACTACCTGCCACTGCACCGCGACCGGCAAATCCGAACCACGCATACTATCGGGCTCCCCCGATACGATCGCCAGATGCTCAGCCGGAATGGGGATTGTGAATACCCCCAACTTATCAACCGATCTCGGCTCGCTGCCAATCGCTTGCCTTGGAGCTTGAAGCAGGGCGTCGATCTCCTGGCGCATTGCGTCGCTCTGATAGCGCCACAAAGCGGTATACGTCACAGCGACGAGGCCGCAGAAGATGGCGGCCCCGATGAGGAACATTCGCATCCGCGGGAGCACCGACGCGGGGTTGGTGAGTACGTGTACAAGCGCCAACAGGCCGAGCACCCACATGAATTCGAGATGAAACAGGTGGCGCATGGAGAACTGGAGCGCCGTGTACCCAAGCAGAACGCCAAACCCGATCAACAGGGCCAGAGCTTCGCGCGGACGGTGATTGACGGCGCACAACATGAACGCCGCAGCACCCATAAGGCCGATGGGGATGATCCAGATATAACCCAGCAGGCCATAGGCAGGAGCGAGCAGACCGGGAAAGGCAACGGTGATGCCGCCGGGATCGAGAACATTGCGGCTTTGCTCGGCCAGCGCCGGAAACGCCAATATCCACCCACCCGCCTTGAGAGCGCGTGTGGCCAGATCAGCAATAAACAAGTCGGCTCGTCCGGCTACGTATTCAGTGGATCGGCTGAGTGCTTGGGTGAAGCCGTAAACAGGCCGACCCTCCTCGGCAATCCAAGTGTCGCTGGCGCTACCCAGATCTGCTGCGATGGCCGAAAGCGTCAGTTCATCCGAATACTTCGAACCCCATGAATAGAGCGTCGGACCTAGATCGAGGTATTCGTTGAAAGGGTCGGTCGCCCCCTCCATCATCATCGCTCCAAGGCCGCCGCTCGCGCCCCCGCCACTGGTAAAGACCGGCAGACCTGCGGTCAGCGCTAAAGCAGCAAAGAGGATGCTCGCTCCAACCCTGCCCCACCATTTGGGAAGGGCCGAGCCTATCAGCAGCAGCGCCATTCCCACGGGGAGCAGGACTACGATGTCGGATCTGAAGCCGTAGCCAAGCCCGATGAGCACGCCGGCCGACGCTGTCCATAGCAGGAGCCCGCGCAGACTAGTCGCCCGCATCGCGAGCACCAACAGGACCAACGCCCAGACAAAAAAGGGCGCCTTGGCGAAGTCGCGCAGGTAAACGGCTAAGGTGAGCGCGCTACCCGACAAGGTAAGCAGCACTCCACCAGCGACAGCGAAAGGGCGCGGAAAGAACAAGCGAAGCAGCACGAAGCACCCTGCCACGTAAGCCGCGTAGAGGATGCAGATCAGCGGCAGGAGCGCTAGATAGCTGAGCGAGGAGAGCCGCCAAAGCCAGCTTGTCACTAACGCAAGATAGAGGTGGCCCCGAGCAAATAACCCTGCTGGACCCGCTTGCTGCGTCAAATCAAGCGCATCGCAGGATACGCTGTCAGTGCGGTAAGCCAGAAAGTCCAGCAGAGGCCCGGGGATGGTCTCCGGATGGGTGAAGTGACCGCCACATGCCAGATAGGCCATCTCCGGCATGAAAAACTGGTAGAAGTAGAGCCGGCCAGTGACGAGCAACGCGGATGCGCCGAGCGCAAAGCCAATCACGGCAAATGTGAATGCCCACCACCAGTCCCTGCGAACCAAGGTCACTTGACCTGTCTGCAAAGCGTTTCCACGATCGAAACCACGCGCTCCTGAGCCCCTTCGTCCAAGCCGTGCCACAAAGGCAGGCGGGCGAGACGGTCCGCAGA